>Ga0306920_100005332_pt1 | contig 16603 bp, 17 predicted proteins | sample flu12Cox44000170_FD_204666 | JGI IMG/M metagenome (GOLD analysis project Ga0306920, IMG submission 204666) | Lab enrichment of tropical soil microbial communities from Luquillo Experimental Forest, Puerto Rico - flux4day.12C.oxic.44.000.170 (v2)... | ecosystem: Environmental > Terrestrial >... | reverse complement strand
AGCATCCTGCGCATTGGCGTCTTCTCCAATAAGCCGCTGGTGTTTGCAGGGCTGTTCGGGATCTTCTTCGTCGCGTGCATCAGCTACGTTCCCGCGCTGCAGTCCGTCTTCAACACCGCGCCGCTGAGCGCGATCGACTGGGCCGTGCTCATCGCGTTCGGAGCCCTGCTGCTGATCGCGGAGGAGACCCGCAAGGCGCTCCTCCGGTCCAGGCACAGACGCAGCCCGCGGGCGCGGCCGGACCTGCCCGCGAGCACTCCACTGCCCGCCAAGGAGGAGCCATGCAAGTCGTGATCACAGGCTGCGGGAGAACCGGCCGGGCGCTGGCAACCAGGCTCGACGCCGAGGGCGACAAGGTCACCGTCATCGAACTGGACGAGGTGGCCGGACGGGGGCTCGCCGCCGGATTCCGTGGCCGGTTCGTGCCGGGGAACGGCATCCATCTGCGCGTGCTCGAGGCAGCCGGTATCGCGCATGCGGAAGCATTCGTCGCCCTCACGCCGAACGACAGCGCCAACATCGTCTCGGCCCGGGTGGCCCGTGACATCTACCGGGTGCCCCATGTCGTGGCGCGTCTGCATGATCCCGCTCATGCCCCGGTCTACACCGAGTTCGGCATCGCCACCGTCGGGTCCGTGCAGACCACCGTGAACCGGATCGTCCAGGTGCTGCACCATCGCTCGCTCGAGGCCCATCAGACCTTCGGAAACGGGGAGACAATGCTCGTCCGGTCCCGGGTCCCCGCGTACCTGGCCGGGCGGCGGGTGGCCGAGTTCAACGTGCCCGGCGAGATCGGCGTGGTGGAGCTGAGCCGGGCGGGGCACTCCACTATCCCCGAGCCGTCGGCACCGCTGCGGGACGGTGACGTGCTGTCCTTCATCGTCGCCGCGGCCTCGCTTGGCCGGCTGCGGAGTTTTCTCGGGGGGAAGTGGTCGTGATGCGGATCATCGTGATCGGGGGAACGGGACTGGCCGAGCAGGTCGCCGACGCGCTGCACCGGGCCGGGGACGAGGTCACGGTCATCGACACCGAGCCCGGGCGCGAATCCGCGCTGGCCAAGGTCGGCCTGCGCGCCATGTACGGGGACGCGCTGGTCCCGTCGACCCTCGAGGCTGCCGGGGTGCGCCGGGCGGATGTCCTCGTCGCCTGCACGCGATCCGACGAGGACAACCTCGTCATCTCACTCCTCGCCAAGAAGCGCTTCAACGTCCCGCGGGTCATCGCCCGCGTCAACGACCCGGCCAACGACGAGCTCTTCAACCACTCCTGGGGGGTCGACGCGCTGGTCTCACCGGCAACATCACTCGTCTCGATGATCAGGCAGGAGAGCTGACACCCCTGCCGCCAGCGGGCGCTCGCCCGCCGACGGCCAGGCGCAGCCGGGCGGAGTCGGCGAGTTCCTGCTCCTCCAGGGCGAGGGTGACCTCGGCCAGCGCCTGCTCCAGGCGGGGGATCCAGCGGTCCCTGACGGCGCGGAGCCGGTACCTGGTGGCGAGCGTCTCGGCTTCCACGGCCCGCAGCGCCGCGGCCGCGGCGGCGTGCCTGACCGCCGCCTCGAGCGCCCGGCCGTGGGCCTCGCGCGCCGCCGCCAGGGCCGGCCCGTCCCAGGTCGCCGACGCGGGGATGCGGCAGGTGGTGCCGTCCGGGTGCCGGACGCCCATGGTGACGGCGTAGGAGATCGTCACGTCCGCGGCCGGGCCGCCGGCGGCCAGCCTGATCGCTCGCTCGCCGCCGAGCATCGAGGCGCGGAGCAGCCATCGTTCGGCGTCGGCGCAGCACCGGTCCCATTCCGCGGCCGTCCGCGCCGCGGTGTCCGTGAGCCGGCTCGCTTCCATGAGGAGAATCCGCAGCTTGCGGTCCAGCAGGCCGGCGCCGCGCCGGGCCACCGCCAGGCGCCTGGTCAGCCAGAGCCGCCCGGCCCGGCCCGGCGGCACGGTGAAGCCCGGCCCGCTCACGGGTCGCCGCCCGGATACCAGGCGTCCAGCATTTCCGGTGGCAGCATGGACAGCTGACGGCGGGGCAGCGCGGCCAGTACCTGCCAGGCGCGCGCCATGGTCTGCTCAAGACCGCGGTTCTCGGCTTGCCCCTGGTTCATGAGCTGGCCCTCGAAGGCGGCCTCGAGCCGCAGGTACTGCTGGTCGAGCGGGGTCAGGGCGGCGGGGCCGACGAGTTCGGCCAGCTCGCGGGCGCGCCGCGCGGCGGCGAGCGCGGCCAGCGTCTGCGCGGCCACGTCCAGGTGGTCGTCCCTGGTCCGGCCGGGGCCGGCACCGTGGCGCATGAGCCGTGAGAGCGAAGAGAGCGCGTCCACCGGCGGGTACACGCCGCGCGCGTGGAGTTCGGGGGACAGCACGATCTGCCCTTCGGTGATGTAGCCGGTGAGGTCGGGGACCGGGTGGGTGATGTCGCCGGCCGGCATGGTCAGCACCGGGACCACGGTCACCGAGCCCGGCCGCCCGCGGATGCGGCCGCAGCGCTCGTACAGCGAGGCCAGGTCGCTGTAGAGATAGCCCGGGTAGGCTCGGCGGGCCGGCACCTCGCCGCGGGCCGCGGACACCTCGCGCAGCGCCTCGCAGTAACTGGTCATGTCGGCCATGACAACCAGCACGTGCCGCCCGAGCGTGAACGCGAGCCGCTCCGCCACGGTGAGCGCCAGCCGAGGGGTCAGGATGCGCTCGATGACCGGGTCGTCCGCGAGGTTCAGCAGCAGCACGAGCTGGCCGGTCGCGGAGCGTTCCTCGAGCACGGCGCGAACGGCCGCGGCGTCGGCGTGGGTGAGGCCGATCGCCGCGAACACTACGCAGAAGGGCTCACCGCCGGCCGACGCCTGCGCGGCCAGCTGCGCGGCCAGCTCCAGGTGCGGCAGGCCGGCCACGGAGAAGATGGGCAGTTTCTGCCCGCGCACCACCGTGGTGAGCGCGTCGATCACCGAGATGCCGGTCAGCACCGGGTCGGCGGGCGGCTCGCGCAGCACCGGGTTGATCGGGGCGCCGGCTACCGGCATGGTGACCTCGCCAGTGACGGGCGGCCCGCCATCGGCCGGGTCACCCCGGCCGTCGCACACCCGGCCCAGCCACCCGGCGCCGACCGGGATCCGCAGCGGGCTGCCGCTGAACGCGACCCGGGTGGCGGTGGTCCGCATGCCCTCGGTGCCCTCGAGCACCTGCACGACGGCCAGGTCACGGTCGGCGTCAAGGACCAGCCCGTGCCGCGTCTGGCCGTCGTCCGTCCGGATCGCCGCGAACTCGTCCCAGCCCACGCCGTCGACGCCGCGGACGACGAGCAGGGGGCCGCGAAGCTCCGCGATCCCGGTGTACTCCCGCTGCGCCCAGGTGATCATGCCGTCTCCTTGTCCTCGTCCGGCCGCTCAAGCTGGCTGAGGCGAGTCAGCACCTCCCGCGCCCTGGCGGTCACGGCCTCCGGAGTCCCGGCTTCCTCCCTGGCCCGCAGGACCGGCGAGAAGTCCTGGTCCTCGATCGCGCCCGGGGGAACCCCGGAGCCTGCCAGCTGCAGGCAGCGCTCGGCGACCTGCAGGATCGCGCCGGTCAGCGCCGCGGCCCGGGTGACGTCGCAGCTGGCGTCGACCGGGCTGAGCGCGCTCTGCTGCAGCAGGCCCTCCCTGATCAGCCGGCCCGCCACGAGCGTGGCGCGCTCCCGGGGCGGCAGGGCGGCGACGCCCATGAGCTCGGCCAGCGAGGCGATCCGGTCCGCCTCGGCGAGCAGCGCGGCCAGCCGGCTCCTGCGCTCCGCCCATCCGGCATCACCCGCGGCGGCATGCCAGGCGGCGACCACCGCCGCGTCCCGGGAGAACGATCCGGTCCAGGACACGGCCGGGTAGTGGCGGGCGTAGGCGAGGTCGCGGTCCAGCGTCCACAGGCCGCGGACGAAACGCTGCGTGTAGGCGGTGACCGGCTCGGTCATGTCGCCGCCGGCCGGGGAGACCGCGCCAATGATCGTGACGGAGCCCTCGCTCCCTCCGCTGGTGCGGACGCGCCCGGCCCGCTCGTAGAACGCGGCCAGGGCGGAGGCCAGGCTGGCCGGGTACCCCTCCTCGGCGGGGAGCTCGCCGTTGCGGGACGCGAACTCGCGCAGCGCCTCGGCCCAGCGCGAGGTGGAATCCGCGACCACCACGACGTCCAGGCCCATGTCCCTGAAGTGCTCCGCGACGCAGGCGGCGCTGTAGATGCTGGCCTCGCGCGCCATCATCGGCATGTTGGACGTGTTCGCGATGACCACGGTCCTAGCGGACAGCTTGCCGCCGCTGCGCGGATCGCCGAGGTCGGCAAGCTCGCCCAGCATGTCGGCGAGCTCGTTGCCGCGTTCGCCACAGCCGACGTACACGATCACGTCCGCGTCGCACCACTTGGTGATCTGCTGCAGCAGCACGGTCTTGCCGGTGCCGAACCCCCCGGGGACGGCGCAGCTGCCGCCCTTGGCCACCGGGAACAGCACATCGACCACGCGTTGTCCGGTCAGCAGCGGCGGGCCCGCGTCGAGCCTGCGCCGGTACGGGCGGGGCCGCCGCACCGGCCAGGCCGACGTCATGCGCACGTCCGTGCCCGATACGGTCGCGATCACCGCGTCGGCGGGGGCGGGCCCGGCCTCGCGCACCTTCTCGACTACTCCGCCCAGCCCGGGCGGAACCAGCACCCGGTACCTGATCCGGCCGGGAACGGCCACCCACCCCAGGCTCGCGCCCTCGCCGAGGGCGGCTCCCGGCTCCGCCTCCGGCGTGAACTCGTACTCCCCGGCCGCGGCCGCGGCGGAGGAGTAGCCGGGTTCGAGCCAGGCGGGTGCCCCGCTGAGCGGGCGCAGCAGGCCGTCGAAGATGCCGCCGAGCAGGTGCGGGCCCAGCCGGGCCGAAAGCGGCTCGCCACGGGACCTGGCCGGATGGCCGGGCGCGAGGCCTCCGGTGTACTCGTACGCCTGCACCGTCGCCACGTCGCCGCGGATGGCGATTATCTCGCCGGGAAGCCGGTGCCCGCCGAGTTCGACGACGTCGTACATCGCGGCGTCGGCCAGCCCGCTCACCTCTACCAGCGGCCCGTTCACCCGGGCTACCCGCGCCGCCGGGCTCACGGTGTCCATAGCTCGCGCACCTCATCGCCCAGCGCGTCGAAGGCCAGGCCCGCGAGCCTGGGCAGCGAGCAGTCCACGACGGTGCGGCCGGACCGCGCCACCACGCCCCCGGCCGGGTGCGCCGTGACGGTCGCGCCCGGGCCGACCGCGCGCGCGGCCATCGCGGTGAGCTCGGCGAACAGCCGCTCGTAGCCGGGCTCGTCCCGCAGCCCGCCGGCCGCGGCCAGGACCCGGGCGCGCAGTTCCTCGCGGGCCCGGCGCTGCGCGCCGAGTACGATAGACCTGGCCTGCTCCCGGCCCCGGCTGCGTTCGGCCGCGGCGGCCGCGGCGGCCGCTTTCTCGCCCTGCCCCCGGGCCTGCCGGACGGACTCCTCCGCGTCCCGCCGCGCCTGCCGCAGCGTCGCGGCCGCCTGGGCGCGGGCCTGGCCGAGGATGCGGTCCGCCTCGGCCCGGGCGCCGCGCAACAGGTGCGCGCGAACCGGGGCGAGCGCGGCGTCCTGCTCCCCGCCCGCGACGGTGGTGTGGTGTCCAGTCATGGCGGCATCACCGCCACGAGCAAGTCGCCTCGGGCGAAGGGGGCGTGGCCGAGCCAGCCCGCCGCGCGAGGGGTCAGCACCAGCACCGTGGTGTCGGCCGGCAGCGCGCGCCAGGCCGCCCGCGTTTCCTCCGGGGTCTCCGCGGCGGTCACGACCGCGCCAGCCAGGGCGAAGCCCGCCGTCCGCACCGCCTCTCCGATGACCGCGGCCCGGGCCATCGCCGCTCACCCTCTTTCTCTCGCTCATGCCTTCCCGATCAGGATGATCCCGATGATCAGGCCGTAGATCGCGATCCCCTCGGCGAGCCCGACGATGACCATGGCGCGCCCGAACAACTCGGGCCGCTCGCTCATGGCCGCCATCGCCGCGGCCCCGGCATACGCGACGGCGATGCCCGCGCCGATGGTCGAGGCGGCCACGGCGATCGCCGCGCCGAGCAAGGCCGCCGAGTTGGCAGCCGTCACCGACGATGCCGCGGTGGTGGCCGCCGCGTGGGCGGCGGCCGCGGCCGGGCCGGTGGCGGCGCCCGCCGACCCGGCGGTGAGCGCGGCGACGAGCAGCACCAGGGCGCCCGCCATGAGCACGGCGCCGATCCCGGCGAGGATGGTCATCCCGGTCCGGCCTCGCCGCGCCACGACGCGCGCGAGCAACGCGGCCATGGCGATCAGCGGCAATCCGGCTATCCATGCGACGTTCATGTGTCCTGCTCCTCCATGCTGGGCTCCCCCGCGCCGGTCGGGGCCGCGTCGGGACCGGTCACCACCGGCACGTGCCACGGCCTGAATGGCCGTCCCTGCGTCACGAAGACACGCGAGAACAGCTCGTAGTACTCCAGGCGGAGCGCCTGGACGGCGGCGACGAGCGCCTCCAGGCCGAACGCCAGCGCGGTACCCGCGGCGAAGACGGCCACCGCGGCCACGCACGCCGCGCCGCCCTGCTGCCACAGGACGCGGGCACCCTCCCACACCAGCAGGCTCAGCGCGGCATGGGTCAGGCCGAAAGCGGCGAGCCTGGTGAACGAGACCACGTTGGAGCCGATGCGGACGACCAGGTCGAAGAGCTCCACGACGGCCTGCGTCCAGCCGGCGGCGCCGCCCCCGGCCCCGGCGACGAAGCCGGCCGCGGCCAGCGCCAGCCCGGCCACGGCCACGAACCCGCCCGCCGCCAGCATCGGGTCCTGGCGCAGGTACCACCCGCCGACCACCAGGCCGGCGCCGAGATACAGCGCCGTCCCGGCGATGCCCGACGGCGCGTAGAGCGCGGCCGCCCAGCCACCCTCGCGCCACCGGTTGATCACGCCGAGCGCGTACGCGCCGGCCAGCAGGAACGCACCGACGCCCGCCGCCGCCAGCAGCAAGGTGACGGGCCGGTCCAGCGGATTCAGCCATAGCGCTGGCACCAGGCCGGTCGGCCCGAAGAACTCCCCGTACAGCAGCCCGAACGCGATGGCCGCCACCCCGGCGCCCGCGACGAACAGCCACGCCTGCCGGAACCGGCGGGCCCACCGCGGCCAGCCCGCCCGCAGCGCCAGCGCGGCCGCCACCAGCACCGCACCCTCCCCGGCGTCGCCGAACATCATGCCGAACATCAGCACGTAGGCCGCCCCGGCGACCCAGGTCGGGTCGATGTCGGCGTATGGCACCGTGCCGTAGGTCTGGACCAGCGGGGCGAGCGCGCGCGCGGCCGGCTGCCCGGCCAGCAGGGTGGGCGGCTCGGCTCCGCGCGGGAGGGGCAACGGGACCACGGCACCGCCGACCCCGGCGAGGCGGGCCGCCATGTCATCCACCCGGTCGGCCGGGATCCAGCCGGCCAGCGCGCAGGCGCCCGACCCCCGGTCCGCGTCGGCGGCGTAGGCCTCCAGCTGCGATTCCCCGGCCAGCAGGTCGTAGCGGCCGGCCCGCTCGAGCGCGTCGAGGTCGGGCCGTGACGCGGACAGGGCGGTACCGGGGGCGGGGTGCCCGGAACGCCGCAGCCTGCGCGCCGCCTCACCGTCCGCGGGACCCGCGGCGGCCTTCTCACCCGCGGCCGGCCCGATCTCCACCGCCGCCGCGTCCGCCACCCGCACCAGCACGTCGCGCAGCGCATCGTCGGCGGCCACCAGCGCGACGCGCTTCATCCGGACCGGCGCCGGCAGGTCCGGCCAGCCGATCGCGGCCCGGCCGAGGTGTTTGGAGAACGCGGGGGGGCGCTTACCGCGCGCGACGGCATCAGGCGAGCTCATCGTAGGCCTCCAGCGGAGCGCCGCCGCGGGCGGCGAGCCTGAGCGCGGCCCGGATCCGCCAGGCGTCGCAGGCCATGACGGCGACCGCGCCGAGCACGACCCCGCGGCCCATTCCCGGTCCGCGCAGCAGCCGCAGGCCGTCCTGCCCCACCCTGGACATCAGCGCCGCCTCCGCCCGCCACAGGCCGGCCGGCGAGGTGATCCCCGCGAGAACCCACCGGGCCGGGGGCGGCAGGGAGGCGGCCAGCTCGTCGAGCGTGACGGCCCGGCCGGCGGCGGGCCCCAGCAGGCGCAGGGCACCGCCCATGACCGCGGGATCCGCGGCGTGGCCGGCCGCGAACCGCTCGCCGGCCACCAACACCGCGGCCGCGGCCGCGGCCCAGGTCCGGGCGGGATCACCGAGCTCGGCGACCCGTTCGGCCCAGCGCGCGCGCAGGCCCAGGCGCAGCGCCTGCACCGTCTCCCGGCCCGGATCCTGCCAGGCCGAGGCGGCGAGCGCGGCCCGCAGCTCGCTGGTGCTCGCCGCCTGGCGGAGCCGCGGCCAGGCCGTGGCGAGCGCGCCGAGCCGGAATTCGGCTTCGGCCGGGCGGCCCGCCATGGACTGGAGCAGCTCGTCGACGTTGGCCAGCTCGAACCAGGCGCCGAGGGTGCGCAGCAGCCGCACGCCGTCCCTGGGCAGCCAGCCGGCCAGCACCCGCAGGTCCCACAGCAGGGTCCCGGCCACCTCGTGCTGCGCCGCGGCCAGGGACTGGTCATGGCGGATGTTCGCGCCGTAGGGGGTGGCAGCAAGCAGCCGCAGCGCGTCGCCCAGCGAACCGCAGGCAGCCAGCCTGCGCGTGCTCTCGGCGCCTAGGCGGCGGCGGACCAGGGCCTTCGCCCGGACGCTGCCCGCGACCCACCCGGCGCTCATGGCTCTTCCCGCTGAAGTCGCCTGATCGTGCCGACGGCGCGGTCGACCAGGGAGGGGATGCGCCGCGCGGCGAGTGCGCGGATTACGGTGGCTTGCCGTTCCGCGTCGCGCACGGCCGCGGCGGCGTCCTCCCGCGCCGCGGCCATCACCTGCCGGACCGCCTCCTCGCGCGCGGCGGCTGCTCGCCGCCCGGCATCGGCGGCGATCGCCGCCGCCTCGGCGCTCGTTCCGGCCGCCAGCTGCCCGGCGTCCCGCCGGGCCTGCGCGACGATCCGCCCGCACTCGGCGTCCGTCCCGGCCAGCAGCGTCAGCACCGGCCCCACCTCCGCCGCCAGCTCGCGGCGGCGATCGGCGGGCACGCCGATCGCCGCCGCACCCGGGGCTCCCGCGGGGCGGAACCGGGACAGGAAGTCGCGCAGATCGGGCACGTTCCCACTCAAGCGTACGGACGTCGGCCGAGGTAGGGCCGAACGTCGCCCGCCGGTCGTTGCCAAGGTCCCGCCTGCTTGTTCGGCCGGTGCTCCGGCCCCGCGGCCGGCGGCATCCTTGCCGCCGCGCACGGCGCTGATTAGCGGCGCTGGTCCTTCGGGGGCGGACAGCTGCCCCTTCTGGTGTCCGGGGCCAGGTCAAGTCACGGCCGCTCCCAGCGTTCGGCCATTTGCCTGGCCTGATCGGCAAGAGCCCGCAACCGCTTGATCTCGGTTGGATAGTCGATGCGCCCCGGCTGGCCGAGGAGGTCAGCCCGCCGCTCCAGCAGTCCTGCGGTGTTTCAGGCTGCTGCTGCGGGCGCGGGCAGGCCGAACCGGTCCGCCAGCACACGGGTGAGGATCTGGTCAAGTTCCGGTAGCGGCGGCAACTGCCAGGTGCCCTGCACCGCAGTGAAGGCAACCATACTGTCGACGTTGGCCTCCAGCCAGGCAGGTCCGGCCAGCCTGCCGGTGATGATGATCAGATCACGCAGCAGTGCGTGGGGTGCCGGAGCGGGTCGGCCGAGGCTGGCATGGCATTCCACGGCGGCCAGCGTCAGCAGCAGGTCACCGGCCTGGCGGCGGATAGCGGAAGAGCAGCTGGAGCGGCGCAGCTGATCGGCTGCGCTGATCGTGCCGGGCATCGCCGCGGTCAATCGTCCCACCGGATCCCTCCCCGATCTTGAGCTGATGGACCAGCCCGGCAGGAAAGACTGCCGGAGATACCCGCACGCACGGTCCGGGCACCATGGCTGGCCGAGATCTGCGGGTGATCTCCTTCACCCCATGACCTTGATCGGGCGGCAGAAGGGGACCACGATCCCGCCGGGATACCCTGCCCTTCCGGCCCTCCCGGCCTGACCGCGACCCCATCCGGGCTCGGAGCCCACCCGCAGGCTCGTGACGCAACCGTCGGTCCCAGCGCAACGGCGCTCTAGGGCCGAAGGTCCTGCCACCGGCGGGACCAACGCCCCCCAACCCGGCAGGTGCCGACGGCCAGGAGGTTAGAGGTGCAGATGGGCTGGCTCGTGGCTGATCTCCTCAATGCCCGTGGCGGCGGCATGGAGAAGCCGCCCAGCCAGGTCGGACATGGCGCGCGCGGCGGCGATCTGCGCGCCGATCGTCCAGATATCCTGGTCGGCGGGATTGAGATGGGCCTCACCACGCCCGACGAGCTGCTTACCGCCCACCATTTTGAGACGGGCCACGGCGTGTGTCCAGCCGTCGGTCTCGGCGACCGACACGTTTGCTGACCAGTAATCATTCCTGTTCATAACAGCTACCTCGCACTCAGCTAGCCGTAGTTACCTCTACCTTGCAGGGATGGTCATCGGAGCCCGCAGAGTCCTCCTGCCCTACCCCATGGGACTTTCGGCGAGCCGACCGGCCGACCGGGGCCACCGGGGCCACGCCGACGTAGCTCGAGGGCGGATGTGCGCCCAGTTGGGTATGGAGTCGGCACCGGGACCCGATACGAAAGCCACGCCATGGTCGTCCGGGCGGCCAGGGACCTTGCGATACCGATGCGGGACGAACGCCCCTGGCTGGCCGCCACCGTCGGCCGGCAACCTGGTCGTGTGGAGAAGCCAGAGGCCATGAGCGGACGGCAGCCGGAAACTGGGATTGCCGTGCCGGCGCGGTTCGTTGTCATCATCGGCAAGCCGGCCAGTGACGGCTCTGCCGACAGGGTAGAAGCGCCAGATCGGCTGCTACGCGCATGGTCGCTGCTGCAGGCGACTTATGAGCAGTCGGATTGGGCCGCGCTGCCACCCGAGGGCGTGCCGGGATTGCAGCGCCAGCTCCAGGCGATCCGCCGCGAACTTGAGAAAGCGGTATCCCCGTCACTGGCTGCGGAACTCCGGCGGATTTTGCCGCCCCAGGATGCGGCACCGAGCGTCGGCGCGTTGCGGATCGAGTACGCGGTGCTTCTGAGCTGGTCTGGCAGCTTGACGATGGAGATCCTCCGCGCGCTGGCGGTCGCGAGCGAGCGCCACTCACGGCCGTCAGCGGCCGCCTGATCGCAACAGCCTCCGACCATCGAGGATGCACTAGCCGCTGCCGATGGCACGGTCATGGTGGCCAAGGTCCGTGAAGCTCCTGACGCTGGTCCAGGACCGAAGAAGACCTCTGGTCCTGCCCTCTCGGGAATAAGGTCACTAGCGCCCGGCTCGGTGCCGCGGTGAATGTGCTGCCGTGCAGATGTTCGGACGCCGCAGGACCGTGACCCGGGCCGACAGGGCCAGGCTCGCTGAGGAGCTGGCGGAAATCGGCATGGCCATCGGCGTGGGCGAACTTGCCTGCTGCTGTCCGGCCAAGCCCGTGGTACGGGTCGTGATGCCGGTCACCGCGACCCGTCCTGAGCCAGTTGACCTGCTGTTGTGCGGTCATCACTACCGGGCCGGCCAGCGCGCCCTGCGCGCCGCGGGCGCCGTCGTGTACGACAGGCGGGGCGCTGTGATCATGGGCGCCGCCGACCAGCGACGGGCGCGGCATCACCAGACCACCGTCGCCGCCTAGCAGGGTGAGGCGGGCCTCGATGCATGGCCGCAGGCGTGGTCGGACCCAGGCACCGCGACAAGCCTGGACCGGGGAATGGCTACCTATTCAGTATCCGGAGTCGGCCCGGGAACCGGTGGCTCCCGTGCATGGCGTACATTGCATCTAGATTCTCCGCCGGGCAGTGGAATCCATACGAGACGGATCCGGTAGATTTTTGTCCTTTTCTCTTTGGCTCCCGTCGCGGGCCGGTTCTAGGCTGGTTCTGGACTTGCGCTGGCTGGCTGCGGGAACTGCCTGCTGCGGGATGCGGCGCGGGCGGCCGCAGCTAGATTCTCCGGGCCAGGCTACTGGCAGTGACGTTGCACCGGTTTCCCCGTCGAGACAAGGGCCTGCGGGGCGATCTCCCTTCGCCGGCATTATCCGGATCAGGTCCTGGGGGTCGCCATTCAGCCTCTTAGCTGTCCGGCTTCTCAGCCTTCCCGCCGACTGCGGTTTCCCTGGCCAGCGCGCGCGGTCCAGCTCCCTCTCTCGCCTCGCAGACAGTCTGAATATGCCCGGCACGGGCAAGACTGGCTAGAGGCTAAGGACCCAAACGGGCGGGCCGAACGTCAGCCGACCGCGATCCGGCGCATCGGTGGAGCAGACGGGCCCCGGAACGGCTCTGCCGGGCCCGCCAGGCAGATGTAACCCCTAGCGCTGGCGGCTGAGCGCCCAAATCGGCGGGTCATGTTCCCCGCCTGAGTACATACGCGAGATAGCCCAGCTTGCCGTGGGCGCCACCGAGTATGGCGAAACGGGCGTTGTGTCGCCGGCCGGGGAAGAGCCCGTACCGGTACATTCGGCCGCGCGGGCCAGCCGATCGCCTGCAGGCCTGCAGCCGCCAGGGCAACCACTCATCGCGGAGGTTCGGCCCGGTGAAGCAGGGCCTTTCGGCCGTATCCCGTCGGCACCGGTGAGCCGAACCTATGGCATGACGGGAGGGCCCGGACGCTGGGCCAGCCTTGGACGTCGCGATACGCCACGAGGAGGACGTCATGAGCACCTACAAGGTAATCGAAGTAATCGGGACGAGCGCCACGTCGTGGGAAGACGCGGCGACACAGGCGATCAAGACTGCAGGCCAGACGCTCCACGACCTGCGGGTGGCTGAGGTGGTCAAGCAGGACATCCACCTGGACGAGGGCGGAGGAATCACCTTCCGGACCAAGCTGGAGCTCTCGTTCAAGTACGAGCACGAGCACTGATCCATCCTGTCCACGCAAGCAGGGCTGAGCGGCGACCCGATCGGCGATGCGGGTCGGGCCGCCGCATCATGACGGGCGTCTACCGAGGCCCGCGGTCGGCGTCGGAGCTGTATCAGGCCATCACCTGACATGCAGGAATGGCACGTCGTTCCGTGTCGACATCGTGAGATCCCCTCGGCCCGACTCGGTCCCGGGCGACGACGAAGGTCCCGTGTTGCGGGGGCAGGAGGACCCTGTGGCCCGCGCTGGCATTCGCTGGACAGTAACTTGCAAGTAAGGCTGGCTGAGTGCGGAGGAGCGTGTCATGAACGTGACCGATGAATGGTCGGTGAGTTTGTCCATCGCTGAGACCGACGGGCAGACCCGCGCCGAGGCCCGCCTGGTCACGTCTGGTGGCGATCAGCTGGCCGGCCACGGCCAGGCACGGCGTAATCCCGCCGACCGGGAGATGGCGCGGATCGGGGCGCAGCTCGCCGCCGCCCGCGCGTTCGCCGATCGTGCCGATTTCTCCCAGGCCACCGACGATGAGGTCTTCGCCTGCCTGCAGCGCGTGGCAGCACCGGCGTCCCGGCCACCGGCCGCTGCGGACCCGCCCGCGCGGGACGGGGAACTCCCTGGTGCCCGAGGCAAGGACGTAGCGCCGATGGCGGGGGAGGTCCGGCTGGCCGGCTACCTGACCGTGCCGGAGAACGCAGCCGGGATCGTGGTCTTCGCCCACGGCAGCGGCAGCAGCCGGCACAGCCCGCGCAACCGTCACGTCGCCCGCGTCCTGAACCAAGCTGGCCTGGGCACGCTATTGTTCGACCTGCTCACCCCGGAGGAGGAACTCGACCGGGCCAACGTATTCGACATCGATCTGCTCGCCCGCCGCCTGACCGAGGTCACCCGGTGGCTGCGCACCCAGCCCCGCGCCGTTCGGGCCGCCGTGGGCTACTTCGGCGCCAGCACGGGAGCCGCGGCAGCGCTATGGGCCGCGGCCGAACCCGGCACCGGCATCGCGGCCGTGGTGTCCCGCGGCGGCCGTCCCGACCTCGCGCGCCCCCGGCTGGGCGCGGTGACCGCCCCCACGCTGCTCATCGTCGGCGGAAACGACGACGTGGTCCTCGACCTCAACCGCCGGGCCCAGACCGAGCTGCACTGCGAGAACCACCTCGCCGTCGTGCCCGGCGCGACCCACCTGTTCGAAGAGCCCGGCACCCTCGACGCCGCCGCCGCCCTGGCCCGCGACTGGTTCATCAGCCGCCTGAGCTACCGCCACAACCCGGTGGCCTGATGGCGGACCCCCAACATGCACGGTGGCCGGTCCGCGGGAAACGGCGCAGCCCGGCACGCAATCTGACTCCGTGGATGTGGTGCACGCTGTCGTTGATGAGCACGAGCCTGCCCGATGGAACCCGCCACCTGCGCGATACTACGCGTGGGCGGGGAGCAGCTGGCCATACGGCTTTATTAGATGTTCGTGAAGATACCCCATGTGCCCTGACCCGAGAACCGGGCTTCGCGGAGGTGTTCAGTCGGGGAGCAGGACAGGCCGGACCGGGCGCCGCACGTGCCCTGGCCGGTGCGGCCGGATTGCCTCCGTGGCCTGCTGCACTGCCGTGCCGGGCGGCTCTGCGGGCGCCACCAGGGCCGTGCCTGGGGTGAGCTGGCTGGTGTCGATGGTCACGGCCCCGGGCCAGGGCGCCTCCAGGGCAGCCAGCTGCCGGGCGATGGCCGCGTCGGCGTCGGAGATGCCTCCGGGTGAGGATCACGTGGCGGCGGAGTGGCGGGTCCGTGGCTCGCGGACGAGTTCGATCCCGGTGCCGTCCAGGCCGGTCAGGTCCCAGCCGTCGTGGCGGGCATCGATGGTCAGCTGCGCTTGTCCGAACCGGAGGCCGGTTACCCGCAGCGGCAGGTAGCGGCCGGGCATGGCCGGGGCGCACCAGATGCGGCCGGCGTTGGGCTGGGGGGTGATCCGCAGCAGGGTGGTGAGCAGTTGCAGGGGTGCTGCTGCCGCCCAGGCCTGCGGGGAGCAGGAGGTCGGGTACGGGATGGGGACCGGGTATTCGTCACGCGGGAAGCCGCAGAAAAGCTCGGGAAGGCGGTCGCCGAAGTGCGTGGCAACGTCGAAGATGGCCTGGGCGACCCGCTGGGCGTGCCCGGTGAAGCCGTACCGCATTAGGCCGGCCGCGCACAGTGCGTTGTCGTGCGGCCATACCGAGCCGTTGTGGTAGCTCATCGGGTTGTAGGCGGACATCGACGTGGCGAGGGTGCGGATTCCCCAGCCGCTGAACATATCATCCGACAGGAGCCGGTCCGCGACCGTGGCTGCCTTGTCGGCATCGGCGACGCCGGTCCACAGGCAGTGCCCGATGTTGGAGGTCAGCGCGTCCACTGGCCGCTTGTCGCGGTCGAGCGCGACGGCGAACCAGCCCTTGGCGGGCAGCCAGAACGCCTGATTAAAGGCGCGTTTGAGCTGGGCGGCCTTGCCGTCCCAGTGGCGTGCGCGGGGCTCGTCGCCTGCTTCCCGGGCGAAGGCGGCGCGGGCCCGGTAGGCGGCGTAGCAGTATCCCTGGACCTCGGCCAGGGCGATGGGGGGCTTGGCGGTCCGCCCGTCGGCGAAGTTGATGCCGTCCGGCGAGTCCTTCCAGCCCTGGTTGACCAGGCCCTGGCCGGTCTTGCGCGCGTACTCGATGAACCCGTCGCCGTCGGCGTCCCCGTAGCGCTCGATCCAGTCCAGGGCCCGGTCGGCGGGTGGCAGCAGCGTCTGGGCCGCCGCGTTGTGGCGGCCCCAGCGGCGCAGTTCGCCGAGCACCATGACGAACAGGGGGGTGGCGTCGGCAGTTCCGTAGTAGGCGCTCCGGCCGCCGAGGGCGAGGGAGGCGGCCGGGCCGAAGCGGACCTCGTGCAAGATCCTGCCTGGCTCCTCCTCTGACGTCGGGTCGGTGAGGCGTCCTTGGCGGCCGGCCAGCGTCTGCAGGGTCCCGAGCGCGAGGCTGTCATCCCACGGGAGAAGCATCCATGACGTGAGCAGCGAGTCCCGCCCGAACAGGGCCATGAACCAGGGCGCGCCCGCGGCGACCACAGCCCGGCCGGGGTGCTCGGGGTCGAAGATGCGCAGCGCCCCGAGGTCTTCGACGCTGCGGCGCAGCACCGCGGTGAGCTGTGGCTCCGCCGTTTGCACCTGGGGGGCGTTGCGCCGCCACTCGCGCAGCCTGCGGGCGGGAACGGCGTGCTCGGCCCGCTGGCCGCGCGGGTGATGCGGCTCCAGCGGGAGTCCGTTCACGACCGGGACCGCTTCGACGCTGACCGTCCACTCGCCGCGTGCCGGGATCGTTGCCTGCCATGACAGGGCTTCGCCGGTTGTCTCTGGCTGACCGTCACCTTCGATAAGCAGCCCGGCCTGGCGCTCGCCCCGCCGGGTCTGGAAGGTCAGTGCCGAGGTCCCGTCTACCGCACGGGCGGACGGCCCTGCCCGCGCCTGCCCGCGCTTTACCTCGAACAGGTCGGCAAAGTCAGCGGCGGCGGCGAGCGTCACCATGCAGGCGGCCGGGAGCGGGGCGGTGTTGCGGATGGTGATGTCCTCGCGCATGCCATCACCGACATAGCGGCGGCGAATGACCAGCAGGTTGTAACGGCGGAGCGCGCTGCGGGGCGATAGGTGACCGATG
>Ga0306920_100005331_pt1 | contig 16604 bp, 11 predicted proteins | sample flu12Cox44000170_FD_204666 | JGI IMG/M metagenome (GOLD analysis project Ga0306920, IMG submission 204666) | Lab enrichment of tropical soil microbial communities from Luquillo Experimental Forest, Puerto Rico - flux4day.12C.oxic.44.000.170 (v2)... | ecosystem: Environmental > Terrestrial >... | reverse complement strand
GCGCATCCTCGAACCGGATATCGAGCGCGATCGGCTGTGCGACCGGCGCCGGATCCTTAATCTGGGGGAGAATTACGACAAAATTCTGGTCGCATCGCACACGCAGCGAGGGGTCGCGCACTACTGCGCCCTCACGGGTGACCTGGCCGGTCTCGATCAGGCGCTTAACCCTCGTCCGCGACAGCAGCGGCAGACGCTGCGCCAGAACGCGATCGAGCCGCTGTCCGGCATCGGATTCGGCGGCCCGGATCATCGTTGCGGCAAGGTCAGGCGTCATCAATAGATAGGCGCATGCGGGCGCTCAAGGTTCTGGTGGTCGTGATGGGCGTGATGCTCATTGTCGGCTTCGCGGCTCTGGTCGCCCTCATCGCAGGCAGGGTCTCGCGCGGCGGAGCCCCTAACGCCGCGACCCGTGTGTTTTCCAGCCCGACAATCGACATTCCGCGCGGGGCGCGCATCGAGGCGATGACGTCCGCACCCGACCGGCTGATCCTTGCGCTGGTGCTGCCCGAGGGCGGAAGACAGCTGCTGGTGATAGATCTGGCGAGCGGCGCTCGGCTCGGCACGATCGAACTGCATCCTTCGCCGTGACGCACCGATTCGGCTTCCAGGGTACGCCCGACCCTCCGGTGATGTGCCGTACCGTCGCGATCGCGTCGATAACCGGCTAATTTCGGTGTAAGAAGAATCTCGGCTTGAAAGACGTGGCATTTATTCCGAACTTCTCGCCGACTTGCGCTGTTGGCGAAGCCGAAACCGAATTTCTCGAGCGAGCATGCGCTCCTTCCCAACGCTGGCCGGCACGACCTTTACCTTACTTTCTTTCCACGCTGACCGCTGACCCCTGATGCCCACCCCAGATCGCGCCGGCGGTCGGCTCCGATGCCGTTCATACCTACATTCTTGCTTGGCGGTTCCCCTCACCGGGTAGCCGCTTTTTTGATGTCCGGGAAACCGAGGTAGATCGAAATGGGGAAGAAAGACAACGGGGCAAAGCCCGCCGCCAAGCCTCATCCGGCCCACAACAATCCGAGCAGTCCACAGCTCGACCATTTGGAGCGCGACCGGCATGTCGGTGCCCGGACTTTGGGTCCGGTTTCGGATCTCGAACGTCACTTGCCCTCCGACTGGTGGCGTACCCTGTTCAACTCGCTCTACCTCGAAACTGACGGCGACATCATCGAGAACGATCGCAACACGGCTGATGAAGTCGATTTGTTGATCCGCAGCGTCGGGCTCGAGCGCAACGACCGCATTCTGGATTTGTGCTGCGGTCAAGGGCGCCATTCCCTCGAGCTTGCCAGCCGCGGCTTTCCTAACGTCACCGGGCTCGACCGTTCTCGCTATCTAATCCGCTTGGCCCGCAAGCGCGCCAAGCAGCGCAACCTGCAGGTCTCGTTTCACGAAGGGGACGCGCGGCGGTTTCGGCTTGGCGACGGTGATTTTCACTGCGTTTGCATCCTTGGGAATTCCTTCGGCTATTTCGAGCGCCCGGAGGACGATCTTGCCGTGCTCGAAGCGGTCAATCGCGCCCTTGGCTCCGGCGGGTCGCTTGTTATGGATTTGATGGACGGCGACTGGATGCGCCATCATTTCGAGCCGCGCTCGTGGGAATGGGTCGACCAGAACCATTTCGTCTGCCGCGAACGCGACCTCGCCGGAGACGGCGATCGGTTGATCAGCCGGGAAGTCGTGGTTCACGCCGAGCGGGGCGTCATCGCCGACCAGTTTTACGCTGAACGACTCTATTCGAAGGAGCGCCTCGAGGCGCTCCTGGCGAGCGCCGGGTTTGCCAATGTCCGCTTCCATCCTCTGCTGGCGCCGGATTCCCAGCGCAACCAGGATCTGGGTATGGTGGCCCACCGGTTGTTCGTGACCTGTGAGGCGCCGCGCCGTGCACACCGGCTGCCGCATCGCGGCGCGCTGTTCTCGGATGTGACGGTGATCCTTGGCGATCCGCGCCTTCCGGATCCGGTCAAACGCAACGGGCGCTTTGGCGATGAGGACATCGAGACGATCGACCGCCTCAAAACAGCGCTGCGTGAGCTGCCGGACTACAGGTTTCGCTTTCTTGACAATCACGCCTCGCTGGTAGCCGATTTGCGGGCGAACCGGCCTCACTTCGTGCTGAATTTCTGTGACGAAGGCTTCAACAACGACGCCTTTATGGAAATGCACGTCCCGGCACTCCTGGAGACGCTCGATATTCCCTACAGCGGTGCCGGGCCGAGCTGCCTGGGGCTCTGCTACAACAAGTCACTGGTCCGCGGCATCGCGCAGGCGATCGACGTGCCGGTGCCGGCGGAGACGTATTTCAATTCCGACGATCTGGCGGCGACAATCCCGTCCGTCTTTCCGGCGTTGATCAAGCCGAATTATGGTGACTCGTCGATCGGGATCACCAAGGACGCGGTGGTTCATACCTGGGAAGAGGCGATCACCCGCCTCGGCCGACTGCGTGAACAGATGCCGGGCTGCCCGATCCTGATCCAAGAGTTTCTGACCGGTCCCGAATACTCGATCGGCATCATCGGCAACCCGGGACAGGGCTATCGGGTGTTGCCGCCGCTCGAAGTCGATTATTCGCGGCTCGACCCGGCGCTGCCGCAACTCTTGCCCTACGAGTCGAAATGGGTTCCCGACTCGCCCTATTGGACGCAGATCGGCTATCGCGAGGCGCGCCTCGACGAAGAGGCGCGCCGCAAAATCGTCGACTACTCCAATATCCTGTTCGAGCGGCTCGGCTGCCGCGACTACGCTCGCTTCGATTTCCGCGCCGATGCGGAAGGCGAGATCCGATTGCTCGAGGTCAACCCGAACCCCGGCTGGTGCTGGGACGGCAAGCTCAATCTGATGGCCGAGATGGCGGGCCTGCGCTACTCCGACCTCCTGAAGGCGATCATCGCGGCCTCCCAGGAGCGGGTCGCGGCGCAGCATCCCGGTCTCGTCATCCCGCTCGCCGAGCGCCGTGCGGCACGCGCCGCCTCCCGCCGCGGCTGAAGCGCGTCATCAAAGCTTCATTTTTTCCGAATTTGCCCTTGCGTCGCCGACAGATAGGCGTATCTATCGGGCTCTCGACGCACTCGCACGTGCCTATGGCCCATGGTGGTTATGCAACGACGTAACGCGTCCTTTTTGGCAGCCCGGCCCAGCAATTTGCCATGGGGCCGGTCCCGAGAGGGAGGACGGTATGGTTGCTTTCCGATCAAGGGGCGTGGTGCCCTGCCCCGACGCCAACCTTCGCGGGACGCGTCTGCGTGGACGGGGTAACCGGGTCATCGACCCGAGTAGTTTAGGCTAATCCGCAAAATTCCGGCCGAGCGGGCTTTCTAAAGGCCGCATCGGCATCTCTCGGTTCCGCCCTTGGCAGAGCCGCCGTCAGCCCTGTCGAACTGTCAGGCGACGGCTCGGCTGCCATCCGCGACACCGATCGCGTTTAGCCGCCTCGCAGGAAGGATGACCGTTGTCATGAGCGAGAGGATCGCACGTTTCCTTGCCGAAAAAACCCCCGATACCCCCTGCCTCGTCGTCGATCTCGACGTGATCTCCGCAGCCTATGATGCATTGCGCCATTATCTGCCGCTTGCCCGGATTTACTATGCGGCTAAGGCGAATCCAGCGGCAGAGATTGTCGCTATGCTTAACGGAAAAGGGGCCAGCTTCGACGTTGCCAGCCGCGGTGAAATCGGGCTTTGCCTCGGCAATGGGGTGGCTCCCGACCGGTTATCTTTTGGCAACACGATCAAGAAAGAGAAGGATATTGACTACGCTTATCGGGCCGGCGTGCGGCTCTTCGCTTTTGACAGCGCTCATGAGCTCGACAAACTCGCCCGCGCCGCCCCGGGCGCCCGCGTCTTTTGTCGCATTCTCGTCGCTTGCGACGGCGCCGAGTGGCCGCTGTCTCGCAAATTCGGATGTGCGCCCGAGATGGCGGTCGAGTTGTTGCGGCAAGCCCGTGACGCTGGTCTCGTCCCTTATGGCATCTCGTTCCATGTCGGCTCGCAACAGACCGACCTCGGCCAATGGGACGGAGCAGTCGGCACTGCTTCCCGGATGTTTTCGGCGCTGGCTGAGGCCGACATCAACCTGCGGATGATCAACATAGGCGGCGGTTTTCCGGCGCACTACAGCGGTGAGGTGCCGGGGGTGGAACGCTACGCCCGGGCAGTGATGGCGGCGATCACGCGGCATTTCGGCAACGACCTGCCGGAAATCATCATCGAGCCGGGCCGCTCGTTGGTCGGCGATGCCGGCATCATTCAGAGCGAGATCGTGTTGATTTCCGAAAAAGGCGGCGGCGACGACCGGCGCTGGGTCTACCTCGACGTCGGCAAGTTCAATGGGCTCGCCGAGACGATGGACGAAAGCATCAAATACCGTATCGCGACACCGGGGCGCGGAGGCTCAGCCGGGCCCGTTGTCCTTGCCGGTCCGACATGCGACAGCGCCGACATCCTCTATGAGAAGACCGAGTACCAGCTGCCGCTTGGCCTGCGCGTCGGCGACAAGGTCGAGATCCTGTCGACCGGCGCCTACACGGCGAGCTACGCGTCCGTCGGCTTCAACGGCTTCGCGCCGATCCGCACTTACTGCATCTGAACCGCGGCGACCTCCTGCACCAGTTTGCGCAGCATTGCGTCGGCAAAGCTGCCGAAATCCCGCGCGGCGAAAACAAAGGCGCCGGGGCCGCCGATCACGTTGCTGCGGTAATAGGCCTCGAGCCACGGCTCCTCGGTGAGGATCGCCAGCCCGTTGATCGAGATCCCCGCCGCGACAACACGGTCCCGCGCCACGCTCGGCGGCAGGCCGAAATTGGCCATACCGTCGCCGGAGATGTCGATGACCTGTCGTGCCGCCGGCTCCGGCATGCTGTCGAATGCGGCGGCCCCAGCGAGCAATGCCGGACCGATTGCGGTCAGACCGCGCGAACTGCGCGTTGTCGCACGAACGGCGGTGGCAAAGGCGGCGGCACTGTTGGCGTCTGCCAGCCGCGTCCAACCGACCGTAACGGCAATGCGTTCGGGATCGGACCATTCGAGAACCAGTACTTCGATGCCTCCGGGCACTACCGAGATCGCGGCGGCGAGGCGTGGATTTTCAAAGGCGCGGGCTATGCCGTTCCGTTGCAGCAGGTAGGAGTCCACCGTGACGCTCGCCGATACGTCGACCGCCAGCACCAGCGCGAGACCGGCGCCGGCGGCTGGTGCCGATGCGGCCAGCCCCAGCAAGACCGACATCAGTCTAGCCAGGAGGGCGGCGGCTTCGGCCACGCAGCAGCCGGTACCAGATCGCGATCGCTAGCAGGATGGCGAGCACGCCGAACACAAGAAAAGGAGAAATCCTGCTCTCCGACTGCGGTGTTTCGCCGCCGACACGAATCATTACCCGCGCGACCTGATCGGCGGCGTGCGCCTCCGCGCTCCAGAAACCGTCGCGATCGGCCTCAAACACGAACTTCCCTTCGGTATTGGTGCGCCCGGTTATCACGGGAGTTTTCGGGTCGCCCGGGGCAAACACCTGCACCTCGGCGTTCGCTAGCGGTTTGCCGTCTTGGGTCGCGAATTGCGTCGTGACCTCATGTGTCGCGAACAAGTTGAAGGCGAATGCGGGAGAGGTGGCCGCTGCCAAAGCAAAAACGGCAGCAAAGGTGAATTTGCGCATCCGAGAAACATAGCGCGCCTCCGGCCGCGCGCCAGCGTGCTGTGGTCCTGCGCTTGCCCGGTTGCCATCCTTGTGGCACAAGCCCGGCGGGGGTGACGGCTATGCCGGATTTCAAGATCGAGCGGCGCTGCACGGGGCTGGTCTGCGGGATCGATGAAGCCGGCCGCGGCCCGCTTGCCGGACCGGTCGTCGCCGCCGCCGTCATTCTCGATGTCCGCCGCTTTCCGAAACTCCTGCGCGACGGCCTCGACGACTCGAAGGTGCTGAGCATCGAGCAGCGCGAGGCCTGCTACGCCTCACTGAGGCGATGCCTCGCTCGCGGTACCGCGCATATCGGGGTGGGCGCGGCAAGCGTCGCCGAGATCGATCGGATCAACATCCTGCGCGCCGCGCTGCTGGCGATGGCGCGCGCCGTCGCGGTCCTCAGTGTCCGACCCGACGTTGCGCTGGTTGACGGCAATATCGCCCCTCCAGTCAACTGCCCGGTGCGGACCGTCGTCGACGGCGACGCTCTCAGCTTCTCGATTGCCGCCGCTTCGGTCATCGCCAAGGTGACCCGCGATCGCATTATGCGCGCGCTGGCGCCGCGCTATCCGGGTTATGGATGGAGCACCAATGTCGGCTACGCGACACCTGAGCATGGCGAGGCGATTCGCCGCTTTGGGGTGACCCGTCATCATCGGCAGTCTTTTGCGCCGGTCCGCGCCGCGGTTAACGGCGATTTGGTGTTGCCACTGTTCGCCGAGCCGGAGGCGGGCTTGCCGGCACCCCAACCGCTCTAGGCCCGCAGCGCCGAGACGGCGTGGCGCGCCACCTTCTTCATTAGGGTCGGCAGAGCATGCTCACCCAACCGGTCGACTGGACTCCACAGCCCATCCGCCTCGCCACTCCCGGCGATTATCGCGAGCTCGAGGCGAAAATGCGTAAATCCGTGGCGAACGGTGCCCGGCAACGGCACCCAATCCGTCGCGATCGGGGCAATCCCGACCGCCTCGTCGAGTGTCCAAGGTTCGCTGCGCCACGGCGTTGAGGGGATCTCGGTCATCCCGCCGAGCAGGCCTTTCTCAGGGCGGCGGCTTAGCAGCACTGCGCGGTCGGCGCGCGTGAGCCAAAATGCAACGCCGTAACGCAACGGCCGGTCCGGCTGTGCGGGCGTCGTCGGGAGCGTGTCGGCCAATCCTGCGGCCGCCGCGGCGCAGCAGGCGCGCCATGGACAGAGCACGCAACGCGGCCGCCGCGGCGTGCAGATCGTGGCGCCAAGATCCATTAAACCTTGCGCGAAATCGCCAGCCCGCCGTGGCGGCACCAGTGCCGCGGCGAGGCGTCTGAGGTGCGGTTTCGCCTTGGGCAGCGGTTCGCTCACGGCATAGAGCCGGGCAACGACGCGTTCGACATTACCGTCGACGGCGGCGGTTTGCCTATCGAAGGCGATCGCCGCGATCGCCGCTGCGGTGTAGTCCCCGATCCCGGGGAGAGCGCGCAATTTCTTCGGATCTTCGGGAAAGGCGCCGCCGTGCTGCGCGACGATGGCGCGCGCGCAAGCATGCAGGTTGCGGGCGCGCGCGTAATAGCCTAGGCCCTGCCAGAGTTGCAGGACCTCCTCGAGGGATGCGCTGGCGAGCGCCGACACATTGGGCCAGCGTGCCACGAATCGGTCGAAATATGGGCCCACAGTCGCTACGGTCGTCTGCTGCAGCATGATCTCGCTGAGCCAGACGCGGTAGGGATCGGGGCGGCTGTCGGCCGGCGCCCGCCACGGCAGAACACGGCGGTGGCGGTCGTACCAGTGGAGAAGCGCTGAGGGGTCGGGGGTTCCCGATGACGATTGGCATTCGGACGGGAAAGGCGGCATGGGCGGAACCAGGGGACGGCACGGCGAGGCCAAGATAACCGGGCCGGCTGCTGCGCGCGAGCACCGGGGCCTCCGTGCGGTGGGTGTCGCCGTCTCGAAAATCACAGTACCGATCATCGCACGCCGTGGCGGCGGCATCCTCGTCCGCCTCAAGTCGGAGTGGCTCGCAATCGCCGGTCCTGACTGGGCCGAGATGAGTTGGCCGACCGCGCTCGGGCGTGACGGTGTCCTGAAACTGCGCGCCACGCCCGGCGTGGCGCTCGAGCTTCAGCACCGCGCACCGCTCCTGATCGAGCGAATCAACCTATTCTTTGGCCGATCCGTTGTTACCCGCACGGTGCTGATGCAGGGCCCCCTGCCGCTTCGGCCGCCGCCGAGCAAGCCCCTCATCTGTCCGCTTTCGGAAGGCGAGGCGAAGCTGCTCGATCGGCGGCTTTCCGAAATCGGCGACCCGAACCTCCGCGCCGCGCTTACCCGGCTCGGCAGAGCGGTCGGCGGCGGGCAACGCTGAGCGGCCGATGCAACGGTTGCGGATGCCTATCAATATATCGTAGTAAGGAACCCCATTATGCGGAATATCTGGTTTGCCCTGCTCGGGCTTCTGAGCGCGATCCTGCTTTCACCGGGGACAGCGCCGGCTGCCGACCCGCATCCGCTGCTGGCCGATGCGCAGATGGTACTGGGGCTCACCAAGGACGACCGGATCCTCGGCAACCCCGATGCGCCGATCACAATCGTCGAATATGCCTCGTTGACCTGCCCGCATTGCGCCCATTTCGCAAACGAGGTTCTTCCCGAGCTCAAGAAGAAATGGATCGACACCGGCAAGGTCAAACTGGTTTTACGCGACTACCCGTTGGACGAACCGGCGTTGCGAGCAGCGATGATCGCGCGCTGCGCCCCGCCGGACCGCTTTTATGCCTATGTCGATACGTTCTTTGGGGCACAGGAGAAATGGGTGACGGCGCACGATTACCGTGACGCCCTTGCCCGTCTGGTCAAGCTCGGCGGCATGAGCCGGGACGAGTTCGACAACTGCCTCAAAAACACCGCTCTCGAAAACAAGATCGTCGAAACCCGGCTGGTTGCCTCGAAAGAGCTCGACGTCAACTCCACCCCAACCTTCTTCATAAACGGCACCAAATTCACCGGCGCTCCGACAGTCGAGGAGTTCGACAAGGTGCTGTCCGGCCTTTCGGCGAAATCTTAATTTGATGCAGGTCTCCCGGCTCCGCTTAGTCGGGTTCAAATCCTTCGTCGACCCTACTGAGCTGGCGATCGAGCCGGGGCTCACGGGGGTTGTCGGCCCAAACGGTTGCGGCAAGTCGAACCTGGTCGAAGCGCTGCGCTGGGTGATGGGTGAGAATTCGGCCAGACGCGTGCGCGGCGGCGAAATGGACGATGTGATTTTCGCCGGGACGACGGCAAAGCCCGCCCGCAACATCGCCGAAGTCGCACTGACCATCGACAACGGCGGCCGCGACGCGCCGTTTGCGTTTAACGACCGCGCCGAAATTGAGGTCGTCCGGAGGATCGAACGCGGCATCGGATCCACCTATCGCGTCAATGGGCGCGAGGTGCGGGCGCGCGACGTCCAGCTGCTGTTCTCTGATGCCGCCAGCGGCGCCCACTCCGGCGCGATGGTAAGTCAGGGTCGCATCGGCGCGCTGATCGAAGCCAAACCAGCCGAGCGCCGGATCCTCCTGGAAGAAGCCGCCGGCACCGCCGGACTTCACGCGCGCCGCCGCGAGACCGAATTGAAACTCGACGCCGCCGAAGAGAACCTGGCGCGGCTCGACGACATCGTCGCGACGATCGAGACCCAGTTCGAGACGCTGAAGAAACAGGCGCGCCAAGCGCAGCGCTATCGCCGGCTTGCCGAGCAGATCCGGCGGACCGAGGCGCTGTTATTTCGCATTCGTTGGCTGGCGGCCCAAGCAGAGGCCGAGCGAAGCCTGGCCGAGCACCGAGCAACAGAGCGTGCGGTTGCAGACGCAACCGAAGGCGCCCGCACGGGCGTACGGGCCCGCGAAGCCGCCGAGGCGGCGGTACCGCCGCTCAGGATGGCCGATGGGGCGACCGCCGCCGAATTGCAGCGGCTAACCCGCTCGCGCGGCGAGCTCGAGCAGGAGCTGCAGCGGGTGCTCGCCGCCCGCAGCGACGCGGAACGGCGGCTCGCCCAACTCGCCGCTGACCTCGAACGCGAAGCGTCCCACTTGGCCGAGGCGCAGCTAGCGCTGACCCGATTGTCCGAAGAGCGGGATGCGCTCGCCCGGGCTGAGGCGGAGGATGGCCCAGGCCGAGAGCTCGCTGCGGTTCGGCTGCGCGAGGCGGGCGCGCGCCTGGCCGAAGCGGAGGCGATGCTTCAGCGCGAGACGGAAGCCGTTGCCGCCGCCGATGCGCGTCGCGGTGCACTCGAGCGGCGCCAAAAGGAGCTCGAAGAACGCCGCGCCCGGTTGGAGGCGCGCGGCGTCGAAGCGGAGCGGCATCGCGCCGCGCTGGCTGCTGCGCTGATTGCGCCGGAGGCGGTGGCCACGGCCGAGGCTGCCGTGACACAGGCTGAAGTGAGGGTCGAGCAAGCTCGCGCCGTCATCGACGCGGCCGAGATGGAGATGGTGGCCCGACTGGCCGGTGAGCAGACGGCGCTTGATGCGGTCCGCCAGTTAGATGCCCGGCTGGCCCGGCTCACCGCCGAGACGGACGGCTTACGGAGGCTGCTTACGCCGCCGCCCGACACGGACGGAAGGCCGTCTATCCTGGCGGCGTTGCAGGTCGCCCCCGGCTTCGAGGCGGCGATCGGTGCCGCTTTTGGTGACGAGCTTCTGGCGCCGGTTGCCGATTGCGCCGTTTCGGACGCGACCCGCTTTTGGGTCGATCTAGACGGCGAGCAGCCCGACGTTGCGGCGCTGCCCGAGGGCGCGCAGCCGTTGGCCGAAGCCGTGGAGGCTCCCTCTGCTCTCTCGCGCAGCCTCGCACAAGTGGGCTGGGTCGCGAACGAGGAAACGGGGCACCAGCTTCAACCGCGCCTGATGCCGGGTCAGCGGCTGGTGGACCGTGAAGGCCGGCTGTGGCGTTGGGACGGGTTCGTATCGCTCGGCTCTGTGCCGTCTGCGGCCGCTGAGCATTTGCGGCATGGCAACCGACTCGTCGTGCTCGACGGCGAGATCGCCGACGTTAGAACGCAAGCTTTGGCCGCCGAGAGCGCCGCCGCCGCGGCGCGGGACGAACGGGAGAAGGCTCAGGGCGCCGCCAGGTCGGCTCGGCAAGGGTTGTCCGAGGCTGAGGCGGCGCTGGCCCGGGCACGAAGCGAAGAGGCCGAGGTCGGCAGGCGGGCTTTGACGACGCAAACCCGGTTCGCCGCCGCCGTCGACCTTCTCGAAAGGATCGGCGCGGATCTCGCCGAAACCACGGCGCAGAGGGCAGAAGCGGCGCGCGATCTGGCGGCCCTCCCCGAGGCGCAATCGGCCCGCGCGGCGCTCGACCTGACGCGCGCCGCGGGGGTCGACGCGCGCCGCGGCGAGGCGGGCGCACGCGCGGCGGTCGAGCGGCTCGCCCAGGACGCTGCCCGCCGCCACGAGCGCCTGACCTCCATCGGCCTGGAGGAGCATGCCTGGCGGAAGCGCGGCATCGATGCCACCGCGCAGCAGGTGGCGTTGATCGAACGGCGCGAAGCCTTGGAGGCGGAGATCGCCGGTTTGACGGCGCGCCCGGCGGCGATCGCCGCCGAGAGCGAGACGCTCGGCGCCGCGATTGCGGATGCGGCGGCCGCCTGCCGCCGGTCGGGAGATGCGCTCGCCGTCGGCGAGCGGCAGCTGCGTGAGGCTGTCGATGCGTCCCGCTCAGCCGACCAGGTGTTGGCCGAGGCTCGCGAACACCTCGCGCGGCTCGAAGGGCTGCGAGACGGCGCGAAGGAAGGCTTGACTCGCCTCATCCGAGAGATCCGCGAACGGGTTGGCGTCGCGCCCGAAGCGCTCGGTGAGCTTGCGGGAATCTCGGAGGAGGAACCCCCTATGAGTGCATCCGAGACGGAGGTCCGGCTGGAGCGCTTGACCCGCGAGCGAGACGGCATGGGCCCAGTCAATCTGATGGCCGAAAGCGAGGCCGCCGAGCTCGAAGCGCGGATCGCCGAACTGCGCGGCGAACGCGTCGAGCTGACCGAAGCGATCGCACGGCTGCGTCATGGCATCGCGGAGCTCGACCGCGAAGTGCGGCAGCGGCTGACCGCGGCTTTCGAGCAGCTCGACCGCCATTTTGCCGAGTTGTTCGCGCGTCTGTTCGGCGGCGGCAAGGCGCAATTACGGCTGGTGGACGATGACGACCCGCTCGCCGCCGGGCTCGAGATCATGGGGAGCCCGCCGGGCAAGAAGCTGCAATCATTGTCATTGCTGTCGGGAGGCGAGCAAGCGCTGACCGCGCTGGCGTTGCTCTTCGCCGCCTTCCTCACCAACCCGGCACCGGTCTGCGTGCTCGACGAGGTCGACGCCCCGCTCGACGACGCCAATGTCGACCGGTTCTGCAGCCTTGTTGGCGAAATTGCCGACACCACCGGCACCCGTTTTCTGGTGGTCACGCACCACCGCATCACAATGGCGCGCGTCGACCGGCTGTTCGGCGTAACGATGGCCGAGCGCGGCGTCTCGCAGCTCGTCTCGGTCGACCTCGCGCGCGCGGCCCGCCTGCGCCAGACGGCTTGAACTGGACTTCATTCCACGCCGAGCGATTGCTGGATCGGCGGCGGCATGCCGAAATTGGGCTGAAACAACCGGCGCAGAAAGCCTGGAGCAAGAGCGCTCAGCGGGTTGACCGAGACTTGCGGATCCGCTGACGACCCGGTGACCCGATAATTGGCGGCAAACAGGCCTTGCCCCTCGCCGCCGAGCAGCAGCGACCCAATGACCGGAATGTTGCCGATGATCGAGTTGAGCGCGTAGGCGGGCACGATCGTGCCCTGCAGGTCGAGCCGGTCCCGGCCGAGATCGACGACGCCGTTGCTCGTCACGCCGATCGCCCCGCCATATGCGAGAAGCTTGTCGAATACGAGACGGTCGTCGCCGTAAGTGAAGTCGCCACGCAATGTCGTGAACGGAATCCCGGAGCCGGCGAGCATGCTGCCGGCGCCGCTGAACGAAGGCAACGACAGGATGCGGGCCATCGGCGGCGCGCGGACCAGATTATAGTCAGTTCCCTCGACATGGCCGGCGACAAGCTGTTTGCCGCCCTTGTCCACCATCTGGCCAGTGACGGTCACTTGCCCGCCGACGACGTTGTCGGTGATGTCAAGCAGATTGAGTGTCGATCCCAAATCGTCGGAGTGAAAAGTGAGGCTGTGCCCGCCGGCCTGTGCGGCGGAACGCAAACTCAGCTGATGACCATTAGGAAACCGAGCCTCGAGTTGCGCCGCACGCCAGTCGGCGCCTTCGCGCAGCAATCGTGCCGCAACATCGCGCATCTCGCGCTGCGGTCCGACGACCAGACGGCCGAGGCGGGCATCGATCTGCAGCGGCCCGCCCGAGGATCGTTGCGGGCTTTCTTGGCGAAGATCATTGACCAAATGCGATACGTCGAGGGTGGGCCCGTGCAGATCTACTTGCCAGCCGCCTTCGCGGCGGCGCGTCACCGTCCCGCCGACATCGTCACCGGCAATGAGAAGGCGGTGTACGTCCACCCGGTCGATCCGCCCGGTCTCGGGTTCGAGCGTCACAGCAAACCTGCCGTCGAGCCCCGCGGCCTTGACCTCGATGTCCCGGACGCCAGTGACTTGCTCATTATGCAGATCGACGACGAGCCGGGCGCCGGCTGGCGCGCCGGCAGGCTTTTTCCAACCTGCCTCCGCGATCGACAGGTTGGCCGAGCGTAGATCTAGCGAGGCTTCCGCTTTCGAATGCGTCGGATCGAGGGTCCAGTAGGTTAGATCGACGCCGACAGGGCCGCCGATCCGATCCGAGAGAAAGTCGAAGGCAAGGCGTCGGCGCTGATTGTCGTCCATGGTGAGGGCGACGCGGTACCGCGCCTGCGCTCCGTCGACCGGTCTGAAGAAGAGGTTCGCATCAATATTCAGTGGGATCCCGTCGAAACGAGAGGTTCCCCACAGGTGAGCTCCCGGGCGCGTGATCTCCAAGGCGAAATTGCCGTCGGTTAGATCGCGGTCCATCGCTACGCCGGCAATCGCGGCCCCGGTAAGGCTCGCCTTTGCGGCATATTGCACCTCGTCGAGCTTGAGGTCTTTCAGCAGCGGCAGTTTGAAATAGAGGTTTGTTTCGGTGCGCCCGGCGACACGCGCCGGATCGACACCGACGTCGTAGGCGTAACGCAACGGCTTGGCGTCGATGGTTTCGAGCACGTCTCGGATCGGGCCGGCAAGAGAAAGGTCGACGGTCAGCCATTCCACCGGTGCCCCGAGATCGGTGATTACCAGCGAGCCGCCGGTGGCCTGAACCGATTTGACCGACCCGCTGGTCGGTATGAAGACCAGTCGCTTGTCGTCGAGAGTAGCGGTGCCGCTGACCTTTCGCGCTGGGGTCAGCCGGCGGAAATAGCTGATAGTCGCATTGCGGTAACGCATCGTGCCGTGCGCCGACACGACTTCCGCCGAGCGCGCCCCCGGGTCGATCGCAAGGCGGAGCTGGACGGCCGCTTCGTCGAGGACGCCGTCATGCACATTGGCCAAAACCCAACGGCGGCCGCCTCGGCTCAACGAGGACGGCCACAAGCTTTCGAATTTTGCCACCGGAACATCGGTAAGAACGATTCCGAGGTTGCCGGGCAGGGACGCAGGCGGCGGCTCTGTGCCGGCGAGCATTGACGGGGTCAGACCGTCGATGTTCCCCTTGACGGTGAGTGCCGAGCCGCCGCCGAGATCGAGATCGAGCTTGGCAAGACGCAGCTCGCCGATTTCCGGAGCGTATACCGCACGAATTGTCCCTCCCTCCAGCGCGACAAAACCCTCCGGGAGCAGCTCGCTCTTGAGCCGACCCTTGCCTAGGTAAAGGTCGAGCCGCAAACCCTCATTCGTCGGGCCGGCCAAATTGAGCCGCGTCGCGAGTGTCCCAGATATCGGGAAATCGGCCAGAGCGAGCGGCGCAAGCTCGGGGGTGAGCGAAGACAACGCCGCGGGTTTCATCCCGCCCATCTGGACGGAAATATCGAGCGTGCGCTCACCGGGCGTGTAGCGATAGTCCGCGTGAAGTTCGGGCTGTTGATCACCGAGCGGCAGCGCCAGCGACATATCTCCTGCGAGACCCTGTGGACCGCGCTCGATCCAGGCATCGACCCGGTCGGCTTCCCATCGCCGCGCCGTCTGGGCGTCGTCGTAGATCAGCGTTGCGTTGCGAATACCGACGCGGCTCATCGATCCGAGGGGTAGATCCGAGTTTGGCGGTCCGGCCAGCTGGTCGAGAATGTCTGGCCCAAAGCCCGGCGATTTCCCGTCGCCTTCGCCAAACCGAAAGCGCAGCGTCCCTGCTTCGTCGCGAACGAGCCGCACAACCGGATGCTCGACAACGAGCCCGGTCGGCGCCAACTTGCCGCGCAGCAGAAAGCGCAGACTAAAACTCGTGGACATGTCGGGGAAGGCAGCGAACGGTTCCCCGTCGGCATCGGCGACGCGGACGTCCTGAAGCCGCAGGTCGAGTTGATGGCTCTGGCGATCGACTGCGAGCCACGCCCGGGAGATCGTGATCTGCATGCCGGCCCCGGGCCGGTTCACCAGTTGTTGGACGTAAGGGGTCAACCCACCGAGGTCTATCGGCTCCTGCATCAGCCGCCACAGTCCGAGCCCACACAGAATGATCAGGGCCGTCGAGAAGGTGCTTAGCCACGCCAACATGCGGTGAGCGCCACGACGCAGTCGGCGAGCCGGTAATGTAGCTCCCGTTTGCTCGACACCGATGACGGCGGGATACCTTTCTCCGGCAGCCGCTTGACCCACAGTCCCCGAACCGCCAGTGTCCCGGCACCGCCCGCGCCCTCCGGATGAAGCTGTTATCTCACCTCTCCCCCAATGGTGACGGGCTCCCCAGACCGGCCGACACGCGCCGGCTCGCTCTCGGGTTCGACGCGTGGAACGAGGCGCTTGCCCTGGCGAAAGGGGATCCTGCCTCCGACCTTGCGCGTCATTGGAGCACGGCAGGCGCCGGCCGACACCTGCTCGCGTCGATTTTCGGCAACAGCCCGTTTCTGACCGGGATCGCTATTAAAGAATGGGCCTTTTTGACCCGGTTTGTCGAGCGAGGTCCGGACGCGCTCTTCGACGGGATTGCCGCCAGCATCGAGAAAACCGAAGACGGTGGCGAAGATACGGCGGCGGTGATGCACCGCTTGCGGATCGCCAGGCGGCGCCTCGCGCTTATCGCCGCGCTCGCCGAACTCGCGGGCGTCTGGTCTCTCGAGCAGCAGACACAGGCTCTCAGCCGCTTTGCCGACGCGGCAATTGGTGCAGCTCTGCGCCACCTGCTGCGCGATGCGGCGCGCAAGGGGCTTGTCGAGTTAAGGGCGCAGGACCAGCCGGAGCAGGACTGCGGGCTGATCGTGCTCGGCATGGGCAAACTCGGCGGATGCGAACTGAATTACTCGAGCGATATCGACCTGATCGTCCTTTATGACCCTGCCGTGGCACGGGTGACCGCCCGCGACGGGATCCAATCCTTTTTTGTGCGTCTGACGCGAGAACTGGTGCGAATTCTCGAAGCCTACACCGGCGACGGGTATTTGTTCCGCACCGATCTTCGGCTTCGCCCTGATCCCGCATCGACACCGCTCGCCATGTCGGTCCCGGCGGCGCTCGTCTATTACGAAAGCGTAGGGCAGAACTGGGAACGTGCCGCGCTGATCAAGGCTCGTCCGGTAGCGGGCGACCGTGTTGCCGGCCTCCGGTTTCTGCACGAGCTGGAGCCGTTCATCTGGCGCAAGAACCTCGATTTCGCGGCGATCCAGGACATTCACTCGATCAAGCGCCAGATCAATGCACACCGCGGCGGTGGCCGAATCGCGGTGGAGGGGCACGACATCAAGACCGGCCGCGGCGGGATCCGGGAGATCGAATTCTTCGCCCAGACCCAACAGCTGATCTGGGGAGGCCGGTTGCAGGAATTGC
>Ga0306920_100005329_pt1 | contig 16607 bp, 15 predicted proteins | sample flu12Cox44000170_FD_204666 | JGI IMG/M metagenome (GOLD analysis project Ga0306920, IMG submission 204666) | Lab enrichment of tropical soil microbial communities from Luquillo Experimental Forest, Puerto Rico - flux4day.12C.oxic.44.000.170 (v2)... | ecosystem: Environmental > Terrestrial >... | reverse complement strand
TGCACCATGATCATCGGGCGGCCAGTGATCTCGCGAGCCAGGCGGAGCACGAAACGGTTGGCATCAGTGGCGGTGAGGCAGAACTGCCACCGTGTCATGCCGAACCTGCGAGACATCTCATCTGCCACCCAGAGGGAATCCTCGGTGGGCAGCATGAACGTGGCGCCCCGGTTCATCTGCCCGGCTACCGCCGTCGCGACGGGTGCTGGGGCGTGCCCGGCCATCGCACCGGTATCGCCCAGGCACAGGTCCACGTAGTGGTGCCCGTCGATGTCTTCGACCTGCGCGCCGTGCGCACCGGCCGCCACGATCGGGGCCGGGCTTGCCCAGCGGGTCATCCAGTTCATCGGCACGCCGGAGAGCATGGATCGCCCGGCCTGGTCACGGAACTCCATTGCCTTCGGGTGAGTCGCAGCAAATCGCGCCCGTTCAGCCGCGAGCAGTTCCTCGATGCGTCCCGGGGCGGCGCCCGCGGTACTCACCGGACCAGCTTCGTCACGCTGTCGGACATGTGCCCGTGCACCAGCCGCTCGATCAGCTTCCGGTCGCCGGCCTGGATGGCCTCGACGATCGCGCGGTGCTCGTCGACCAGGTCTGCGCGGCGCTCGTAATGGATCTCCATGTGAGCCAGCAACATCCTGGTCTCCGCATACATCGGCTCGAACGCCCGGGTCAGCCTTGAGCTGCCCGAGGCAGCCACCAGGGAACGGTGGAACTCAAGGTCGATCGCAACGAGCTCGGACCACTCGCTGTCGACGGAGCGGCCGATCGCGCTCACGATCTGTTCCAGCCCGCTGATGGCGGCGGCGTCCTGCGATTCGGCCAGGCGCAGCGCCGCCGCGGTCTCGATCACCCTGCGGACGAAGTAGACATCCTGCACGCTGTCGGCATCGAGGGCGACCACGAAAACGCCTCGGTTTCGCTCCGAGCGCAGCAGGCCTTCCTGGATCAGCCGCTGGAACGCCTCGCGGATGGGACCCCTGCTGACCCCCAGGCTGCGGGCGAGCTCGACCTCGTTCAGCTGACTGTCGGGAGGGAAGGTCCCGTCGAAGATTCCCATGCGGATCCTGTCCGCTACCAGGGAGGGAGTGCTCTCGATCCGCAGCGGCGCGAGTCGTCGGGCCGAGGCCGAGGATCGGCCTGCGGCGTCGTCCACGTCCCCCGGCATTGACTTGTCGCCTCCTGGGTTCGGCAGGTGAGCTCTTGCTGCTGGGCTAATTGTAGCACACGCATTCAATCGGACAATGTGACACGTTCAGGTACCGCCAGGCGCGCCGCGGCAGCGTCCATGTGCAGCCGGATGAGCCGCTCGGCTGTGGCGGGCCGGCCGGACTCGAGCGCGTCCAGGATCCCCCGGTGCTCGGCGATGACCTCGGTCCCGTCCCGGTAGAAGGGCTCAAGCCGCAGCAGGCAGAGCCGGGTCTCCGCGACCAGCGTGTGGAACATCCGGCTCAGCCTGAGGCTGCCGGCCGCGTCCACCAATGCCTGGTGAAAGGCAAGGTCGTGCGTGATGACCTCGGTCCACGGCCCGCCGGTCGACGCGGCCAGCTGGTCGAGAAGGCGCTGCAGCTGCAGCATCGCTACCGGTGGCACCTGCCGGGCCACGATCGCCGCCGCGGCGCCTTCGATGACTCCCCGGGCCAAGTACACGTCGCGCGCATCGTCGTGCCCGAGCGCGACCACGAAGACACCGCGGTTCCGCTCCGAGCGCAGCAGCCCTTCCTGGATCAGCCGCTGCATCGCCTCCCGGACGGGCCCCCGGCTGACCTGCAGTTGCCGGGCCAGATGCGCCTCCGACAGCTGGCTGTGCGGGGGGAAAGCCCCGACGAGAACCTCGGCCCGGAGCAGGTCCGCGATCAGGGCGGGAGTGCTCTGCGCGCGCAGCGGGCCAAGCGGGTCGCCGGGGCTGGCGGTGCCGGTCACAGCTCACCTCTTCTTCCGTCTCGTCCTTCCGCCTCGCGCGGGCTCCCCCCGGGCCCGGCCGGACGTCACCCCCGTGCGGTTGCTTGATTGCCCACAGTAGGGCAATGCGGTAGACCGCCACCCTCCGCGCCGGGCCAAGGCGCCAGCCCACTGAGTTCAACAGTGCGCGGCGCCCATATTGTCGGATCGGCAAGTTGTGTTATCGTCAACAATATGATCGATCGGCGGTTACGGTATTTGGCGGCCGCCTCGATGAGCCAGGCCAGGGATGCGGCTCGGGGTACCGAGATGCAGCAGATGATCTACGATGTGCGGCCCTGCCTTCAATGAGGTTTCGGCCGGCGATGTCAGTGGAGGCAACGTGGCAGCCAACCATCCGCGGGCGATCCGTGAGGTTCGTGCCAGGGAGATAATCGACTGCCGGGGCCTCCCCACGGTCCAGGTGGACATTCTGCTCGAGGACGGGTCGACCGGCCGGGCCGACGTTCCGTCCGGCCGCTCCACCGGCGCGCACGAGGCCTTCGAGCTACGGGACGGCGGTTCCCGCTACCGCGGCTTGGGGGTAAGCCGCGCGGTATCCAACGTCACCGGCGTCATCGGCCCGGCGGTCACCGGCAAGCTCGCGGACCGGCAGCGGGAACTCGACGCCGCCCTGATCACCCTGGACGGGACTGCGGGCAAGTCCGCTCTTGGCGCCAACGCCCTGGCCGGGGTCTCACTCGCGGCCGCCAGGGCCGCCGCGGCGTCAAGCGGGCTCCCGTTGTACCGCTACCTGGCCTCCGACGGCCATATCCTGCCGGTACCGCTGGTCAACCTGATCAACGGCGGAAGGCACGCCGCCGGGCAGCTCGACTTCCAGGAGTTCATCGTCGTACCGACGGCCGCGGACTCCTTCGGCGCGGCCCTGGCCGAGAGCTCCGAGGTCAATCTCGCCCTCGGCGAGGTGCTGGAGGCCCGCTACGGCCGCTCGGCCAGGGCACTCGGCGACGAGGGCGGCTACGTGCCGCCGGTGTCCGACCCGCGGGAGGCCCTCGAACTGCTCCACCTCGGCGTCGAGAAGGCCGGCCACGCAGGACGATTCCAGTACGGACTGGACTGCGCCGCGACGCACTTCTACGACCCGGCCGACAACTCCTACCGCGTCGCGGGCAGGAAGCTGAGGCCAGATGAACTGCTCGGGTTCTACCTGGAGATCATCGGCGACTTCGGGATAACAACCATCGAGGATCCGTTCGCCGAGGACGACTTCGAGAGTTTCGCGGCGCTGACCGCCCAATCCGCGATCCAGGTTGTCGGGGATGACCTGTTCGTCACCAGCCCGGCCCGGTTGCAGCAGGGCATCGACCGCCACGCGGCCAACGCGCTGCTGTGGAAGTTCAACCAGGTCGGCACCCTGACCGAGGCGGTTGACGCGGCAGCCCTCGCAGTCAGTCATGGATACGCCGTCTGCGTGTCAGAACGCTCGGGGGATACCGAGGATCCGGTGATCGCCGATCTCGCCGTCGCCCTCAACGCAGGCCAGATCAAGACGGGCGCGCCGGTACGCGGGGAGCGGACCTCGAAGTACAACCGCCTGCTGCAAATCGAGGAGGAACTGGGTCCGGCCGCACGCTACCCAGGAAGCCGCTTCCCGCGAGCAAGCACCAGCCGTAGCCGATGACCACCGGCCGCGCAGCGATCAAGCAGCCTGCCGCCCAGCCGACAGGCGGCCTGCTTCCGATCCGCAACAGCGGCCCGCTGCTCGATCACGGCCTGCGAGATCTCCGCCGGCTCGCCCTCGATACCGTGGCCGCAGGTATCCGGGCGGCGAATCCGGCCGCGGCCGTCGACCGTCTCGTGCACGTGCAGGGCAGTGCGCTCGCCGCGGACGGCCACCATTTCGACCTGACCCGCGTGCGGTCCATCCTGATACTCGGCGCAGGCAAGGCCAGCGCGCCGATTGCGGCAGCGATGGAGGCCAAGCTGGGCAACCGGCTGGCCGGCGGGTTGGTGGTCTCCCGCCGGGAGGCGTCCGGGCCTGTCGAGGAGGGCCTGCGGCGAGTCGAGATAGTCGAAGCCGATCATCCTGTGCCCAGCCTGGCCAGCCTGGCGGCCGGGCGCCGGCTGATGCTGGCGGCCGCGGCCGCGAGGCCGGCAGACCTGGTGATCACCGCCTTCACGGGCGGCTCTTCCGCGCTGGCATGCCTGCCGCCGGATGGGGTCTCCTTCGCGGCCAAGCAGCGGCTGCACCAGATGCTGCTGGACAGCGGAGCATCCATCGCCGAGATCAATGCCGTCCGCAAGCACGTCTCGGCGTTGAAAGGCGGGCGCCTGGCAGCAGCGATGAACGGCTCGACGCTTCTCAACCTCACCCTCTCCGACGTCCCGGACGACTCCGCCGACCTGCTCTGTGATCCGGTCGTGCAGGACACGACCGATACCTCCGCGGCTGTCGCGGTCCTCAAGCGCTACCACCTCTGGCAGGACGCCGGCACCGAGGTCCGGCGCCACCTGAGCAGTGCACTCGCTGATTCGCCGGTCCTCGACGGCCGGGCCAGCATCACTACCGTGCTGCTGGTGAGCGGCCGGGATGTGGCCGCGGCGATGGCCGCCCGGGTGCGAACACTCGGCTGGGAGCCGGTCGTGCTCGGTTCGACGTTCGAGGGCGAGGCAGAACAGACCGGTGGGCTGCTCGGCGCCTTCGCACGAGAATCGTCCCAGCACGGCCACCCGTTCCGTCCGGGCTCGGTGCTGATCGGGGCAGGGGGCGAATCGACCGTCAGGCTGCACCGGACCGGGACGAGATCCGCCGGGACCGGCGGACCCAACCAGGAGCTTGCCCTGAGCTTCGCCCGTGCGATCGCCCGCGGGCCGGCGGCGGTCGCCGGGGTGTTCGTCGACAGCGACGGGTCCGACGGCGGCACCGACGCGGCCGGAGGCTGCGTGGACAGCACGACCGCGCCCGCCGCAGCCGCGGGCGGGGTAGACCTGGATGAGGCCGTACTCGGGCACGATTCCCGCGCCGCTCTGCGGCAGCTGGGCGATCTGGTGATCACCGGCCCAACGGGTACCAATGTGTCCGATCTCTGGGCGATCGCGATCGGCGCCGGGCCACCGCCCGGCCCCCGGGGCCCGCTATGACCGGGCAGGACAAGACGATCATCGTCGGCGGCGGGCATAACGGCCTGGTGGCCGCGTTCTACCTCGCTCAGGCCGGCCTGCGGCCGCTAGTCCTGGAACGGCGTTCCTTCGTAGGCGGCGCCTGCGTCACCGAGGAATTCGCCCCGGGATTTCGCGCCTCGACCGGGGCCTACGTGCTATCGATGCTGCGGGCCCCGGTATGGCGGGACCTTAGACTGGCCGCCCGCGGGATCAGGGTCTCGCCGGCCGGCCCCTCGCTCAACCTGCTGCCGGACGGCAGGTCCCTGCTGCTCAGCGACGACCCGGCGGAAGCCCGCGAGGCGATCAGCGGCCATTCGCGCCGCGACGCCGCCGAACTTGAGCGATTCGAGACCGGGCTCGGCGCCATGGCTCAGGTACTGCTTCCCACCATGGACCTGCCGGCTCCGGACCCGGCGATGCACAGGGTCCGCGACTGGGCCGGCACGCTGCGGCTGTTGCGCTCCGGCGTGCCCCGGTGCACGCTCATCGCAGACACGCTGCGGCTGCTGACCTCATCCGTGCACGACTACCTGTCGGAGCATTTCGAGAGCGACATCGTGAAGACCGCGCTCGGATGGCATGCGATCAATGACAGCCTGGCGGGCCCGTCGAGCCCGGGCACCGGGTACGTCCTGTTGCACGACCATGCCTCAGGTGACCCAGCGGGCGGAATCCGGCAGTGGGGCTTCGTCGATGGCGGCATGGGACGAGTGACCTCCGCGATGGCGGACGCGGCGACCGAAGCCGGCGCGATCCTGCGGACCAACGCCCGCGTCGCGGCGATCAGGACCCGCGGCGAGCAGGTGGCGGGCGTGACGCTCGACACGGGTGAGGAAATCGACGCCGCTACCGTCGTGTCGAACGCCGACCCCCGGCACACGTTCCTGTCGCTGTGCCGCGACGCGGCGCTGCCCGAGGAGTTCGTCCGCTCCATCCGGGGCTACCGGTGCGATGGCACCAGCATGAAGATCAATCTGGCCCTGTCCTCCCTGCCCCGGGTCCGCGGCGACCGGTCGCGTGAGATCCAGCCCTACCACCGGGGCATCCTCGAAGTCGGACCTCCGCTGGACATCCTCGATGTCCAGCAGGCGCAGGCCCGTCAGGGAATACCAGCTCAGGGATCGCACATCGAGCTCTGCTTCCCGACCGTGCACGACCCATTCCTGGCACCCGATGGACACCACATCGCTACGATCGACGTGAACTCACAGCCCTACCACGTGGCGTCAGCCGGATGGGACCAGATTAAAGAGCAGGTCGCGGACCGCGTGATAAGCGAGCTTGATGAGCTGATGCCGGGCCTGTCCGCCGCGGTAGTCGGGCGGCAGGTCCTGTCCCCGCTGGACCTAGAGCGGCTCCTCGGCCTGACCGGAGGCCATGCGCTGCACGGCGAGATGGCCCTCGACCAGCTGTTCGTGTTCCGGCCCGCGCTCCATTACTCGGACTACCGGACGCCGGTCGGCGGGCTATACCTGTGCGGCGCCGGCACCCATCCCGGCGGCGGCGTGACCGGTGCCAACGGCCGCAACTGCGCGGCCGCCGTATTGGCCGACCACCGGCGCCTGGCCTGGCGACAAAGGATGCCGTGGTGACACCGTTCAACTTCGAGGGCAGGCCGGTGCCGGACGTCGCCGGTCCGCTGCCGGGGCCGCGCAGCCTCGCCCAGCGCTCCCGCGAACGGGCGGTCCTGTACCCCGGAACCGGGGAACACCTGGCCCCGGTCGTGATGGCGCGCAAGTCGGGCTTCGTCGTCGAGGACCTCGACGGCAACCTGCTGCTCGACATGGCCAGCGGATCGGCGTCGGTCCCGCTCGGCGCATGCCACCCCCGCCTGATCGACGCGGCGGCCAGCGCCCTGCGCCGCTATGGAAACGAGGATACCCACGCGCTGACCAGCGAGTATGTCGCGCCGCTCGCAGAAAGGCTGGTACAGCTAGGGCCATCTGGGTGCAGCAGGGTCGACTTCGCGCTGAACGGCACGGAGGCGATCGAGATCGCGGTGCGGCTTATGCGCCGCGCCACCGGCCGGCCGCTGGTCCTGGGATTCCTCGGCGGATACCACGGCGAGACCGCGACCGCCGCAGCGCTGGGCGCGGAGATCTCCGAACTGGGGCGCGGCGTGCGGGCGATCACCCCCGGCTATTTCCACATCCCGTACCCGAACCCCTTCCGGAACCCGTTCGGCGGACCGCGGCCGGGCGGATCAGGCGACGCCACGATCGACTACCTGCGCGACTACGTCCTGTTCCACGCGGTCGACCCCGCTGACGTGGCAGGGGTCGTGATCGAGCCGGTGCTCGGCTCCGGTGGCGTGGTCACGCCGCCGCAGTCATTCTTCCCCGCGCTCGCCGAGTTGTGCGCCGAGCATGGCTGGCTGCTGTGCGCCGACGAGGTTAAGACCGGCTGCGGCCGATGCGGCACCTTCCTGGCGGTGGAACGGCTCGGCGTCACCCCGGACGTCGTATGCCTGGGCAAGGGACTCGGCGGCGGCGTCGCGCCAATCGGGGCCGTGCTCGGCTCGGAGCGAGCGCTCGGCGGGTTCGACGACGTGTCCACCGGCAGCACCTGGTCGTGGCTGCCCCTCGGCTGCGCGGCCGCCCTCGCCTTCCTCGACGAACTGTACCGGCCGGGTGTACTCGGCCATGTGCTCGAGATAGAGGAGCGCTCCCGGGCCGCGTTCGGGACGCTAGCAGGCAAATTCGACGCGGTCGGCGATGTCCGCTCGGCCGGGGCGCTGACGGCCGTCGAATTCGTCCGGGACCGTGCCAGCAGGCAACGTGACACTGCACTGCAGGACACCGTGGCGGCCGAGGCATTCCAGCGGGGGCTGCTCACCGACTCGAGCACTACATCGCTCAACATTCAGCCCTCGCTGATCACGCCCCTCGAGGTGATCGATCAGGCAGCGGACATCGTGGCCGACTCCTTGACGGCGGCCCTGAGCCGGACCCGGGGAGCGGCTCCATGATCCGCAGCGACTACCTGCTCAAGCGGGTGACATTCGCGATCGTCACCATCTTCGTCGTCATCACCCTCAACTTCTTCATGTTCCGGGTGCTGCCCGGAACTGCCGTGACCAACCTCTCGAAGGTGCCGAACGCAAGCGCCCAGCTCAGGAGGGAACTGCGGATCGAGTTCGGGCTAAACCTGCCGGTCGGGACGCAGTACCTCGACTACCTCAAAGAACTCGCTCACGGCAATCTCGGGATCTCCTTCGCCAACCAGCAACCGGTCGCCTCAAACCTCAAAACCGCGCTGCTGAACACGCTGCCCGTAGTGACGATCGCCACCGTCATATCCCTGATCATCGGTATCGCCACCGGCGTCCTGTCCGCCTGGCGGCGCGGATCCAAACTCGACCACCTGAGCACGAACGCGGCAATCGTGCTCTATGCGCTGCCCACCCAGTGGATCGCGCTGATCCTGCTGATCGCCCTGTCCCGCTACCTGCCGACGGCCGGGACGACTAACCCGTTCCAGCTCGGCCCGGTCTCGTTCTGGTCCAATCTTGGAGACTTGTCCTCGCACATGACCTTGCCGGCCCTCACCCTGGTGATCACGCTGTTCGGCGGCATCACCCTGATCGTCCGGTCGGCGCTACTTGAGACTCTGGGCGAAGATTACATGCTCACCGCCCGGGCCAAAGGCATCGGCAAGCGCCGCATGATGTGGTCACATGCCCTGCGTAACGCGATGCTGCCCATTACCACCCTGATCGCGCTGTCCTTCGGCACGATCGTCGCCGGTGCCATCCTGATGGAGGTGGTCTTCTCCTGGCCCGGGATCGGCCAGGCTCTGTACCAGTCGGTGCAACAGCGCGACTACCCGATGATGCAAGGCGGATTCCTGCTGATCACCGTTTCAGTCGTCCTGTTCAACCTGCTGGCCGATCTGGTGTACTTCAAGCTCGACCCGCGGATCAAGGCATGACAGCGGCGGCACCGACACGGGCTGCCGGCACGCCAGGCGCGCCGGTCCCTCCCCCCGGTCCGGGGCGGGGTCCAGCGGTCCGTCACGGAGCACGTCGGCTGGCCAGCCTGCTACGCGAGCGCCCGTCGGCAGCCGTCGGTCTCGGGTTGATCATCTTCTTTGTCATCCTGTCCGCCATCGCACCGCTCATCGCCCCGTACTCGACCACCGTGGCCAGCGGGCCGGTCTACGCTGCTCCGTCGGCCCGGCACTGGTTCGGCACCGATGACGGCGGGATCGACGTGTTCAGCCTCGTGCTGGTCGGCGGCCGGATCTCGCTAATCGTCGGCGCGGCCGCCAGCGGGGTCGCGCTCATAGTCGGCGGCCTGATCGGCATCCTGTCGGGGTACTTCGGCGGCTGGACGGACATGGGCCTGATGCGTCTCACCGACTACTTCCTCGTGATCCCCGACCTGGTGCTGATGATCGTGGTCGCGGCGCTGTGGGGACCGAGCCTAAACCACGTGATCCTGGTCATCGGTCTCCTGCTGTGGACCACGACCGCGCGGATCGTGCGGGCCGAAGTGCAGAGCGTGCGCGAGCGAGTCTACGTCCGGCGGGCGCGCACCATGGGGGCCAGCAACGCCTCGATCATGGCCCGCCATGTGCTGCCGCAGATCGCAGCGCTGCTGATCGCGAACACTGTGCTGTGCATCGCGATCGCGATCTTCGACGAGACCTCACTGGATTTCCTCGGGCTCGGCGCCCCGAACACCGTGAGCTGGGGCACCATCCTGGAGCACGCGAACGACCACACGGCGGCGACCTACGGGGCCTGGTGGACCGTCGTCCCGGCGGGGCTCTGCATTGCTGCGGTGATCGTCGGCTGCTATCTGCTGGGCCAGGCCCTCGAGGATTCACTCAACCCGCGGCTGAAGGTATCTCACTTCGCGTTCAAGAGCTGGCGGCTGCGCCCGCTGGTCGGCCGGGGAGATAAGGCGATATGAGCCTGCTCGAGGCCCACGGGCTGGAGGTCGCCTTCGATCTCCCCGACGGTGAGCTGCGCGCCGTCCAGGGAGTCGCCTTCTCGCTGGACGCCGGAGAAAGACTCGGGCTCGTCGGCGAATCCGGATCAGGAAAGACCACCACGGTCCTCGCCCTGATGGGCCTGCTCCCGCCCACCGCATCGGTGGCAGGCGACGTCCGGCTGGACGGACGTGACCTGCTCCGCGACGGCGAGCGAGGATGCGACCCCTGGCGCTGGCGTGATATCGCCACCGTGTTCCAGGGCGCGATGAACGCACTCAATCCGGTCCGCACCATCGGCTGGCAGATCGCCGAGCCGATGGAGGTGCACAGGACGGCGACGGGTGCCGCGGCCCGGTCACGGACACGCGAACTGCTCGCGCTTACCGGGCTCCCGCCCGGCATCGAGCGCGCCTACCCGCATGAACTGTCGGGCGGGATGCGGCAGCGAGCCGCGATCGCGATGGCCCTGGCCTGCCAGCCCAAGGTCCTGCTGGCCGATGAGCCCACCACAGCGCTGGACGTGGTCGTTCAGGACGGCATACTCAGGCTGCTCACCCAGCTGACCGACGAACTCGATCTCGCCCTGGTCCTGGTCACCCACGACCTGGCCGCGGCCGCCGCAACCTGCACCCGGCTCGCAGTGATGTACGCGGGCCGCGTGGTCGAGGAAGCGCCGGTCGGCGACATCATGGGCTCTGCTCAGCATCCCTACACCCGGCAGCTGTTCGCGGCCACGCCCAGCCTGCTCGACAACACGCCAGTGAGGCCGATTCCCGGAATCCCGCCCCGGCTGGACAGGCCGATCGACGGCTGCCCGTTCGCGCCGCGCTGTGAGGCCCGGTTCGATCGCTGCAGCCGCGAACCTCCTGCGCTCGTCACTGTCGGCGAGGGATGGCGCTCGGCCTGTCACCTGTCGGCAGCTGGCCACAGTCAAGACGCGGCTGACACGAGCCGCCGGACGGACGTCGCCCTGACCCCCAGCATGTCCACTTCTGCCGATGGGCCACCTGCCGCACATAGCGGGAAGTCCGTGCCGGCCGCGTCCGGCCCAGCCCCGACCGCGGCGCCCGCCCGCCGGCCGGGGCCTGGCGAATTGCGGGCCGCTCCGTCGGCGGCTGCCCTCGCCCGCGATTCCTCACCCGTCGCTGATGACCGGGCGGCAGGGTCAGCACTCGTTCTGGACGGGATCTTCGTCGCCTTCCCCCGCCGTCGCCCGGTCGCTGACGTGCTTCGCCGCAGGCCGCGACCGTTCGTGCGCGCGGTCGATGGCGTCTCGCTCACGGTCATGCCCGGCGAGATGGTGGCCCTCGTGGGCGAGTCGGGATCAGGCAAGACCTCGACCGCCAACGCGATCGTCGGGAACGCCGCATTGATCCGCGGAGACATCACGATCGCCGGGCACGCGGTTGCCGGGATGGACAAGAAGGGCCGCCGCCAGAGCTACCGGCAGGTACAGCTGGTGTACCAGGACCCCTATGAATCACTTGACCCGCGAAAGCGAGTGCGGGCCATCCTCGATGAGCCCCTACGGGTCAACCGGATCGGCCGGGGGCGTAGCGAGCGCCGCCAGCTAGCCACCGAAGCACTCACGCAAGTCGGGCTTGACCCTCCCGAGCTGTACCTCGACCGATACCCGCACGAGCTTTCCGGCGGTCAGCGCCAGCGCGTAGCGGTCGCCGCCGCGCTGGTAATCAAGCCAATGATCATTATTGCGGACGAGCCGGTCTCCATGCTCGACGTCTCGATCCGGGCGGAGGTACTCGAGGTGTTTGACCACCTTCGCCGCACCCTGTCGGTGGCCGTCGTGATGATCACTCACGACCTGTCCACCGCCGCTCATTACGCGGATCGCATCGCGGTGATGTACCTGGGCCGGATCGTAGAACTCGGCCCAGCCAAGCAGGTCGTCGGCTCCCCCCGCCATCCCTATACCCGGGCGCTGATCGCCGCCGTGCCGGGCACGGTCCCCCAAGACACGCAGCCCGCCCCCCTGGCCGGGGAGATCCCTGACAGCTCCGCAGTACCACCCGGCTGCCGGTTCCACCCCCGGTGCAGCGTCGCGCTCGCGGAGTGCGCCAGCCATGACCCCGAATTCGTGAATGTGGGTCCCGATCACGTCGCCGCCTGCGTGCTGGCGTCATGAAGCACCAGCAAAGGGCCAGCGGACCGCCCTCAGTCGCAGGTCAGCACCAGAGTGAGAAACGCTGGGCGATGCCGCTCGTACGCGGCTACTGCCGCGCTCGCAGCTTTAGCCGCACTCGCGGCTCGCTCACGTACCAACTGGGCCTGCAGCACTCCAGGAGGTCCCGGCGGCTTTGTCCGGGTCGGGACATCTCCACCATCCGCTCGCTCAATCCGTGGATCACCGACGACACGGTGACACTTGGCCTGGAGAGCGCCATCTATTCGCGGCTGATCCAGTACGACCTGCGCGCGCAGACCCTGACCGCTTGATCGACGAGGTAGCAGACAAGGTGAGCATGGTAGGACATACCGTGGTGCCACCCGATGGACATGTGCATACCGAGTGGTCCTGGGACGCTGATGCTGGGTCAATGGAGCAGTCGTGTGTCCGCGCGCTGAAGCTCGGCTTGGCGTCGATCGCGTTCACTGAGCACGCTGACTTCACGAGTTGGGTGATTGACCCCAAGGACAAGGCAAAGTTGGATCCAAGCGAGGCTGCCTGGGTGAAGCCTGACGGCAGGCTCCATCCGCCGCCGCTGGCCATAGACGCCTATCTGGAGTGCGTGCAGCGTTGCCGGGAGCGGTTCCCAAGCCTGCGCATCCTTTCGGGTATAGAGCTTGGTGAACCTCATTGGCATGAGGGTCGCGTTAATTCCTTGCTCAGCATCGGCAGCGTCGACCGTGTACTTGGGTCCGTGCACTCGCTGGCGGCGGACGGCCCGTGGATGGTGGACCACCTTGTCGGTCGGGTCGATGCCGGCGAACTCATGCGTGCTTACCTGGCTGAAGTGTTCAAGCTGGTGGAGTCGTCGGTCAATTTCATCGTGCTCGCGCATATCGACTACCCCGTGCGTGACTGGCCGGCGGGGGCAGGAGGCTTTGACCCCGGTGTTTTTGAGGAGGAATACCGCTACGTTTTGGGGGCGCTGGCGCGAACTGGCCGAGCGCTTGAACTGAACACTTCGGTACCGCTTCCGGGCGTGATTGTACGGTGGTGGTACGAGGCGGGCGGCGAAGCGCTGACCTTTGGCAGCGACGCTCATGAGCCGTCGACCGTGGCAACAGGCTTTTCTCATGCCGCGGCAGTGGCTGAGGCTTGTGGATTCCGACCGGGTCGCTACGCACACGATTTCTGGCGCCGGGCCGGTTCGTCTTGTGTGTAAGTCCTGCAATTCCCCTCTCCCCAGCCGGTACCGCAACCGGTTGGCAGGCAGTAGTCATGGCTCAATGGCCCGTGTGGCGATTGGCCGGTGCCGGGCTCACGCCCATGAAGGTCAACCCGGTGCTGATGCGCGGCGTCAACGACGACCAGGCGGCCGAGTTGCTACGGTTCTGCGGTTCACCGGCCGGTGCGACAGAGGCAGTGAGGCACGGGATCTGCGTTTGAGCCGGTGCTAGGCTCCCTGCGTGCCGCATCGTTCAACGCTTGTTGGAAGCGTGCGAGTAGTTCCACTGTGTGATGGTTATGCTGCTCTTCCTCTGGCTGACGAGGTGCCGGGCAAACCGGTGGACTGGGAAGCCGAGCGCCGGTCCTTTCCCTGGGCCTTCAGTGGTGAGTCTGACTGGGCCTGGCACGTTCATGCGTTCTTGCTCCAAACGGTCGATGGGCTCACGCTTATCGACACCGGGATCGGACAGCTGGGTCGGCCTCCTTACGATGTTGTGGGGCGTATCGAGGATGAACTCGCTTCGATTGGCGTCTCACGGGATGACATCCGGCATGTCATCCATACGCATCTGCATGCTGATCACGCTGGTGGCGCCTGTCGACCGGACGGCGGGTCGCGGTTTCCGAACGCCGTTCACTACGTGCACCCCGCCGACTGGTCGTTCTTCGCCAGGTCCGCCGATGAGCAGGACTTCGAGGGGCGGAGGGCGATAACGGTGCTGGAGGAACAGGGCCGACTCGACCTCGATCCCGACGATCGCGAGGTCGCGAAGGGCGTGCGTGTGGTCCATACTCCTGGGCACACGCCAGGCCACCGGAGCGTGGTCCTGGCCGACGGGCCAACGACGTTGCTCTTGGCAGGAGATCTGGTTCACTTGCCTATTCAAGTCGCCCACCCGGAGTGGGCGTCGAGCCACGATGAGGATCCCGGGGTTGGTAGCGAAACTCGTACAGCGATCCTGAATCGAGCACTGGAGAAGCGCTGGGGACTTGCTGTGAGTCACTTCGGCCGGCCTTTTGGCACCGTCCTGAGGAGCGGGAATGCCCAGATCTGGGTGACACTTCCCGACTGACCCGGCGCCCGCACCCAACGCACACGCCAAAGCAGCTTGACAAGCTGACCGCCTCGGATGTCTTCATTGCATCAGGCTGGTCGTGTCAAATGCGTGCCCAAATGTCGCTTCCTGCTTGCGTTCACCCAGGTCAGGGCGTTAGCGGCCACGGTCTGTAAAACCGTCGGTTAAGCCTACCCAGGTTCGAACCCTGGACCTGCCACGACAAGCCCCAGGTCAGCGCCAATCACCCACCGTGAGGGATGCGGCCCGACAGGCCCGCCTGACGGCACAATGGCCGGACGACTCTGCGGTCAGGATTAGAGAGTGCGCTGCGCCGGTGGGTCCGTCAGCCGGGGCTTCAGCGCCTGGTGGGCAGGGTAAGCCCGGCGTGTGAATGGGGGTGGGGGATCGGGCGGCTGGTGGGCAAGGATGGATAACGTGAGCGCGAGTGCCAGGTTCGTTGTGGTCGGCGGGGGTGTGGTAGCGGCGAGCGTGGCTTACCACCTGGCCCGCCGGGGTGCTTCGGTGATCATCGTGGAGGGCGGCCAGCGCGGGGCGGCCACCAGCGCCGGGGCGGGCATTATCTGCCCGTGGACGGCACCGCTGGATGACGCGTGCTACCGGCTGTGCGCGGAGGGGGCGGCCTATTATCTTGAGCTGCTGGCGATGCTGGCCGAGGACGGCGAGACGGACAGCGGGTATGCCCGGGTGGGCGCGCTGTGCGTGGCAGGCCAGGCCCAGGCGCTGCAGCCGATGGCCGCGCTGCTGGCATCACGGCGCACCAGCGCGGCAGGCATCGGGGAGGTGGCGGCGCTGGCCCCCGGTGAGCCGGCCCGGATGTTCCCACCGCTGGCCCCAGGGCTGGCTGGGCTGTGGATCGGCGGCGGTGCCCGGGTCGATGGGCGGGCCATCCGGGACTGTCTGCTGTGCGCTGCGGTGGCCCGCGGCGCCCGCCGGGTCCCCGGGACCGCTGTCCTGGACCGGGCCGCTGGCCGGGTGACCGGCGTGACGGTGGGCGCAGATCGGATCGGCGCGGACGCCGTGGTGGTCGCCGCCGGGGCCTGGACCGCCGGGATATGCGCGCAACTGGGTATCCGGGTGCCGGTCGGCCCGCAACGCGGCCAGATCGTGCACGCCCGCCTGCCTCGCACCGACACCGCCGCGTGGCCGGTCGTGCTGTCTGACGAGGACCCGTATCTGGTCGCCTTCCCCGCCGGGCGGATCGTGGCCGGCGCGACCCGGGAGCAGGCTGGTTTCGCCTACCACGCCACCGTGGGCGGGGTCGGCGGCCTGCTGGCCGGCGCTGCCGGGCTGGCACCGGGTCTGCGCGAGGCCGAGCTGCTGGAAACCCGCATTGGCTTCCGCCCCGTCACTAGCGACGGGCGCCCCCTGCTCGGCCCGCTCGCCGGCGGTCTGATCGTCGCGACCGGCCATGGCCCCGAAGGACTGACCGCCGGCCCATGGAGCGGCCTGGCCGTGGCGGCGCTCGTCCTAGGCCAGCCGCCGGTCACCGACCTCGCACCGTTCGACCCGTCCCGATTCCAGGCCTAACCCAGCCCCTGCGCGCAATCCTGGAGACCGCAGACGACCTGCCGCGGACCCGCGCTGCAGCACTGGACCCGAAGCGGCGACGTCACCGGCCCGCCGCCAAAACAAGCAAAACACTGGCGTCCCAGCCCTGCGCACACCGGGCCGCTGGCCGACAATACGGTTCGCACTACCAGCGGCATATGCGGGCGTGCTTTCGGCCACCCGGGTTGGTCCGCTGGGCCGTCAGGAGCCAGACTCGACCCCCTCGCGTCGGCTGGGCGAGCGCGGGTAACAACGCTCGGCATCGGGCTTCGCGTTGTCGGCCCAGTCCGTACGCGCCAGAGATCGCAGAGGGATGCGTAACGCGGCGCCCTGTCGGCCGGTTGCCGGCATCCGAGCGGCAGCGGTGGGCATCCGGATCGCGTCTTCGGAACGATGGGAGTGCGTCACTGCGGGTCTCGCCGGGGTCCGATTTCGCGGACCTGCCGGCAGAGGGGCATCCTCGGGAGCGCTTCGGTGTTCGGATCGGGTGGACGGGAGGCCGGCATCGGCCACGCGGATCTCGCGGAGAATAGCCGGTGAAATCGGAAGTCGACTGGCATAGACGCAGGTCAGGGCATGTTTGGGAGATATCTGTAAAACCGTCGGCTTAGCCTACGATGGTTCGA
>Ga0306920_100005326_pt1 | contig 16610 bp, 20 predicted proteins | sample flu12Cox44000170_FD_204666 | JGI IMG/M metagenome (GOLD analysis project Ga0306920, IMG submission 204666) | Lab enrichment of tropical soil microbial communities from Luquillo Experimental Forest, Puerto Rico - flux4day.12C.oxic.44.000.170 (v2)... | ecosystem: Environmental > Terrestrial >... | reverse complement strand
ATCTTCGTGATAATGGGCTTGTCGTTGTCGCGGTCGAAGGCGCCCCATCCGCCGTTCGACGACTGCATCCCGAACACCCATTTAACCGCGCGCTCGATCGCGCGGTCGACGTCGGCGCGCAGCGCACCGCAATGACGGCGGAGCTGAGAGAGAAGCAGCAGCGCCACGGCCGTGTCGTCCACGTCGGGGTAATAGTTGTTGTAGAGCTCGAAGGCCCAGCCGCCCGGCTCCACGTCCGGAAGTTTGACCGACCAGTCGCCGCGCACCAGCACTTGCCGGTCGAGAATCCAGCGCGTGGCCCTTTCCATCGCCGGCGTCGTCTCGACCGTCCGGCCGGACTCGCTCAAGGCGAGCAAGCTCAACAGCGTGTCCCACACCGGCGAGTTGGTCGCCTGAATATGCGTTCCGCCGTCACGCTCGAAACTCCAGTGCTCGGAGAGCGTGGCAAAGCCGCGCGCAATCACCGGGTGATCGAGCGCGTAGCCTTCGTTGCCCAACGCGATCAGGCCGTAGATCCACGGCGGCTGGATACCGCCCCAGGCGCCGTCGCCGTCCTGGTGTTTGATCATCCACTCCAAACAAAGCTTGATGGTGTTCTCGCGGAAAGGAACGAGGCGAAGGGATTGCACGCCATGCAGACCGCGGTCGATCGCCTGAAAAATTCCGTCGACCGAGAAGCGGGAGGCTTGCTTGGGCGGAATGGCGAAATTGAAGTTGTCGTATCCGTCGGGAAAAAGCTCCTCGAGCCGCGCTCCGCCGGGAAGCGGCCAAACCGGCCGCCGCGCGGACAGCACCGCGATCGGAACCATGGTGGCGCGCGCCCATTGGGCGAAGTTGTAGATGTTGAACGGAAACCACAGCGGGAAGCGGATGATCTCCGGCGGCAGGTTGGGCGTCTGTCGCCACGGCCACACGCCGATCATCGCCAGCCAGTAGCGCGTGAACACGCGGACTTTTGCCAAGCCCCCGTGCGTAAGAATCCATTCGCGCGCGCGGGCAAGCGCGGGATGCTCCGCGTCGTGGCCGGTCGCCCGCAACGCCGCATAGACCTCGACGGTCGAGTTGATGTCGCCGGCGGGCGCGCCGGGGTAGACGTCCCATGAACCGTCGGGGCGCTGCCGGTTGAACAGCGTCCTGATCACGCCGTCGGCGATCGGCAGCCAATATTTGAGAATATGACAGGTCAGCAGCCACTCGGCTTCCATGCAGGAATTGGTGTCGACGGCGCCGACCCAATAGCCGTCTGGCGTCTGCGCGCGCAGGAGCCAGTCGGTGGAAGCGCGCAGCGCCCCGTCGAGCGGGGCCTCCGCGTTGCGCCCGGAAATACTGCCGTACTGCACCGTCATGACGAAGCTGCGGACAACCCTCGACGTGGCGCTAACGCGCGAGCAGGACCTGCTTTTTCACGGGTGGGGTCTACCATGCAGGTCATCGGATTGCCACGCCGTGTGCGGAACCACGACTGGATCGTGCTGCTCGAAGCCAGCACCATCATCGGCCCGGGGGCGGAAAGGCTGCGCGTCGCGCGCACTACGCAGGAACGCAAGGTGGTCACCAAATTCCGCTTCCTGCGGCCGCAATTGTTCCTCGCCATCGAGGGTACGATCCGCGCATTCACGTGGTGTTCTTCTGCCCGCAGCTCTACAAACACGACCACGACAGCAAGCTCGTGCCGCTGCAGGGCGAAGCGATCGGCAGGTTCGTGGCGCAGGCGATGCATAACAGGACCGCGATGCGGCGCCCCTGGTACGAACCGACCGACAGCATTCCGGCCGAACCGAGATGGTGAAGGAGTTCGACACGCTGGTCGTGGAATCGGCGGAAAGCCGGCCGGTGCTCGCGCCGCCGCCCGAACGCCGGCTCGACGGCAACGGGTCCGAGAAGCTTTCCACGCTGCGGAATTGAGCGCACGCGTGGGCACGCGGCGCGAAGACGCGCCGCTTAGCCCACCCGACGTTGCTCAGGGCGGAACCGGGGCGTTGCGCCTCGGTTTGTTACGTATGTTCGTGCCTTCGCAAGACGATCGCGGCGGGTCAGCCGGTACGGCCGCGATCGGTGTCGAGCCCCTTCCGACAACGGCCGGATTGGAGACCTGGGCCGCCGCGGTCGCGCCCGCCTTCGCCACCCGCCGGATCGCCGCGGCGTGTCCGCTCGCATTGCGCGCGACCTTCATCCTCGCCGGCGGCAGTTATCTCCTGGCGCTCGGCGGCAGCATGGTCAGCGGGATCAGCGCGCCCATTCTCGACGGCGTGCCGCTGTGCCTGGGGCCGACCGCGTTTTTCTGGGCCTATTGCCTGATCGCGTTCCCGCGCGCCGTGCGCACACGGCTGTTCATCGAAGCCGTATTCGTCGTCGTGGCGCTCGGGCTTGGCCTTGCCTGCCTGAGTTATATCGGCGCCGCCGCGGCGTTGCCGCTGCGCGATCCCCAGATGATCTGGGTCGATCGCCACCTGGGCTTCGACTGGCTGGCGATCATGCTTTCGCTCGACCACCGTCCGCTCGCGCTCGACGTACTCGACGGCGCCTATGCGACCTTCACGTTCCAACTGCTCGCGACCGCGTTCGTGCTGGTCCTCGCCAAGCGGCGGCGCGAACTCGACCGCTTCTTCGTCACCTTCGTGTGCGCGTCGTGCTCGCCGAGGCCGTGAGAGTGATCATCCCGATGGTCGGCCCGATGTCGGCGCTCGCGGGCAGCGCCGAGTTCGCGCATCTGCACACGCTCGGCCGTGCCGCCGCGGACATTGTTGTGCGGCTGCGCGAAGGAGTCCTTCGGGAAATCCATCTGGACGCGGTCAACGGCATTATTTGCTTTCCCTCGCTCCATGCTGCGGTGGCGGTGATCGTGCCGTTCACGTTGCGATGGAACAAGTCGCTGTTCTGCGCCGTCGTCGTGCTCGACGGCGTGATGTTCCTGTCCGCCGTACCGAGCGGCAATCACTATTTCGCCGATGTGCTCGGCGGGGTCACGGTCGCGGCGGTGGCCATCGCGGCGAGCGGTCCCCGGCAGGCATCGCTCGCGCGGCTGATGCGGACGACGGTTTCCTCTGTTAGAGACGTAGGGTGGGCTAAGCGCGCGCAGCGCGCGTGCCCACGTGCTTGAAATACGACGCGTGGGCACAGCGTCGCTCCGCTCCGCCTGGGCCCACCCTACGCGAGGAGCTCACGTCATGCCGGGCAAGCGAGTGCAGTTCGACGACGAGACCTGGGCGGCGCTCGATATGCTCGGGCGCGACCGCATGGCGACGTTTCAGGAATTGGCCGACGAGGCATTCGCGGATCTGCTGCGCAAGCACGACCGGCCGACCGACTTGAAGTCGGCGCTGCGCAAGAGCGCGGGTGTGGCTGCGCCGGCGAAGAAATCGAAATCGTAGGGTGGGCTAAGGCGGCGTAGCCGCCGTGCCCTCCTCGTCGGGACCGAATGGACAACCTCCTGAAAGTTCACACTTAGCCCACCCTACTAATCACGCCGCGCGCAGGTTGACCTTGCTCTCGGCGATGTCGGTGAGCTTCTTGTCGGCCGCCTTCTCTTCCTGGAGGTTCTGCTCCAGCAGATTGGCGCAGTCGTTGCGGCCGAGCCGCTTCGCCCACGCGATCAGCGAGCCGTAGCGGGTGATCTCGTAATGCTCGACCGCCTGCGCGGCGGCGATGATGGCGGCATCAAGCACCTGGTCGTCGGCAACGTCGCCGGCCACGTCCTCGGCTTCCTCGATGATGCCGTCGATCGCCGGACAGTCGACGCCTTTCGCGGCGGAGCCGTGCAGCCGGAATACCTCCTCGAGCCGCTTCACGTGGTTTTTCGTCTCGCCCAGGTGCGCCTGCAGGCCCTGCTTGAGCTGCGCGTCGTGTGCTTTCTCGATCATCTCGGGCAGCGATTTGATGATCTGCTGCTCGGCATAATAAATGTCGCGCAAGGTATGCAGGAACAGGTCGTTGATGGTCTTGATGTCGCGCGTGAATAGACCCATGGACGGCTCCCTCTTCGTGGTTCGGCTGACGGGTTGGCGGTATTGGCCAGTGTTAACGCAACGGCCGCGCCAACGAATTGTTCCCGCCGCGGCCGGACGGCACGGCAGGGAACAGAGCCTCAACGTTTGACGTTGACCGAGCGGCAACAGAAACGAGAGGCAGCTATGGACAAAGATCGCGTGAAGGGCACGGCCAACCAAGCCAAAGGCGCCGTGAAAGAGAAAGTCGGACAGGTAACCGGCGACGCCAAGACCGAAGCTGAAGGCAAAGCCGACAAGGCCGCCGGCAAGGTGCAAAACGCCATCGGCGGACTGAAAGACGCCGTGCGCGGCGAAGACTAAAGGACTCGCGACGGCCACGACCCGGCGACCCCCGTGCTACGGGCGGGGGCGCCGGGTAGTTTTTTGTTTTATGAATCCTTGGATGTACAGCCTCGCCCTGACACGCTTCGCCCTTGAAGCGCAGACCGTGATAGCATTGCGATTGCTGAGGCTTTCTGCGGGCGGCGCGCTCGGGCGTCGGGAGGCCGGACGCATAGTCATCGAAAAGGGGGCAACGCTGGCTAAAGCTCAAGTCGTTGCGGCGGCAGCGCTCGCGAGCGGACGCGGCGCCAAGACAGCCAAGACACGGGCCTTCGGCACCTACAAACGCGCGGTATCAAAGAACCGGCGGCGGTTGTCGCGCCGGCGGTAGCGCGGGGCCTGCCATGGCGCTCGAACTGAAGCCGCCGATCGCGCCCATGGAGGCGCTCCCGGTCGAGACGATACCCGCCGGGCCTGAGTGGCAATACGAACCCAAGTGGGACGGCTTTCGTTGCCTCGCGTTCCGCGACGGCGGCGATGTGCGGCTTTGGTCGAAAGCCGGGCGCCCGCTCAATCGCTATTTTCCCGAAATGGTCGAGGTGCTGGGCGCGCTCGAAGCGCGTGCCTTCGTGCTCGACGGTGAACTCGCCGTGCCGACGGATGGCGGCTTCTCGTTCGATGCGCTGCTGCAACGCATCCACCCGGCCGCGAGCCGGGTCAAACGGCTCGCGGCGGAGACGCCGGCGATCTTCATCGCCTTCGACCTCCTGGCCGGCGCCGATGGCCGCTCGCTGCTAACCTCGCCGTTGCGGGCGCGGCGGCTAAAGCTCGATGATTTTGCGCAACGTTATTTCCCCGTTCATCCCTCCATTCGGCTCTCGCCCACCACGCAATCGATCGCGCAAGCGGCGAAGTGGCTCAAACAGGCAGGCCCGGCGCTCGACGGCATCATCGCCAAGCGAAGCGACGCCGCGTATCGCCCGGGTGAGCGCACCGGCATGCAGAAGGTCAAAAACTACCGCAGCGCCGATTGCGTGGTGGGCGGGTTTCGTTACGGCGCCGACGGCAAGGCGGTCGGCTCGCTGCTGCTCGGACTTTATGACGACGACGGATTGCTCCATCACGTCGGCTTCACCTCAGGCATCCGCGCGAGCGAGCGCAAGGCGCTCACACAGAAGCTCGAACGGCTGATCGCGCCGCCCGGCTTCACCGGCAACGCGCCGGGCGGTCCGAGCCGCTGGGCGACCGAGCGCACCGGCGAATGGCAGCCGCTCAAGCCCAAGCTTGTGGTGGAAGTCTGCTTCGATCACTTCAGCGGCGGACGTTTCCGCCACGGCACGCGGCTGTTGCGCTTTCGCCCCGACAAGGCGCCGCGCCAATGCACCATGGACCAGATCCGCCGCGGCGGCGGGAACGTGCTGCGGCTTTTGTTTGGTAATGAGAAGTTCCGTAGGGTGGGTTAAGCCCGCGGGCAGTGGGCGTGCCCACCAACGATGGTTCGTGACGATCAATGGTGGGCACGCGCGCCCATCGGCGCGCTTAGCCCACCATACGAATTCCCTACCGGCTGCTGCGCTTGCGCGGCACCTTCTTGCCTTTGCGCCGCGCTTCCGAGAGCCCGATCGCGATCGCCTGCTTGCGGCTCTTCACTCTACCGCCGCGTCCGCCCTTGCCGCGCTTGAGCGTGCCGCGTTTGCGGCGATGCATGACGCTCTTCACGTCTTTGGACGCGGAGCGAGAATATTTACGTGCCATGAGGTACCTCTGGGCTGTCCATCGTGCTCATGATCAAAAACGATTGAAGTTGGAACTTTGTTCCGCATCGCAGCAGCGCGGCACCGGAACCAATGGCAAACAGCGCTTATTAAATCTTCGGCAGTGAGGATTGCCGGAGCAGGAAAGATGACCGTCGACGTTCGCAAGGGCATGCCGCCGCGCAAGCTCGACCGTGCAGCTTTCGAAACGCGCTTGCGCTCGCGTTTCGTCGATCCGGTGTTTCGTCCGCTGGAGCGAGAGCTCGCCGCCATCGTCGCGGCCGCGTGGGACGCCTACGCCGAAGGGCGAAAAGCGCCGTTGACGCGGGCAGCAGCGCCGGGCTTTGCCGATCCGAGTTACGAGATCGCGGTCGACTGGCTGGCGGGCCTGCGCGGCGCCATAATCGCCGCGCAGGCGCGCTGCAATAGCATTGTGCGAGGCGCTCGAGGCGCAGCGTGCGGGCAAGCTCGTCACGGCGGGACAGAGATTGCAGGAGCCGCGGCCGAAGTAATTGTCATTGGGCGCAAAAAAATGCCGACCCCGAAGGGGCCCGGCAAGTTCACTACTCTATGTCTGTTTATCCGTTAGAACCCGTTGGTGTCGCCCGTGCCGCGGCGCTGATGCAGCGCCCGCCGGTTGGTCCACCATAGGTCGTCGCCCGGCGTCCTATAGGCATAAGGCGCCACATACGGCGTTACGACCACCGGTCCGGGGTCCGGCCCGTAGTCGGGCGCGTAAAACTGTGCCAGCGCTGTCGAAGCCGACCCCAGCACGAGCGCCGCCGATAAGGCGAGAGTCGTCTTCTTCATCATGATCGTTCTCCTATTGCTTTAGGGATGACCGCGAGCTGAATCGCGGTCGCCATCCCGCCGTTGCAAGTCAACGATAGCTACGCATGATGGTTCCCAAGGCGCCATGTCGCTCCTCATGACCGCTCCGATTATTTGCAATGGTATTATCAAACAGATACTGTCGCGCGCCCGTGAGCAGCACTATGGTAGTCACCGCATATCTCTGACGATCATACTTATGAAAGCGAAAAGTCCCGTAGGGGGCTAAGGCGCGAAGCGCCGTGCCCACGTGGAATCAAACAAATCAACAATCATCGTTGGTGGGCACGCCGCCTTCGCCCTGCGGGCTCGGCGAGCTTAGCCCACCCTACGAACTTCGAGCTCCGGCCGCTCAGATTTCGCCGAATCGAGCGCCGAACGGATCACCCGGCCGAGTGCCGCGATCTGATAAGGCTTGCGCAACACCGGGAACTCGGGCTCGCTCTCAAAAATCTTGGCATAGCCGGTCGTGAGCACGACCGGCACCTCGGGATGACGTTCCTTGACGAGGCGAGCGAGCGCGAGGCCGTCCATCTCGCCGGGCAGCACCACGTCGGTGAAAATCGCGTCGGGAAACTCGCCGGCGGCAAGCCGCGCGAGCGCGGCGGACGCGGACTCGACCGCCACCGTGCGATAGCCGAGCTGCTCGAGCAGCGAGACCGCGACGACCCGCACGTCGTCATTGTCTTCGACCACCAGGATCGTTTCCTCGCCTGCCGCCAGGCCTTGATCGGCGTCCTCGGCCGGTGGCCGCTCGACCCGGCCTTGGCTGCGCGGTAGGTACAGACTGAACGTCGTTCCGCGGCCGACTTCGGTCGCAATCGCGACGGTCCCGCCTGAACGGCGCGCGAAGCCGTAGACCTGCGACAGGCCGAGGCCGGTGCCCTTCTCGGCGGCCTTGGTGGTGAAGAAGGGCTCGAACACCTTGGCGACAATTTCGTCGGGAATGCCGCAGCCGGTGTCGGCAACGCGCAACGCTACGAACTCGCCGGTAAGGCCGTCGCGCGCGTCAGCCGCGACGAGGGAGACGTTTTCCGCCGAGATCGACAGTCGTCCGCCTTCGGGCATGGCGTCGCGCGCGTTGAGCACGAGGTTGACCAAAGCGAGCTCGATTTCCGACTTGTCGACGCGCACCGGCCAGATCGTCGCCGGCACGTCGATCGCAAGCGTGATGTTCACGTGCAGCGAACCGGACAGCACGTCGCGGATGCCGGTGACGGTCTCGGCCGGGCTGAGCACGGTCGGATTGAGCGGCTGAGCGCGCGAGAATGACAGCAACTGCCGGGTGAGGCTCTCGCCGCGCGTGGCAGCGATCTGGATCGCATCGAGCGCGCGTACGTCGCGCGGATCGGCGAGCCGCTTCTGCAGCCGTTGCGCGTGGCCGCTCACGATCATCAGCAGATTGTTGAAGTCGTGCGCCACCCCGCCGGTCAATTGCCCGAGCGCCTCCATCTTCTGCGACTGCGCCGCCTGCCGTTGCGCCTGTTCGAGCGCGGCGGCGGCTTCCTTTTCCATGGTCACGTGGCGCCCGGCGACGTAAATGAGGCCGTTTTCCGCCGTCATGGTCCAGCTGATCCACCGCCACGAGCCGTCCTTGTGGCGTAGGCGGTTTTCCATGCGCACGGTCGGCACGCCTTGCGCGAGTTGCGCCCGGCCGGCCTCCGAATGCAGCCGGTCGTCGGCATGGCGCAAATCGTTCACGTGCATCGCCCGGATCTCCTGCTCGTTCCACCCGAGCAGCCGCGTCCACGCCGGATTGATACTGATGAAATAGCCCTCGAAGTTCGACACGCCGAGCAAATCTTCCGACACGTTCCAGACGCGGTCGCGCTCGAGCGTCCGCTTCTCGACCTCGCTCTCCAGCCGTTCGCTCAGCGCGCGCAGCTCCCGCTCGGCCGCTTGCCGCGCCTGCTCCGCCTGCATGCGCTCGACCGCGAAGCCGAGCTGCCGGGCGAGGTTGAGCGCGAGGTCGACTTCGCCCGCGGTAAAGACGTGCGGCTTCTCGTAATAAGTCATGAATTTCCCGGCGAGCTTGCCGTTCGCCACGATCGGGATGAAGGCGAGCGCGCCGATGCCTTCGTCTTCGATGATTTTTTTCAGCTCGGGCGGCAGGTCGGCGGCGGCGGCATCGGCGAGGCAGACCGGAACCGGGTTGGTCTCGCCGGGCGACCAGGGCGAATGGCCTTCGACCGCGCGCCGGTAACCTTCCGAAAGCCCGCGCCACGCGACGAAGCGCATCACGATGTGCTCGTCGAACCGCAGGATCGAGGCGCGGCTGCAATGGAGCGCGCTCAAGATCGCATCGAGCGCCGCCTCGTAAACGGCGCCGAGCGAGTCGGCACGGTAGAGGCGGTTGGTAAATTCATAGAGCGCCCGCTGCTCCTCGGCGCTCTGCGCCAGCGCCCGGCTGGCGAGCCGACGCTCGGTGATGTCGCGGGCGATCTTGGAGGCGCCCACGATCCGTCCGGCAGCGTCGCGCACCGGGGAAACGGTCAGCGACACCTCGATCAAACTGCCGTCGCCGCGGCGGCGCAGGGTCTCGTAATGCTCGATCTGTTCGCCGCGCGCGATGCGGGCGAGAACTTTCGGCTCCTCGGCTTGAAGCTCCGGCGGGATCAGGAGCGCTATCGATCGACCCAATACCTCCTCTGCCGAATAGCCGTAGAGCCGCTCGGCACCGCGATTCCAGCTGACGATTACCCCCTCGAGATCCTCGCTGAAGATGGCGTCGCTCGAGGAAGCGACGATGCCGGCGAGTTGCTGACGGACCTGCTCGGCGCGGCGTTGCTCGCCGACGTCGAGCAGCGAGGCAATCCATCCGTCGGGCTTGCCCGCCTCATCAAACAAAGGCGTGTAGAAGCCGCGCAGGAGGCGCGGCCCGAGGCCGGGAAAACTGATCTCCAACTCGTATTCGGCAGTTTCGCCGCGCAGCGCCTTTTCGATGTAGGGGCGAACCGCGGCGAATCCTTCCTGCCCGAGCACGTCGGCGACATGTTTGCCGATCACGTCTTCCGAGCGGCGCGAGATCGTGCGCGCGTAAGCACGACTGATGAAACGGTACCGCAAGTCGCGGTCGAGCCGCGCCAGCATGAACGGCGTTCCGTCGATGACCGCTTCCAGCTCCGCACCGCGCGCGCGCAGCGCCTCCTCGGCGCGCTTGTGCTCGGAGATGTCGACCACGAGGTTGAGGCCGCCGATAAGGTCTCCGTGCGCGTCGAAGATCGGGACCGGATGCGGCGCTAGCCGCACCCGCGTGCCATCGGGCCGCTCGCCCACGACGTCGGCGCCCTGGATCGGCCGGCGCTCCCGCAAGGCCGCGGCCATGGGGGATTGTTCGGGTTCAAAGGGCGAGCCGTCCGGCCAGAACAGTTTCCATGGGCCGGTCCATTTTGCGGTGCTCAGTTCCGGACGCCGGCCCCAAATCTCGGCCGCGGGCTCGTTGAAATAAACCATGCGCCCGGCCGCGTCGGTGAGGTAGAGCGCGGCGGGAAGCGCGTCGAGCAGCGCGCGCAATCCCCGCGTGGTGCCGAAAATCTCATCGAGAGCAGGAGCTTCATTCTCCGACGGCGGCGCGACCGGCGCCTCCGGCTTCTCACGATCCATGCGGCTCTTCCCCTGCGCGCACACCTTCGCCCAATCCGCGAACGAGCGAGCGGGCGGAAGGTTCCAGGGAAGTCGAAATTTATCTGTCGCGGTCCCCCCACCCGGCTCGCTTCGCTGACCACCCTCCCCGCCACGCGCTTTGCGCGTGGGGGAAAAACTACGGAGGCACCTCGGTGGGGCCGGTCGGCGGCACGCCGATCGGTTCGCGGGAAGGCCCGGGGCTCGGGTCTCCGGTCGGAATCTCCGGCGGTACCTGCGGGGCCGGCACTTCCGTCGGCGTGCTCGGGCGCGCCGGCGCAGGCGACGGGCTCGGCGGCTGCGGATCGGGGCCCAATCTTCGATTTGTTTCCGGCATCTTGGCACCTCGAAAGGAGCGGCATCGAACGTCGCTCGTTCAACCGTTCCCGATTGCATGGAGTTCCGCCGCACGCGTGTTGCGACGCGGGCTGAGAGGCGGGGAACGATTCGGCGGCTCTGTCAGTTTCCCGACAGGATCGCAGGCCGAGGGCGATCGACCATGGCGGCTGCGCACCGCGAGATGGAGATCAAGCTCGAATTGCCGGCGGCCGCCGTCGACCGGCTCAAGCGGCATTTGCGTGGTCACGCCAATCTCAAGGAGCTGGCGCAGGAGAACGATCTCACGTCGATTTATTTCGACACGAAGCGGCAACGGCTCCATCGCAAGGGATTTTCACTGCGGGTGCGCGATCTCGGCGGCCGGCACGTCCAGACCATCAAATACAGCGGCAACGGTTCGGCCGGCCTGTTCGACCGGGCCGAATGGGAACAAACAGTCGAGGGACAAAAACCAGATTGGAAGGCCGCTAAAAAGACCCCGCTTGCGGCGCTGGTGAACAAGCAACTGCGCGCCAAGACGAAGCCTTTGTTCGCCACGCGCGTGCGGCGGACGTCCTATCGCCTGCGCAATGGCCGGGGCGATCTCAAGCTCGTTCTCGACCACGGCTCGATCGATGCGGGCAGCCGCTCGGCGCCAGTGGCGGAAATCGAACTGGAGGTGGAGAACGGGCGGCCGACCGCCGCGTTGGAGTTTGCCCGGCTCGGCCGCGTTGCGCAGCTGACGCCGGCGGCAAAGAGCAAAGCGGAGCACGGCTACGATCTCCTCGCCGGCGAGCCCGCGCTAGCGAAATCCGCGCCGGTGCCGCTGAGCGCCAAGATGAATGTGGAGCTGGCGTTTCGCGCGATCGGCCGCGAGTGCCTGCGTCACGTGATAGCCAACCGCACGGCGCTGTGCCGGGGAGACCCGGAAGGCGTGCATCAGATGCGCGTCGGCCTGCGCCGGCTGCGTGCCGCGATTTCACTTTTCTCAGAAGTCGTGAGCGACCGCCGAGTCGCGCGCATCAAAGCGGAACTCAAATGGCTCGCCCAAGCACTCGCGCCCGCGCGCGACCTCGATGTGTTCCTCGCCGAAATGCCGCGAATGCCGCGCCGACTGGCAAACTCGGGCGCCGAGGGATTCCGCGCCGAACTTGCCAACCGCCGGGTGCACGCGCACGAGCGTGCCGAACAGGCGGTCGGTTCCGACCGCTTCGCAATGTTGCTTCTCGATGTCGCGCAATGGCTCGAAGCCGGTCCGTGGGCGGGAGCCGGCGGTGCGGCGGCGCGGCGGCGCGGCGGCGCCGCGAGCAACCGATCGAGGATTTCGCGATCGACGAACTGTCGCGGCGACGCAAGAAGATCAAGAAGAGGGCGAGCAAAGTAGAAAGGCTCGACCCGCGGCGGCGCCACAAGCTGCGGATCGCCAGCAAGAAGCTGCGTTACGGCGTCGAATTTTTCGCGAGTTTGTTCGAGAACAAAAGGATGACAAGGCGGCGCAAGGCTTTCCTGGCTGTGCTCAAGGATCTGCAAAGCTCGTTGGGCGGGCTCAACGACATCGCGGCGCGCGAACAGCTCGGCAAGGCGATGAGCGGCAAGCCGCGCGGTCGCCATCGTCGTATGCAGCCACGACGCGCATTCGCCGCCGGATGGGTGACGGCGACGGAGGAGGCGCGTGCCAAGCCGCTGCTCAAAGGGGCGGTGAAGGCGAGCCGAGCGCTGCGCCATGCGCCGCGCCCGTGGACCGGGCATTAGCTCGCAATGACGGCTGAAACTTTTTTCCGCGTCGGCCGTTTTCCTATGTCATCCATCGGACTTAAAGCATGAGCATTTCCAAGCGAACGTTCTTTTCTCTTGCCGCCGGCGCGACGCTCCTCTTCGCGGCGGGCGCGGTCGCGCAGGCACCGCAGCCAACGGATGCGCCGCACGACGTGCCGGACCTCAAGCTGACGGCGGAGCAGAAGCACACGATTTATCAGGCGCTCGCCGGCCCGCAGGCGAAGAACAACCCCGAGCCGCCGGGCTTCCGCGCCGCGCCGGGCGCGCGGGTCCCGGAGGCGATCAAGCTCGAGCCGATGCCGAAGGTCGTCACCGACTTGGTGCCGAAAATGGCGGATTACCAATTCGCCGTAGTGTCGCGGCAGGTGGTCATCGTCGATCCGCACACCAACACGGTGATCGAGGCGATTGCGCAGTAACCGCGCGTCATGCCCGGCCTTGTGCCGGGCATCCACGTCTTGGCAACAAAGAAAGACGTGGATGGCCGGGACAAGCCCGGCCATGACCATCACTCACGCCGCGACGGTGAGAATCCATGCCGCGAGCGCGTCGAGTAGTTCGCGCCGCACGTCGGCGTCGCGGCGGCCGCTGCGCGCCGGCACGTGAAACGAATGATCGGCATCATCAAATACCCGTAACGAGGCGCCCTCGCCGAGCTTGTCGACGACCGGCCGCAGCAAGCCCAGATCGGCGAGCGCATCGCGGCTTCCCTGCAGAAACAGCATCGGCACACGCACGTCGAAAAGATGCCGCGCGCGCTCGTCGGACGGCTTGCCGGCGGGATGGAGCGGAAAGCCGAGGAAAGCGAGGCCGCGCACGCGCAGCAGCGCCGCGCCACTTTGCGCCTGCGAGGTCATGCGGCCGCCGAACGACTTGCCGCCGGCAACGAGGGCAAAGTGCGGGAGGCGCCGCGCCGCTTCCGCGACCGCCGCCCGCACCGCGGCGTGCGCGAGCGCCGGCGGATCCGGCCGCTTGGAGCGGCGTTCCATGTAGGGGAACTGGTAGCGCAGGCTGGCGATGCCACGATCGGCCAGCCCGGTCGCGATCGACGCCATGAAGGGATGGCCCGTGCCGGCGCCGGCGCCGTGGGCCAGCACGTAGCAAGCGCGCGCCCCGGGCGGGACCGACAGCAGGCCGGAGACGCGCTGGCCGTCTTCCAGTTCGATGCTTAGGGGTTCGGCCGCGGCAGCGGTCATGGTTCGGGCGTGGACGCGCGAGTTCGGACGTAGCACAATGGATCAGGGGCCAGGAGTAGGCGCATGGCTCAGACCGCCACCACCACCCGCACCAAGGTCAAGACCAAGACCGAACGGCCGCGCCTGCACAAGGTCATTCTCATCAACGACGACTATACCCCGCGCGAGTTCGTCGTCAGCGTGCTGATGGCGGAATTCCGCATGAGCGAGGATCAGGCCTACAAGGTGATGATCACCGCGCACCGGCGCGGCGTGTGCGTGGTCGCCGTGTTCACCAAGGACGTGGCCGAGACCAAGGCCACGCGCGCCACCGACGCCGGCCGCGCCAAGGGCTACCCGCTGCTGTTCACGACCGAGCCGGAGGAATAGTTCTCACACGCACCGGCCGCCGTCGACTTCCAGCACCACGCCGGTGAGGAACTCCGCCTCGGCGGACGCGAGGAACAGTGCCGCATTGGCCACGTCCTGCGGCACCGACAGGCGGCCGAGCGGCACGGAAGCCACGAATTTCGCGCGCACCGCCGGATCGTCGCTGCCGAGAAAGGTCGGCAGCAGCGCGGTCTCGCCGGCCACCGGCGCCAGCGCACACACGCGGATCTTGTCGGGCGCGAGTTCGACCGCCATCGACTTCGACAGCAAGTTCACCGCGCCCTTGCTGGCGTTGTACCAGGCGAGTCCCGGCCGCGGACGGATGCCGGCGGTCGAGCCGATGTTGATGATGACGCCGTGCCCCTGCTTGCGGAACAGCGGGATCACGGCGTGAGCAAACAAAAAGATGGATTTCACGTTGACCGCGAAGACGCGGTCGAACTCGGCTTCGTCGACTTCCAGCATAGGCCGGTTGCGGTGCGCGGCGCCGGCGTTGTTGACGAGAATGTCGACGGTGCCGAAGGCCGAGACGGTCGCCTTGGCGGCGGCGTCCACGTCGGCCTTGCGCGACACGTCACAGGTAATCGCGGTCGCGGTCGGCCCGATCGCCTTTGCCACGTCTTTTGCCGCGGCCGCGTTGATGTCAACTACCGCAACCTTGGCGCCCTCGCGCGCGTAGGTCTCGGCGACCGCCTTGCCGAAGCCCGATGCGGCCCCGGTGACGAGCGCGACTTTGTTGGCGAGACGCATGAGTGTCTCCAAGAGCGAATGGCGAGTAGCGAATAGCGAATAGTAAGAAAGATTGCTCCGAACTATTCGCCATTCGCTATTCGCATCTTTACCCAATTCCCCACGCCTTCCCCCACCCCAGCCCATCCTCGGTGCGGCCGCGCGGCTTGTACTCGCAGGCGACCCAGCCGGTGTAGCCGACGCGGTCGAGCGCGTCGTAGATCGCGGGGTAATTGACCTCGCCCTCGTCCGGCTCCTGGCGGCTCGGCACCGCCGCCACCTGCACGTGGCCGATCACCGGGAGAAACTGCTCGATGCGCTTTATCAGATCGCCCTGGGTGATCTGCACGTGATAGCAGTCGAACTGCAGCCGCACGTTCTCACGCTTGACCTTGGCGATCACGTCGGCCGCGTGCTCGACGCGCGAGAGGAAATAGCCGGGCCGGTCACGCGCGTTGAGCGGCTCGATCAGGAGCTTGATGCCCTTCTCGCCGGCCGCGTCGGCCGCGCGGGCAAGATTTGAGATGAACACCGGATCGGCCGCCGGCCGCTGTTCCGGCGGCACCAGCCCGGCGAGGCAGTGCACCGCGTTGCCGCCGATCGCGACGGCGTAGTCGAGTGCTTGGCGAAACAGTGTCGCGAACTCCTGCTCGCGGCCGGGCACCGCAGCAAGCCCCGCCTCGCCCGGGCGCCCGAGCGCGGTGTTGAGCCCCAGCACGGCAACGCCGGCGCGCTCGATCTCCGCCTTGAGCACGCCGGGCGCGTGGTCGTAGGGCATCTGAAATTCGACGGCGCCGAAACCGGCGGCTTTCGCCGCGCCGATGCGTTCCGGCAGCGGGCGTTCGGTAAAGAGATACGCGAGGTTGACGGCAAAACGGGGCATGGGGAAACCGCGCGGCGTGTCCTCTCTTTATCACCGCAGCCGGCGGGGAAGCCAAATCCATTGAGTGGTATTTATCCCACTTTCTCGTGGGCGAATGCCCAATATCCCGCCGATCTGACCTCATGCCTAGGCCGTATCTTGCGAATCCATGCGACCTTTCCGTAGTTGCCCATTCTCTTGCCCACCCTGAAGTGGGCAGTTTTGTGGTTGACGAACCGGTCGCTGCTTTGGTCTTCTAGCGATACGGAGCGTCCATGCCATGAACGACGCCGTCCTGCGCGAGATCGCCGATTACTGCCGGCGCACCGGCGTTGCGGAATCGACCTTCGGCCGCCGCGCCGTCAACGACGGCAAGCTCGCGAGCCGGCTGCGCAACGGCGGGCGCATCACCACCGACACACTCGACCGCATCCGCGCCTTCATGGCAACGAACGGCAGCGAAGCCGCGCGGCCGGTACAGAGCTACTTGCCAGCCGCGCCATCGGCGCTCACGCCGATGCTAACGCAGCCGCTGCCGGGCCGCGCCGATCCCGCGCGCAATTTCCGTTTCTTCGACAACCGGCAGAAATATCTGCTGTTCGTCAACACGTGCAGCGAAAAATGGGTGGTGGCGCACCGCGTCACGCTCGAACTCGGCAACATCCATCCGCGTCCGCCGGCGGTCCGCGTGTTCGACGCGGGCGTGGGCGACGGCACCGTGCTGGCGCGGGTGATGCGCGCCATGCACGACCGCTTCCCCACCATGCCGTTCTACGTCGTCGGCAAGGAGATCAGCCTCGAAGACATCCGCCTCACGTTGCAGAAAATGGCGGACCGTTTCTTCGAGCATCCAGCGAGCGTGCTGGTTTTGACCAACCTCGCCTAC
>Ga0306920_100005322_pt1 | contig 16615 bp, 16 predicted proteins | sample flu12Cox44000170_FD_204666 | JGI IMG/M metagenome (GOLD analysis project Ga0306920, IMG submission 204666) | Lab enrichment of tropical soil microbial communities from Luquillo Experimental Forest, Puerto Rico - flux4day.12C.oxic.44.000.170 (v2)... | ecosystem: Environmental > Terrestrial >... | reverse complement strand
AGATCGGGCACGGTGTTAGCCAGGTCGACAAAGGACGTGTAGCCGCCAAGCGACTGACCTTCGATGAAGGGGGTCGTTACGCCGCCTCCTTCCGAGGGGATGGCTCTCGCCAGCACCTGGGTCGGGAAGACGAAGAACCCGTCGGCATAGCTGACCGCCGAGGGCAGGACGCTCAGGCTCCCCAGCACTGGTGAAGGATTGTCCGTTCCATTGCTGGTGTAGAGCACGCCGGCTTCGGTGATCGCCTTTGCACCGCCTCCGCGCTCCGGTATCTCGAGAACGAGATCACCTGTGGCTGGCATCGTTACTGCAATTGCGAACCGACTCGCCGGCGGAATGAGCAGCCGGGTGCCGTTGTCGGTCGGCGGATATTGGACGCTGGTATAGGGATTTCCGTCCTGGCCAACGATGGCGATCTGCGGATGACGCCCGGTTGCGGTTTCCGTGAGCTGGACGTTCATGTAGGCAAAGTCGCTCACATTCGCGAGCACCCAGATCTCGGTCTGGCCGGCCTTGCTCTTGATAAACGGCTGAAACTGACCGTTGACTGTGAACTGCACGTCGCGCTTGTAATCCGGCAGTGTCGGGTCGGCAGGCACGTCGTTCTGCGCATTGCCGCCGGCGGCGATGAAGTGCTGCAGATTACTGGGGATGAACTGGAGGCTGCCGCGGCGATTGTGGATTGAAAGCGGCCCCTCGTACCAGACCGTGAAATACTTCGTTCCCGGCTTCGATTGGCCGAAGTTAACCGGCACGAGCAATGGACGGTAGCTGCCGTTTGCGAGCTCGCCGGCCTTGGGCGGTGTTACCGTGCTGACCCACTGGGGCCAGGTGGGATTGTTGAGCTGCGCCGAACCGCCGGCCCGGTCAAACACGAAGTTGTACTGCAGCGCCATGTTTCGGATGGGAATGCTTTTCTCCGTAACGAGCGGCAGGTTGCCGTCCGTTCGTCCGACGGCAAGCAGACCAACCAGACCCGCATAGACGTGCGCCGAAGTGAGCCCATGAAGATGACTGTGATACCAGTACAATCCTTGCGGCATGTTCCTGGGAATGTCGTAGGTGTAGGTGTTGGACATCCCCGCAGGGATGTGCAGCAACACGTTATCGGCATTTCCCCTCGGACTGATATGCGCCCCGTGGGTATGGAGATTGATCGGTGATGAGGTCATCTGCTCCGGGTAGACCGGAACGGACTGACTCTTTGGCGTGTATTGCGGACTGAAGTAATCCCGGATGGTCAGGCCGCTCAGCCCGTTCTCGAAATGGATGATCAGCGTTTCGCCGGGAAACACGTGCAGGGTGGGCGCCGGATAGAGATTGCCGCCCGACCTCTGCCCGTCCGATGGCGTGCCTCGGATTACCTCATAGTCGAACAGGAGAAAGTTTCGAACCGGCGTCGCTACCGTATCGAGCCTGGCTTGACCCTGTCGCGCGGTGAGCCGAACTTCAAGAACGCCTTCCTTGCTCGCCAGCACCACCGGCTCCCTGAACTCCGGCCGAATTGCGAGATCTGTTCTCTTCTCGGCGGTCTGCGCCCAGGCAATCGGGCCGGGGCATTCAAGCACCACCAGGAAGGCGAGAGCACCCATTGCCAGCAAGCCAGCCAGGCGAGCACCATGGAGTGCGTCGTGGATTGAAGTACTGTGCATGATGGAGAGTCCTAGTGGAGTGTTTCCAAAGTTCGAATCATATGCCGTCATTCCCCGGGACCGAGCGTAGCGAGGGAGCCGGGGAACCCAGTAACCACTGCCATTCCCATTGCTTACAGCTGTGGTTACTGGATTCCGGGTTCGCCGCTGCGCGGCGCCCCGGAATGACGGGATCTGACATGTTTTTCAAGGGATCGCTCCACTAGGTATCGCGGGCGCAGTTCATCGGATCAAGCCGGCGGCGCGGGGCAATGTCAGGCTGATTTCCGGGATGCAAATGATCAGCCCAAGTCCCACGATGAGGGCGCAGAGGTAAGGGACATAACTGCGAAAATGCTCGCCTACGCTCAAATTCGCAAACCGCAATGCCATGAGCAGGCCGACGCCCATCGGCGGCAAGAACAGACCGATGCCGACGGCCGCGGTCTGCACGATGTTGAAGTGAATGGGATCGATGCCCATGCGCTCCGCAATTGGAAACACGACAGGAATGAGGACGACCGCCGCCGGCAGTCCCTCGAGCACCATGCCGAACAGCACGGTGATCAACGCAACCCCCATAAGAAAGAGCCATGGCGTCGCCCGCAGCGGCTCCAACACATGGGCCAGCATCTGCGGCACACCGCTCATACCCATCAGATACTGATAGATCGATGCGACCGCGAGCAGGAACACGACGGCGGCAGTCAAGATTGCGCTGTCGTAAGCGATCCTGCCCATCTCGCGCCAGCTGACGTTGCGATAGTAGAGCTTTGCCGCCAAAAACGCATAGCCGGCCACCACGGCGCCGGCTTCGGTGGCGGTTATGACGCCGAAGACGAACCCGAAAAGAATAATGAATGGCACGACCATCGGCACGGCCGCGTGCAGGGACGCGAGCGCAAGGCGCCGCAGGCTTGGCTTGGCGTCGATCGGCCATTTGTAAATGCGGGCACGCAAATAGACGACGGCCATCAGGCAAAGCATGATCACCAGCGCCGGGACGAATCCCGCCACAAACAACGCCACGGCGGATGTATTGGTGACCTGGGCGATGACGATCATGAAGATGGCCGGGGGAACAAGCATCCCCATGGCGGTGCCCGCGGCGATCAGCGAGGCCGAGTCCCTCCTGCCGTAGCCGGCCTTGGTCAGGGGCGGCATGAGGGATGAACCGAGCGCCGACACCTCGGCCATCTTCGATCCGCAGATATCGGAGAAGAAATAGGCGACGACGATCACCGACATGCCGAGGCCGCCGCGCACCCAGCCAACCATGGCGCGCGCGAGCTCCACAAGCGCATGGCTCATGCCGCAGCGCTCCATCAGGTTTCCTGCAAAAACAAAGGCGGGAATGGCCAGCAGCACCCAGCTTTGCGAGCCGGAGACCAACGCCGAAGGAAACTGCTGCAGCGGATAGCCCCCGAGCCACAGGCCGGCGATGCCGGCAACCGCCAGCGAAAACACAATGGGCATCGACAGGACGACGAGCGCGACGAAGATCACAGCCGCCGTCAGGAGGAGCATGGCGCGCGCTCTTGCTCGTTATTGCAGAAGGTTATCCTCAGGCGAGGGCGCGAAGATCATGGACAACGCGTAAAGCGCGATGAGCGTCCCGCCAACGACGGCAGACGCGTAAAGCCACGCCAGATTGACCTCCAAGCCCGGGGTGGCGAATGTGCGATTGAGCAAGCACAGCTGATAGCCGTACCAGGCGGCGAGAGAGCCCACACCAATGATCAATATGTAATTGAATCGATTGGTCCAAACCTGCACGCCGCGAGGCAGACGATGGGCGAAAACATAGAGCGTGAAATGCGCCCGCTGCCGAACGCCTATGGCAGCACCGATCAGCGTCAGCCATGCCAGCGACATTTCGCCGACCTCCTCGACCCACGTGAATGGAACAGGATCCAGGTCGAGATAGTAGGTCAGCGCACCGACGAAATAGCGCAGGACAACGCCGATCAGAAGATTGACGATGGCCAACACGATCAGGGCGGTGACGGCGACCTTTGGGATCGCGGCGAGGAACCGCAACATGGAACGAGACCCCCTTATGGGATGCGCCGGTCAGACGCGAGGCGAGCAGCCGGGGCTAAAAGTTTACCCCGCGCTTGCGTCAACTCTTGAAGCCTGCGATCTCGTCCCACAGTGCGCCGAACTGGCTCTTGTAGAGGGGCCAAATTTTCGCCTGCGCGACTTTGCGGAACTCATCGACCTTGGCTTCCACCACGGTCATGCCCTTCGGCTCGAGCAGCTTCTTGGCACTCTCAAGATTGTCGACCGACTCGGTGGCGTGACGCACCCTGCCCTGAGCCTCGCGACCCAGATCGAGAAGCAGCTTGTTGTGCTCGGCCGACAGGTTCTGGAACATTTCCAGGTTCATGACCACGAGCGTCGGGCCGTAATTGTGGAAGGTCATGGAGCAGTACTTCGCCACCTCATAGACCCGAAGCGCGTCGATATTGACGATCGGCAGATCGCCGCCGTCGATCACACCCTGCTTGGCTGCCGTGATGACCTCGCCCCAGGCCATCGGCACTGCATTGCCACCGAGACCGGCGATCGTATCGGAAAACACCTTGGCGAGTTGTACGCGAATCTTGCGCCCGCGAAGATCCCTGGGCTCGACGATCGGGCTCTTGTTGGTCCAGAAGTGGCGATAGCCGTAGTCGTAGAAAAACAGGACTTTGACTTTGTATTTTTCCTGAAACTCCTTGTCCAACCGCTCGCCGATCTGGCCATTGAACATGGCGTAGGCCGAATCGTAGTCCTTCACGAGATAGGGGACGAGAAACGCGCCCATCTCCGGAAAGACGGTTGCCGCGGCACCGGCCGGGCCCCCGATTGCGATGCTGCCGGCCTTGACGGCATTCATGATCTCCAATTCCTTCGGGATGAGCGTGCCGCCGTGGAATTCTATGGCAATGCTGCCTTTGGCCCGCTCATTAAACTCCTTGGTCATCCATTCGAACGCGACGGCAGCCGATTCCGGCGCCGGCACGATGTGCGCCCACACAAGCTTCTTGGGCGCCGCCTGCGCGAAGACCGGAGCGCGGCCGCTGGCAAGGATGCCGGCAAGACCGGCAGCAGTGCGCAACGCGCTGCGGCGGGTCATTGGAGCGATGAATTTGCTGATCGTCATGTTTCCCTCCTCGTTGCGCCTGCTTTCTTGCCGGGTTTGACGACGGCATGGCGCGGCCACGCCGCGGTTTGGCAACGTGCATGGTACAGACGGTGCCGAAAGATTGCCATGGGTCGCTGCGCGCAAGTTCACCCTACACGGATTGCTCTCAACCGAGGGCTAAACGGCGCCGCTAAGCGAACAGGCGCTGTGAGGCAAGGCGGGCGCCCTCGACCAGGGACGAAAGCTTCGCCCACACGATATCCTCGGCGACCCGTCCCATCCCGGCCGAGGTGTCGAATCCGCAATCGGTGCCGGCGAGCACGCGAGCGGGATCGCCGAGCGCCTTGGCAATGCGCTCGATCCGGTCGGCCACGACCTCCGGATGCTCGATGTAGTTGGTGACCGTATCGATGACGCCGGCAACCAGCATCTGGTCTTGCGCGAGCGGCTGATGCGCAAACAGCTTGTATTCGTGTGCGTGGCGTGGATTGGCGAATGGCAGGTACACGCCGCCGACTTTGGCCTTGCGTAAAATCGGCAGAATATCTGCGAGCGGTACGTCGTGATCGTGCGGTCCCTCATAGTTGCCCCAACAGACATGCAGCCGCACTTTGTTGCGCGGAATATTGACGAGGGCCGTATTGATGGCAGCGATCACCCGGTCAACGAAGCGCTGGAAATCTTCGAGCGGCCGCTTGCTGAAGGCGACATGGCGCTCAAGCGCCAGATCCGGCGCATCAATCTGAAGATAAAAGCCGCTGCCGACAATGGTCTCGTATTCGATACGCAGCGCGGCAGCGATGGCATCAATATAGGCGTCGAAGCTCGGGTAGTGCTCGTTCTTCACGATCGAGGCCAAGATGCCCGGCGAGGCGGCTGTAACGAAGGGGGCGACTGCACTGCCTCCCGAGGCCGCACCAGCCGCCCGCAAGGCCGCGCACTCCGCATCGAGCTCGGCCTTGCCGATGTAGGTGATGGGTCCCGTGCATTTGGGCAGAAAAGCCACGTTGCTGACCGCCTGGCGGGCGGCGATTGCGCGCGCGCGTTCCTCTTTGAATTTGGGGTAGCTCTCGACGTCGGCAAACGGCGCCCGGTCGCCCTCGCCACCAATGCCGCCGAGGCGGCGGCGCAGATAGAGGACAAAAGATTCGCGCTGCTGCTCGCCGTTGGAAATGACGTCGATGCCGATCGCGCGCTGCTTGGTGACGACCCATGCAACGGCATCGCGGCCTGCGGCGGCGAGCGCCCCCTCGTCGACGCTCTCGCCGCGCGAGCGATCGGCAAACAGGCGAGTGAGCTCCGGCGGCCTTGGCAGGCTGCCGGCGTGCGTTGTCAGGATACGCGTGTCGCTCTTCGGCAAGTTCTTCGCTGATCGCAAAATCGGCGCAAAGATTGAAGCGCGGACAGATGTCCTTGGTCAAGCTTGCGCAGTGCTCGAGCTACGCTCGCTTCGCGGCCGCATGAGGAAATGGGATGCCAAGTCGCGCGCCGAGTCCGGTGAGCTCGTGCTCGGTCGCGGTAGGCAGCGTGATCCCTCGCGCGGCGGCATCCTGTTCCAGCGCTCTCCCGCGACTGCCAGGCAGCCGCGCCTGCCCTCCCCCGGCAGCAAGGTAAGTCTCCATCCACTGCGACATGTATTGGCCGAAGAAATCATGATCCGCGAAAGCGTCCGGCCGCAGCATCCATAGGAACGCTCCCTGGCGTCCGACCGCCCCGCTCTCCGGGACGATGTTCTTTTCCGGCGCAAGCGACGCCGCAGTGGCGGTCATCGCGCCGGCGAGGCACTCCACCAGCATCGCGATACCAATCCCCTTGTGCCCGCCCATTGGCAGCAACGCTCCCTGCAGAGCAGCCTTCGCTTCCGTTGTTGGCGAGCCTGACGCATCCACGGCCCAGCCCTCCGGAATCGGCCGGCCTTCCCGCGCGGCGAGCAGGATGTGTCCACGCGCGGCGACGCTGCATGCGACATCAAAGACAACGGGATCAGCGCCGGGGACAGGACATCCGAAAGCGATCGGGTTATGCCCGATCGCCGCACGCGGGAAACCCGGAAGCGCAAGGAGCGGCGGCGTTCGCTGGCCGATGATGCAAAACGCTCCCGCCTCAGCCGCGCGCAGCGCATGAATGCCCAGAGCTCCGAGATGCCCGCATGCACGCACCGCGATGAATACCGAGGCGGCGCTCGCGGCGAGCGCCTGCCTCCCCAGCCGCACCGCATAGGGGCCTGCGACTTGCCCCATCGCACCGTCGGCATCGAGCACGATCCCGCCGGGGAAGCTTCGATGTTGCATGTTCGCACGGGCATTGAAGTCGCCGGCCTGTAGGCGTTCGACATAGGAGGCGACCCGCGTCATGCCATGGGTCTTGTAATCGCGCACTTCGCTGCGCACGAGCGTTGCAGCAGCTTCGATTGCGTGTTCGGCGGGGACCCCGCAGGCCTGGAATATCTGCGCAGTCCATTGCTCGAGCGCGCGGGGATCGTACCTTCCTGCCGGGCGAGCAGGCCGATTTTGCGCCAATGCAGGATTGCTGCTCATTCTACCGAACGATCACGAGGCGCTCGGAGAATGGTCCGGAATAGAGGCTTTGGTAGTACAGGTGCTGGTCGCGCAAAGTGTAGCCGCGCAGCTCCATGATGAAGCCGGGTTCTCCCATCTTGAGATCGAGGGCGCGCGCGACCGAAGCGGGAAGCGGCTCAAACCGAATCCATTGGTCCGCGCGCAGCGTGGGGAGCGCAAGTTGCTTGCCGAGGAGGGCACGCAAATTTTTCTCCAGCGCGCGACGGCTAACGCCTCCCAGCCGGGTAAAATCCTCCTCCCGCAGCCAGAACTCGCTGTAGAGGTCCAGCCGTCCTCCGACATTGATGGAGCGCTCGATGCGCACGAACGCGTCGCCTCCCAAAAACTCCGACCACGGTCCCTTGCGTGTCGTGCGCCGCACCGAGCGAACGTGAACGAACGACGGCAACTCGTTGCCGTCGGCGTCGCGAAAACGCAGGTAGCGAACCTCGGCGGGCGCAACGCTCGTCCCGCTGATGAACGTGCCGCGTCCGTGCTCGCGTGAGATGAGGCCGGAATGGGCAAGTCGCGCCAGCGCCTTCTGCACAGTGCCCACGCTCACGCGATGAGCCGCGGCCAATTTCTCCTCGGAAGGCAGCTGGTCACCCTCGCGCAGCGCGCCCGACTCGATGTCCGCGACGATGGTGTTCGAAATCTGCGCAAGCTTCGTCATTGGCGCCTCAAAGACTGCGCTCGAACCGACTGATCGCGGTCTCCCTCACGTCGAGCACCTCGCTCGCAGTGAGCGTCCCCGAGGCAAGCTCGATCGCGTAGTCGTAAAGCCGGTCGCCGAGGTCGGACACTTTCGCGCCACTCTGAAGGATGCCGGATGCATCGAAATCGATGTTATCGGCCATCGTGCGCAACGTGTTGACGTTGCCGCAGACCTTTGCCGTCGGCGCAACCATGTTGCCGATTGGATTGCCGACGCCGGTGCCGAACATGATCAGCTGGCACCCGGCCGCCGCAAACGCGGTGAGGTTTTCGACCGCAGGGGCCGGCGCATCCATGAATTGCAAGCCTTTGCGTTTCGGCGCTTCGCCATACCGAAGCACACCAGCGAGCGGACGCGAGCCGGCCTTTGCCATCGCTCCAAGCGCTTTCTCTTCGAGCGTCGTGAGCCCGCCGCGAATATTGTCTGGGGCAGGGTTGGTCTTGGTCAGCTCCACCCCACACCGCACGGCTTCCCGCTCGAGCTGATGCACCGCATCCACGAATGCCTTCCTTACCGACTCATCGACGGCGCGCGCAGCAAACAGATGGTCGGCGCCGACGAACTCGGCCGTCTCGGAAATGATAACGGTGCCGCCGTCGTCGATGAGCCGGTCCGACATGCGCCCGATCGTCGGGTTGCAGGTCAGTCCGGAGGTGGTGTCCGACCCGCCGCATTCCACGCCGACGATCAATTCCGAAACCGGACGGGGCTCGCGCCGCGCGCCGGAAGCCCGCACGACAAGCCGCGCCGCGCGTCGGGTCCCTTCGGCAACGGCATTGACGGTGCCGTTCGGCTGCAGATGAATGGCATCGACCAGCTTGCCTGACGGCCGGATGCGGCGCGCGACCTCTTCCGTCGATTCCTCTTCCAGCCCGACCAGGAGCACCGCGGCGATGTTCGGGTTGCGTCCCATGCCGGCAAGCGAGTCGAAGGCCAGCTCCAGATCCCATCCGATTTGACCACGCACGAAGAGCGTGGTCACCGGGATGGTACCGTCCACGGCCTGCGCAATGGCGCGCGTGACCGGGTTGCAATTGTCCATGATGGAGACCACGGCCACGTAATTGCGCACGCCGATGGCGCCATTCTCGCGGCGATATCCGAGGAAGGTCTTTGCCACGGCCTGATCTCCTTATGCGGTTCCTGCCCTCACCCATTCCTACATAGGAATGCGCGGGATACTAAGAGAAATTGGTATCAATGTCAAGAAGTGTCAACACAGTCCTATATAGGACCTATCTGGGTTTGTAGGTTGGGGTCGAGCCCTTCGCGAGACCCAACGCGCTCGCTCCCAAAACGTTGGGTCTCGCTGCGCTCGACCCAACCTACATGTTTTAGCCGACCGCGACGCTGCGGATTGCTTTCGATGATGCCGATGCAGTCGCGGTCTGCTCGCCGATCTCGATCTTCGCGATCGCATTGCGGTGCACTTCATCCGGGCCATCGGCCAGGCGCAGCGTGCGTGCGCGCGCATAGGCATAGGCGAGACCGAAGTCGTCGCACACGCCGGCGCCGCCATGCGCCTGGATCGCCCAGTCGATCACCTGGCAGGCGACATTCGGCGCGAGCACCTTGATCATCGCGATTTCTTTCCTCGCGGCCTTGTTGCCGGCCGTGTCCATTTTCCACGCCGCGTTGAGCACCATGTATCGCGCTCCGTCGATCATGATGCGCGCGTCCGCGATGCGTTGGCGGGTGACGCCCTGGTCCGCGATCGGCCGGCCGAAGGTCAGGCGTTCGGATGTCCGGCGACACATCTTTTCGAGCGCGACCTCGGCCTGTCCGATCAGGCGCATGCAGTGATGGATGCGCCCCGGCCCCAGGCGTCCTTGTGCAATCTCGAACCCGCGCCCCTCGCCGAGCAGCACGTTGGCTACCGGCACGCGCACATTCTTGAGCTCGATTTGCATATGGCCGTGCGGCGCATCGTCGTAGCCGAACACCGGCAGATGGCGCAGCACCTTGACCCCCGGCGTATCGGCCGGGACCAGGATCATCGACTGCTGGCGGTGCTTGGAGGGATTATCCGGGTCGGTCTTGCCCATGACGATGAGAATCTTGCAGCGCGGGTCACCGGCCCCACTCGACCACCATTTCACGCCATTGATGACATAATCATCATGTTCGCGCGCGATGTGGGTCTGGATGTTGGTCGCATCGGAGGAGGCCACGCTTGGCTCGGTCATGAGAAAGGCGGAGCGAATCCGCCCCTCGAGCAGCGGCTCGCACCAGGTGCGAATCTGTTCGGGCGTTCCGTATTTGAGGATGGTCTCCATGTTGCCGGTGTCGGGCGCCGAGCAATTGAATACCTCCGGCGCCCAGTGCACGCGGCCCATGATTTCGCAGAGCGGGGCGTATTCGAGATTCGAAAGGCTGCCGCCGTGGCTCTTCGGCTGCCATAGATTCCACAGCCCCGCCGCGCGCGCCTTCGGCTTGAGCTCCTCTACCACCGGCACCGGCTGCCAACGGCGGTCGCTGGCGACGTGAGCGTGCCAGCTTTGGTCGTTCGGATGGATGTGCTCGGCCATGAAGGCCATGAGCTTGTGCCGCAACTCCTGCACTCTTGTGCTGTATTTGAAATTCACGCTGCCCTCCGCAGAATCTTTTCCACCTGTTTCCAGCCGAGCTCCGCCATCGGCCGCGCCCGTTTGCCCGCGTCGCGCGCATGCTCGGATGCCGCCGTGCCGTCGAGCGCGCGTCTGGCGATTCCCTGCAGGATGGCGGCGATCCGGAAGAGGTTGTAGGCCATGTAGAAGTCCCAGTGACCGGGATCGACGTGGGAGCGTCCAGTCCGCCTGCAATACATGGCCAAATATTCGCTCTCGCTGGGGATGCCGAGGCCGTCGAGATCAAGTCCCGCGATGCCGCGGAATTGCCCGGGCGGGATGTGCCAGCTCATGCAATGGTAGGCGAAGTCGGCGAGCGGCTCGCCGAGGGTTGCAAGCTCCCAGTCGAGAACCGCGAGAATCCTCGGCTCCATCGGGTGAAAGATTGTGTTATCCAGGCGGAAATCGCCATGGACGATCGTGGTGCCGGTTTGCGGCGGAATGTTCTTCGGCAGCCAGGCGATGAGATCATCCATCGCCGGGATTTTCTCGGTCTCGGATGCCTGATACTGCCTTGTCCAGCGCGCGATCTGTCGCTCGATGTAATTTCCCGGCTTGCCAAATCCTTCCAGGCCGAGGGCGCGGTGATCGGTCTTGTGCAACAGGGCAATGACGCGATTTAACTCGTCCCAGATCGCGAACCGCTCTGATTTGGACATGCCGGGGAGCGATTGATCCCAGAGCACTCGGCCTTCGACATAATCCACCACATAGAATGCGGTGCCGATAACGGACACGTCCTCACATAAGACGTATGGCCGCGCGACCGGAAAGCCGATGCCATGCAGCGCCCGCACCACAGTGTATTCGCGATCGACGGCATGCGCCGAAGGCAGCAGCTTTCCCGGCGGCTTGCGTCGCAGAACGAACCGCCGTCCGTTGCTTGCGGTGATGCGGTAGGTCGGATTCGACTGCCCTCCCTTGAACTGCTCGATCTGGAGCGGTCCTTTGAGGTCGGCGATGTGACTGCTGAGATAGCGCACCAAGCTCGCGACATCGAACGCAAGCTTCTGTTCGACAGGCTTGGTGCCTATGAACTCTTCGAACATCAGGCGGTCATTGCCTTTGCAAGGTCGCGGCTAAGACGGGCGGATTCCACGTTGTGAACATGCGCATGTTCTCCGGCTTTGAGCGTGCGGCTCGCCCTGCCGATGACCTGACCATACTTTAGAATATTCGCGCCCGCTGCGATATTGGCGATGCAGACCTTGTGGCCAAAGGCGATGTCCTGCGCGAGCTTGACCTGCCCGGATGCTTCTCCCTGCAGGGTGCAGGATTCCCCCGCGCGTCCGAAATCAATCAGCGTGGCCACGTTGTCGGAGGGGTTGAGCACGATCGCGCGCGGCATGGTCAAATCTCCATTCCTACATAGGATTTCACTCAATAAGCGCTATTACCGGCAAAATGTCAAGACAAACGCCTAAAGTCCTATATAGGACCTATTGACATTTGATTTGCGCCGGCGTTAAATGGCGACGTCGATGGCAAGGAGGCTCGAGTTCGGCCTCATCCGGAGGAAGCCATGCACAATCATTGCGCCTACTGTGACGGCAAGTTCGGCCTTATCCGGTACCGCCGCGCCTCCAAGAGCTTCTGTTCGCAGACATGCATCGATCGGCACAAGGCGTGGCTGCGGGCACAACGCGCCAAGGACAAGAGGTGGTTCGATTGCCTGTGGTCGGCAGGCTTCACCGTGGTCCCCTGCTCCGGCGCGCGACCGTCTGCTTAGCGGTGTCGCCTTCAACAAGCGAAAAATGCGCGCGGAAAAATTGCCCATGAAGACGTCCTCGCATCTCGAGAAAGTCAGGAAGCTGGAAACGCTGCGTCGTAAGCTCGACCCGGCTGATGACTTCGAGCTGTGGTTCTGGGCGGGCATGACCGCGGGCACCCATGCCGTCAATGCAGCACTCCACCACGCCAATGTTACCAGGGATGACGATGTCTTCCCGGCGCAGCCCGGCGTCTATCTCGTGCAGCAGGCGGACGGCTCGCTCAAGCCGGCCTTTCATCCGCTCGGCGACGTGCTGCATGTCGGCCGGCCGAAAATCGATGCGCCGGTTCCCGCAGACGTAGCAGCGATGATGCACGAGATGGAGATCGTGGAGCAGCATCGCGATCCCTGCGTGCGCGAGCGACGCGAGCCGACGCGCGAAATTATCGAGCAATGCGACAACGCTTTGGGCCGCTGCCTGCAATTGCTGCGCGAACGAATACCTGCGGTAATGCCGTGAATATCGAAGAGCATCGCGCAAGGGCGGGACGAATCGAGCGATCGCTCGCGAAATGCGCTCGCGATGATTTTGAAATGAAAATCGAGGGTGCCATGCTTGCTGGCACGCACTGGCTCAATGCCGCTTTGCACGGCATGGCGGTCACCAAGCCCGAGAACGATGTGTTCCACACTTACCTGCTCACCGTGAGCGAGTTCCGCCGGCTCAGCGTCGCGGACGAAAGCCTGATCAATGCGCTGGCGGAGATCGAGGACCTGCGTCCGGCCTTTGTGCGCGGCAATTTCCCCGGTGGTCAGGACGCTGCGCAACGCGCGCTTGAGCTGCTGAGCCTCATACGCAGCAAGGGCAACAAGGAGTGATGGCGATGCGAGCCGTTCAAGCTATTCCTGCTCCCGAAGGCGGAAGGATCGAGATTCGCGATGTGCCCAATCCGGTCCCCGGGGAAGGCCAGGTGCTTGTCAAAGTGCGGGCCTCAGGTCTCAACCGCGGGGAAATCACCCAGGCCAAGGCGCTGCTCTCGGGTCATCCCGCGCCGGTCGGCGTCGAGTTTGCAGGCGAAATCGCGGCACTCGGAAGCGGCGTCAATCGTTGGCACGAGGGTGACCGCGTCATGGGACATGGACGCGGCGGCCAGGCCGAATATGTCCTTGCCGATCCGCGCGCGATCATGCCCGTTCCCGCCGGCATGTCGTGGGCCGAGGCTGCGACATTTCCCAACGTGTTCATTACGGCGCATGATGCAGTCGTCACCAACGGCCAGCTGCGCGCCGGCGAGTCCATACTCGTCAATGCGGCGTCGGGCGGGGTCGGTTTGGCAGCGATTCAGATCGCCTCGCTGCTCGGCGCAAAACCCGTGTTTGCGACTTCCCGTTCCGCCTCCAAGCTCGAGCGGCTCGCCTCGTTCGGGGTCGACATCGCTATCGACACCACGCGCGAGTCGCAGGTCGACGCGGTCATGGCAGCGACGGAGAAACGCGGGGTCGATGTCATCATCGACTGCATCGGCGGCACCGTGTTCGAGGACAACATGAAGAGCCTCGCGGTCAAGGGTCGCCTGGTGAATATCGGACGGCTTGGAGCGAATACGGCCACCATCGATCTCACCTTGCTTTGGCTCAAGCGGCTCAAGCTGATTGGTGTGACGTTCCGAACCCGCAGCGAGGAAGAGCGGCTTGCCTGCATCCAGGCCTGCGCGCGCGACCTCCTCGAGCCGCTCAAGGCGGGGCGGCTGCACTGGCCGATCGACCGCACCTTTCCCCTCGAATCAGTCGCCGAGGCGCACGCCTACATGCTGCGCGATCAGCATTTCGGAAAGATCGTCTTGACGGTGAATTGAACAGCAATCCCGAACGGAGGAAGAGTCCATGACCATGCCAGCGACCCCCCAGACCGGATCGACCGGTGCCGAAGCCAAAGCTATCAGTCGCAACAAGCCGGCGAGGAAGGCGTCCGCCATGCAAGTAATCCCGCTGACCGGATCGATCGGCGCCGAAGTCAAGGGCGTCAATCTCAACAAAGCGATTGATGACGACACCTTCAATAAGCTTCACGATGCATTCCTCGAGCACTGCGTGCTGGTGTTTCGCAATCAGGACTTGCAGCCGCAAGCCCAGATCGCGTTCGGGAAACGCTGGGGAGAGCTGGTCCAGCAGAACCCGCTGCTCAAGGGCGCGGGCGGCTATCCCGAGCTCATTCAAGTCACCAAGATCCCGAAGGAGACGGCTTCGACGGAGGCTTGGCATTACGACTCGCCTTATACGCCCGTGCCTCCGAAAATTTCGATTCTCGCGGCGGTTTGCGTCCCGCACGGCGGCGACACAATGTGGTGCAATCAATATCAATCCTACGATCGGCTATCCGCCGGCATGAAGCGGATGCTCGAAGGCGTGCGGGTGAAGTTCGTCGGCCTGCGGCTCGGGCGGATGCTGGGCGCCGACCTCAAAGACCTTCCGGCAGCGGTGCATCCCATCGTGCGTACGCATCCGGAGACGAAGCGCAAAGCCCTCTACGTCGGCCACCGGGAAACCGCTCAGCAGCTCGACGGCATGACCTACGAGGAAAGCAGGCCCTTGCTTGACTTTCTGTACGAGCACTCCACCCAGCCGGACAACATCTATCGCCACATGTGGCGGGAAGGCGACGTGGTGATGTGGGACAATCGCTGCACCATGCACTACGCGGTCCACGACTATGGCGAGCAGGAGCGCGTGCTCAACCGCATAACGCTCAAGGGCGAGGTCCCGGCCTGAAAGTCCGCGCCTTCCTTGCGCGGCAACAGTCCCGGACCTGAATGAAAAAGGATCGCGTGATGAGACCGAACATCGCGAGAATGATGACGCTTGCAGCAGCGCTTGCGCTTGCTATGCCCGCCCACGCGCAGAACGGGACGGATAATTACCCGTCCCGACCCATAAGAATGATCGTGCCGCTTTCTCCCGGCACGACCACCGATCTTGTCGCGCGAACGATCGGCGATGCGGTTTCGCGCGAGCTCGAACAGCCGGTCATCGTTGAAAACAAGCAAGGCGCGGGCGGCACCCTGGCTGCAAAGGTGGCGGCAATGGCCGCCCCCGACGGCTACACGATCCTGATGGTCAATTCGCAGCACTCCATCAATCCGGCGGTCTATCAAAACCTGCCGTATGACACGCTCAAGGATTTTGCCGGTCTTGCGCTCGTCGCGCAGGCGCCCTCGGCGGTGATCGTTTCGCCCAAGCTTGGCGTCACCACGCTCAAGGAGTTCATTGCATTCGCAAAGCAGCACCCCGACACAATCAATTACGCATCCTCGGGCATCGGCAGCCAAACACACCTGGCCGGCGCGTATTTTGCGAGCCAAGCCGGCATCAGCATGGTGCACGTGCCTTATCGCGACTCCTCGCAAGTGATTGCCGATCTGCTTGCCGGCCGCGTCCAAGCGTCTTTCGTGCCGCTGGCATTCGTTCTCGGACAGGTCCAGGAGGGCAAGCTGCTGGCATTGGCCGTGACATCGCGCGACGGCATCCAGACGCCAATAAATGCACCCAGCGTCAGCGAAGCAGCGCTCCCTGGTTATGAGTACAATACGTGGTTCGGCTTTCTGGCGCCGGCCAAGGTACCCCCCGCGATACTCGAACGGCTGTCGAAAGCATTGCAGGACGCGGCGAACACGGCCGAAGTCAAGGAAAAGCTGTCAGGCTCGGCAATCTTTCCGCAGACGCTGACCCTGCGGGAGTTCGACGACTTCATCAAAGCTGATGTCGACAAACAAAAACAGATCGCCAATGGAGCCCGGATCGAGGCGCATTAGAGCGGGATGATGAACGCGGCGTAGGGTGTGCAACCGCGCGGTTCTCGGCCGACAGCGTGCGCAAAATCGCGCCGCGCGGTTGCAGGGCACCCCAAAAAATGCTGCGCATTTTTTGGGGACCCCGTGCACGCTGTCAGACCTCGTAGCGCGATTTTGCACACCCTACGAACTCGTGACGCAGTAAGACTAAGTCTCAGTGAATTTCGGAACGGCGCAGCGCTACGCGCAGGCGATCGAGCCGCGCAAAGAGCTTGCGCTGCGTCCGCCCTCGATAACCACTGGCGTCGGCCGTTCGGTTCTCGCCTCGTCGCGCCGGCGAGCGGCTTCTGCCTCGAGCAGCCGGCCCACGCCGGTTGCCAGCGTCTTGTATTGCACTGCCTCCGCCGGAGTAACGCCGTCGAGATCGTCGTGGGGCGCAAATATCCAGTCCCTGGCGGCGGCGTCGCTGCCGAGGT
>Ga0306920_100005319_pt1 | contig 16621 bp, 15 predicted proteins | sample flu12Cox44000170_FD_204666 | JGI IMG/M metagenome (GOLD analysis project Ga0306920, IMG submission 204666) | Lab enrichment of tropical soil microbial communities from Luquillo Experimental Forest, Puerto Rico - flux4day.12C.oxic.44.000.170 (v2)... | ecosystem: Environmental > Terrestrial >... | reverse complement strand
GGCGGCGCGGGCCGCTCGGCGGCAGGGGCGATCTTGGTCTCGGCAAGTTGGCGTCGAAGCTCCGGGTTGAGCGCTGCATAGGCGTCAATAGGCGTGAAACCGGCCGGCCGGCCGGCCGGCGCATCGTAGGCCATCAGCCCGCTATTGGTCGCGACAATATCGCCGGGCCGCAGCGTCGGATCATCGGCCACCGGCTGCGTCACCAGCCCAAACGCGTCGCGGCCATTGCAGGTGCAGCCGGGGACGAGCTTCTCGCGATAGGCAAACGCGGTATTGAGCTCGCTGTAGCGCTTGCCGTCGGACGACATCGCGTGCTCGATGCTGCCTCCGTTGTAGATGCGGGTCTCGGCCGCCGGGCAGAACGAGCTGCAGGTCTGCGCCGGGGTCACCCCGGCATGTCGCTGGATGGGGAAATAGCGCCCGTCACAGGTGCGCACGCAATAGGCGGTGCCGCTTGCCTCGCGCTGCTCTGCGCTGCGCAAGGCGGCATTCGGATCGGCATAGGCGCTGACATTGGGATTGAACAGGCGTCCGAAGAACGCCTCGAAAATGTTCTGGGCGGAGGCAGAAGCGACCGAGGCCGCAAGCGCGATCGCCACCAGACCGGATTGGATGACGACTATTCTGCTGCGGCCGCACGGCCCCAGGCGACGGATCGACAAGCGGAAAGCTCCCCCGATAACGCGCGCCGACCATTGCCGAAGGCGCGCCCCCATGCTTGTCCTGATACCTGCTTGCCTCGGCGGAAATGTGACCTCACCACGCCGGGAGTAGGGCGGCAAAGGGCGGCCCCCGTCAGGAAGAGCAGCGCCCTGCGCGCCGCCCGCGGCGCTACCAGGGTGGGGAGAAGAAAACGACGGTAGCGAGCGCCAGCACCGGCAGCATGACGGCGCCCGACCACAGCATATAGCCGAAGAAGCCGGGCATGCGGATGCCGCGCTCGACCGCAATGGCATAGACCATCAGGTTGGGCGCATTGCCGAGATAGGTGAGGGCGCCCATCAGCACGGCGCCAAGGGAAATCGCCGCAAGCGTGGGCGCAAGCGGTCCCATCAGCTCGCGCGCATTCCCGCCCGCGAGCTCGAAGAACACAAGATAGGTCGGCGCGTTGTCGAGGAAGGCGGAGAGGAGCCCGGTGAGCCAGAAATAGGCGGCCACATGCGGGCTGCCGTCGCGCGCGGTCACCGCCGCCAGCAGCCAGGCAAAAGGGCCGCGCTCGCCGGCGTTCAGCATGGCAATCACCGGGATGATGCAGGTGAAGATGCCGGCAAACAGGATCGCCACCTCCGCGATCGGGTCCCACGTGAAGCCGTTCTCCTCCCGGTGCTCGCTGGGAGTCAGCGCAAGCGAGGCGACTGCGAGCACCAGCAGCACGGCATCGCGCGCCGCATTCTGCAGCTCGACCCTGGTGCCGTAGACTTCAAAGCCGATGCCGGGTTTCCAGACCGCCGAGAGCAGGATCGCACCGACGACCCCGGCGATGAGCAGCAGATTGATGCTCCCGCGCACCGCAAGATCGAGCGGCGGCACGCTCTCGCCAACCGTCGTGACCAGGCGGTCCTTGCGGTAGTGCCAGAGATCGAGCGCGAGGAAGACGGCGAGCACGAGGCCGCCGACAAATGCGGTCGCTCGCCAGAGGTTGATCGCCGGCCAGAAGAAATCGATGCCATGCAAAAAGCCGACGAACAGGGGCGGATCGCCGAGCGGGCTGAGCGCGCCCCCGACATTGCCGACGAGAAAGATGAAGAAGATGACGACATGCGCATTGTGCAGGCGTGCGGCGTTGGCGCGCATCAACGGACGCAGGAGAATCATGGCAGCCCCGGTGGTGCCGACCACGCTTGCCATCGCGGTCCCCAGCACCAGGATGACGCCATTGACGAACGGAGTGCCGCGCAGGTTGCCGGTCACCAGGATGCCGCCGGCGATCACGTAGAGCGCGAACAGCAGCGCGATGAAGCTCAGGAAATCGGCGAGCATCACATGCACGAAGGCCGCCCCTGCGGCCGGCACCCCGTAGACCGCGGCAAGCGGCGCAACCGTGAGCGTGCTCCAGACGAAGGCAAGCTTGCCATAGTGGCTGTGCCAGAGCCTGGGAAACAGGAGCGGGCCGCTGGCAATGGTCAGCAGGATGCCGACAAAGGGAATTGCCCACGGCCAGCGCAACGCCGCCCCGTCGAGCGCAGCCGCCGCCCATGCCGGCCGCGGCGCGAGCAGCAGCAAGCCCGGCGCGGCGAGGAGGGCGTTGCGAAACCCCATGTCGTATCTCCAACCGGAAGCGTCCATAGCCCCGATGAGAGCAGCGATATCCGGTTTCCGGGTCGCAGGCACAACCCCGCATGTCGCACGGCGCGTCGCAGACGCGCTATGCTCATGCGGGCTACAAGCTCTACAAACTCCCCGGTCCTCGCATCGTTCTGCTTGCCCATGCCCACAGCACCTGTCGGTCCTTCCGCGCGACTGACGCGCCAGCCCTCTTTCGTGCGGTTCTGGTGCGCGCGCACGCTGAGCAACGGTGCGTTCATGATGCAGGGCGTAGCGGTCGGCTGGCAGATCTACGATCTCACCGGCAATGCCCTCGATCTCGGCCTCGTTGGCCTCGTGCAGTTTTTCCCGCTCGTTGCCTTCTCGTTGCTGATCGGGCAGGCCGCCGACCGGCTCGATCGCCGCACGGTGGCCGCTTCCTGCCAGGTTGGCAAGGCGCTGGCGGCGCTCGCGCTTGCGCTCGGCTCTGCCGGCGGATGGCTCTCGCGCGATGCCATGCTGGCGATCGTGTTCTTTTCCGCAAGCGCGCGCGCCTTTGAGATGCCGACCATGCATGCGCTGCTGCCGGCGCTGGTGCCGCCGCTCTTGCTGCCGCGCGCGATTGCGGCCTCGGCAAGCGCCCAGCAGACTGCGGTGATCTGCGGGCCGTCGCTGGGCGGCTTGCTCTATGGCCTGGGACCGACGGCGGTCTACGCGACCTGCACCATCGTCTTCATGGCGGCCAGCGTACTGATGGCCCGGCTCCGCGTTGCCGCGCGCGCAAAGGAGCGAAAGCCGCTCGACGTCGAGACCTTGTTCGCAGGCTTTGCCTATATCTGGAGCCGACCGATTCTCCTGGGCGCGATCTCGCTCGATCTGTTTGCCGTGCTGCTCGGCGGCGTCACGGCGCTCCTTCCCATCTACGCACGCGACATCCTGGCCGCGGGGCCATGGGCGCTCGGACTGCTGCGCTCGGCGCCTGCGGTCGGCGCGCTCTCGGCGTCCATCGTGCTCACCCGCCATGCCATCGGCTCGCGCGCCGGCGCCATCATGCTCGCGGCGGTCGGGACCTTCGGTGCGGCGAGCGTGCTGTTTGCCCTGTCAAGCTCGATGGCGCTCTCGTTCCTCGCACTCGCCGTCTATGGCGCCGCGGACGCGATCAGCGTCGTGATCCGGCAGTCGCTGGTGCAGATGCGCACGCCCTACGAGATGCTTGGCCGCGTCATGGCGGTGAACTCCATGTTCACGGGCTCCTCCGGCTCGCTTGGCGAGTTCCGCGCCGGGGTGATCGCGGCTTGGCTCGGTGTCGTGCCCTCCGCCCTGATCGGGGGCCTGGGCGCGATCGCGGTCATGCTGATCTGGACGGCCGCCTTTCCGCAGCTGCGCCGCGTCGACCGCCTCACGCCGGATACGGGTGCCATGAGGTGACTATCAATTGCGCACCACCAATACCGAGCACTTCGCATAGCGCACCACGTGGCCGGTGCTGGAGCCGAGGAAATAGGTGCGCACGGCGTGGCGCTGGCCGCGCTGTGAGGTCATCACGATGAGGTCGGCCCCGCAGGCCACGGCCTCCTCCAGGATCTCCTGGTAGACGCCGCCCTGGCGCACCGAGGTCGATACGCGCTCGGCGGGCAGGCCGATCTCCCCCGCCAGGATGGCGAGCGCTTCCTCGGCGGCTTTGCGCTGCTGTGCATCGAAATCGGCCGGCACGTATTCGGCAAGCACGACCGGGGTCAGCGGCAGTACGTTCACCAGGCGGATGCCGCCGCTGGACTGCGACGCCATCACCCGCGCGGCCGCGATTGCGGGTTTGGCCAGCGCGGTATCGGCGAGGTCGATCGGGACCAGGATGTTCCTGTACATGCGGGCCTCCCTGCGAGACCGGGAATGCCTCCCCGCGCATTTTCGTTGCAATGCGGGCTGCAGGCTCCGCGGGCTACAGCTTATCGGCAGCCGCCAGCAGGCGCGGGGTGACGAAACGCTCGAGCCTTCCGCCATGCGCGTGCACCTTGCGCCAGTCGTCGGCCGCAAAATCGATGACCACCAGCCCCGCTGTGGGCAAGCCCTCGTTGAGCCGCTCGCGCCACTCCACGTCGCCCGAGGCAATGAGCGTGCGCGCAAGCTCGTGCAGGCCCGGATTATGGCCGATCACCATGAGCGTACGTGCGTCGCCGTCCGCATTGCGGATGGCGGCAAGGATGGCATCGCTTCCCGCATTGTACAGCCGCTGCTCGTAGCGGGGAGCGGGCGCGGCGGGAAGCTCGGCCGAAACGTGGTCCCAGGTCTCGCGCGTGCGCCGCGCCGGCGACACCACCGCACCATCCGGCACGAGGCCGTGGCGCGCAATGTAGGCCCCCATGGTGGCTGCGTCGCGCTGGCCGCGCGCATTGAGGGGCCGCTCGCGGTCGAGCATCCCCGGCACGGCCTTTTCCGACTTGGCGTGGCGAAGCACCAGAAGTCGCATGATGGCAACATCGATTTGCGGCAGGCGGGAGTCTAGCATACCGGATGGGTGGCGCGCCCCGGCGCGTGATTTTGACGCGTGCAAGGAGAGAGGCAACGTGAGCAGCGCGCAGCGGCCGTCCTACGGCACGACCTGGTACGCCGCCAGCATGATACCGATCCCCGAGTTCGGCCGCCTCGCTTTCGACCTCGACGTCGATGTCTGCGTGGTCGGCGGGGGGCTTGCGGGGCTCACCACCGCGCGCGAACTCGCTTTGCGCGGCTGGTCGGTTGCGCTGTTGGAGGCCCGCCGCGTCGCCTGGAATGCGTCGGGTCGCAATGACGGGTTCGTGCTGCCGGGATTTGCCGAATCCATGGACCGGGTGATCGCGCGCGTGGGCCTGGCCGACGCCAAGACGCTTTGGGCGCTCTCGGAGATGGGGTTGCGCTATGTGCGCAGCGCCATCGCGGAACTGAAAATGCCCGGGGTCGCGCCGATCGCCGGCTGGCTCAAGGTGTCGAAAACGGACAACCGCGAGAAGGTGCTGGCCAATGTCGAGCTGCATGCCGAGCTTGGCACCGAAGTCGAGGGCTGGCCGACCGAGCGCGTGCGCGAAGTGCTTCGGTCGGGGCATTATTTTCATGCCCTGCATCTCCCGCGCGCCTTCCATATCCATCCCTTGAACTACGCGCTTGGGCTTGCGGCAGCGGCGCAGGCCGCGGGCGTGCGTATCTTCGAGAACTCGCAGGCACTCAGCATCGACCCGGCCGGCGTGCGCAAACGGGTCACGACGTCAGCGGGACGCGTGCGCTCGGCGCAGGTGGTCGTCGCCTGCAACGCGCATCTCGGCGCGCTCCTGCCGCGCATTGCCGGCACGCTGGTGCCGGTGTGGTCCTATGTGGTCGCCACCGCGCCTTTGGGGGCGCGGCTGTCCGAGGCGGTGGCTTGGCGCGGAGCGGTCAGCGACACCGACCTTGCCAACCATCACTACCGCATCGTGGGCGGCGATCGGCTTTTGTGGTCTGGCCGTTCCACAACCTGGGAGGGCGACCCTGCTCGCTACGCCGTCAAGCTCAAGGCCGACATCGAAGCCGTGTACCCGCAGCTCGGCGACGTCGTGATCGAGCATGCGTGGTCCGGAATGCTCGGCAGCCCGCTGCACCGCATGCCGCAGATCGGCGAGCTCACGCCCGGGCTGTGGCTGGCGAGCGGCTTTGGTGGACATGGGCTCAATACCACGGCGATGGCCGGCACCGTCATTGCGCGCGCGATTGCGGAGAACGACGACACCTGGAAGCTGTTCACGCCGTTCGAGCTGGTGTGGGCGGGAGGCAGGCTCGGGCGGGCTGCAATGCAGGCCTATTACTGGTGGTTCAATGCGCTCGAGCGGGGGGCAGCGCGCGCGGCGCGGGCGCGCGAGCGGGAGTTTCGTCGTGCCGAGGAGCTCGCCCTCCTGCGCGCGGGTGCCGAGCAGCCGCAAATCGAGGCCGAGCTCGGCGCTGTGGTGCCGGCGGAGCAGCTGCCGCGCGAGCCCGAGCTTGCGCAGCTGCCGGCCGATCCCTTGAGCGCAGGGGAGGCGGCGCGAAGCAACGACGGCCAATAGGGCATCAGCGGCCCTCGCGGCGCGCCTCGGGAGCGCGTGGCCCCGCTGAGCTTGTGCCCCTTTGCGGCGTGCGCGCCGTCTCGAGAACGTCTCGAAGGGCTGCGCGTTGACGCGCCGAAGCTGGCCGAGCAGGCCGATTTACCAGAGACCAAGGACGCCGGGGCCGCCCCCGAAGCGCCAGTTCAGGCCGGTCTTGAAGACGAATATCTCGTCGGAGGACGTAAAGTTGTTCAGGGGAAAAACGTGGGGCCCGAAGCGGGGCAAGAAGTTGATGACGTGGGTCTGATCCTTAAATCCAAGGACAAGGACTTCCGACTTCAGGCTGAGGTTCGGAGTGAACGACCATTCCGCGCCGGCGCCTGCCGCCCAACCCCACTGCGTCGTGGTGTCGTTGAATCCTATTGGAGTGAACGCCGGGCCGCCGAACACGACCGGATTGGCCGCGACTGCGTGGTTGATATTGGCCCATGCCGCGCCGGCCGTCACATAGAGCAATAGGCTCTCAAGCGCGACACCAGTCCGGCCGCGCACAGTGCCGAACTGTTTCATGTTGTCGCTGATGAGCCAATTGCTACCGGTAATAGTCGGATTTACCGCGTAGCTGGTGCCAAACCTGCTCCAGTCCCAGTCGGCTTCGATGCCGACAAACGTAAGGCACCGTTGAAAATTGTAACCCACCGTCCCACCGACGAATCCGCCATTCGTCGTATCGGTCTGTGTCCCGACTGAAGAGCCGAATTGCTCGGCGAAGGCATTGCCCTGGTCCGAGAGCGTCGAGCGGTGCATGGCATCGCCGGCGTTGATGCCGACGTAGAAACCGTTCCAGTTGGCGCTGGCGCAGCCCCCGACCGCGCGCGGCGGCGCCCTGTAGGCCAAATCTGCGGCGTTTGCGATGCCCAACGAAGACGCACCGAAAAGAAGGACGCAAACGCCCAGCGTTCCAGGAAGTTTCCTGTTCATGACATCCCCCAGTGCAACGCGACAGGCGTTCCTGCGCCTTTTTTCTGCGTTATCACATAATGTATTTCACAGTTTGTTCCTGGTTGCGAGCACAGCTTAGTGTGGTTCAAGATTTATCCCGAACGTGTAATCTTTTTGTCACGCACGTTTAGCTCCTTGACCGGTAGAACCCCACCGGGATTTCCCGGAGCCCACGATATTCGACTGCCAATGGTTTTGCCCGAGATGCATTTCACTCAAGCCTCGCTGCCGCGCCGCCGGAACCGGGCTGCCGGCTTCGAGCCCAAGTACGCGAGCTGCATTTGCCGGCAGAGGAAAAGCCTCAGCAGATTAGATACACTGGCTGCGTTTCGTGCGCTGGAGGAAAAAGCATGGACTCAAATGAACGTGCGGAGAAAGCCGCGCAGGTTGCATTTAATGCACTCAGCATGGCCCAAGCTTATGGTATTTTAGTTGAATCGCTCATTGGCGTGCTGAAGGACAGCAGCATCCTGAACCCCACTAAGCTTGACCAGCTTTTCCGCGGCGCAGCCGCAATAATCGATCAAGCTACGCCGGCAGATCGGGCGCAAGGGATGGCGCAGGCGAACATGCGCCAAATCATAGAGCGCGCCGCGAACAATGCTGGTATTGAAATTCCACCGCTCGGCCAAACAGTGATGCCAAGAAGGCATTGAGTATGCCGGCGACGGATGAACCTCGCGCCGCATTGTTGCAGGCAATTGGACGGAAGTTGCTCTAATCTTGGTTGACGATGCGAGCTATCCGACTAGCGCGTTTTGACTGAGCGCGCTTTGGACCAGATGCGTGCTGACGCTTGGCCCCATGCGAATCGCTGACGCGTCGGGGTTGCGCGCAAAACGAGAAGTCCGCCTCTTCGGGCTTATGTCCGTTTTTTCCAGCTGCGGACATTGGCCCCTTAGCGACGGCGCTAGCGCCCTTCTCGCCGCGCCATGAAGGCGAGGCGCTCAAAGAGGTGCACGTCCTGCTCGTTTTTGATGAGGGCGCCGTGCAGCGGAGGAATGAGCTTCTTGGGATCGCGCTCGCGCAGCACCTCGGGCCCGATGTCCTCGACCATGAGCAGCTTGAGCCAGTCGAGCAGCTCCGAAGTGGAGGGCTTCTTCTTCATCCCGGGCACCTCGCGGATCTCGTAGAACAGCGCAAGGGCCTGCGAGACCAGCCGCTGCTTGATGCCGGGGAAATGCACCTCGACAATGGCGCGCATGGTATCGGCGTCGGGAAAGCGGATGTAATGAAAGAAGCAGCGGCGCAGGAATGCGTCGGGCAGCTCCTTCTCGTTATTGGAGGTGATGATCACGATCGGGCGCCGGCGCGCCTTGATGGTCTCGCCGGTCTCGTAGACGAAGAACTCCATGCGATCGAGCTCAAGCAGGAGGTCGTTGGGGAACTCGATGTCGGCCTTGTCGATCTCGTCGATCAGCAGCACCGGCCGCTCGTCGGAGATGAAAGCGTCCCACAGCTTGCCGCGCTTGATGTAGTTGCGGATATCCTTGACCCGCGCATCGCCGAGCTGGCTGTCGCGCAGACGCGACACCGCGTCATATTCGTAGAGCCCCTGCAGGGCCTTGGTGGTCGACTTTATATGCCACTCGATGAGCGAGGCGCCCAGGCTTTTGGCGATCTCCAATGCCAGCACCGTCTTGCCGGTGCCGGGCTCGCCCTTGACCAGGAGCGGCCGCTCGAGCGTGATGGCGGCATTGACCGCGACCTTGAGATCGTCGGTCGCCACATAGGCGCTTGTCCCTTCGAACCGCATGACGCTCTGGCCGATTGCCGCTCGCGCTATCATCGCACGAACGTGAGCCGAATTGTAAGCCGCGGCCATTCGAAAGAGATGCGCAGCAAGCTATAAGCGGGATTGCGGCAGGATCGGAGGTTTCCATGCGAAATTTACTGCAGGCGCTCGGAGCCGGGGCGCTGTTTCTGCTGGCGCTTTCCTGCGGCGCGGCCGCGCAGGGCAACGAGCCGTCCAAGCCCGCGATTGCCACGTTCGCGGGCGGGTGCTTCTGGTGCGTGGAAGCCGATTTCGACAAGGTCGCAGGCGTCATCAGCACGACGTCGGGCTATACCGGCGGGCACGCGGTCAACCCGAGCTATGAGCAGGTCTCACGTGGAGGAACGGGACATGCCGAGGCGGTCGAGATCGCTTACGACCCCACCAAGGTCACTTACGAGCAGCTGCTCGACGTGTTCTGGCACAACATCGATCCGCTCGCGAAGAATGCGCAGTTCTGCGATCACGGCGATCAGTACCGAACCGCGATCTTCTACCACGACGAGAAACAGCGCGCGGCCGCCGAAGCCTCAAAGGCTGCGGTGCAGGCCCGTCTGGAGGCGCAGGTCCAGACCGAGATCACGCCTGCCGGGCCGTTCTACAAGGCCGAGGACTACCACCAGGACTACCACTCCAAAAACCCGATCCGCTACAAGTTTTACCGCTTGAGTTGCGGGCGCGATGCACGGCTCCAGGAGCTGTGGGGGAAGAAGGATTAACCGGAACAGGCCGGCCGGTGACCGGTAAGTTGGGTCGAGTTCTTCACGAGACCCGACGTGGCCGACGGCGGGATTTTGGGTCTCGCATAGCCCGCGAAGACGGGCGTAAACGCCCTGGTGCCGCTCGACCCAACCTACACCCGCGGCCTGCGTAATCATGCCACGATTTCGGATATTGTCCGCCAGCATCGGGCTCGATATAAGCTCGCCGCGCGAGCGGGGGATCGCTCGCTTTCTTATGGGGTTGCAATGCCTTCGCACAAGAATGGCGCCATGGTTGCGGACAAGGGCAAGCCTTATCGGCCGTCCGACAAGGAGCCTTTCATGAACGAGCGCCAGCGCGAGTATTTCCGCCAGAAGCTGCTCATCTGGAAGGAGGAAATCCTCAAGGAGGCGCGCGACACGCTCGCTCACCTCCAGGCCGAGAACGAGAACCATCCTGATCTTGCCGACCGCGCCTCCTCGGAGACCGATCGGGCGATCGAGCTGCGCGCGCGCGATCGCCAGCGCAAGCTGATCGCCAAGATCGACTCGGCGCTCTCCCGCCTCGAGGACGGCACCTACGGCTACTGCGCGGAGACTGGCGAGCCGATCTCGCTCAAGCGGCTCGAAGCGCGCCCCATTGCCACCCTTTCGGTCGAGGCACAAGAGCGCCACGAACGGCGCGAGCGCATCTATCGCGACGAATGAGGCAGCTGCCTCAGGCCTTGTCGGCAGGGCGGCCGAGCAGGCTCGCCATCTCCTGCTCGAGGCTGTCATAGAGCGACTTCTGCTGCGCCGGCTTGCCCTCGCCGCGCGTGGCTCTAGGTTCCGGTGACGCCCCCACTGCCGGCGGCTCAACTGCTGGCGCTGCTGCCTCCTTGCCGCCCTCGGCGGTCGCGCCCGGCTCGGGCTCCGCCTGCGCCTCAGGCTTTACATCGACCTTGGGCTCGAGCTTGGGCGGAGGCGCGGGACGAGCGTCCTCGCCGCGCCCAGGGCGCCGCAGCGCCGCCTCGAGGCGTTGCGCCATCTCGGCGAGGTTTTGATCGGCGGAAGAGCCAAATCTTCCGTCGCTGGATGCAGCCGCACCGGCAGACGCCGGCGTGGGCCGCGCCCGGGGCTCGCGCCGCGGCGCTCGCACCGGCGGCTCTACGGCCGAGGCGGTCGCGGCAGCGCGGCCAAGCTCCTCCGCCAGCCCCGAGAGCGGATCGTGGCGCGGCTCGGCCCGCTCCTCCTGACGCGCCCCCTGGCGCACGCGGCGCTCGCGTGCGGGTGGCGGGGGCGGGGGCTCTGGCTCAGGCGCCATTCGATGTCCCTGCTCCGGCTGCGCCTGGACCGGCGGCGGCGCCGGCCGTTGCAGGCGTACCGGCGGCTCCGACCGGGGCGACATCGGCTCTGCGCGCGCCAGCGGCTCCGGGCGTGGCAGCACCGGCTCGGCGCGCGGCGCAGTTTCCGGTTGGAGCGGCCACATGTTCCCTTCGCCCAGCGGCAGCGCGCGCGGCAGCGCTTCACCCGCAGGCAGCGGGCGCGGCGCGGCCTCACGCGGCGCCGCGGCAGCGCGTACGATATGCGGCTCGATCACCACGTCGGTGGGCCCGCCGATCAGAATCAAATGCTCGACGTTATCGCGGCGGATAAGAACGAGCCGCCGGCGGTTGTCGACCGCTGCCTGATCGAGCACGGCCAACCTCGGCTGGCGCCCGCGCGCGGCGCCGGGGAGCCGCTCGCTGCCGAACCGGCGTACCAGCCACAGGCCCAGCGCGCCGATGCCAAATACCAGAATGAAGATGACCAGCGCCTGGAGCGCAAACGACATGCTCACATCACTCCTCCCCGGTCCCCTTCCGGCATCGCTTCGGCGGTCGGAACCTCCGAAGACGCCGCGGCAGCCGCCGATCCCCAATACTAACAAAGTATTAAATGGAACAGCCTAGGCTCATTTGCCGGTATAACCGAAAGTATTCTGTTGGTAAACGGGCCGATTCGGCCGCGCCGAGGGATGGCGCGCTTTGCGCCCGCACTTGCGCAGACTCAACCGCTCAGGCACCTAAAGTTGCGACCAAGCGAGCCGATTCCCAGTGCTCACCAAACTCTCGTCCCAGGATCCTGTGCGTGACGGTGTGCGCGCACCCATCGAGGGGAGCGCAGCTGGGCACGCCGGCGGCAGCATCGGGTACGTGCTCCTGCTTGCGCTGGTGCTGCTTGCTGCCGCGGCCGGGCTCGTCTTCGTTGGCCGCACCCATGCGCAGCCCTACATTCTCGCGCTGCTCGCGGTGCTGGCCACAGCCGGCGTCTTCCTGCTGTTTGCACTTGCGGCCGGGCTCCTGCAGCCCCCGGGCCGGACGGCGGCTAGCGCGCTGCCGAAGGCAGTCGTCGACGGTGCCAACGACGGCATTCTCGTGACGGACGGCAGGGGGAGGGTTGCCTACGCCAACACCGCCTACCTCGCGCTCACGGGTGCTGGCCCAGGCGAGGAGGCGCGGCCCGTCGAGCGGGTGTTCATCGGCGATCCCGGCGTCTCGGAATCGGTCTATCGGCTGCTCAAGGCGGCGCGCGAGGGTCGCCGCGGGCAGGAGGAGGTGCGGCTCGGCGCCCACAGGGGCGAGGAGGGCCGCTGGCTGCGCATTCGCGTGCGGCCGCTGGGAGCGGGTAAGCGCGAATCCCGCATGACTGTGTGGTCGCTGGCCGATGTGACGCGCGAGCTCGAGCGCCACGAGAACGTCTTCCAGGAGCTCCAGCACGCCATCGACTATCTCGATCATGCGCCGGCCGGCTTCTTCGCCGCCGACGCCGGCGGCAACATCGTATATCTTAACGCCACACTCGCGAGCTGGCTCGATCACGACCTCGCCCAGGTTGGCTCCGGCGGATTGAAGCTCGACAACATCGTCGCCGGCCAGGGCGCCGCCCTGCTCACGACGCTCGCAGCGGTCCCGGGTGACGTCAAAACCGAGATCTTTGATATCGATCTCAAGACACGGACTGGGCGCACGCTGCCGGTGCGGCTCTTCCACAAGGTCGCATTCGGTGCCGACGGCACGCCCGGCACCTCGCGCACGCTCGTCCTCAATCGCGCGCTCAACGACGGCAGCGATCCGCAACACGCCGCCGAAGTACGGTTCATGCGCTTTTTCCAGAACACGCCGATGGCGATTGCGACCGTCGATCGCGCCGGCCGCATCGCCGACTCGAATGCGAAATTCGCCCAGCTGTTCCACTCCGCGTTCAGGATCGAGGCCGCGGGCGACCGCTCGATTTTGACCGTGGTCACCGAGCGGGACCGCGCCGCGCTGGAAGCGGCGATCCGGCAGGCTGCGGACGGGCTGGGCGACATCGCACCGGTTGACACCGCCCTTTCCGGCAAGGGCGAGCGGTTCGCCACCTTCTTCGTCACCGCAGCCGAGGATCGTACCGAACGCGAGGCGGCCATCGTCTATGCGCTCGAGACCACCGCCCAGCGCACGCTGGAAAATCAGGTCAATCAACAGCAGAAGATGGAGACGATCGGGCGGCTTGCCGGCAACATCGCGCATGACTTCAATAACCTGTTGGGCGCGATCATGATGGCCACCGACTTTCTGCTCAATGCGCACCGGCCGACCGACCCTTCGTTTCAGGACATCATGCAAATCAAGCAGAACGCCAACCGGGCGGCGAGCCTGGTGCGGCAGCTGCTCGCCTTCTCGCGCAAGCAGACGCTGCGCCCGCAGGTGATCGACCTGGGCGAAGCGCTATCCGATCTCACCATGCTGCTCCGCCGCCTCATAGGAGAGAACGTAACGCTTGAAATGCCGCAGGCGCGCGACCTCTGGCCGGTGAAAGCCGACGTCGGCCAGTTCGAGCAGGTGATCATCAATCTCGCGGTTAACGCGCGCGATGCCATGCCGCTCGGCGGCACGCTCACCTTGCGCACCGCCAATGTGCGTGCGGAGGACAGCCTGCGCCTGCACGGCAAGGGCATGCCGATCGGCGAATACGTCGCAGTCGAGGTCGAGGACACAGGCACCGGGATTGCGCCTGAGATCATCGACAAGATCTTCGACCCGTTCTACACCACCAAGGACGTCGGCAAGGGCACCGGGCTCGGACTATCCACGGTCTATGGCATTGTGAAGCAGACCGGCGGCTTCATCTACGTCGACTCGGAGGTCGGCAAAGGCACCACGTTCCGGATCTTTCTCCCGCGCTATATCGCCGCCGCCGACGATGTCGAGCCACCGCAGCTGCCGGAGGCCACCGCGCCGGCGCTGGCCGGCGCCATCTCCGCGGCCGACGAGGTCATGCGCACGGCGGCGCGCGACCTGACCGGGGAGGGCACCATTCTTCTGGTCGAGGACGAGGAGGGGCTGCGCGCACTCAATGCGCGCGGGCTTGCCTCGCGCGGCTACACCGTGATCGAGGCTGGCAATGGCGTCGAGGCGCTTGAGGAGCTCGAGCGCCAGGGCGGCCGCGTCGATCTTGTGGTCTCCGATGTGGTCATGCCCGAGATGGACGGGCCAGCGTTGATGAAGGAGCTGCGCCGGCGCAATCCCGACATCAAGATCATCTTCGTGTCCGGCTATGCCGAGGACGCCTTCGACAAGGCCCTGCCCGACCACCAGCAGTTCAATTTCCTGCCCAAGCCGTTCACGCTCAAGCAGCTCGTCTCGGCGGTCAAGGAGACGATGGCGCGGTGACCTTGCCGGACCGCCGTTGGTCGCGTATTCCCGCTACAGCGTCAGGTCCCAGTGCTCGCTCACGACATCGCAGCCGAAGCTGTGCCGTGCTTCGCTCGAGGTCAGCCGAAAGCCTGCCCGCTCGTAGACGTGACGGGCTGCGGTCAGCACCTGATGCGTCCACAGCGTGATGCTTCGATAGCGGCGCTCGCGGGCAAACCGGATGCATTCGTCGGTAAGCCGCCTGCCCAGCCCGCGCCCGCGCGCAGCCGGATCGACCAGGAGCAGCCGCAGGCGCGCGACTTTGTCGTTCTCCTTCACCAGGAACACCGACCCGACGTTGCGGCCGTCCACCACGGCAATCCAGCAACGCTCGCGCTCCCCGTCGTAGTTGCGCGCAAAGTCAGCGACAATCTGCGCACACAGGCCTTCGAACTCCTCCCCCCAACCGTATTCCACGGCGTAGAGCTCGGCGTGGCGGGTCACGACCCAGCCGAGATCGCCGGCCTGCGGCGCGCGTAAAACGATCTCGCTGTCCGCGTTCGGGTGCGCGTCCATCATGGACTCGATGGCGCGCATGGCCGCAACCAGATGCTCCTGCTCCGGTGCACTCAGCCGCTCGAGCAGCGTGCCGACCTGCTGCTCGGTCCGTCGCTCGAGCGGAGCAAACGCGCGTCGGCCGCGCGCGGTGATCGAAAGGAAGCTTTGCCGCCCGTCCTCGGGCGAAGCTTGCCTGCGGATCAGCCCGTGTCTCTGAAAGCGGCGCAGGATGCGGCTGAGATAACCGGCATCGAGGTCAAGCTCGCGCGCAATGTCGCTTGCCGTCGTACGCCCGCGCTGCTTGATCTCGTACAGCACCCGTGCCTCGGTGAGCGAATAGGGGCTGTCGAGCCAGCCGCGCTGCAGGACGCCGAGCCGCTGGGTGTAGAAGCGATTGAAGCGGCGCACCGCCGCAATGCGCTGCGCACTGATCGGAGCCGGAGCGGGCATCTCGGCAGCATGGGTCCATTACTTGACCGAGTCAAGTATCTGGGCATTGGTCAAGGCAGCTGCGCAGCCCGGGTTGAGCGAAGCGAAACCGGGAATACCGGGCAAGCTTCCCGGATTTCGCGGGTGCTCAATCCGGGCTACGCTTGCGCATGGATCATCCGACGGAGCCTGCCCGCGAAGACGACGTGCCGAGCGCGAGCGACCGCCGGCTCGCCAACATCGCCTTGCTGATCATTCTTTTGATCCTGGTCGGCGGCGGCATCTGGCTCGCCAATGCCATGTTCGAGCAGCGCCGGCTCGATGACTGCCTGGCGCAAGGCCGCCGCAACTGTGCGCCGATCGAGAGCCCGCAACGCTGAAGCGTGCCCTCACATCGGCTTCTGAAACTTGAGAGCGAACTCGTCGACCGGCTTGCCCGGCGGCGGCTGGATCGAGAAGTCGCGCGTGTCCTCCGGATGGCGCCAGAAATTGCCTTCCTCGACGAGCCTGAAGCCGGCCGCCTCCACCTCGCCGCGCAGCGCGCTCTCTTCGATGCGGTGCAACGTCTTGCCGACGGTCGTGCCGTCGCCCGCGCGCGCCGAGTGATCCGCGATCACCAGGACGCCGCCCGGCTTGAGCGCGGCATAGAGCCTGCGGTTCATCTCGGCGCGGTCGACGGCCATGTAGGTCGTATCGTGATAGAAGAAGAGGAACGTGATGAGATCGAGATCGCGCACATCGGCCGGAACGGGATCGTCGAACCGGCGCACCAGCGCACTGATATTCTTTCCGGCAGGCGTCGCGAGCCGCGCGTCGAAGCGTGTCCGCGCGCGCTCGCCCAGTCCTTCAGGATTCTGGCCGTAGACGATACCGCCAGGCGCCACCGCGCGCGCCACCAACTCGGTGCTGTAGCCGCCGCCGGCGCCCATATCGAGGACCTTCATTCCGCGCCGTGGCGCGGCGAAGGCAAGGAGCTTGAGCGGGTCGCGGCGGGCGTCGGTTTGCCGGTCCGCGTCGGTGCGATCGGCCGCCGCAACGATTGCGGCATAGTCGGGAGCCTGCGCTGCCGCGCGGCTCGCGCTCATGAACCCCGCGAGCGCCACGGCCGCGCCGATGCGGATGGCGATGATGGCAAGTACGGACGGCCTGATCGATGCATTCATGTGGTGTTTTCCGCCTTGATCTGGAGCGGCAGTGTAGCACGCTTGCGGCGCTTCGCGTCAGGGCGCATGAAGAGCGAACATCAAAGGC
>Ga0306920_100005318_pt1 | contig 16622 bp, 11 predicted proteins | sample flu12Cox44000170_FD_204666 | JGI IMG/M metagenome (GOLD analysis project Ga0306920, IMG submission 204666) | Lab enrichment of tropical soil microbial communities from Luquillo Experimental Forest, Puerto Rico - flux4day.12C.oxic.44.000.170 (v2)... | ecosystem: Environmental > Terrestrial >... | reverse complement strand
CACGAGCAGATCGGCGATGAAGCCCTCGCGGACCTTCCCGATCCGATCCTCCATGCCGAGCAGTTTCGCGCCGTTCCACGTCGCGTGCTCGATGACCTCGAGCGGCTGGAAGCCGGCTTCTTCGTGCAGCTCGAGCTCACGGGAAATCCCGAATCCGTACATGGAATAGATGTAGCCGGCGTCGTCGCCCGTGGTGACGAGGCCGCCCTTTCTCGCGAACTCGCGAACCGCGTCCATCCAGATCCGGTACTGCTGCCGCCACTTCGCTTCCTGAGTCGACGTCCACCCGATGAAGTACGACCCGTGGTTGTCGAGCGATCCCTTGAAGTACTCCTCCAGCGACGGGTGCAGGTAGTCCTTGAACCAGGGCTGCGCCTGCGCGCGCACCAGATCGCGGCTCGCTTCGTAAATGGAGAACGTCGGATCCCACGCGACGTGCTTCTCGACCATCATGTCGATGATCTTGTGAAGCTTTTCCGGGTCGGCCTGCGCGTACAGCTCGCCGGCGCGTCCGAACCGGTGAATTTCATTCGAGTAGCTCATGTCGGGCGGGAAGTTCTGGATGCCGTTCAGCGCCGCGTCCGCCACGCCGTAGAAATGCTCGATCGAATTGACGCCGAGCTCGACGTAGTCCTTCGCGGTCGTTTCCTCGACGGCGATGTGCGTGGCGGTCCGCATGCCGAGCTTGTGGGCCTCGTCCATGATCGCTTCGAGCTGGTCACGATCCATGCCGATGATCTTGAGGCCGTCGGCGCCCTTCTCCTTGATGTCGCGAATCCACGCGCGGATTTCAGCCGGCGATCCGGTCCGTCCCTTGCTGACGAACGGGTACACGAGGATGCGAGGCGCAACGATGGTGTGCGCGTTGCTCTCGGCCTGCCAGCGCTTCGACTTGTCGAAGTCGCCGCCCACTTCGCGCGCCGTCGTCACGCCGGCGGCGAGATACAGGTTCCTCTCGTACTGGATCGGCTGCGGAATGCCCGGCTGACGTTCCTCGTGCCAGTGCATGTGCGCGTTGACGATGCCCGGCATGACGTATTTGCCGGTGGCGTCGATCACGGCATCCGACGATCGCGGCGTCGTCGGAATCGCGGGCAACGAGCTCGGCATCGCGTCGGACGGACCGATGTAGGCGATCAGGCCGTCCTCGACGACGATGTCGACGGGACCATAGGGAGGCTTCGCGTTTCCATAGATCACCATCGCGTTCTTGATGACGAGACGGTGCGCGGCTTTGGCGTGGATGGGCGGCGTGGTGAACGGCTGCTGTGCAGTCAGACCGAAAGTCATCAGGGCGGCGAGCGCGAGCCCTTTGATCGGAACGTTCATGCGAGCGACCTCTCCTGTGGAAGACGGAAAATCATAGCATTCTGATGATAAATTGCCTGTATGTCGCAGCAGCCGCTCGCGTATCTCGATCCGGAATTCCTCGACAGCGAAGAAGGCCGTCCCGTCCGGATCCTGTCCGAGTACCTCGACCCGCTGAGGCGCTTCAAGGATCAGAAGATTCAGGATACGGTCGTATTCTTCGGATCGGCGCGTGTCGACAGCCGCGAACGTGCCGAGCGGGCGCTGAACACGCTGCGGGCGCGCGGCGTGCGCAACGCCGACGAGCATTACGAAATCGAGATGAAGAAGAGCCGCAAGGCCGTGGAGTGGGCGCGGTTCTACGAGGACGCGCGCGAACTGGCCCGGCTGCTCTCGGAATGGACGATGAGCCTCCAGTCGGAGAACCATCGATTCGTCGTGACCTCGGGCGGTGGACCGGGCATCATGGAAGCGGCCAACCGCGGCGCTCGCGAAGGCGGCGGCAAGACCATCGGCCTGAACATCCGCCTGCCGTTCGAGCAGGGCGCGAACCCGTACATCACCGACGGCCTGCACTTCGAGTTTCACTATTTCTTCATGCGCAAGTTCTGGTTCGCATACATGGCGAAAGCGCTGGTCGTGTTTCCGGGCGGCTTCGGGACGCTCGACGAGATGTTCGAGATCCTCACGCTCGTCCAGACCGACAAGCTATCGAAGAAGATCGGCGTCGTGCTGTACGGTCGCGAATACTGGGAAGAGGTGCTCGATTTGAAGCCGATGGCTGAGTGGGGCGCGATCGCCGAGAAGGATCTCGAGCTCTTGCATTACGCGGACACGCCGGCCGACGCCTTCGAGCACCTGCGCGATCACTTGATTGCGAACCATCTGGAACCGATGACCGCGCAGGAAGCCGCGACGCCGGGGATTGCCAAGACACGAGGATAAGATCGGGCAGGATGGGCAGGACGTGACGCCAGAGGAACGCAAGAAGTTGATCGCGCAGTACGACGACGGCTACCGTGTGGTTGCCGAGGCGCTGGTGGGAGCCACCGACGAGCAGCTGGACGCGCGTCCGGAACCGGGAAAATGGACGGCGCGCGAGCTCGTCCACCATCTCGCCGACAGCGAGATGACCGCGGCGACGCGGCTGAGGCTGCTCGTCGCGATCGACAACCCGTTGATCCTGGGTTATGACCAGGATCAATTCGCACAGAGGCTCTATTACGATCGGCCGATCGCCGCATCGCTCGAGGCGTTCAAGGCCGCGCGTCGCTCGACGGTCGAGATCCTGGAGCGGATGACCGACGCGGACTGGGAACGCGCAGCCGGGACGCACACGGAACACGGGCCGTTCACAGCTGAACGCTGGCTGGAGCTCACGTCCGCGCACGCTCACGCTCACGCCGCGCAGATCCTCGTTGCGCGCGATGCGGCCCAGTCACGCAACCACTAAGAAGAAACCGATACTCTCTCTGCGCTCTTTGGCGGTCTCTGCGGTTCCCTCTTCTTGTGTGATCAGTACAACAGGTACTCCTCGCGGAGCTTCTTGAACGCGTCGACCGACGCCTCCCAGGATCGCGCGATGTCTCGCGCCGACGCGCCGCCTTCAATCTGTTCGCGCAATACGGACGATCCGGCCAGGATATCGATCGGCAGGAGCGTGTGTTCGTACTCGTATGGCGGATCGCGCCAGCGGAATCGATCGGGATCGGCCGCGCGAAACGCGCCGATGAGCGCGACGCCCGTTTCCACCGGCCGGAAGGTGCGGCGATCCAGGACGTGGATCTGGCAGCCGCCGCAGCTGGTGTGCGCGTGCTTGTGAAACGTCGGCTCGATGACCGTCGGACGGAAGCGCACGCCCGGCAGCTCGAGCGCGTTCATCGTGTCCGAGAATCGCTCAGCGTCCACCCAGGGCGCGCCCAGCAGCTCGAACGGTTTTGTCGTGCCGCGCCCCTCGGAGACGTTCGTGCCCTCGAAGAGCACCGTGCCCGGGTAGACGATCGCGGAGTCGAGGGTCGGGATGTTCGGTGATGGAAGGACGAACGGGATTCCAGTGCCGTCGAAGTACGTCTCGCGGCTCCAACCTTCCATCGGAACCACCTCGAGGTTGGCGCCGATGCCGAACGCCTCGTTGAAAAGCCGCGCGAGCTCGCCGATCGTCATGCCATGCCGCATCGGCAGCGGATAGAGGCCGACGAACGATTCGAAGCCGCGAATCAGCATCGGCCCCTCGATCGATTCGCCGCCGATCGGGTTGGGGCGGTCGCACACGACGATGTCGATGCCGTGTTTCCTGGCGGCCGCCAGGCAGTTCGCCATCGTGTAGATATACGTGTAAATTCGGGTGCCGACGTCCTGCAGATCGACGACGAGCAGGTCGACGTCGTGGAGCATCTCGGAAGTCGGCTCGCGCGTTTCGCTGTAAAGAGAATAGACCGGCACACGGCGCAGCGCGTCGCGGCCGTGCCCGGTCTCGATCATGTTCTCCTGGACGTCGGAGCGGAAGCCGTGCTGGGGGCCGAAAATGGCGGTCAGCCGCGCGGATCCGTGCGGGGCCGACACCGCCGCCAGCCGATCGGCGATGTGCCGCAAATCGCGGTCGATCGAGGCGGGGTTGCAGACGAGGCCTATTCGGCGCCCGTTAAGACGCTCCGAGGCGAGGAGACGGTCCGTTCCCAGAGACACCGGCATGGCCCGATTATAGGGGTGACCCGACTTGCTTCTGATCGTGCGGCGTTGGTAGACTACCCGCCCTTGGTGGTCTGCCCCCCGCCTGCTTCGCCCGCGCCGAGAGCCGATCGAGCCTCAAGTCCGACTCGCTCCCTCCCAGTGATAGTGCAGCCGACGCGCCGCAGATACCTTGTGCGGTGAACGGCATCGAGCGCGGATAACAGCCGCCTGGATGCGAACGAGGAGTGAATGATGGGTCGAAGGCTGTACGTCGGGAATCTCCCCTACACGACCGGTGAGGCGGAGCTGCAGGAGCTGTTCAGCAAGGCGGGCACGGTGGAGTCAGTACGCGTGATGCGCGACGCGGCGACCGGCCGGGCGCGCGGCTTTGCGTTTGTCGAGATGTCGACCGACGAGGAAGCGCAGAAAGCCGCAAGCGAGCTGAATCAGTTCCAGATGGGCGGGCGTGCGCTGACCGTGAACGAAGCGCGTCCCAAGCCGGAGGGTGGATTCGGCGGCGGCGGCGGCTTCGGCGGCAACCGTGGCGGCGGCAGCGGTGGCGGCGGCGGACGCCGCGAGCCGCGCTGGTAACTTGCGTTCGGTTACCATAGAGGCACGATGAAGAACTGGTCGAAGGGCGATCGCGTGAGTCAACCCACCTATGGGGCGGGGACGCTCGTCGAAGTCAACGAACACCACACGGTGATCGACTTCGACGAGGGCGGTCGCAAGACGTTCAAGACGAGCCTGGTCGCGCTCCAGGCCTCGAACGAACCAGCCCCTCACAAGACGCCGACGCGCAAACGGGCAGTCAAGAAGAAGAAGACTGACGAAGAAAAGTGAGTAGTGAGTAGTGAGTAGTGAGTAGTCTCGTTTGACCTCTCGTTTGCTATTCCCTACTCCCTACTCCCTACTCCCTACTCCCTAATCCCTACTCCCTACTCACATCAAAGTCCAACTGTAATCCTGCGTTCATCATCAACGTCGTATAGTCACCTTCTTGGTGAGGAGGCTTATGCGACGATTCATGCTGACAACCATCGGCGCCATCCTGCCCGCAACGGTTCTGCTGGCGGCTGCGACTGGCTACCACATCCTTGGTGAGATCACGATCGGCGGCGACGGCGGGTGGGACTACCTGTCTGTCGACAGCGCCGCCAGGCGGCTCTACGTTTCTCACCAGAGTCACGTCGTGGTCGTCGACCTCGACTCCAACAAGGTGGTCGGCGACATTCCCGACACGCCCGGTGTCCACGGGATCGCGGTCGCCAGCGATCTGGGGAAGGGCTTCATCAGCAACGGCCGCGGTAACAACGTCACCGTCTTCGATCTGAAGACGTTGAAACCCATCGGCGAAAAGATCGCAACGGGCGAGAACCCGGACGACATTACATACGACAAAGGGTCGGCGCGTGTGTTTGCGTTCAACGGCCGGTCGAAGAGCGCGACGGTGATCGATGCGAAGACCAACAAGGTCGTCGCGACGATTCCGCTGTCGGGCAAGCCCGAGTTCGCCGTCGTCGACGGCAAGGGTCACGTGTACGACAACCTCGAGGATACGAACGAGATTGTCGAAATCGACGCGGCCAAGGCCGCGGTGAGCAAGAAGTTCGCGCTCACCGGTTGCGACGGTCCCTCGGGTATGGCGATCGACACGAAGAGTCGCCGGTTGTTCAGCGTCTGTTCGAACCGCGTCATGGCCGTGTCGGATCCCGATTCCGGCAAGGTTCTGGCTACGCCAGCGATCGGCGCCGGGTCCGACGGTGTCGCCTTCGATCCGGGTCCCGGTTATGCGATGAGCTCCAATGGAGATGGGACCTTGACGGTTGTCGCGCAGGCGAACGGGAAATATGACGTGCTCGAGAATATCGCGACCGAGCGCGCGGCCCGCACGATTGCGCTGGATGAAAAGACCCATCGGGTGTATCTCCCGACCGCGAAACAGGGTCCAACCCCTGCCGGCGGCGGAAGGTCGCCCTTCCTTCCGAACTCGTTCAAAGTGCTGATTGTTGGCAAATGAGTGCCTGGCTCCTCGTCGTTGCGCTGCAGGTGGCGCCGCCGCTCGTGCTCGTCGGGCCGGAGCCGCCGGCGGCCGCGCCGGCGGTCATCACCCTGCAGGACGCGCTCGAGCGGGCGAAACAGAATGATGTGACGTTCCAGACGGCGATCGCGGACGCCGCGGTCGCCGCAGGCGATCGTGCGCAGGCGAAAGCCTCGATGCTGCCAGCGATCAGCGCCTCGACGCAGTATCTCGGCAACTCCGCGACGCCAAACAACGTCCTGCCGAACGGCCGTTTCGTCTCGCTGGACGGCACCAAGATGTACCGGGCATGGGGAATCGCCCACGAGGACCTCTCGGCCAATGTACTGCTCGGGACGACGCTCCACCGCGCGCAGGCCGCGGAGGTTGCGGCTCAGCAGAAGCTCGAGGTCGCTCGCCGGGGTCTCGCACTCACCGTGACGCGCAGTTACTACGCGCTGGTCATCGCGCAGCGGAAATATGCGACCGCGCAACAGGCGGCGCAGCAAGCGCAGCGATTCCTCACCACGTCGCGCGAGCAACAGCAACTCGGACAGGTCGCTCGCGCCGACACGATCAAGGCGGAGCTGGCGTTCCAGCAGCAGCAACAGGCATTTCGCGACGCGCTCATCGCCATGGACAATGCGCGCCTGGCGCTCGCCGTCCTGCTGTTTCCGGACCTGACAGAGAATTTTTCGGTCGTCGACGACCTCGCGACCGTTCCGCCGCTGCCGACGTTCAACGATGTGCGGACGATGGCGGTACGCAATAACCCGGACATCGCGGCCGCCGACGCCACGCTGCGGGCGGCTGGACACGACGTCTCTATCGCCCGGAACGCGTTCTATCCGGCGTTGTCCATCGAAGGCGTGTACGGCATCGAGGCCAATGAGTTCGCACTGCATTCGATCGTGCTCGACAAGCCGGACATCGGCGAGATTCCGACGCTTGGCTGGTTCCTCACCCTGAACCTCACGATTCCGGTGTGGGACTGGGGCGGCATGCGAAGCAAGCTCCACCAGGCGGAGGCGAAGCAGACGCAGGCCAAGGTCGTGCTGTCGCAAACCCAGCGGCAGCTCATCGCCAACCTCTATTCGATGTACAACGAGTCGCAGGCGGCGAAGACGGCCGTCGACGAGCTGCAGCACGTATCGGATCTGGCGGCCGAGAGCCTGCGCCTGACCTCGCTCCGCTACGAGGCGGGCGAGTCGACGGCGCTCGAGGTCGTCGACGCACAGAATGTGCTCGTGCAGTCGCGCAACGCCTACGATGATGCCCAGGTGCGGTACCGCGTGGCGCTCGCGGAGTTACAGACACTGACCGGGCGGATGCCATGAAACGAACGCTGATCCTGCTGCTCTGCCTGGCACTGACCGGATGCCGCGGAAAGAAGGAAGAGCCGGCGTCCCCGGTCGTGACCGTCGACGTCGCGCCAGTGCTGCTGTCGCAGATCCAGCAGACGGTGCGGGCCGACGGCGTGGTCTACCCGAAACAACAGGCGGCGATCGTTCCGAAAGTCGCCGCGCCGATCAGGAAGGCGTTGGTGCAGCGCGGCGCAAAGGTCAAGGCCGGCCAGTTGCTCATCGAACTCGAGAACCAGGATCTGGCTGGCGCCGCCACCGAAAGCCGCGCCACGTACGACCAGGCGCAAGCGACGTACGAGACCACTGCCAACGCCACGGTGCCGCAGGAGCTGCAGAAGGCGGAGCTCGACGCCCGGGCGGCCAAGGACGCGTTCGACGCCGCGCAGGCCGTCTTCGAGAATCGCCAGCGTTTGTTCCGTGAAGGCGCGATCGCCGAAAAAGACGTCAACGAGGCGCGCGCCTCAATGAGCGCCGCGAGGACGAATAACGAGACGGCGCAAAAGAAGCTGCAGGATCTGCAGGGCTTCGCCCGCGACCAGGAACTGAAGGCCGCGTCCGCGCAGCGCGATGCCGCGCGCGGCCATTTTGAATCCGCGCAGGCACAACTGAATTACTCGCGTATCACGAGTCCCATCGACGGCGTGGTCACCGATCTGCCGTTTTACGCGGGCGAAATGCCGGCCAGCGGTCAGCCAATCGTCACGGTGATGGACGTTTCGCAGGTAATCGCGCGCACGCACGTGTCGCCGGCTCAGGCGGCTGACCTGAAGGTCGGAGACGAAGCCAGCATCATCGGCGCCGGCGGCATTCCGTTTCCGGCGAAGGTGTCGCAAGTGAGTCCCGCGCTCGATGCGGCGAACAGCACGGTCGAAGTCTGGGTGCAGGCTGACAACAAGGACGGCGCGCTTCGCCCGGGCACGAGCGTGAAGGTCGAGATGATCTCGAAAACGGTGTCGGACGCGCTCGTGATCCCGGATAAGGCCGTGCTGACGAGCCCCGGCGGCGTGACGTTCGCCATCGTCGTCGACCAGAACAACGTGCCGCATCGCCGCAAGATCAGCGTCGGCATCCGCGACGGCGGCAAGGCGCAGGTCACTGACGGCCTCGATAACGGTCAGCGTGTCGCCACGACCGGCGCGTTCGAGCTGTTCAAGCTCGAACCGGACGTCCTGACCAAGACGAAAGTCCAGATCGCGCCGCCGAAGGAAGAAGAAGAGGTCGAAGAGACCTGATGGCGGCGACACCACAGCCTCTGGACGACCGCGAGCGGCCGGAGCGGTACTGGTTTGCGCGCCACTCGACGTCGATCATTTTCCTGATCTGCATCGTGGCGGTGGTCGGCGTGTACGAAGCGCTGACGCTGCCGGTCGCGGTCTTCCCGACGACCAACTTCCCGCGCATCATCATCTCGGTCGACAACGGCGTGATGCCGATCCAGCAGATGGAAGTGTCGATCACGCGCCAGATCGAGGCGGCGATTCGCAGCGTGCCGGGCCTCGAGACCGTGCGCTCGATCACCAGCCGCGGCTCGGCCGAGATCGATCTGAATTTCAACTGGGGCGTCGACATGCTGGAGACGCTGCAGCTCGTGGACGCCGCGGTTTCGCGCGTCCAGCACGCGCTGCCGTCGACCGCCGATGTCCAGACGCATCGCCTCGATTTCGCCAGCTTCCCGATTATCGGGTACAGCCTGACGTCAGCATCCGTGCCGCAAACGGATCTCTGGGAGCTGGCGACTTACGACATCAAGCCTCGCCTCAACGCGCTGCCGGGCGTGGCGAGCGTCCTCGTCCAGGGCGGACAGCGACCCGAGTTTCACGTTACCGTCAACCCGGCGCAGATGCTGCGCGCGAAGACATCCATCGGCGACATCGTCGGCGCCATCAACCGGACGAACGTCATCGACTCGCCGGGTCTGCTGAATCGAAATCACCAACTCTTTCTCGGCCTTGTCGACGGCCAGGTTCACAGCGTCGACGACATTGGCAACGTCATCATCAAGCATGTGAACAACGTTCCCGTGCGAGTGGGAGACATCGCCACGGTCGCACCAGGAACGGAGCCAAAGTACACGGTCGTGAGCGCGAACGGAAAGCCGGCGGTGCTCGTGAGCGTCAACCGACAGCCGGACAGCAACACCGTCCAGGTGGCTGACGAAGTGCACCAGGAAATGGCGGCCATTCAGCCGTCGCTGCCGGCCGGCGTTGTTCTGCAACCGTTCTACGACCAATCGGGCATTGTCCAGGAGTCGATCGCCAGCGTCCGGGACGCGATCGTCATCGGCCTCTTCCTGGCGGGCTTCATCATCTGGCTGTTCTTGCGCGACTGGGGCACGGCGATCATGACCGGCCTCGTGGTGCCGGTGACAATGGTCATCACCTTCATCGCGATGAAGCTGCTCGGACAGAGCTTCAACCTGATGACCCTCGGCGGCCTCGCGGCCGCTGTGGGACTGGTCATCGACGACAAGATCGTGGTGGTCGAGAACATCGTGCTGCACCGCGACGCGGGCCAGGGGCCGCTCGAAGCCACGGCGAGTGCGTTGAAAGAGCTGACCGTTCCGCTAATCGGCTCGACGCTCACGCCGATCGTCGTGTTCCTGCCGCTCATCACGATTACCGGCGTCACCGGGACGTTCTTCGGCGCGCTCGCGATCGCGATGAGCGTGTCACTTCTGACGTCACTTGTGCTTGCGCTCGTGTGGACGAGCAACCTGAGCACGCGGCTCGTGCGGCGTCATCAGCACGGCGCCGCGCACGAGCACGACATGGAGCACGGCCGCGTGTTCGGGCCGATCGTGCGGTTCTACGAGCGCGTCCTGCGCCGGTCGCTGCACCAGCGTGTGCTGTTCGCGGGATTCGCGATTGTGCTGATTGTCATCTCGTACGCCTGCTACCGGTTCATCGGCACCGATCTGTTGCCGGCGTTCGACGAAGGCGGATTCGTGCTCGACTACATCATGCCGCCCGGCAGCTCGCTGCAGGAGACGAACCGCGTGCTGAACCAGGTGGAGCAAGTCCTGCGCAGCACACCAGAGGTCGAGAGCACGTCGCGCCGTACTGGACTGCAGCTCGGGCTGGCGGCCGTTACCGAACCGAACACCGGCGACTTTGCGGTCAAGCTGAAGGCGAAGCGGAGCCGCGGCGTCGATCAGGTGATTGCCGACGTCCGCGCTCGGGTCACGAAAGCGCAGCCTGGACTGGACGTGGAATTCATCCAGGTTCTGCAGGACATGATCGGCGACCTGACCGGCGCGCCGGAACCAGTGGTGGTCAAGCTGTTCGCTGACGACCCCGATCTGCTGGCGACGTGGGCTTCGCAGGTCGCGGACGCGCTCGAGAAGACGAAGATCGGAGACAAGACGCCGATCGTCGACGTCGAGAACGGCGTGGAGAAGTCGACGAGTGGACCGGCCGTCCGCTTTGTCGTCAATCCCGACGCGGCCGATCGCGCCGGTTTCACGCCCGAGGAGCTCGGCACCGTCGGCGTCGCGTTGATTGAAGGCGAGCCCGCGACGGCTCCCGTCGTCATCAACGATCGCCCGTATCCGCTTCGCGTGAGATTTCCGGCGGCGGCGCGCTCCTCGCTCGAGGCGATGAGCAACACACTGATCGTGAGCTCGACCGGGACGTCGGCGACGCTCGGATCGCTCTCGACCATCGATGAGCAGCCCGGGCAGACGGAGATCATCCGCGAAAACCTGCAGCGCCTTGTGGAAGTCACGGCGAGGCTCGAGGGCGTCGACATGGGCACGGGCATCGCCGCGGTGCAGAAGACAGTCGCCGACCTCAAGCTCCCGCCGTCGATCCGCGTCGAATACGGCGGCACGTTCCGCGAACAGCAGAAGTCGTTCCGTGACCTGACGACGGTGCTCGTGCTGGCGGTGGTGCTGATCTTCATGGTGCTGCTGTTCGAGTTCAGAACCTACACGGCGCCGGCGGCTATCCTCTCCTCGGCGCTCCTGTCGACGTCCGGCGTGTTTCTCGCGCTCCTCATCACCCGGACGACATTCAACGTCTCGTCGTTCATGGGACTCATCATGGTCGTGGGGATCGTCGCCAAGAACGGCATCCTGCTGCTCGACGCGAACGACAAGTTCCTCGAACAGGGGATGCCCATCGAGGAAGCGATTGTGCAGGCGGGCCGGCGGCGGCTGCGCCCGATCGTGATGACGGCGATGGCCGCTGCCGCGGGCATGCTGCCGCTCGCGCTCGGCATCGGTCAGGGCTCCCAGATGCTGCAGCCGCTCGCCATCGCGGTGATCGGAGGCATTCTCATCTCGATGGTGCTGTCGCTGGTCGTCACGCCGGCGATGCAGTTCTTCTTCCATGCGCGGGCTGCTCGTCGAGGATGAACCGCATGCCGCACGCGGCGGGGCGAAGGGTATCAGGTCGTCGAGTGAGCGGTGGTACCCGTCGTCACGCGTGGTGTGTGCACGCAGGGTGAGACGGTGGCGCCGTTGCGGCGCTTGCTGGATCAGCCACGAAATCGCGAAAACACGAAAGAGAATTATGGTTTCGTGTGTTTCGTGTTTTCGTGGCAAACGAAAGTCGGGTCCGAGTCAGCGGCGTCTCTCCATTAGTACCGGAGCCGCAACGAAAACTGAATCCGACGCGCCGAGGCTGCCGAGATCGACTGGCCGAAGAACGGCGAGCTCAGGTTTCCGACCGGCGTGTTGTCGTTGACGCGATTCGTGACGTTGAACGCGTCGATGCCGAAATTCAGCGAGCGCTTCGGGCGCGTTTTGCCTGACGCGGCGTACGGGAGGTCGCGCGACCAGCGCAGGTCGAGGCTGGCGTACGCGGGGCCGCGCTGCGTGTTCCGACCCACTCCCACCGGACGCGCGTTGGCGATGCCGGTGTTGAACGCGTCGAGACCGGTGATGATCGAATACGGCCGCCCTGAATAGCTTTCGAACGAGACGCCAACGTTCAACCACGGTCCACCGTTGATCGTGCCGAAGAGCTCGACCGACTGCGTGCGATCGAAATCAGCCGGACCGTACTCGCGGGTCAGGTCGTACGAGTTCGGCGGCATCCAGTTCACGCCCGACGTGTTGTTCCGGGCCCGGCCGACGCCGTACTGCGCGGTGCCGTTGAAGTACTTGCTCGGTTGGCCGCGGAGGGTGACTTCGAAGCCGATCGAACGTGAGATTCCCGCAGATTCGATCTGACGGATCTGGCTGTACGCATCATCGGGTCGCACTGCATAGTCGGGCGGCGGCGGCGCGTTCACGTCACGGGATCTGAACTGATCGAACCCGCGCGTCCCGTGCAGGTTGAGCGCAATGGTCGTCTTCGGCCTCAACTGGCGCTCCAGCCCGATGCCGTAGTCGAGCAGGTACGGAATCGTGACGTCGGGCGCCAGCCGGACGAGGCTTGCCGGCTGGGCGCCGAGCGTCTCGCCCGGCGGCACCGGATTGGGAAAACCGGGATCGGTCAGGACGAAGCGCGACAGGTGTTCGCCGTCATACCGGAGCAGGTCCTGAATCGGCCCCGGGCCGGTTCGATCGTAAAAAACCCCCGCTCCCCCCCGCAGCACGGTCTTGTGCGATTCGTCGGGCGAGTACGCGAATGAGAACCGCGGCGCGAAGTTGTTGTCATCGTGAAAGTAGTTCTGCCAGTCGTACCGCAGGCCGAAGTCCAGCGTCAGGCTGGTACCCATGCGGATCTCGTCCCGGAAAAACAGGCCGACGACCTTCTCGAGAAACAACGTGTGTCCGTCGCCGCGCTGCGCGATGTACGAGTACGGGAGTCCCTGCTGAAACGTCGAGAGGCTCGCGAAGTAGAAGGTTCCACCGACGTTCGTCGCGTCGGTATTCCCGCGCCAGCTCCAGTCCGGGATGTTGATCCCGAACTTCATCGTCTGTTTCCCCGCTGACCATGTGAGCGCATCGACGAGCGTGAAGTGGTGCTCGGAGCGGAGCTGATCGTTCTGCGCGCCTCCGCCGATAAAGCTGTCCTGGACGACGATTCGAGGTTGCGGGTTGATGCTGGTGCGCGGCTCGTACTCCACGCCGTAGAGACCCTGGACCTCGTGAAACAGCGTTGACGAGATGATCGTTTGATGGCGGTACGTCAGTTCGTCTTCCCGATCGGTGTGATCGAAGCCCGCTTCGGGCAGCGTGATGCCGCCGACGCCCTGGTTTGTGTTCTTCTGGTACAGGTGCGAGAAGCGGAACGACCCGGTGTTGCTCGCACCGAACTGGTGGGTCACGGAGCCGGCCGCCAGGATGTTGCGAAACGGCGTCGCCACGTTGGTCTGTACCGTGCCGCCGGGGGTCTGGGCGTACACGATGGATTGATTGTCCTGCGCGTCGAATGTGCCGGAGAGCAGGAAGCTCGTGCTCTTGCCGTCACCGACCGGCCCACCGAGCGTGCCCTCGACGATCCGCCTCTGTTCCGGCGCCTTCTCGGCTGCGAACGCGTTGCGCGCGGCGAAGGCCGAATCGCGGAAGCGCAGATTGACCGTTCCCGAGTATTCCTGGCCGCCCGGTTTCGTAATGATGTCGATGCGGCCGCGTCCGGGTCGCATGTACTCGGGCGAGTACGGATCCTGGTTGATCTTGATTTGCTGAACGGCCGACGCCGACAGCGCGAGGACGTTGACCTCGACGCCGTTGACGAGCACGGTCGGTCCGTTCGTGCCGATCGCCGAAGAATCGAGGAATCGGGACATCGCCGCGACGATGTCCTGGTCGAGCACCGGCAGGTCGTCGAGCTGATCGGCCGTGACCGTGATCGCGTTCAAGTTCGACTCCGCCGCGGTGCTCGTCTCGGCGCTGCCACCGCTGACGGCAACTTCCTGCGAGACGCCTTCGATCGCCAGCACGATCGTGAGCGCAGACGGGGCGCGTGTGCCGACGCGAACATGTGCCGCCTTCTGTGTGAAGCCGGGGAACTGCGCCCGGACGTCGTATTCGCCGGGCACGATCCGCTCGAACCGGAACTGGCCGCTTTGATCGGTCGTCGCCTCCTGCGTACCCGTCGCCGTGCCGGACCCCGATAGTGTCACCACGGCGCCGGGCAGGACCGCTCCGGTCTGATCCTGCACGACTCCGGCAACGGTCACTCCACGCGGCGCCGATTGCGCAAGTCCAAGTGCGAGGAGACACACCAACAGATTCATCATCGCGGCGGTCAATCATAGCGATCGGTTCATGAACGCACGATGAAGCCTCCTGAGTCGGTTCTGGCGTAGAATTTTTTCGATGCGTGTGCTCCTCGTCGAGGACGAACCCGCCGCGGCCCAGGTGCTCGCCAAGGGACTGCGCGAGCAGGCGTACGCCGTGGATGTGGCCGGCGACGGCGATGGCGCGGTCTTTCAAGTCGGCACGACCGACTACGACGCCGTGATTCTCGACGTCATGCTGCCCAGGCGCGACGGCTTTGCCGTGTGCCGCGCGATTCGCGACTCGGGCGCCGCAGTACCGATCATGATGCTGACCGCGCGCGATGCCGTCGAGGCGCGCATCGAGGGGCTCGACTCCGGCGCTGACGACTATCTGGTGAAGCCGTACGATTTCGGCGAGCTGCTGGCGCGGCTCCGCGCGCTGATCCGGCGCGGACGCCAGCCGATCCTGCCCGAGCGCCTGACCGTCGGACCGCTCGGGATCGATACGCGCAGCCGGCAGGTGCGTATCCATGGCAGCAGTGTGCCGCTCACCGCGAAAGAGTACGCGCTGCTCGAGTACCTGGTCCGGCGCGCGGGCGATGTAGTGAGCCGCGCCGACATCTGCGAGCACGTGTGGGACGAGCACCACGATCCGCTGTCGAACGTCGTTGACGTCTATGTACAGCGTCTGCGCCGCAAGCTCGATCGATCCGGATCGGAGTCGCTGATCCGGACGCGGCGCGGCGAGGGATATCAGCTGTCCATCGGCAAGGACCCGTCGTGACGAGCGTCTCGCTGCGGGCGCGGCTGACGATCTGGTACACGGTCGCGCTGCTCGTGGTCCTGTGTCTGTTCGGCGCCAACGTGTTGTGGCAGCAGCGGAGGATCGGTTTCCGCCGGGTCGATCGCGAGCTCGAAGCGTTGACCGCCACGCTGGTCAATGTGGTGCAGGACGAGCTCAACGAGCAGGACGATCTCGTCACGGCCGCGACCGAAGCAACGTCCACGGTCACAGCGCCGGGACGGGCCCTGGCGATTGCCGACGCGGACGGAAAGGTTCTCGGCGCTCGATGGAACCACCTCGACCTTCCTGATCCACTTGCCACCGGCGATGAACCAAGCGTCCGGACGATGGAGAGCAACGGCGTGGCCTGGCGCGTGCACACGCGTCCGCACGCCTTCGGCAATCGAACGCTGGTGCTCGTTGTGGCGAGCCCGGTGGCCGACGTACTTCGCGAGCAGCGCGAGGTACAGGAGGCGATGCTGATCGGGATCCCGATCGTGCTCCTGCTTGCGGCGGCAGGCGGGCTGTGGCTGGCATCAGTGGGCCTTCGGCCGATCACCGACATGGCGGGACGCGCGGCGAGAATCGCGCCGACCGGCCTGGAGGATCTCGGCCAGACCGACAGGACCGACGAACTCGGGCAGCTCGCGACCGCGTTCAACGACCTCGTCGCGCGGTTGCGCGCCACGCTGCAGACGCAGCGACAGTTCATGGCGGACGCCTCCCACGAGTTGCGCACGCCCGTGTCGGTCGTGCGCGCGACATCGGATGTCATGTTGAGCCGCGACCATCGCGATGAGCCCGAGTATCGAGAGGCGCTGGCAATCGTCGGCGGACAGGCGCAGCGGCTCGGTCGCCTCGTCGAGGACATGCTGGTGCTCGCGCGTGCCGATGCCGGTGGCTATCCGCTGCGGCCGGTGGATCTGTACCTCGACGAAGTCGTCGCCGAATGCCGGCGCGCGGTCGACGTCCTCGCCACCGAGCGCGGCGTTGCGATCCGGGCCGCCGGGGCGCCGGACATTCCGTTTCGCGGCGACGAGGATCTGCTTCGACGGCTGGTGTTGAACGTGCTGCAGAACGCCGTTCAGCACACGCCCATGGGCGGCTCGGTGGCGGTGGACATTCATCAGGAGCCGGAGGCCGTGAGAATCCGCGTGACCGACGAAGGGCCGGGCATCCCGGCCGGCGATCAGCAGCGGATTTTCGATCGCTTCGTCCAGCTCGACGCCGCGCGCCGCGGTCAGGGTGCGGGGTTGGGCCTGCCCATCGCCCGCTGGATCGCGGAGGCCCACAAGGGAACGCTCGTCCTCGAGCACAGCGGTCCCGGCGGATCGACGTTCTGCGTCTGGCTGCCGACGCCGGC
>Ga0306920_100005317_pt1 | contig 16622 bp, 19 predicted proteins | sample flu12Cox44000170_FD_204666 | JGI IMG/M metagenome (GOLD analysis project Ga0306920, IMG submission 204666) | Lab enrichment of tropical soil microbial communities from Luquillo Experimental Forest, Puerto Rico - flux4day.12C.oxic.44.000.170 (v2)... | ecosystem: Environmental > Terrestrial >... | reverse complement strand
GGGCGGCAGACAACAGAGCGGTCAACGACAGACAAGAAATGACCCGCGGCTTGGGGGGACCGCGGGTCAAAGCGCGACTGGCGCGTGAGGGAAGCAGAAGGGGGGTTCTGCGCGCCGGTCGCAAACAAAACGTCCCCGAGCATGGCGGGTTCCGGCCGGAGCGGGAAAAAATCCTCAGGACTGGTAACAGCAGCGTTAACCTATCCCGTCCCGCTGAGTTAACGTCCCGCAACGATGGCTCCCCGCAATGCCGACTACCCCTGGCGATTTTCCCGCCGCAATGGCTGGGACCCGTGCTTCATCTTGGGGCGCCATCATGGCAACACCTTTGCGTCGCCTTTTGCATCGCTGTTGCATCGCCCTGGCATCGACTTCTCCAAGACCAGGGATGCCGCCATCGGCAAAGCCTGCGCGGGCCGGGGAGCCGGCAAGATGGTGCAGCTCAGCCTTGGCTCTAGGCGCTGATCGCACCAGGAGCCCTTTGCATTGCGCACGAATGCCTTACATACTGCGTCAGCCAGCCAATCCTTGCGCGGGGGTCCCCTTGTCTCGGCAGGACTGCCGCGGCAGGAGAAGCGACGTGAGCACGGTCATCAACAAGAGCAAGCTGTGTGCGCCATGTCTCTAGCCGAGCAGATTGCTCCGCACTTGCCGAACCTGCGCCGGTTTGCCCGCCTGCTGACCGGCGGTCAGCGCGCGGGAGACACGGCGGTCGCCCGCCTGCTGGAGGCGATCGTGGTGGACGCCTCGGTGTTCCCGAACCTGCCGCCGCGGATCGGGCTCTACCAGTGTTTTCTGAGCGCGTTCACCACGCGGCTCGAAGATCCCGCCGCGCAGGCCGAGGAGATTGGCATGACGGCGGCGCGCTCCCTCGCCGCCCTGCCGCTGCAGGCGCGCCAGGCCTTCTTGCTGGTGTCTGTGGAGGAGTTTGAGCGCAACGAGGCGGCCCAGATCCTCGAGGTATCGGAAAGCAGGGTCGGCGAGCTCTTGGAACAGGCCAGCAAGGAGATCGGCCGGCAGATCGCCACCGATGTGCTCATCATCGAGGACGAGCCGCTCATCGCCATGGACCTCGAACGGATGCTGCGAGATCTCGGGCACCGCGTCACATCGGTGGCCCGTACCCACAAGGATGCACTGAAGGCCGCGGCGCTGCAGAAGCCAGGGCTGGTGCTTGCCGATATGCGGTTGGCCGACGGCAGCTCCGGCCTCGATGCCGTCAACGACATCTTGGGAGCCTTCACGGTGCCGGTCGTGTTCATCACGGCTTATCCGCAGAAGCTGATGACGGGCGAGCGGCCCGAGCCCACGTTCCTCATCACCAAGCCGTTCCGGGAAGACGCGGTGAAGGCGATCATCAGCCAGGTGCTGTTCTTCGATCAGCAGGCCCGCCGCCGCAGCAATGGCCGCTCCGCGCTGACGGGCTGATTGGCAACCACGCCGGGCGCCAGTAGCGGGACCCTCTTTGCCAGCGCGTGCCGACTAGCTGAGGATCGCGGTCACCGCCGCAAAGGCGAGGCCGGCAACGATGGTGACCAACATCGCCATGATGAAGGGCCATCGCGCCCGCGAGAGGATGCGGCGACGTTCCTCTTTCAGCCAGTCGCGCACGAAATCCGTCGTCGGCCACAGCGACTCCCGCCCGAGGCTTGCAAAGGTTTCCTTCCTGTCCCGCCTGTGCCTGAGGTATTCGGATCGCACGCGCGCATAGCCAAGCCGGGCAAGAGCCTGACGGCAGCGTGCGTCTTCCTGGGCCCTGACGACGATCGCTGGCAGCGAACCGTCGGCTGAGGACAGCCCTTCGGCCTGCAGGTTCGCCAACTGGCTATCGAGCATCAGGCCGCTCCCGAAACGCAGGGCTCACACGATCGGGCGGCCCTTGCTCCACCATGCGATCGAATGTGCTAGCAAGAACCGCAAATGCGGAAATCGAGGGGCAGCCCGTCGTCTTCTTTGCCGGCTGTGGCGCATCCACAACAATTGACGCTCGTTCAACCCACCCGGGCGCACGTGGCCTTACGCGCTCCACATTTTGGCGCACGCATACCCGCGTGCGGGGACCTCCAGCCGCAGCCGTGCCTGCGCTGGTATGGAGGTGCCCATGATGGCAAGGCTTCGCTTGCTGTTCGCGATGCTTTTGCTCTGCCTTGGCACGTGGGTTGCGACCCTGGCCGTCGGTGGCCATGACAAGCCGGGCATGGCGCCGCGCGCGGGAGAGAGCGTGTCTGCGCGCGGATCCTCGACCTCCCCCGACGCGCAGCAGTTCATCAGCTTTCTGACGCGAGAGCGTTTCGTGGTCGATGATGGCGCAGCGACGACGGCGTCGCTCAAGTCCAAGGCGCCAAAGTCGGCGGTCAAAGCCAGGTCGGCTGCAGCAGAGAAGCGCCGGCAACAGGCCGACGCGCAGTTGCCATGGCCCCTGAACCTGCTTAGCAACTAGGGGCGGCGAAGGCCGCCAGCGCGTGATCAGAGCTTGCACCTCAGATGACCTTTCCGCGGCGGAAGTTGGCGATGTCGTCGGGCCTGTAGTCGAGCTCCCGCAGCACCTCCTCCGTGTGCGCGCCGAGCGCCGGCGTGGGGCGGTCGAGTACGCATGGCGTCCGCGACAGGGCGACGGCCTGGTTGACGATCGCCACCCTTCCGCGCGTGGGATGCTCAATCGGCACCGCGATCCCCAGATGCTGCACCTGCGGGTCGGCGAACATCTCATCGATCGCGTAGATGGGCCCCGACGGTACGGCCGCGGCGTTGAGCTTCTCCACCAGCTCGGCGCTCTTGTAGCGCTTGGTGAACTCGGCCAACTCGGCGTTGAGGCGCTTGCGGTTCTTGGAGCGTTTGGCGCCGGTGGCGAACTCAGGGTCCTTGAGCAGGCTCTCCGCGCCCAGGGCCTTGCAGCAGCGGGCGAAGATGTGCTGGCCGGACGCTGCGATGTTGATGTGCCCGTCGCTGGTGGGGAACACTCCCGTCGGGATGCCGGTCGGGTGATCGTTGCCGGCCTGGCCCGGCACCTCGCGGGCGACAAGCCAGCGCGCGGCCTGGAAGTCCAACATGGCGATCTGCGCTTGCAGCAGCGAGGTCTGCACCCACTGGCCTTCGCCCGACACGTCGCGCTCGAGCAGCGCGATCAGCGCGCCGAGCGCGGCATAGTTGCCGGCCGACAGATCGGCGATCGGCACGCCCACGCGCACGGGTCCCTGGCCGGGCAGGCCGGTGACCGACATCAGGCCGCCCATGCCCTGAGCGATCTGGTCGAAGCCCGGCCGATTGCCGTAAGGGCCATCCTGGCCGAAGCCCGACAGGCTCACGTAGACGAGGCGCGGGTTGATCTTGCGCAGCGTCTCATAGTCGATGCCGAGCCTCCGCTTCACATCGGGCCGGTAATTTTCAATGAGCACGTCCGCTCCCGCCGCCAGCTTCTTGAGGATGGCGACGCCGTCCGGCGTCTTGAGATTGAGCGTGATGCTGCGTTTGTTGCGGTGCAGGTTGAAGAAGTCGGGCCCCTCGCGCGCGCCGCCCATCATCGTGTCCTCGTCGCCCTCTTGCGGCATCTCGACCTTGATGACATCGGCCCCCCAGTCGGCGAAGTGACGCACCGCGGTGGGGCCCGCGCGGGCGCGCGTCAGGTCGATCACCTTGAAGCGGGACAGCGGTCCCCGTCGCGTGGCGCGCATGTCAGCGGCTCCGGTTGGACGTCACACGGTCAGGACGATCTTGCCAAAATGCGCGTTGGCGCGCATGTGCGCCAGCGCCGCCGCGGCTTGGCCGAGCGGGAAGGTGCGGTCGATGGGCAGCCGCAGCTCGCCCTTGGCAACCGCGTCCCACAGATCGGCACGCATCGCGCTATTGATCGCTCGCACCTCGGCGAGCGAACGGGTGCGGAAGGTGACGCCGATGTAGTCGATGCGCTTCATGGCGTGCAGGTCGAAGTCGAACTCGCCCTTGAAGCCGCCGAGGCGGCCGACGTTGACGATGCGTCCCAGAACCGCGGCCGCGCGCAGGTTCGCGTTGGCAACGCCGCCCGAGACTTGATCGACGATGAGGTCGACGCCCTTGCCGTCGGTCGCCTGCAGCACGGCATCGGGCCAGGCCTGATCGGTCGTGTCGACGGCGAGGTCGGCGCCGAAGTCCTTCAGCCGCGCGCGGCGCTTGGCATTGGTGGAGGTGCCCATCACCAGCCGCGCGCCCTTGAGCTTGGCGATCTGCAGGCCCATCAGCCCGACGCCCGAGCTGGCACCCTGGATCAGGACGGTCTCGCCGCCCTTGAGGCGCCCGGCGGTAACGACGGCGTTGTGCATCGTTTGCAGGGCAACGGGGAGCGTCGCTGCCTGTTCGTAGCTCATGTTGTTGGCAGGGATTTTCGCCGCGCGGCCCCAGTCGGCCACGGCATATTCCGCGTAGCCGCCGCTTCCCGAGCACATCACGCGATCGCCTGCCTTGAGGCCCTCTACCGCGTTGCCGACCGCCTCGACCTCGCCCGCGAACTCGAGCCCGAGCACGGTGCCGGGCCCGCCCGCGCTGCCGTGCATGCGACCCGAAGCCATGATGAGATCGGCGCGGTTGAGGCCCGCCGCCCGGACGCGGACCAGCACCTGGCTGGGCTCCGGCGCCGGTTTCGGCACCTCCCGTATCTCGATCCCGCTGCCGGTGAGCGCTGCGGCCTTCATTGCCCATCCTCCCCCGTGCGTGGCGATGTCCTTGCCGTCCGGGTTGCACAAGCCTTGCGTACCATTGAGCATACGATTGGGACGGAACCAAGTGGCGCGGGCGCAAGGCTGCTGCGCCGGCAAATGCTCCGAGGCGCCGTAGCGATGCGTTGTGGCGATGTGCCGGGGATATGTGCCAGGGATATGTGCCAGGGATATGTGCCGGGGCAATTTGATGGGGGAGCGCCTTCGATTGACCAAGATCAACACCTGGTGAAGGGCGCGTGCGACAAACCGCGGGGGGTTACCGGCCTTGGTCGCTCGTCTAGAATGGATCTAGGAAAGGGGGCCGGGATATGGGGCTCGCGATATGGGCCAGAGAAGTGGCCCAGAGAAGTGGCCCAGAGAAGTGGGCCAGGGAAGTGCCAGGGAAGCGGTCCCGGGAAAGGTCCTGGCAAGTGAGCCCGTGAAGTGAACCGGGAAGTGGGTCCGGGCGTGGGTCCAGGCGTGGGTCCAGAAAATGGACCTGCGCAAGGGTGCGGGAGAATGGAAGCGGGGAAGCCGCATCAGCCGGCAACCCCTGGAGCGTCTGGTAACGCGCAAGCTGCGTGAGGGCAAAGATCCATGGATTACGCGAAGGCGTTCGCCCAGGCGTTGCTGGCGCTCAAGGCCGAGGGCCGCTACCGGGTATTCGCCGACATCCGCCGCGACCGGGGCAGCTTTCCGGCGGCCCAGCATTACACGGCCGACGGCTGCAGACCCATCACCGTGTGGTGCTCAAATGACTACCTTGGCATGGGCCAGCATCCGGCCGTGCTGAGCGCCATGCACGCCGCCCTCGACGCGGCCGGGGCCGGCTCGGGCGGCACACGCAACATCTCCGGCACCTCCCACTATCACGTCGAGCTCGAGCGCGAGCTGGCGGACCTGCACAGGAAGCAAGCGGCGCTGCTGTTCACGTCCGCCTATGTGGCCAACGACACCACGCTGGCGACGCTGCAGAAGCTGCTGCCCGGCTGCGTGATCTTCTCGGACGAGAAGAACCACGCATCGATGATCGCCGGCATTCGCAACGGCGGCGGTCAGAAGCGCATCTGGCGCAATAACGACTTGGCCGACCTGGAGGCCAAGCTGCGCCAGTGCGAGCGCGAGGTGGCCAAGATCATCGCCTTCGAATCCGTCTATTCCATGGACGGCCAGATGGCGCCCATCGGTGCCATCTGCGACTTGGCTGAGCGCTATGGTGCGCTCACCTATCTCGACGAGGTGCACGCGGTTGGCCTCTATGGGCCGCGTGGCGGCGGGCTCGCGGAGCGCGAAGAGGTCATGCACCGCGTCGACATCATCAACGGCACGTTGGCCAAGGGCTTCGGCATCATGGGCGGCTACATCGCCGCCGGCGCGGACCTATGCGACGCCATCCGCTCCTATGCGCCGGGTTTCATCTTCACGACGTCGCTCGCGCCGGCGATCGCCGCGGGCGCGGTCGCCAGCATCCGCCATCTGAAGAGGAGCCGCAGCGAGCGTGAACGTCATCGGGATCGGGTGCGCGCCTTGAAGATCCGGCTCGCCGCCGCCGGCCTGCCGACCATGGACAACCCGAGCCACATCGTGCCGATCCTGGTCGGCGATCCGCTGCTCACCAAGCGCATCACCGACGCGCTGCTCGATCGCTTCGCCATCTACGTGCAACCGATAAACTACCCCACCGTGCCACGCGGTAGCGAGCGCCTGCGCCTCACCCCTACCCCTCTCCACACAGATGCCGATCTCGACCATCTGGTCGCAGCGCTGGGCATCCTGTGGACCGAGATGGGCCTGCCGCTCGAGGGCCAGGCGCAGGCCGCGGAATAGATCGCCAGCGGCCGCGATTCCCCAAGCGCGCGGGTGTGATTGGGGCGGCCGGCGCGCTCTCCAGCGCCGTGACGGGTCGCGTGGACGCAACGGGACCATTTATCTGGCCGGTATCTGGCGGGTATCTGGCTGGCATCGGTCCGGCATCTGTCGGGTGCTTGGCTGGCCAATATGGCCTTCGCCCACGCCTCTTCTCCCCCTGTTCTTTGCCTGTTAGGGGCGCGTGCGATGGGGGCGCGTCGTGCTGGTCCATCGGGAGCGCTTTCAAGCTGCCAAGGGGGCGCAAATGGAAAGCTCCAAGAGCGCCAGCTACGCCCCGGGGGCGCAACGCGCACATGCGCCCCTCACCTTGGTGCGCCTGGCTTTGTCTGGACGGCTAATATTTCTTGGGTTCCTCGGGGGGGCGGGCCAGCTCCGCATCGATGTCGACGGTCTTGCAGCCCTTGGCGGCGAGCTCCGCATTGTAGGCGTCGAGCTTGGCACGCTCGCGCGTCACGACCGCCTGTCGGTCGCCTCCCTTGCCGGAACTGCCATAGAGGGGCGATGACAGCGTTTGCGCGGCCGACGACATGGCCGACGGCGTCTGGCGGATCAGCGGATCTCTGAGCCGGGCGATGGTGATCTGGATCGATCCGGTGAGACGCTTGCAGTCCATGGCCTTCTCGGCCGCGCTCATCTCGTAGCGGCCCTCGGGACCAACGTCGCCGCTGTCGAGCGGTTTTGCGAACTTGTTCCTTTCGAGCGAGCCCTCGAAGGGCGGCGGCGAATAGCCGGGCATCGCCGCGCAGGAGGCCTGCAGAAGCAGCACAGCCAGGAGGGTGAGGCGGCGGAGCATGGCGGCGTGCTAGCAGATTCCCGTGTTACACAGCCATCAAAACGTGGCGGCGCAAGGGCGTCTGGCGTAGGACTGGGGGTAAGAGCCCGGCTCAGCCGGGGGCGAAGCGTCTTTCGATTGGAGGACACCAGTGGCGCAGAAGATCGTCAAAAGCGTGCAATCGATGGTTGAAGCCGCCAAGCGCGAGATCGAGGAGATCAAGGCCAGCGACGCGGTCAAACTCCATGGGCGCGATGACGTGGTGCTGGTCGACCTGCGCGATCCGCGCGAGCGCGAGCGCGACGGCAAGGTACCCGGCACCTTCAACGTAACGCGCGGAATGCTGGAATTCTGGATCGACCCCGAAAGCCCCTACTATAAGGAGAAGTTCGGCGAGAATAAGAAGTTCGTGTTCTTCTGCGCCGGCGGCTTGCGCTCGGCGCTTGCCGCCAAGACGGCCCAGGACATGGGGCTCAAGCCCGTCGCCCACATCCTGGGCGGCTTCAAGGCCTGGAAGGAGGCCGGCGGGCCGGTCGAGGCGGAGCCTGGCGAGGGGAAGAAACGGTGACCGAGCCCCGGTTGGGCGGCGCGGGAGCCGCGACAAACGGCGATTGAGCCGACCATGGACGCACCAGGCAAAGCCCTCCAAGTGCGCAAGCGAGCGGCCCCGACGACGCGGCCGACCATCGCGTTGGCGCTGGGCGGCGGGGGCGCGCGCGGGCTTGCCCACATCCTGATGCTGGAGGTGTTCGACGAGCTCGGCATCCGGCCCAAGGTGATCGCCGGCACCTCCATCGGCGCCCTGTTCGGCGCGGCCTATGCATCGGGGCTCTCGGCCCGGCTCATCCGCGCCCACGTCGAGGAGGCGTTGAGCCAGCGCTTTGACATCGCGCGCCAGCTGCTGTCGGCGCGCTCGGAGCCGGTGTTGAAAATCCTCAACTTCCTGCCGGTGCGCTCGGCGCTGCTGAAACCCGAATCGCTGCTCGAATTCATGCTGCCATCCTCCGTGGCGCGCGACTTCGCTGAGCTCGAGATTCCGCTCAGGATCGTGGCCACAGACTATTACGGCCAGGAGCAGAGGATCCTGACCGAAGGGGCGCTGCGCACGGCGGTGGCGGCCAGCATCGCCCTGCCGGCGCTGTTCACCCCGGTCACCATCAACGGACGAATGCTGATGGACGGCGGGCTCACCAACCCGCTGCCATTCGATATCCTGCACGGAGAGGGGGACATCACCGTCGCCATCGACGTGAGCGGCGCGCCGGTCATGCCCGGCAAGCGGCCGCATCCATCGGCCTTTGCCATGCTGATGGCCTCCTCGCAGATCATGCAGCGCACGATCGTGCGCCAGAAGCTTAAGGTGCAGCAGCCCGACATCTACATCGACGTGGAGGTGGACGCCTACTACGTGCTCGACTTTCACCGCTTCAAGCAGATCATGGCCGATGCGGCACCCGCCAAGGAGCAGCTGCGCCGCCAGCTCGAGCGCGTGCTTGCAACCGAGACGCTGGAGACGTTGCCTGCCGCGATGGTCCCGGAGCTCGTCGCCCAGCCGCCAGCGCTTGGCCTCCGCCGCAAGCGTCGGCTGCCCAGTCTCAAGGGGCTGTCGCCCCTCGGCCGCAAAGAGTGAACCATGCGCGATACGGAGGGGAACGCGGGCAAGCTCGGCAAGCGCATCGCGCTGGCGCTGGGCGGCGGTTCGGCGCGGGGGCTCGCCCACGTGCTGATGCTCGAGGTGTTCGACGAGCTGGGCGTGAAGCCCACCGTGATCGCCGGCACCTCCATGGGAGCCATCTGCGGGGCGGCCTACGCAGCGGGTCTGTCGGGCGCAGAGCTGCGCGCGCGGTGCATGGCCCTGTTCGCCAATCGCGCGTATTTTCTGAAACTCCTCGCCGGCAAGATGCGCGGCGGCTTCTCCACCCTCTGGAGCGCGCGCATGCCCAGCGTCGTCGACAACGTCACGCTGTTTGAGATGCTGTTGCCCGAAGCCCTGCGCTGCGATTTCGCCGCGCTCAAGATCCCGTTCCTGGCCATCGCCGCCGACTTCGATGCCATCGAGCAGGTGGTGCTCGACAAGGGGCCGTTGATCCCGGCCCTGGCGGCGAGCTCGGCGCTGCCGAGCCTCACGCGCCCGGTAATCCTGGGCGGGCGGACGCTGATCGACGGCGGCTTTGTCAACCCGTTGCCCTACGACGTGGTGCTCGACCGCGCGGACGTGACGGTTGCCGTCGACGTGACCGGCCTGCCGCGGCGGCGGCCCGGGGCCAAGCTGCCGCGCACGCTCGACGCCGTCACCGGATCGACCCAGATCCTGTTTCACTCCATCACGCGCGAAAAGCTCAAGCTGGCCGCCCCCCACATTCTGATTCGCCCCGGCGTGGGCGCCTTCGGCGCCATGGACTATTTCAAGATCGAGGCGATTCTGGCCGCCGCCGAGCCCGCCAAGGATGACCTGAAAAATAAGCTTTCTCAGGTGCTTGCCGAAGTTGGTTAAGCCTTTCACGACAGAGTTGCGAAAGCGCGCAGGAAGCTGCTTGACCTTTGCTCCATTGAACGTGCTACACGCGTCTGCTGTTAACCTTTCGTTGGGCACGTTTGCCGGGGGCATTGCGAGTGCGGCGCGCGAACAGTGAGGGCTTTCGCATCGATGTCGACCTGGACCATGCACGGCGTGAGGCCGAGCGGGTGAGGGACATGCTGGAGGCCCTGCGGCGCCGGCACGATCTCTCCCGCTACGAATATACGCGTCTCGTCCGCATCGTGCCCGGCGGCGACACCTTCAGCCATCCGATGCTCACGCTCGGCAACCGTTTCGCCGAGAGCGAGGACCTGTTGCTCTCCACCTACCTGCACGAGCAGATGCACTGGTACCTTTGGTATCTGGGCACGCCCGAGCAGGATCCCGTCGCCCCGTTCCTCGATGAGCTGGTGCGCCGCTACCCGGAGGCGCCGACCGACCTGCCGGACGGGGCGCGCAATTACGAATCGACCTACCTGCATCTCGTCATCAACTGGCTGGAGGTGGCGACCACCTCCCAATTCATCGGTCGCGTGCGCGCTTGCGCGGTGGCCGAAACGCAGCGCACCTACCGTTGGATCTACCGCACCGTGCTGAGGGACTGGGACCTGCTGGCCGAGCTCTTTGAGCGCCACGGCATCATCCCCATCCGCACGGCGCCAGAGCTCGCCGCCGAGAGGGCCAAGGGGGCAAAGCGCGCCTTCAACGGCGGCGGGCGAAGAAGTCCCGCACCAACCGGCCGGCGCGCGTCTCCTCGATTCCACCGTAAAGCTCGGGCGCGTGGTGGCAGGTCGGCTGGCTGAAGATGCGCGCCCCGTGCTCCACGCCTCCGCCTTTGGGATCGGGGGCGCCCCAGTAGAGGCGCCGCACGCGGGCAAAGGCGATGGCGGCCGCGCACATGGCGCAGGGCTCGAGCGTGACATAGATGTCGGCGCCGTCGAGGCGCTCCGAGCCGCGCGCCGCGCAGGCCTGACGGATCGCCAGCATCTCGGCATGCGCGGTTGGATCGGCGAGCTCGCGCGTGCGGTTGCCGGCGCGGCCGAGCACGCTTCCGTCGGCGCCCACCACCACCGCACCCACCGGCACCTCGCCACGCGCGGCAGCAGCTTGCGCTTCGGCGAGCGCCGCCAGCATATGGCTCTCAGTTGGACGAGCTGTCATAACCGGGGGGCCGCGCTGGAACCCTGCAGGGAGCCCAATTCCATGCCGAAAGCTGAGAGGGGTCAACGGGCGAGGTGGCGAGGTCCGGCGTTGGGGCGGGCGGGGTCACCTGCGGGCCCGATGCGCGTTGCCAAGGCGCTCGCCCGCGCCGGGCTCTGCTCGCGGCGGCAGGCGGAGCGCTGGATCGAGGCGGGCCGCGTGTCGGTCAATGGCGAGGTGCTGGCGAGCCCCGCGCGCGATGTCTCGCCCGCCGATCACATCCTGGTCGACGGCAATCCCCTGCCCGCGGCGGACCCGCCACGCCTGTGGCGCTACCACAAGCCAAAGGGTCGCGTCACCACGCACAGCGATCCTGAGGGGCGTCCCACCGTGTTCGCGGCCCTGTCAGAGACGATGCCGCGCGTCATCTCCGTCGGCCGCCTCGATTTCAACACCGAGGGGCTGCTGCTGCTCACCAACGACGGCGCGCTCGCCCGGCATCTTGAGCTGCCGGCCACTGGCTGGCTCCGGCGCTATCGCGTGCGCGCGCACGGGGCGATCACGCAGGGGGCGCTCGACGCGCTCCGGCACGGCAGCGAAATTGCCGGCGTGCGCTATGGCGCGATCGAGGCCACGCTCGACAAGGTGCAGGGCGCCAATGTCTGGCTCACCATCGGACTGCGCGAAGGCAAGAACCGGGAGGTGCGCACCATTCTCGACCACCTCGGGCTGACGGTGAACCGGCTGATCCGCGTCTCGTTCGGGCCGTTCCAGCTGCTCGACATGAAGCCCGGCGAGGTCGAGCCCGTGCCGCGGCGCGCGCTGGTCGATCACTTGGGTGTGCGCGTTGCACGTGAGCTCGGGCTGATGGATCCGATGCGCGAGGCCGGTCGCAAGGAGGAGCGGTGAGGATCGTGGGCGGGCGGTTGGGCGGCCGGCCGCTCGCGACGCCGGCGCACGAGGGCACGCGGCCCACCTCGGACCGCGTGCGGGAGGCGATCTTCAACATCCTTGCCCATGGCGTTTCCGACTTCGAACTCGAGCGTGCCAAGGTGCTCGACCTGTTCGCGGGGACCGGCGCGCTCGGGCTCGAGGCGCTGTCGCGCGGCGCCGCGTTCTGCTTGTTCATCGAAAACGAGACGGAGGCGCGCGCGCTCCTGCGCCGCAACATCGAGGCCCTCGGGCTGACCGGCGTCACCAAGCTGTTCCGCCGTGATGCCACGGAGTTGGGGCCGGCCGGCCGGAACGGCGGCTTCACCCTGGCCTTCCTCGATCCGCCCTACGGCCGCGGTCTGGCGGAAAGGTCGCTCGCATCGGCAGCCGAGGGCGGATGGCTCGCACCGGGCGCCATCGCCGTGGTCGAAGAACGCAAGAGCGCACATCTCTCGCTCCCCGCCGGCTTTGCCGCGTTCGATCAGCGCAGCTGGGGCGACACACAAGCGCTGTTTGCCCGCTTCGCTCGGCCCCGGAGCTGAGGCCGACGGTCGGCCTTGTGGGGGCCCGCTCATCGGGGGCACAGTGGGGGTCCGGGCTCCGCTCAATGTGAGGTGGGATTGACGCAGTGGCCGGCATGGCCGCAAGCGGCTGTCGTCTCGGGAGAAATGCCAATGGCCGTTACCATCTTCATCGTGCGCGCCACCATCAGCAAAGACAGGGAGGCGGCGTTCAACAAATGGTACAACGAGGAGCACGTGCCCCAGGTGCTGCAGTTTAACGGCGCCGTGAGTGCGCGGCGCTTCAAGAAGATCATGGGCGAGGACAAGTTCCAATACATGGCCGTTTACGAGTTCGCCAACGAGGCGACCTTCAAGCGCTTCCAGGAATCCGCTCACCTGCAGACGCTGATCCGCGAGTACAACGCCAATTTCGGGGAGGTGTCCGAGCGCGAGCGCTCAGCCTACGTGCAAATCTGGCCCTGAGCGGCGCAGATTGATCGAGACGGTGCCAATCCCCGGCCAACAAGCAACGCCAAGCAGCGCCAGCGCCACTGCGGGTGCCGGGGCGCGCCCGGCGCTCACGCCTTGGCGCCGAGGCGGCCGAAACCGAGCGCTGGGGCTGCGTCGGGATCGAGCGGCCAGCGCGCGCGGGCAGGCACGTCGAGGCCGTCAGTCCAGCCCCGCGCCAGCCGCTCGGCGCCTGCCCAGGCGACCATGGCGGCGTTGTCGGTACAGAGGGCCGGCGGCGGCACGTTGAGCGCGTAACCGGCGCTCGCGGCCACCTCGGCCAATGCCGCGCGCAGCCGCCGGTTGGCGGCGACGCCGCCGGCGACCACGAGGTGCCGGCGCGGTTCCAACTCAGCGGCGGCCGTCGCCACGGCCGCCCGCACGCGGTCGGCCACGCTCTCGGCTGCGGCGACCTCGAAGGCGGCGCACAAGTCGGCGATGTCCTGCTCGGCCAGCGGTGCCAGAGCCTGCGCCTGGTGGCGCACGGCGGTCTTGAGGCCCGCGAAGGAGAAATGGGGCTCGGGGCGGCCCAACATTGGGCGCGGAAGGGCGAAGCGTTCGGGGCGGCCCGCAACGGCCGACCGCTCGACGGCCGGCCCGCCCGGCAGGCCGAGACCCAGGAGCTTGGCGGTCTTATCGAAGGCCTCGCCCAGAGCGTCGTCGATGGTGGTGCCGAGGCGGCGGTAGCGCCCGACGTCGCGCACCAGGAGCAGCTGGGTGTGGCCGCCGGAGACGAGCAGCAACAGATAGGGCGGCCGCAGGCCCTCGGTCAGTCCGACGGTGAGCGCATGCGCCTCCAGGTGGTTGACCGCCACCAGCGCCAGACCGTGGGCCATGGCAAGCGCCTTGGCCGTGGTGACACCGACCAGCAGTCCGCCGATCAGCCCAGGCCCGGCTGTCACGGCCACGGCCGCAAGATCGGCAAAGCCGATGGCCGCCGCGCCCATGGCCTGCCTCACGATCTCGTCAAGGCACTCCACATGGGCGCGCGCGGCAATCTCCGGCACCACTCCGCCGTAGCGGCGGTGCTGCTCCCACTGCGCCCGCACGACATTGGCAAGGATGCGCCCATGGCCGGCTGGGCTGCGCGCAACGACCGCTGCGGCCGTCTCGTCGCAGCTCGTCTCGATGCCGAGCACAAGCGTCTCGCGCGTGTCAGGGGTGATTGCCATGAGGTGCGATGGGCCTCGTTTGCACCTGGGCCCGGGCGGGGGCATAAACGCCGGGTGAGGTCCGCCACCCCGTAGCATCGCGGCATCGCCGGCGGCAAGGTTGCGGCTCGGACAACGACATGACAGAGGTCAACCGGAGCATCGAAAGGTTCGCAGGGGCTGCGGCATCACTCCTGCCACGGGGTTCAGCGCAAGCCTGCGCCCAGACTAGGCGGAAGACTAGGCGCGATGTCGCTCGCGTCCGCGGGCGCAACGTTTGGGTTGCGGCTCACCTCGTATCGGGTTGCCCGATACAAAGATGAAGACACGCAGATAAAAGATAAAGACATGCAGATAAAAGATAAAGGCAAGCAGATGAAGGCAAGCAGATGAAAACACTGATCGGCACGCGCGGGTCGGTGCTGGCGCTGGCGCAGGCGCATGAGGTCAAGGCGCGGCTCGCGGCGGCGCACGGCGCCGGTCACGAGTTCGAAGTGCGCGTCATCAAGACCTCGGGTGATCGCATTCAGGATCGGCCGCTGGCCGACGTCGGCGGCAAGGGCCTCTTCACCAAGGAGATCGAGGAGGCGCTGTTGGCGCGCGAGATCGATCTCGCCGTGCATTCCATGAAGGACATGCCGACGATCTTGCCGGTGGGCTTGACGATCGCCTGCCATCTGCCGCGCGCGGACGTGCGCGACGCCTTCATCAGCGCCAAGGCCGCGAGCCTTGCCGCATTGCCGGCCGGTGCGGTCGTCGGCACCTCGTCACTGCGGCGGCAGGCGCAGGTGAAGCGGCTGCGTCCCGACCTGCGGGTCGTGCCGCTACGCGGCAACGTCGACACGCGCCTGCGCAAGCTCGAGGAGGGCGCAGCCGACGCCACACTGCTCGCCTGCGCCGGGCTCAGACGCCTGGGCCTCGAGCACCGCATCACTGCGCCCATGTCGGTGGACGACATGCTGCCGGCCGTGGCGCAGGGGGCGATCGGTGTCGAGATCCGCGCCGACGATGCGGCGACCGCGCACATGCTCGCGCCCATCAATCATCAGGAGACGGCTTTGGCCGTCGCCGCCGAGCGAGCGTTCCTCGCCAAGCTCGACGGCTCGTGCAGGACGCCCATCGCCGGCTTCGCCGAGCTAGCAGCGCCGGATCGCCTCATTTTCCGTGGCATGATCCTCACCCCCGACGGTCGTCAGTGCCACAGAACCCGCCGCGAAGGCCCGCCGGCGAGCGCCATTGCCATGGCCGAGGACGCGGCCAGCGAGCTCATCGGGCTCGCGGGGCCGCAATTTTTCCGCGCGCTTGCTTGATGCGCCTGCTCGTCACCCGCCCCGAGCCCGACGCGCTCAAGCTCAGAGCCGCGCTGGAGGAGCGCGGATACGAGGCGACGGTGGAGCCGCTGCTCAGCGTGTCGTTCGAGGAGGGTGAGGACTTCGATCTGGACGGCATACAGGCGCTGATCGCCACCAGCCGCTATGCATTGCGAGCATTGAAAACCCATCCACTGCGCGCGGCCGCGCGCAAGCTGCCGCTGTTCGCTGTCGGCCGGGCGACTGCCGCGGAAGGCCGGGCACTGGGCTTCGAAACGGTGGTGACGGGGGCGGGAACGGTCGCGGAGCTCGTCGCCCACGTCGTCTCGGTGGCCGATCCGGCCGCCGGCCTATTGCTCTATCTCGCCGGAGACACCGTCGCCGGCGACCTTCAGGGCGATCTGGAGTTGCACGGGTTCCGCGTGCTGCAGCGCGTCGTCTACCGCATGCTTGCGGCCTCTGCGCTCGGCGAGGCGACGATCGAGCAGCTGGCCACGGGCGAGATCGATGGGGTCATCCTCATGTCGCCGCGCACTGCCACCTTATACGCCTCGCTGATGCGCAAGCATGGGCTTGCCTCCGTCGCTCGGCGGCTGACCCATTTCTGCCTCTCCGACGCGATAGCGCAGCGGCTGAAGCCGCTGGGTGGTGCGCCCACGGAGATTGCCGAGGCGCCCCGGCTGGAAGAAGTGCTTGCCCTGATTGATCGAGCCGCTGCAAGATCGCATGGCTGAACGGGCCGTGGCACGGGAAGGTGGGGGCGGGTGCGACTTCGTTAAGGCGAAGCAGCCAATCTCGCCAATCGCATCCTGGAACTCGAGGACCGAGCCCCATGGCCAACAACAAGGAAGAAGCCGGCAAGGGTACCCCCCGGCCAGGCGAGCTGCCGGGCGGCAGGCGTACCTACGCAATGCTCGATCTGACGGCGTCGGAGGTGGAAGGGAGGACCGGCCCGTCTCGGGAAGCCGCATCGGCGCTGTCCCTCACTGCCGCGTCTGCCGCATCACAGGCCACGTCCCAGGCCACGCCCCAGGCCACGTCCCAGGCCAAGTCGCAGGCCCAATCGCAGGCCCAACCACAGGTCCAGCCAGAGAGCTCACAGGCCAAGCCGGAGCCCAGCGCTGCGGCGCCGGCCGCCAAGCACGCCGACCCGGCCCGCGCCGGGCACGCAGCTGACAGCAGAGGCGACGGCGCGCCGCCATCGAAGTGGGTGCGCCTTTTTGCGACACCTTGGCTGGCGCATTTGGCG
>Ga0306920_100005316_pt1 | contig 16622 bp, 14 predicted proteins | sample flu12Cox44000170_FD_204666 | JGI IMG/M metagenome (GOLD analysis project Ga0306920, IMG submission 204666) | Lab enrichment of tropical soil microbial communities from Luquillo Experimental Forest, Puerto Rico - flux4day.12C.oxic.44.000.170 (v2)... | ecosystem: Environmental > Terrestrial >... | reverse complement strand
TGGTCACCGCGTCCACCCGGGGCTGTCGACCCGGGCGCGGCCGGTCACGCAATCCCTCAATGCCTCCCTCTTCATAGCGGTTGTGCCATTCATAAGCCGCTGACCGGCTCAGCCCAGCCAGCCGCGCGGCTGCCTCATGCTCCATCCCCTCGAGCATGTTCGCGATCATCAGAACCCGCTGGCAGACACGCCCGCTCTCGCGTCGTGCCAAGCGCCGCAACTCGACCGCCCCCGGTTCGCTGCGAAAGAAGTATGCCGGCATCGTCCATCCCCCAAGCATGGTACACTCCCCTATTAACTATACCACATCTGGGGATCACCGGAAGACCGTATTAGAGCGGTTGCAGCACCGATTCCGACGGTGCCGTAGATGGTCAGTGCTGTCGCCTCGAGGTGCCTCGGAACGCATTGTGCCAAAAGCCGCATGCAAGTCAGATGCAAAAGCGCGAATGTCAGGCCGTGCAAGGGCTCGATCGCCGCGAGCGCCGGAAGCCAAGCGGTCTCGGCCATCACCGCCCATCGCACGACCCCCGCGCCGACGGAGAGCATCGCCGCACCTGCCGGGCCGATGCGGTCGAGCAAGGGGCGGCCGACCAGTAGGAAGACGACGACCTCGGCGGCGACCGAAAGAGACCATAGGAAACCCGACGTGCCCGGGCTGATTCCTGCTCTGCTCCAACGGATCATCGCAAAGGCGTCGTGCATCGCATGACTGCCGAGAATCAATGCCGCGAGCAAAACCATCTTGCGGTACAGAGGTAGCCGCAGCAACATTCCGATCCCGAGAGCCTGGCTTGCTGTGGCCGGGGCGTGACCATGCCTCGGCAATAATTGCGGAACGCCGAGCGCGGTGAATGCCGCGGCGGCAAGCAACGCCGCATTGAGCCAGACGATTACGACGATCCCGAAATGCCCGATGGCTTGGCCGGACAGCACCGAGCCCACAATAAAGGCGGCGGAGCCGCAGCCACGCAGCCAACCGTAGTGGAAGCTCCACCTGGCGGCACCATCTGACCCGGCGGGAGCTGCGGCCCCGAGCGCGAGCGTGTCACTGAGTGGTGCCAGCGGCGCCAATGCCGCCGAATGCAGCACACCGACCGCGATCAGCAACCATGCGCCTTGTGCCGGCAGATATCCCAGTCCGATCAGCGCCGCCGCGGCTGAGCAAAGTGCCAGGATGACTTTAGGAGCATCAAGCCGATCCGCCAGCCGGCCTGCCGCTGGACCAGCCATCAACCGCACCGCCGTACCGGCGGCCAGCACCAGCGCGATCGTCTCCGGACGCAGGTGTCGATTGTCGAGCAGAGTTGGAAGGTAAGGCGACTGGACGCCGAAGCCGGCATAAAGCGCAGCGTAGAGGATCAGGAACCGAGATAGCGTCGAGCGCGAAGAACTAATCATCCGATCTCACCGGCGCAGCAGCGATGCCAAGGCGGCGACGCCCACCCGGTCGCTCGACTAGCTTCCGCATGACAGAGACACCGGTTGCGAACAAATGAAATGCTCCTGGGCGGCCATAGCGCCGGGGTGTCCCCGCCGGTGTTGCGGTCGGTTGAAACGAAAAAAGGCCACCGGGCGTTCACCATAACGAGGAAGCATAGGGGGGTTGAGCCGGGAGGAAGCCGGTGGATAGGAATACGGTGGCGCATTACCGCACCCCTGCCGAGTTCCGGAGGGACCACTATGCGCGGCGCGAGCAATTGCAGCGCGAGACCGCCCTCCCCCTGGGGGCCGCACTGATTATTATCGTGCTGTTGTCCCTCGGGCTTTGGTGGGTCATCTTGTCGGCGGGTTCGCCATTAATTTCGGCCTTGTGGGGCAGGTAACCTGCCTCTTTCAGCTGTCCAGCCGGCACGGTGCCAGTATGAGCGCAGAATTGCCTCTTCCGCTCAGCTGATCTCTTGCCTCCATCTCATGGCGGTCGATGTAGGCAAAACCCAAGCCGCGGCCCCGGCTCATCCTCGCGCACCCGGAACACGCCTCCGTGCGTCTCCACCTTCGTCCTGACGCACCAGCGCGCAACGAACGCACTCGCGAGTGTCGCGGCGGCGAAGTAGATCGAGAGGGCGTCATTCAGCACGCCGCGCGTCCCCGAGGGTGTCATGGCCCGTCCGACCGGGCTGCAATTCTCGTCGAGCCAGGCGGTCATTTGCGTGTGTCGCTGGCCGAGACCTTGTGGCGGAACGCCGATCCTGATCCGGACGGGAAGGCGCCGCTCGGCCGAGGTGATCATGTCGTTGCCGCGACATCAGGTTCTCATCCAGATTGTCGCTGCCGTCCCATCCAGATTGTCGCTCTACATTTCGCGTTGTCCAGCCGCTTGGGCCTGCCGGGCCGCTAGGCTATTCCCTTAGCGTAGCACGGCAATTCCACTGTCTCGCTAAGCAACGCGATCAGATGGTGCGCTATGGCACGGCGGAGCAGCGCCGGGGTAGGCTCGAGCGATTGCTCGCCGGCGAGATCCGTTCGGCCTTTGCGATTAGCGAGCCCGACGTCGCGTCGTCGGAAGCCACCAACATCGAGACGCGCATCCGGCGACGCCGGCGATTACGTTATCAACGGCCGCAAATGGTGGACCTCGGGACCGCTCGATCCGCGCTGCAGGATCCTGATCGTGATGGGCCGGCCGGACCCCCACAACCCGGGCCGCTACCTGCCGGCAGTCGATGATCCTGGTGCCGCTGCCGCATCCCGTGTTCTCGTCAAACGCATGTTGTCGGTTTTCGGCTATGTCGAGGCCCCGCACGGCCATGCCGAGGTGGTCTTCGACAATGCCCGGGTGCCCGCCGCGAGCATGTTGCTCGGCGAAGGCCGCGGCTTCGAGATCGCGCCAGGCCGCCTCGGGCCCGCCCGGATCCACCATCGCATGCAGCTGATCGGCCTCGCGGAACGGCGTTCGAACGGATGTGCCGGCGGACGGCGAGCCGGGTGGCGGTTCGGCACGCGCCTCGCGGACCGGACGGTGACGCAAGAGCGGATCGCCGAGGCGCGCATCATGATCGAAGAGGCGCGGCTCCTGACCCTAAAGGCCGCCTGGATGATGGACACGCACTGCAACAAGGCGGCGCGCGCCGAGATCGCGATGATCAAGGTCGCCGTCCCCAACATGGCCTGTCGGGTTATCGACTGGGCGATTCAGGCCTTTGGCGGCACCGGGGTCACCGGCGATTACGGCCTCGCTTACGCCTACGCGACGGCGCGCGTGCTGCGCCTCGCCGACGGCCCCGACGAGGTGCACCGCAACCAGATCGCCCGCCTCGAATTGCGCAAACACCAGGGTCCCGCGAGCCTCACCGGCGGCTCAGCCGAGGTGTTGCCGCGCCACGCCGAACCGACCTCCGCCAGCGCCCGGTGTGGATAGCCTACCCACCAGTCCTGCGGGTTGGTGGCGTAAAGGCTAAAACCTAACGCATCGCACCCGAGGCCGCAGGTCCGTTCCGGGTGTGGCAAAAACCGCCATTTCTAATTATTGGCGAACGCCATCAGCGCAGCCCGAGTACGCATTTTGCGCACTCCTTTTCGTCGGCGGTCCATGTCTGCTCGGACTGGGTAAAGACCAGAGGTGAAAGCATCGCGATATAATCAATCAGATGATGGGAGCATCCCTTATCTGAGCTATTCACTTGGGCAAACGCGGTCTCATCGGTGATCGTAAAGACGTAGGGAAGCGTGCGGTATAAGTCAAAGTGCGTGATGTCGAAGGGGGGAACTCGCGGCACCACGTCATGCTCGTAGTTTATGACGATGTAGTTTGTTACCTGAGTATTGAAGGCGTCAACGAAATCATGATCGCCGAGCTTCGGTGAGGCGTACATTATCGCACTCACCCGATCAGTGCCGATGCCTCCACGGCCCGCTAGGTTAGGAGCTGCCGCGAGCTGATAGGCTAGGCATTCGGCGAGGGCTGAGCCAAGGCTGTGTCCCAGGACCAGTACGTCGGCGTTGCCTACTGCCTCCTTAATCCCTTCAACAAGATTTACCGTTGGGCCGCCAGCGAGCGGCCGGTACTGCATTGAAAGATAGATATCCGAAAAACCGCCTTCGACACGGCCCGGAAACTGTGGGCGCTGCTCTGCAACGAATACGAAGTTGTCGATCCACTCCTCGGCGCCGTCCGTGCCGCGAATGACTGCTGCGTATATGCCTCCCATCGACGCCAGGTATCCATACCGCCTAATATCTACGCCAGGCCGTATTACGGATTGTCTAAGTCCCGCCGCGTTCTGAGGCACGCCTTGCTTGGCACTCGGGGCCGTTGCAATAACGTTGTCACGCCCTGTGATAATGCCCTGTACGGTCCAGCCGTCCGTCGTAATACGCCCGTCGAAGGCCTTAGAGGTCGGGTTTTGGTCAAGATCACACATGTCCCAGGCATAGACGACCAGCAAGGCGTATTTTGCGTAGTCGTCGTTACTCAGGTTGCGAACGTCGATCATAATGCCCCCTACAGCTCTACAGCGCCTATGTGAAATCCTAACCTGATCACGGCAGAGCTCGGTTTAAATGGCAGTTTAGTCGAAGTCGGTCTTTCATTTGCAATCCGAGAAATGGGAGCTCGTGGCACCGAAAAGCGGCCCGGCAACCCGGACCCGCTACCGGCGGCAATCGATGAATCCTGGTGCCCCCCTGCCCCATCCAGGTGTCGTCGTCAAGCGTATATTGCCGGTCTTCGGCTATGACGAGGCCCCGCACGGCCATGCCGAGGTGGTCTTCGACAATGTCCACAGGCCGCCAACATATTGCTCGGCGACGGCCGCGGCGTTGAGATCGCGCCAGGCCGGCTCGGGCCGGGCGCATCCACCATTGCGTGCGGCTGATCGGGCTCGCCGAGCGCGCGCTCGAACGGATGTGCCGCCGTACGTCGAGCGGTGTGGCCTTCGGCGCAGTTTACCTGTGCGACATACGAAGGGTTGAGATGGGCATAATGCCACTGGTCATGCGTGGGTCAGCATGGCTTGAACTTGCCGAAATCGCCGGGAGGATGCGCCTGCCCACAAGGGTTGGCGCTAAAGGGTCGCGTTGGTCCCAAGGATGCTCGGACGCGCCGAATCGGACCAGCGCGTCGTCGACTTCGGTGTAATATGGGTTAAATATTTTAAGCTGCGCGATCATCCCAGTCCTGATCTTGGTCGGATCGCCGGGCGGGACTCCGGCGGTCCAAAAGCGCTTTTTTTTATTGAAATATCCGATCGTATCCAGGAATGAGGCAGCATAATAAAAGTAATCGGGGATGGGGTCGCTCTTATCCGGAGAGACCAGGCTGCCGTCATCCTTAACCGATCCTCCTAGGCACCAATTGGTCATCTCGTTGACTGCGGCGCTCGCCACCTGGCATTGCCGGGCACCATGTGGATCCACCCGCGATAAAACAGTTCGGTGACGTCGTACTTGTTGTGGTCGGTCATCGCCGTGCCACCGTCGAGCCAACCCTGCGGGTATGTCCCTGTCATCACATTTGTGCCGCACGGCTACGAGGCCAGGGGACTACGGCGGGTTGAGCCTGCCGGGCTTGAAGTTGGGTCCTGGGGAGTGGCTCATTAGCGCAAAATGTGGACAGCGGGCGAGCCCTTTGATGCACCTCCAGCCTTCCTCCCGGCAGCGCGAGTTGATCGCGCTTGCTCGCCGTCTGGCCCGCGAGCGCTTCGCCCCGCGCGCCGACCGCCACGACCGCGCCGCATCTTTTCCGTTCGACGACTATGCCGATCTCCGCACCGAGGGGCTCCTCGGCCTGTGCGTGCCCGAGCGCTACGGCGGGCTCGGGGCCGACTATGAAACCTACTGCCTCGTGGCGGAGCAGCTTGCACAGGGCAATGCCTCCACGGCGCTCACCTTCAACATGCACTGCCTCACGATGCTGATGATGGGCCCGATCGCCGATAACATGGCGATGCCTCCCGCCGTGCGTGAGCGCCACGAGAAGCTCCGCGCCGCCAAGTTCCGCGAGGTCGTAGAGGAAGGAGCTTTCTACGGACAGCCCCACAGCGAGCCGGTGGAGCACGGCGAGACCGATACTAAGCTCGGTGTGGGCGGCCGGCGCTTCGGCACCACCGCGCGCAAGGTGGATGGCGGCTATGTGGTCAACGGGCGGAAGTTTTTCGTCTCTCTGGCGGGCTGCGCCCCATATTACGCCACCCCTGCTATCCGGCTCGGTGACGAGCCGTGGATCGAGCGCACCCTCTATCTCCAGGTTCCCAAGGACGCGCCGGGTGTGTCCTTCCCCGGCGAGTGGGATCCGATGGGGATGCGCGCCACCGTCAGTCGCGACATGTTGCTCCAGGACGTGTTTGTCCCCGACGACGCGGAGGTGCTGCCGCCGGGCCTGTTCGGGGCCATGTACAACGCCTTCCCCCACCTCTTCCTGAGCTTCTCCGCGACCTTCCTCGGGCTCATGCAAGCGGCCTATGACAATGCCCTCGCTTACCTGACCGGCCGGATGCCGGGCGCGCCGATCCCGCATACCGAGATCGCGGCGAAGGGTCATGCGATAGCGGAGATGCTCTTCGCGATCGAGTCCGCCCGCGCGATCTACTACCGAGCAATCTCAGAGGCCCAGGTCGATGCTCCGCTGGAGGCGGTCCAGCGCGCCCGGGCGGCGCACGTGACCGTGCAACGCGCAGTGGTCGCGGTCACCCAGGAGGCGATCCGCGTCTGCGGCGGACGGGCCTTCCTCAAGCGCTATCCGCTCGAGCGCTACGCACGCGACGCGCGGGCCGCAGCACTCATGCGCCCGTGGACTCAGGAGATCGCGACGCAGCAGGCATGGGAGGCAGCACTTGGCTTGGACGTGCAGCAGGGCAGTGCCGCCGGGGCGTGACCGTACTTCCGTCGGTTGCGAGAAAGACGGCGCAGCTTTGCCGCCGATGATTGCGAGGGCCTACGCGCAGACACCGTAGCTTGGCCGCACGAACAACAACCCCCCACGCCCCCCCGTGTGCTTTGCGCCGATTCCGGCCGTTCGCGCGACAACGAGGCTCGGCCCAGGTGGACCCCAAGCCGACCTTGACGGCAGCAAGGCGCGGTTACTAACCCCGCTCACCTTGACGGCGATGGGCCGATTGCCAAAGGTGTGGCCCGCGATCAGGTGAGAAAGGAGATGCCGATGCTGCCCCTGGTTCTCTCGTCTGACTCTCATGTGTTCGAACCGCCCGATCTGTGGCAGACCCGCATCGATAAGGCGTTCCGCAATCGTGCGCCGCGGATCGAGCGGATCGACGGCGGCGATCATGTCGTGGTCGAAGCGGATCAGATCCTCTCTGGGATTGGCCTGATCTCGAACGCCGGCGCGCGGTTCGAGGCGCCCGAGACGATTTCCGCCCAAGGCCGCTTCGAAGACGTGCTGCGCGGCGGGTACGACCCCGAGCAGCATCTCGATGACATGGCGCTCGACGGGGTGGCCGGTGAGGTCCTCTATCCGAGCCAAGGGCTCTTTTACTTCAAGGTGGCGGACACCCCGCTGATGTCCGCGATCTTTCGCGCCTACAACGACTGGCTCGCCGAGTTCTGCCGCACCGATCCCACCCGATTGAAGGGCGTCGCGATGATCAACCTGGACGATGTCCGGGACGGGATCAAGGAGCTGGAGCGCGCCGCGCGCCTCGGTCTCTCGGGTGCCATGATCACCGAGTATCCGGCCGAGGACCGGCGCTACGACCAGCCCGAATACGAGCCTTTCTGGGCCGCCGCCGCTGCACTCGATCTGCCCTTGAGCCTGCACACGGCGACGCGGCGGCAGGGCAAGATCCGCGGCGCCGGTCCCGGAACACTGCGCGACGCCAGCAGCCGCGCGACCAAGGCGTTCTATCCGGCATTGTCGATGTGCGACATGATCTTCTCCGGTGTCTTCGATCGTCATCCGCGCCTGACATTGGCGATCGTGGAGTTCGAGCTGGCATGGGCGCCGAACGTGCTCACCTCCATGGATTACACCTACCGCGAGCGCCACGGGGAAGCGATCTACCGGTTCAAGGACGGCATGAGGCCCAGCGATTTCTTTCGCCGTAACATCGTGCTGAGCTTCCAGGAGGACGCCATCGGGATTCGCCTGCGCGACGTCATCGGCGTCGACAACATGATGTGGGGCTCGGACTATCCGCACAGCGAGTCGACGTTCCCGCAATCGCGGCAGATCCTGGCGGAAATTCTGGAGGGCGTGCCGGACGACGAACAGGCCAAGATCGCCGCCCTCAACACCGCCCGCGTGTACCGCTTTGACGCGGCGAGTCTGACCGTCCCTCTTGGCCAGGACTGGTCCCCGGACGAGGCGCGCCGACCCCTGTAAAAGCCCGGAAAACAGGGTGAATTATCGATTCCACCCTGACATTAGCCTGTGTTATCCACCCTAAAATTAGCCGGATCAAATACTTATAACCCAGACAGCGGTTCACGCGAACAGGGGTCCCTGGTGGTCCCGCAGGGTGCGGAATCGGCCTATCAGGGTGGTAACAGGGTGGACTCGATTTACGGTAATCATATTAATATATTGACAATTTTACGATGGCGATATGTAGGCGCAAACTTCCCAGAGGCAAGATCTCCGAGACGAACCCGAATGCGCTGTGAATCTACCCAGGACGCCAGCGCACGCCCGATTCAACAAGAGCCGATCGGGCAACCCGTGCGGTCGGCCGGCGAAAAACCTACCCGCATTGCGCAACGAGAACGGTCTGGCACTAAGCTTTCTTAGGCGACCAGCCATACGCTTTGGCGCAGGCGCCGCCCATCAGCATCGCCCGCTCGGTGTCGCTGAGGCGGTCAGTCTTCAGGAAGGGCTCGACGGCCTGCTCGTAGTTGACGACCGCGAACGCGCGCGTCCAGTCCGTGCCCCACAAGCAGCGCTCGAACCCCCAGGCGTCGAAGATGCGGGCCAGCGGGTCCCAGATGTCCGGGAACGGATACGGCTCCTTCGACAGCGTGCAGGCGCCGGTGATCTTGATCACCGCATTCTTGCGCTTGACGAGTTCGACCACTTTCGGAAGATCGGCCCAGGGCTGCGGGGGCGCGGGCGGTATGCTCGGCTGCTGGATGCCCATATGGTCGATGATGAACCGCGCGTCGGGGTGGCGGTCGATCAGCGCCGTGCCCGCGTCGACGTTGCCCCAGAACAGGACGTTGACCGGGAAATCGTTTTTGACGGCCGCGCGCAGGATGCGGTCGAGCCCCGGATCGTCCGGCGCGCGCTTTGACTCTTTCGTCAGGATGATGCGGATGCCGACCGTGCCCGGTGTCTTCTTCCAGTCGGCGATGACATCGGCCAGCGCCGGATCATCCGGGTCGACCGGTTTGACCAGGGCGAACTTGTCGGGGTGGGCCCGTTGCACCGAGACCGCATAGCTGCCGTCGTACTGGTACATCGAGAACGGCGAGATGTAGATGGCACCATCGACGCCGACCTTGTCCATCGCCGCCACCATCTCGTCGCCGGTGACGTTAGCGGGCCAGTTCGGCACGCTGTGCCACGGCCGCTCAGGCGTGTTCGCGGCATAGGCGTGGACCTGGGCATCGATGACCACTGGCGGCCGCGCGGCGGCATCCCCTTCGCGCACCAGCCCCGGTCCGGCCGCGGCGAGCGCCGCCGCGACCTGCAGCACGGTACGCCGGTCGATCAGCCTGCCTCCCGACGCTGACCGGTTGGCCATTTCCCCCTCCATGCCGCTTCTGGACCCACGCTCCTCAGTTCGCGTCAGACGATGCAGTCCTGCCTCAGCTGCGCGACCGCCGCGGCGTCGAGGCCGAGCCAGTCGGACAGCACCTCGGCGGTGTGCTCGCCGAGCAGTGGTGCCGACTCGACCTTGGTTGGCACGCCATCGAACCGCACCGGCCAGGTCGGCATCACCATTTTGCGTTCGCCGTGCGTCATCTGCTGCAGGATGCCGCGATCGAAAAAGCTCGGCTCGTCGATCAGCTCTTGCGTGTCGAGCACCGCACCCGCCGGGACGCCGACTCCGCTCAACTGCGCCATCGCTTCTTGCTTGGTGCGCTCCCTGGTCCACCCGGTGACGATCGCGTCGACTTCAGCCTCGCGCTGCATGCGTGCGTCAGGCGTCGCATAGCGCTCGTCGCCGATCAGGTCCTCGCGGCCGATCAGCTTCAAGAGACGCGGCCAATGCTCCGGATTGGCGCGGCTCGTCGACAGGTAGACGTAATCGTTGGAGCCGCCGGGCTTACATGGGTAGATGCCGCCGGGCGGGTTGTTGGCCGCCCGCTGGCGCGGTGCCGCCTTACCCGTGCGCGCCTGCGTGATGAATCCGCCGCGGCTGTAATGCATGACCGAATCCTGCATCGCCACCTGCAGCCACCGCCCCTTGCCGCTGCGGGCGCGGTCAAAGAGCGCGCTGACGATGCTGAAGGCCATCAGCATGCCGGTGCCGGTATCGCCGATCGTCGGGCCAGGCTTGACCGGGCGGCCGCCGCTTTCGCCGGTAATGCTCATCGCACCTCCGGCGGCCTGCGCGATCGGGTCGAACGACAGCCCCTTCTCGAACGGGCTGCCGTCGCCAAAGCCCTTGACCTGGGCATAGATGATCGACGGATTGATGCCGCTGACGACATCATAGCCGAGCCCCAAGCGCTCAACTGCGCCGGGCGCGAAGTTCTCGGTGAAGACGTCCGCCTTCTTCACCATCTCCTTGACCAATGCCAGGCCGCGCTCGTCTTTGAGGTTGACGGTCAGGGAGCGCTTGTTGGCGTTGTACATCATGAAATAGAAGGCGTCGCCGAAGCCGGTGCGGCCGGCTTCGCCGCGCGGCGGCTCCACCTTGGCGATGTCGGCACCCATCCAGGCGAGCGCCTCGGTGCAGGTCGTGCCGGCCTCGAACTGCGTCAGATCGAGGACGCGGATGCCCTTGAGGAGGGCGGGTGACACAGGGGTTACGGTCATTGTCGAACTCCTTGCCTTCATCAGGTTGGGTGACACGCTCAGGGCTCCGCCCAGACCCCACCATTGTCGGCCATCTGCGCCAGATAGCGATCAAAAAATGCGCCACTTTTACATATACAACCCCGCGCCCTGTGTCCGACGCCACCGCGAAAAACGGGAACCCAGGGATTTCGGTCGCTTGCCCCCTCGGTCTCCGCTTGCGCGGGGACGACGTATTTGTTGTCCATAGGAGTTCCTGACAGCCTCGCAGGCCGGGATCTATTCCGGTGATGGCCACCGGCCGGAGCCTGTCCTCGCGCCGCGCGCAGAGCGGACCTGTGAGCCGGTGTGACCAGAGTTGAACCGCGGCGTGCCACGAATACCTGAAGAAAGCTTAATAGAATTTGCTCAAAAGTAAAATAAAAGTGGGAGCATACATTAATTGACGTGTTTTTGACTCCCTGAATTGGGTGGAGAGCTATACAATTGATATGTGCCATTGATAGCACGAGTCTCACCCTCGATGGGTGGTTACGATGCCTAGCGAAAATGAGCAGAAGGAAGGTTTTCTGCTCAGTATTTGGCAGGCGATAACGCTTGTCGGCGATGCTCGAGAGCGGTCGGACGAGATCGAGCCCTCCGAACTGGAAACCGTTCTCGCAGAAGCCGAGACGCTGCTGATCGCCGCCGTCTCGGAAGCGGCCCACAACCCAGCCAAGCGGGCAGGCCCTTGGCGCAGGCTGACGTTTTGGAGAGCAAATCCCGAAACGCGGTCCCGCAATGTCTCGTCGACTGAAGCGACGGCCGTAATCCCTTTCCCGGGGCTCAGAATCGCCGAGAGCAGGGTACTGAGCGCCGGTACGACGCGCGGATCAAATCGGCCTGCTCAATGGCCTCGCCCGAGTGCGGGGGGCACAAGCAAAGAATTCGGACCATTTCAACCCAGCGGCGGCCGAATCGGCCGAGCGCTCCGATTATCACTGTTCGCCGGCCTCACTCTTCTCCCAGTGTTCGTAACCCAGGCCTGGCTTGAGATCGACTTGCGGAGCGATCGGCAGGCGGCGATCCGCGAAAGCGTTGTCCATCGGGTTCGCCAGCTCGCCGCGGATGTCGGAGAGCTGCGAGAAGGCGCTCGACAATTGTTGCTCGCGATCGCCGAACTGAACTCCGTCAGGTTCCGTCAAGCCGAGGCTTGTTCTGGTTTGTTGGCGAAGCTCAGGTCTCGCTATCCGAATTACGCGCTGCTCGGGGCAGCCGATCTTCAGGGCCGGGTTTTTTGCGCAAGCGGAGCGGCGCCCGCCTCCGTCGAAGATCAGTCGTTTTTTACACGAGCTGTGGCTCACGATGGATTAGTAGTTGGGAATTACTGGGTCGATCGCGCAGACGATAAGAAGAAGATAATCAGCTTCGCCCTGCAAATGACCGACGGTGCCGGGTCGCCGGCAGGCGTCGTATTTGCCGGGCTAGACTTGGCCTGGCTCTCCGATCACCTCAAGGAAGGCGGACTTCCTTCGACTGAATCAAAATTGATCGCCGATCGCGACGGCAACATCATAGCGCGGCTCCCGTCGGCCGAAGACTTTGTTGGCAAAAACATGAGGGCGTCCCATGAGCGGATTATGGACGGCGGCGAGGCAGGATGGGAGGAGGTGACGGGTGTAGACGGCATCACGCGTATTTTCGGCTATGTCCCTGCGAGTTTGCCCCCGAAAGATTTCTTCCTGAGCATAGGAGAACGAAAGGACGCCTCCTTCGCCGCGATCAACTATGCGACATGGCGGGATACCACGATTCTCCTGGTCGGTTTATTGGGTTCAATTTGTGCGGCTTGGGCTGGGCGCAATCTGGTCTTTGGTCCCACCGAAGGGTTCCGTCGATCCGCAGCTCAGCACCGTCAACTCACCCGAAAAAACGCGATCGCGGTCGCAAAACCTTCGGCGCCGACTGGATTTGCTCGAGCGCACTGGGTCACCTTGGTCGTCCGATCATTGAACGACTGCCGCCTCGGCTCGTCGACATCCTGGATAGGAGCGACGTATTTTGCCCGAGGTCCGCCGGGACCGCGGCTCGAAGATTGCGAGCCCAAGAGCAGCCATTCGAAGCGAAAAATCGTCAACTACGACCAGGTTTCTTGCGAAAGAGTTGCTCAGGAAATCCCGTGAACGGACCAATTCGTCGCCCCGCGAGATCACGGGAACGAACTCGACATCGCCGAAGAAGGCGCGCTCGCCAAGCAGCCGAGGCGATCAAGGCAGCTCCAGCCCTCGGGTTGCGAGCGCGACGAGACGTGGAATCGGCCGGTTGCCGTGCTCGTAATAGGCAACCATGCGGCGTCTGATACCGAGAGCCTTTGCCGCCGCGTCGAGAGTATAGGCTTTGCGCTCGCGCCAGTGCCGGAACTCTGCTGGCGTCATCGTCGCGCCCGCCTACTCCTGCGCCAGCCGCCAAAAGGTATCGGCCGACGTGTCGATCTCGTCCGTCCACACCACATCGGTTCCGTGCTCGCCAACCCGCACCTGCCGGAACAGCCCCGGCGACTGCCGCAGCGGCGCGTACAACCGGAAGCTCTCGACCATGCCCGACACGTCGATCAGGTTCTCGTCACCCGTGTCCCAGCGGACCCGCAAGGTCATCGATGTGGCATCCGGCGTAGCGGCCCTGATGCGCGGCAAGACCTTCCTCGGCATGGTCAACCTCACGTATCCAACTCGGCCCATTCGAGCGCCAGGCTCTCTCGGTGAGCGCGCGCTCAGGCGACCGCTTGATCTGGGCAGGGCGCGCCTCGCCTTAGGTCACCCGCAAATCCGAAATTCGCACCAGCACCTGAAAGTCGGGGCCAACGATGTGGAAATGCGGCTGGCCGGTGATCGTCGGCCGGCCACTGGTGTAGTAGCCCGGCGCACGACGCCCGCGGGCCGGAGCGTCGCGCGCCTGTCACTTCGTGGCGAAGATCGCCGGCATGCAGCTGGCGCACACCGTATCCGGCGCCTTGTCGGGGTTGCCGATGAAGTCGAACGTGATTTGCGCCCCACAGGCGCTGAAGTGCCGGACATTGTGTCCTATCCCCGCAAACGGGATCCAGCGTGCTGCCGGGCCGATCCGCTCCGCGACATCGCGGCCCAGCGCCGGACCCGCCACTGGATCGAACTGGCCACCCAGCACCAATGTTGGCACGCTCGCGCCCTGCGGGATCAGCGGTGGCGGCCCGAGCTCGGCCCAATCCCGGCTCATGCCGCAAAGTATATTCTCGTCCGATATATCAGCATCATTCGGCAGCGGATCGCGATAGTGAGGCCGATCCCTGCATTCCACCGCGGCGTGCACCCCAACGTCCAGCGTCGCCGCGGCCGCCTTGAGCGCAACCAGCAAGGGCGCCACACCCTGGGTTTCGTCGTCATGTATCCGCCGGATGAAGGTCGGCAGCGTCGGGTAGTATGTCGGGTAATACAGCAATTGGCTGACAATCCTCTCGAATAGTGGCGCCGTGATCCGCACCCGATCGTCTGGCATTTGCATCCGCGGCGGCACGGCGACGGTCAGCGAGCTCTGCGCAAGCAGCCGCAGCGTATCCTGATAGAGCCCAGCCAGATCGGGAGTCGCTGCCGCGCACTCTTTGTCCTGCGTACAAGCATCGAAGAACGCGGCCCGGGAGGCGCCGATGCGGGGGCGGCATCGGGTCGGGCGGATAAACCGAATCGAGTACAACCGAGCGGAGCGTGTCCGGATGCAGCGCCATTAGCGTCATGGCGACGGTCGTGCCATAGGATTCGCCGTACACGTTCCAGCGCTCGATGCCGAGCGCCTGCCTGACCTGGTCGATATCCTCGGCCGTCGTCGGGGTTCCGAAATCGGCAAGGTCGATGCCCCGCTTCACCGCCTCGTCGTGGCACGACATGTAGGTGGTCCGCAGGCGGGCCTTGGCGTCCTGCGTCCTGTCCGCAAGGAAGACGATCGATTCGTCCAGAAGCCTCCGGTTGAGATCGCGGCACAAGTCAGGTTCGGACCGGCCAATGCCGCGCTGATCGACCAGGATCAGATCGCGCTGCGCCGCATAAGGTTTTTGCGCCTGATACGCCGCATACATGGTCAGGGGCTCGCCCGGGCCGCCGTTAATGTAGATGACGGGGTCGCGCAAGGCGGGTTGTTGGGCGCTTTTGGCGATCACTACCGAAAGTGCGAATGTGCCGGATTCGGGATGGGCATAGTCGCGCGGCACGTGCACCGTGCCGCAGCGCAGCCCTGCCGCGACATTCGCTGCGTTGGGCACGTCGCAGGGGGACTCCTCGAACGCCGGAGCAGCCGGCGATGCAGCGGCCGCGACACCGCAATATCCGATCTGGGCGGCGAGGAGCAGCAGGCCAACCCCGAGCAGCCGGCGTACGGGTCCCTGGTTCACTGCGCGACAGGAGATGCAGGTGACTTCATGCTGCGACTTTGCACCGTAATTGCACACCGGAAGAGTCCTTTAGCGATGTCGCGTGACCGAAAAATCCCTTGGCTCGGCTACACGACACCCGTCATTCCCGCGAAAGCGGGAATCCAGGGGGCCGAGATACGAGCGCCCGCCCCCTGTTCATGCCAGGGGCAAGCTCTGGGCCCCCGCTTTCGCGGGGGCCACGACCTGTTAGTCATCCCAGGCTCATTTCCGGTCAGATACTCAGGCTGAAAGTAGGCATGCTCGGCAAACACCTTCTGATGGCCTCGATTGCCGTCGTCTCGAGCGCGTTCTTCCTCGGCCTCGCCGTGCTTGGCTGGGGCGGGTTCGGCGCATTCTTTGCGCATCCGCCCTTCATCGCGGTCCTGGTGGTCTTCGTCCTCTTGCTGGGTGCGGCGATGTTCACGCAAGGCAATCTGAACCCCGGCGAGCGCGAGGACCGCGGCAATCGCTGGGTAATCTGGGCGCTCATGGGACTGAGTGTCGCCCTTGCCTATGTGCCGGCCTATACCGACCGTATCGGCTTCTGGACCCTGGATGGCGAGGCAATGCGCTGGATCGGCGTCGTGCTTGGCGCGATCGGCGGCACGCTCCGCATCCTGCCCGTCTTCGTGCTGGGACGACGCTTCAGCGGCCTCGTCGCGATCCAGAAAGGACACAGGCTTGTGACGACCGGCGTTTACGCCACGATCCGCCACCCGAGCTATGTGGGCTTATTGATGACCGTGGCGGGCTGGGCGCTGGTGTTCCGCTCAGGGGCAGGGCTCAACATCGCGGCCTTGTTCGTGCCGATTATCCTCGGCCGGATCAGCGCCGAGGGGCGGCTGCTGGCCAGCCAGTTCGGCGCCGAATACGAGGCCTATCGGGCACGAACATGGCGCCTCATTCCGGGGGTGTATTAGGAGTCAAGTCAGAGGCTCATCCAAGGTTCGAATGCGGGGACGATGGACGGGTCAGCTCTGGGCATATCTGAGTATCACGATTTAGCTCAGAATATTCGGGCCTGGCAGAGACTTCTTTGATGCGGTTGGCAGCTGTCATGCGGGGCTCTCCCGGCGCGGCGATATTCAGTCTGGGAGAACAGCGCCGCAGAATGCGGAGGAGCGACGTGTCGCTCTCGATCAGGTCGCGAAAATGCCTAATTCGCTGGCGATCAAGTAGTGTCATCGGCAATAGGTCCGCCACTGGTTGGGCGCGCTATCAAAAGTGTCGGCGCAAGATAGAAATGGCACCGGGCGCGCAAAGTAGAAATGACACTCCGGGGCCGCGGAGCCGATCGCATCGGCATTGCCTCGATGTTGGGTCCTGTCCAATGAGACCGCGGGCTGGTCT
>Ga0306920_100005315_pt1 | contig 16627 bp, 17 predicted proteins | sample flu12Cox44000170_FD_204666 | JGI IMG/M metagenome (GOLD analysis project Ga0306920, IMG submission 204666) | Lab enrichment of tropical soil microbial communities from Luquillo Experimental Forest, Puerto Rico - flux4day.12C.oxic.44.000.170 (v2)... | ecosystem: Environmental > Terrestrial >... | reverse complement strand
CTACGCCGGCGCCCGGAGCAGACCGGGGACGGCTACCGAGGGCGAGGATGTGCCCCAGCTTCTCTCGCTTCGTCCGGAGATAACCGAATGAATGTGGGGTGGGAACGCTTTCGCAGGGAACGCGCTCGATCACCTCGATTCCGCGATCGCGCAACGCGCGGGCTTTATCAGGGTTGTTCGAGAGGAGTCGCACCCAGCCGATGCCAAGGTGGTGGAGGATTGCGGCCGGCAGCGTGAAATCCCGGCAATCTGCCGCGAAGCCCAGGGCGTGATTGGCTTCCACCGTGTCAAGACCCTGATCCTGCAGGGCGTACGCCTGCAGTTTCGCCATCAGGCCGATGCCGCGCCCTTCCTGGTGTTCGTAAATCACCAGCCCGCATCCTTCCTCTGCGATGGCGCGCATCGCGAGGTCGAGCTGATCGCTGCAGTCGCAGCGCATGGAGCGGAAAAGTTCGCCCGTCAGACACTGCGAATGGATGCGCAGGAGCGGTACACCCTGGGTCAGATCGCCGAGGACCAGCACCAGCGCCGTCTCAGTCCGATGGCTGCCGTTGGTGATGTGTCTCTCGAAACCCAGTGCCCGGAAAACACCCCACTTGGTGGGCATGCGGGTAGTGAGCACCCGGCGAATCGTCCACGCCGCGGCTGTCATCGCATGGACCCTCCGGGTGTCATCGCCTGACCTAGCCGCGCGCCGCCGCGCGTGACTTCACCGTCGAGCTCGCGCCCGTACCGGGTATCGCGCCACTGGCCCGCAAGCCATCAATCTGATCGGCCGCGAACCCGAGCTCGGTGAGGATCTCGTCCGTGTGCTCGCCCAGATTCGGTGCGAGGCGCGGCGCGACCTTGGGTGCCTCCTTGATGGTCACCGGACTATTGACGGTGTAGCGCGGGGTCTGATTGCCGTCGGCGATCGGCACGATGATCTCATTGGCGAGAAGCTGCGGATCGCCGACGATCTCCTCGGCGATCTGCGCCACGCCGTAGGGCAGCCGGACGGCGTCGAGCACTTTCTTCCAGTGCGAGAGCGGGTGCTCGTTAAAGGTCCGATCGAGCTCCGACACGAGCGCCGCGCCATGGACCGCGCGACTCTTGTTGTCGGTGAACCGCGGGTCGGTCAGGAGGTCGGCGCGATCGATCGCCTTCGCGAACACCGGCCAGTTCTTGTCCGTCTCCACGAACGCGAGCATGAGCCAGCGATGATCGGAGCTCTGGAAAGCCGCGCCGGCGAGCGGATTGGGGGGCTTCGCTCGATCGATTCGAGAGAACTTCGCGCCGAAGAGTGCCGCCTGTAGCCACGCCGCGGTCGCCCAGGCACCTTCCGCAATCAGCGAGGTCGACACGTTGCAGCCCTTGCCGGTGCGCTCACGCCGATAGAGCCCGGTGACGATTCCCGCATAGAGCGAGATCGCGGTCGCATGATCGCCGATGCCCGGAACCGGGACGGCGGGGGGACTGCCCTCGTTGCGGGTGAACTCCATGAGCCCGGAACGCGCCCAGTACGCTGTGATATCAAAGCCCGGCTTGTCGGCCTCCGGTCCCCGCTCGCCGTACCCGGTAAGGTCGGCGTAGATGAGCCGCGGGTTGAAGGCGGAGATCTCCTCGTAGGTCAGTTTCAGCCCCTTCTTCACGCGCGGAGGGAAGTTGGTGACAAAAACATCGGCCCATTTGGCGAGGTGCGCGAGGATGGGCGCGCCGTCCGGATGCTTCAGATCGATGGCGAGGCTCCGCTTGTTGCGGTTGGTGAGCTGCCAGCTGTAGTTCACCGACAACGTGGGATTCGGCGGAGTTCGGTAGAAGTAGCGATAGGGATCGCCGCTGCCCGGCGGCTCCACCTTGATCACATTCGCGCCAAAATCGCTGAGCACGGTGGTGGCAGCAGGCCCGGCAATGAAGCTCGCGAGGTCCACCACCTTCAATCCTGAAAAAATGCTGTCAGTTGCCATCACGAACTCCTATTTGCCTTTGAACTGCGGCGCGCGCTTCTCGAGGAACGCCGAGGTTCCCTCTCTCTTGTCCTCGGTCGCGGCGCACATTCCAAATAGAGACGCTTCGAGCGCCAAACCCATCTCCTGGCTGGTCTGCAAGCCGAGGTTGACCGCCTCCAGCGAGAAACGGACGGCGACCGGCGCGTTGGCGAAGATCTGTCTCAGAATCTCCTCGGCGCGCGCCATGAGCCCTGGCGCCGGCACCAGCTCGTTCACCAGCCCCAGGCGATAAGCTTCCTGTGCGTTGATGATCTCGCCTGAAAGAATGAGCTGCAGGGCGCGACCCTTGCCGATGAGACGCGGCAAGCGCTGTGTACCGCCACCACCGGGGATGATTCCCCACTTGACCTCGGGCTGCCCGAACCTGGCGTGCTCGGCTGCGATGCGAATGGTGCAAGCCATCGCCGTCTCGCAGCCGCCGCCGAGCGCAAAGCCGTTGACGGCGGCAATCACCGGCTTGCCAAGATTCTCTATGAGGTCGAGGACACCCTGGCCGTAGCGCGAGGACGCCTCGGCCTCGAGGGCGCTGACGTGAGCGATATCGCTCAGATCCGCACCGGCAATGAACGCCTTGTCGCCGGCGCCGGTCAAAATAACTCCGCGGATCACGGCATCGTCGCGGGCGTCCTCGAACACCGTGCGCAACTCCTGCCAGGTACGTTGGTTCAGTGCATTGAGAACCTTGGGGCGGTTGAGGGTTACATAAGCGATGGTGTCCTTCTTCGCGTACAGCACGTTCTCGAGCACTGGCGTTCTGACGGGCGTATCCATGACGGCTCCTCGATTGGCGGCTCGCGCTTTAGACGAACGCACTCAATCCCGTGATCGCCTTGCCGACGATCAGGTTCTGCATCTCACGGGTTCCTTCGTAGGAATAGAGTGCCTCGGCGTCGGCGAAGTAACGTGCGACGTTGTAGTCGAGAACGATACCGTTGGCGCCAAGGAGCTCGCGCGCCCAGGCGACGGTCTCGCGCATCCTCACCGTGGTGAAGGACTTGGCGAGCGAGGCGTGATGATCGAGGAGCTTCCCTTCATCCCCCATCGCCGCGAGGCGCAGCATCAGGCACTGCGAAGCGGTGATGTTGCCCAGCATCTTCGCCAGCTGGTCCTGGATCAGCTGGAAAGCACCGATCGGCTTGCCGAATTGCAGACGCTCCTGGGCGTAGGTCACGGCATGCTCGTAGGCACCCATCTGACACCCCGTGGCCAGCCAGCCAACGGCGTAGCGTGTCATGCGCAGCACGCGGGCCGTATCTTTGAACGAATTTCCTCCCTGCAGCCGGTTGGCTTCCGGCACACGGCAGTCCTTGAGCGTGATGAGGCCGTTCTGCACGACGCGCAGCGCGACCTTGTGCTGGATCTTCTCGACGCTGAAACCGGGGGTGCTCTTGTTCTCGACGATGAAGCCCTTGACCTGGTTGTCGACCACATCGCGTGCCCAGATGATGGAGAGGTCGCACCAGGGTGAGTTGCCAATCCACTTTTTCTGGCCATTCAGCACCCAGGTATCGCCCTCCCGCTTGGCCGTGGTCGTGAGGCCGCCGGCGGCTCCTGAGCCGACGAGCGGTTCGGTCAGCCCGAAACAGCCGATCTTCTCGAAGCGCGCCATGGCCGGAAGCCACTTCTGCTTCTGCTCCTCGGAGCCATCACGATGGATCGAGCCCATCGCGAGGCCGTCATGCACGCCGAAGAAAGTGCCGATGGACGCATCGACGCGTGCCAGCTCCATGGCAACGAAACCGAACAACTTGGCACTGCCGCCGCGACATCCGTAGCCCTTGAGTCCCAGCCCGCCGATGTTGAGTTCCTTGATTGCTGGCAGCAGCTCGAATGGAAACGCATCCTCGGCCCAGTACTTGTTGATGATCGGTGCTACTTTGTTGTCCATAAAGGCGCGCACCTGCTTCACGAGCGCCGCCTCCTCCGGGTCCAACGTCTCGGCCAGATCGTAGAAGTCGCTGTTGGGTGCCGGCAGTGGCTTCGGCTGTCTCAGATCTCGCGGTGCGGTAGCCATCTGAAGTGTCTCCTTCCGTCGTTCGGCCCGATTTCGTATAGAGGTCAATTGCCCATCGTCGAGGGCATGATCCGTGTTGATGACATCCGCATCTTGTGCGGAAGATGCGTGAATGTGCGGATCCCAGCGTGTCGAGAACGGTGGCCGTGGCGTCTCATCACGAGGCAATCCCTTTAGTTGCGCTGAGTGCGTAAACGCAGCAACCCCACGAGCACCTCGTTTTCGTCCTTCGCGAGTGCCTCAACCGAGCGCCCTCCTGCCTCCTGCAGGACACCCTCGATTACGGTCCGCGTGAGCTCGGGGGTGATTGCTGGAGTCCCGAGAACGGGAATCAGCTTCTCGATGACGCCGGGCATCAGGTGCTCCATGAAATGCTTGATTCCTCCCGCACCGCCGCCCAGGTGGAACTGCAGATTCGGACCCATGACTCCCCACCGCAGCCCCGGCCCCCAGCTCACCGCATCGTCCGCGTCAGTGACACTCAGCACGCCCTGCTCGATGAGATAGAGCACTTCCTTGTAGAGCGCCGTCTGGAGGCGATTCGCAACGTGTCCGGGAATCTCCTTTCGCAGATAGATTGCTTTCTTGCCGATCGACTTATAGAAGGTCATGGCCTGCTCGATGGCTGCCGGTGAAGTCTTGGACCCGCCAACGACTTCCACCAGCGGGATGATGTGCGGAGGGTTGAACGGATGGCCGATGACACAGCGCTCGGGATGCCTACACTGTGACTGAATGACGCTCATCGTGAGCGACGACGAGCTGGAGGCAATCAGCGAATCCTCCGGCGTCACCGCATCCATGTCCGCGTACAACTTGATCTTGAAATCTGGTCGCTCGGGGCCGTTTTCCTGGACGAAATCCGCCCGCGACAACGCCTCCCGCATATCGGCGGTAAAGCTCAGCCGCTCCCGCTTTGCTCCCGGGGACAGCCCGATCCGGGTCAGGATGTCCCACGCCTCATCCACGTACTTGCGAAGGTTTGCCTCCGCCCCGGGGGCGGGATCGGTGGCGATAACATCAAAGCCACGCGCGAGATAGTGTGCGGCCCAGCTGGCACCGATCACACCGGTGCCCACAATCGCGATGCGGCGAACAGGCTTGTTCAGTGACATGGTCATTTCTCCGTAGGCAACAGTTCTGCGTAAGCGATACCGGTAAGGTTGCCCTGAGCCACGGCCAATGGACGCTTTTCCGGTCCACCGAGAGGCGCGCCATAGACCGAGCCCGCCAGGTCGGTGACAAACATGCGGTCGCCTCGCACGTCGAGGGCGATGCCGATACCCTCCATCAGCTGGGTAAGCACGATCTCCTGGCGAGGGTTAGCAGTATCGATGCGGGTGCGATTCACCGTGTTGCCGCGCGGCGGATCGCCGCGGTCGGTCCAATAGAGGACACCATTGTCGTGATCCAGCTCGAGATCAATCGGCTCGGGTAACCCCTCAAACAGTTCGGTAATGTCGTCACGGCTGGCCGCGGTTTGTCCGCTCGGCATCTCGATGCCGGCCCGGAAGATGCGGCCGTGACCGGCCTTGCTGCCGCCTTTCTGCGTCCAGTAGAAGTTTCCGCGATCGGGGTCGACGGTGATTCCCACGCACCACTTCGTTTCGTCGCGGCGGTCCGCGTCCGTGCGCCCACGCTCGACCAGCGTCTCAATCCCTGAGCCATCCAGGTTCGCGCGCATCACGCGCATTCCTTCACGGTCGCCCCAATACAGCTTGCCGTTCTTCTTATCGAGATGGATTTGTTTGGGCGTGTGCGTAGCGCCCTCGGGAACGATGGTCCGGCGATTTCCGCCATCGAGGTCGGCGCGCTCGATCGAGCCATCGTTGCGGCCGAACGCGCCCATGTTCGTCCAATAAAAATGACCGGCCTCGACATCGACGACGATCCCGTCGGGATGTCGGCAACCGGTGACCAGGGTCTGCATGTCCGAACCGTCCGGATTCATGGAGAACACCCGGTTACCGCTCAGGTCGAGCACGAATAGCCGTGCCGCCTTGGCTGCGCTGCTCTCACCAGGTGCTGCTCGAGATGTCTTGGCTATGACCACGATCTCCTCCTTAGCTCATTGACGCCTCACCGAACGTGCCGCGGGTCGGTCGTCGGTGTGCATGGGCATCGTGTACGGGACCACGGCCAGGATTCTTGTGTGGAAGCCTCATCGTTGTGCGGAAGCACGCGTGTCGCGCGCGATGCGCGCCGCCGGCATTTGGCGTCAGTTGTCAAATCTCAGTGAGAACGCACTATCTCCGGAGCGCGCGCCTCGCGATAGTGTCTCCACCAGCGTTCCATCTGCGGAGACACCATGCGTGTTGCCATGTTGGGAGTGTGTGCGCTACTTGCTTCCGGAGTGTTCGCCGCGATGTTCCTGGCCATTTGCCGGGCCCGCCATGCCAGTGACGCTCCATCACGAGTGCGCCCCGGCCTGACAGGCGAGCTCCTATGGGCCGCAGTTCCTTGTCTGATGGTTATTGCTGCGGTTACTCCAGCGGCTGTCAGGATCCTGGTCGCGGAGTTCTCCAGATGATGCTGCGGATATGCCCCTATCTGGCAACCACCCTGCTCTTGCTCGCGGCCGCAGCGCCGGCGTTCGCCGACTCGCCGCCCGATACGACACGGCCTTGTGGACTCACGACCGCCGAGGAGGCGAGATCGCTCGGCAAGCAGCTGTTCGAACAGGGCGCTTATCAGCGCGCCGGCGAGTGCTACCAGGCTGCGGGGGACCTCGATCTCGCGAATCAGGCTTTCATCAAGGCGCTGAAACCCGAAAGCGCCGCCACGGAGCGCCGGCTGGTTGAACAGCGGGATCAGGCGAAGGCACTCCTTCGCAAAGTGGCGCGGGGCCTGCATTGAACGCCAATCTCAAAACCAGTCAGTCTGGCAAGACCGCGGCTTCATCGATTCGACCGTGGGCCTCTGCCGTGATCGCAGCACACCGCGCATTGGAGCTCGAGTGTCTGAATCTTACGGTTGGGCTGTCTCGAGCCTCGGGGTTCTCGGCCTGGTGTGTGGCCAGGGTAATGTCCCAGCCGTCGCTGCGGAGAGCGGTTCTCGCGCTGGCGATGAGCTGCATGCTTTCCGGCTGCTCGCGCGGTGGAGCACCCTCGTTCGAATTGTTCGGCGCCTTCTTTCCCGCATGGATGCTCTGCGCGCTGTTTGGGATCTTAGGAGCGGCCAGCGCCCGAGTCGTTCTTACGACTCCAGCCTTTAACGGCGCGATACCGTTGCAGCTTGGCGTCTGTACCGCCCTGGGTGTCATCGTGGCGCTGTCCAGCTGGATGCTGCTCTTCGGATGAGGCCGTGAAGGTCCAGGGCATGAGCCGATCCCCGTCGCGCGGCAGCCTCATCGCGCTCGCCACAATCGCTGTCGCAGCTCTTGTGGCGTTCCGATCCGCCTCCTGGGTCAATCAGCATCCTTCCTCGAGCGACGCCTCCATCGATGCGGATGTCGTGCATGTCGCCGCGGCCGTCGCAGGACGGATCATCGAGATTCGTGTCCACGAGAACTCGCTCGTCCACCGCGGCGACATCCTGTTTCAAATCGATCCGCTACCCCACCAGCTGCTGGTCGCGCAGGCGCAGGCGGACCTGGCAGTGGCCGAGGCACAGCTGGAGACGCAGAGGAAATATGTCTCCACGCAGCGCTCCAACGCGACGATTGCGCGAGATCAGACAACAAACGCCAGAGCCAACTACGAGCTCGCAACCCGCACCGCGGAGCGCCTGAGGCCTTTGACCGCGAAGGGCTACGTGCCCAACCAGCAGCTCGATCAGGCGGATGTCACCGCGTACGATGCGGCGACGCGCTTGCAGCAGGCCCAGGTGCAGCAATACGCGGCCGTACAGGCGATCGACACCGTTCAGGCCGGCGAATCGCTGGTCGCAGCCCGCCGCGCGGCGCTCGCGCTGGCGAAGCGCGACCTGGAAGACACCACGGTAAGCGCGACACACGACGGCCTGGTGGTCGGACTCACCGTCTCAAGCGGGGAATTCGTCGTCCCCGGGCAGTCCCTGTTCACTCTTATCAATACCGAAGAATGGTTCGCATCCGCGAATCTTCGCGAGACGGATCTCGCCGCGGTACGCAGCGGGGACTGCGTAACGGTGTATTCAATGGTCGATCGCCGCCAGCCCATCCGCGGGATTGTCGACAGCCTCGGTTGGGGGGTGATGGATCAGGACCGAATCAACCTGCCCCGCTCGGTACCTTACGTCGAACGCTCGCTCAACTGGGTGCGCGTTGCGCAGCGATTCCCGGTACGCATCCGTCTGGAGAACCCGCCGTCACAGGTCATGCGGCTGGGAGCGAGCGCGGTAATCGAGGTCAAACATGGCCACCAATGCCGTTGAGCGGCAGTCGGCGCTGAACACGAATTGGCTGCGGCTGCTCGCGCCGAATCCCGAGCGGCTGGAGTTCGCCGCCCGCATAGCGCTGATCTGTGCCCTGACGACGTTGGTAACGGAGATCTATCAGACACCCGAACCGGCGCTCACCGCTTACTTCGCCTTCTTCTTCAACCGGCCCGAGCGAACCCTGAGTCTCATTCTGAGCATCGCGCTTCCCCTCGTCATCGCGGTGATCATTGCTTTCATTTTCGTCGTCGCAAATCTCGTGGTGGACGATCCCATGTGGCGGGTGATCAGCATCGCCGTCATCTCGTTTGGCCTGCTGTTCCTCGCCTCTGCGAGTAAGTTGCGACCCATCGCCGGCACTCTGGCCCTGATCGCCGGCTATTCACTCGCCTTGCTTGGTAGAGTTCAGACCGGTGAACTCGCGACGCGCGCCCTGCTCTATCTTTGGCTCGATTTTGCCATCGTTGCGGGGGTGTCGCTCCTGCTGAATTTTCTGCTGGCGCCGGCACCGCGGCGTACCGCAGAGCGCGCCATCGCCGATCGCCTGAAGCTGTGTGCCGCCGTGTTGCGCGACGCCGATGGGCCTGGCCGATGCGAACTTGCCACCAAGGTGCGTGAAGGCACGGCGTCCATTCTCGGGCAGCTGCGATTTGCAGCGATCGAGAGGAGCGCGTCGACACGTGACCTCGCTGCCCTCAAGCAGGCGGCGCTCTCCAGTTTCGCACTCATGAGCGCAATCGATGCGCTGGCCGCAAGCCCCGAGATCGAGTTGTCGAGCGCCGTGCGCACGAAACTGGCCGACACCGTGGAACAGCTGGTGCACATGGTGGAGCGTCGCGGGTATCCGGTCGAAGTCAACCTGAAGTTGCCGGCGGAGGCGAACTTGTCGCCCCTCGGCCACGATCTGGTGGCGGCGATCCGGGACGCCGTGACTCACTTTGCCGAGCCTGACGGGCCGCCGCAAAAACCGGCTGCTAAGGAAAACCCTGCTCGTAAGCGAGGAGGAGGATTCTTCGTTAAGGATGCCTTCACCAATCCCGAACACGTGCAGTATGCACTCAAGACGACCGCGGCCGCGGTGTTCTGCTACCTGCTGTATTCGCTGCTCGACTGGCCGGGAATCCACACCGCCTTCATCACGTGCTACATCGTCGCCCAGGGTACTGCCGCGGAATCGGTAGAGAAGCTCTCGCTGCGCATCGTCGGCTGCCTGATCGGTGGCGCTGCCGGCATTGCTGCCATCGTGTTTCTGATACCCGCGCTCACATCCATTGGCGGCCTGATGATCGCCGTGTTTGCTGGGGCCTGGGCAGCCGCTTATGTCGCGGCAGGGACCCCGCGTATCAGCTACGCGGGTTTTCAGATAGCCTTCGCGTTCTTTCTGTGCATCATCCAGGGCTCAGGTCCCGCGTTCGACCTGACCGTTGCGCGCGATCGCATCATCGGAATCCTCATTGGCAATCTCGTTGCGTATCTCACGCTCGTCTATGTTTGGCCCGTAACCATCAGTCGCCGCGTCGATCCGGCACTCGCCGGGGTTCTCGGGCAACTTGCGAAAATGGTGTCCACGAAGGAACCGTGCGAGCGGCGGTTGGTAGCCTCCCAGGCGCAGGAAAGACTGAGAGCGATCGAAACCGATATCGAGCTGGCTTACTACGAACCGGCGTCCATCCGCAGCTCGGCCGCGTGGCGTTTCGCTCGCAAAGGGGTGGTCGAGAACAGCCGGGCGCTGGGCACGTTGCTGCTCCTCAGCGCCGATACTAGCGAGCTGTCACGAGTTGAAGCGGCGACGCGCTTGGAACGCCTGGCTACCCGCCTCGCGCGACCACCTGATGTGGGGCCTGTTCCGACATCGGTGATGGAGCCAACACAGCGGCGGCAAACACTGCCTGCGTGCGTCAACCAACGCTTGGTAGCACTCGAAGTCGCACTGCCTTTGGGCGTTGGCGCCACCGAGACAGACCCTCATGCAATCGCCTGACCGGTTTCTACTTCTATCGGTGGTTGCACTGTTAGCGGGCTGCGCCACTTCATCCCTTGATTTGGCGCCGGCGGCACCAAATGCGCCGTGGACGCCGGCAACCCGCTCCGACGGTGAAATCGTCGCGGGTGCGCCGGCCTCCGCAACTGCGACGAGGAGTAGCTCCTACGTTCTCCCCTCCAATACCAAGGCCGCAGGGCAAGCCCCTGCGTCTACCAATCTGGACAAGTCCCATCCCTATACGCTTGCCGAGCTGATCGACCTCTCCCAATCGCACAACCCCTCAACAAGGGTGGCCTGGGAAAACGCACGCGATGCCGCGCTGGCCACCGGAATCGCCAAGGCCGCGTACCTGCCGAGCCTGTCAGCAAGCGTCGTGGGCGCCTACCAGACGGGCCACAACAGTGCGACGGCAGCGGGAGGCCACGCCAGCGGCGATGTCTCCGCGCACGGGGTGATTTCCGCCGTCTCGGTTCAGTGGTTATTGTTTGACTTCGGTGAGCGCGCAGCGGTTGTCTCTGCGGCTGAGCAGGTCTCCACGATCGCGAACATCGGTTTTACCGCTACGCACCAGCTACTGATCTACAGGGTCGCGCTCGCGTATTACACGCACATTGCCGCCCAGGCGCGGGTCGGTACGGCCGAGCAAGCCCTCCAAAATGCCAAGGAGGTACAGGCGGCGGCAGAATCGCGCTTCTCCCAGGGAGTCGGCACGATCGTGGAAGTCGCCCAGGCGCGCCAGGGTACCGCGCAGGGCGAGCTCGCCCAGGTGCAGGCCAGCGGCCAAGCGCAGGATAGTTATGTGGCGCTCCTCGCCGCGATGGGCATCTCACCGCTTACTGAGATCAAGGTCGCCGACCTCGGGCCGCGGAAGCTATCGCCTGCCTTGATGGGGCCGATCGATCAGTTCGTCGCCGAGGCGCTCGCCCGGCGTCCAGATGTCCTGAGCGCCTACGCGGCCCACGAGGCCAGTCTCGCCAGGCTTCGGGCGGCGCAGGCGGAGTTCATGCCCAAGGTTTTCCTCTCCGCCACGGGTTCCCACTCTTCTAATACATTGGACGTTTCAACGCTACCGAGTCTCGGCCAGGGGGCCAGCCAGGTGCCCTCGACACTCAATGTCCCCGGGAGTCATTACGGCGCCACGATGCTCCTCGGCATAACCGTTCCAATCTACGATGGCGGGCTTCGACGCGCACTCGAGGGACAAGCGCGGGCGAGTGAGGCCAAGACAGACGCCATGCTCGAGCAGATTCGTGATGAGGCAACCCGCGAGGTCGTTAGCGCAGCGAATCGAGTGCGCACGAGCCTCTCGGCCCTGGACGCGGCCGAGGCACTGGCATCAGCTGCCCAAATCACATTCGATGCCGCCCTCGACGCCTATCGGCACGGCGTCGGATCTATCACCGACACGACTCGCGCAGAGACCGCATTGCTCGAGGCTCAAAATGCCTCGACCGACGCCTACAGCGCGGCGATGTCGTCCGCAGCGACACTCGCTTTGGCGGCCGGCACGCTCGGTGCAGCGCCAGAATAAAATTATCGTCCGCGCAATCGCGCCAAAGCATCCACTCACGGCAAGTTCGCGTTACTTACTCTGGCCGCACTCAGTTCGCCCTTGAGATTAACCACCTGGTTCGCCGGGACCTGATCTCGAGTATCTACCCCGACCAATCCTGGTTTGAGGCTAACCGTAAAGGTCACAAAGTCTTGTCCATGATTCGGCAGGCGAATACCGCCGTTCGACCAATGTCGGAACGTCAGCTCGCCGATTGCGCGATTGCCCGGCAGTGGAAATCGCACGCCGAGTTGAGATGCAAAATCCAGGCGCGTCACGCTGAGTTGATCAGATTCCGTCTTCGCCGCGATCCCGAAGCCGAAGAAACCCCTGACCGGACCTCGGGTGAAGATTCGCCAGCGGCGGGAGAGCGACAATCCCCAGTAAGGCTCGGCCATGAGACGCCCATACGGATAGTGCGGGTCGTAAAGAGTCTGCCGCGTACTGAGACGAAAGAGCCCGAGCTCGTACCGGCTATCGCTCCAGTTCAGGGTAATGGGCAATACCACCCCACCGGTAGAGCCCCAGAAGTGATAGGTACTACCAATCCCGATCTGGAGTTCGCAGCTCTCACACAGTGACTCAGCGCCCGCGAGCCGAGGCGCGTACGCCCCGACAAGAAGCAGTGCCGTTACGCTGCTGTGGATGAAGGCCTTGATGCAGCTGCGCGGCTGGCGAGTCACGAGAAACAACGCCTCCCTCTTCCGGTTGTGACATTGACAGTGACGCTCTGGTGGTCAACACAGGAGCGTCGCGACTCCCGCTGCAGCGCGGCCGCTCACGGGACCGTCTCCCGTAGGTAGCGCTCGAAGGCCCACGCCGGAAAGTCGTGCAACGCCTCATGGCCCTCCTGGTAGTAGTGGTCCATCAGGTTGTCGAAGTGCACGCGAACGAACTCGCATAGCGCGTCGAAGCAACTCGCCTCGAAAGGTGCGAACTGCGCCCGCCATCGGATGTAAGCCGTGTCGAACGACGAAATGCGGGCCAGCTGCCGTTGCTCCTTCACGGCACCGCCTCGACAGAGCTGCGCTGACAGCGCGGATCGGGCTCAGGGAGAATCACGCGCGATCGTCGAAGCCACCGTCTGTATCGACGAAGCCGGCGCGCTTCGCGCCATGCGAGGAAACGGTTAAACAGACTCATAACCATAGCAATTGGCCGCCGCATCCCGGTTTGAGCGCTCCGCCGAGACGCTCGGTATGTGTGGACACGTTAGGCCTGTTACCTGCTGATTTATTGTTGGTTTCTGCTGGGAATTGGATCGCTAACCTCTGGTACAACTCGGGCACTCGAGCTGCAGGGAGATCAGTTCCGAGCCTCTGACTCAATGCGTGTGAAGAGCAAAAATCTGCCGGTCGCCCAGTGCGAATTCAGTGCACTGAGCAACTCGCAGCGGCATCGCCGCGCACTTTTCAACACAAGAGCCGGCCACTCAGGAACCCAGAGTGGACGCTCGCTTTGGATCACGACTGTTGGCGTCTGGCGACTCGGCGGGCCGCTTAGGCGCTATGCTCGCCTGCCAATCAACAAACTGGCCGACCCGAGTCGATGCCACCGGATCGCTTGATAACTCAAGCTCGAGCGAAGTCTCGGCCAGCGGGCACGTGGCGCACCGCGGCGCCGAGAGCGATGGCGGAGATGCCGTCAAAGGTGAAGTCCACCCCGACCACGATGCCGATGAAAAACTGGCTCGCAGCGGGCAGCTGGCTGAGCACCCACACACCGAGAACCATCGAAATGATTCCCGAGAGGGTCGTCCATCCCCAGTTGGGAAAACGCACCGCGCTTGCGCCGACGGCGCGAAACAGTCCGCCCACGACGAACAGCGACGCCAGCAGAATCGTGAATCCGACCTCCCCGTTGTAGGGATAGCGAATCAGCACGTAGCCGGTGAAGCCGCGCAGCAGCGCGGTGAGGAAGAAGAGAAAGAATCCACTCGAGCCCCGCGCACGAAACGCCTGCACTAATGCGATCACGGCGCCGATGACGAGCAGCCATCCGAAGGCCAACACGGTGGCCAGCGTCGCGGTGACGTTGCCGATGATGCAGACGACGCCGAGGGCAATCAGGGCGGCTCCGAGGGCCACAAACCAGCCCCAGGAATCGTGAATCCTATCGAGGCCCGCGCTGATCGAGCCGCCGATGCTGTCGCTGTCTGTCATAAGGTATCCTCGCGTGAGATTGAAGTGTCGGGAGTCACCTGGGATGAACCACAGAACGAGGTTTGACCGGTACGCGTGTGCTCGCTTCGACGCGGACCCCCGCTGGCTCCTTCGAAGCACCCTTGACCGAGCCTGCTCCGATCAGCAGCCTCCAGCCGAAAGTCAGCGCAGTCATGTACGTTGCCGTCGCACTCAGGTCGTCCATGACCCAGAGGATCCCCAGGGCGAGGAGAGCCATACCGCGAACGGCGCCCACGAGCCTGGAATTACCACTTCTCGGGAAGGTCGCATCACCCAGTCGTCCGCGGACCGATTTGCCTGGCAACACGAACGTCCCTCACCTAATGAGCTAGGAGCCCTTGGGTGAGTCGCTCGCATCCTTGTGTGCAAGCCATGCTTCCAGCGCGGCCTGGTGAGCGCCGTTCAGTGCCTGGACCGCGACGTCGCGTGCGGCGGCCGCGTGGCGCTCTGCCTGCGCAGCGCGCTCCTGGAGCTTGCCGTAGTCCTGCGATGCCTTCCATTCCGCAACTTTCTGACTGGTCGCAGCCTTCTGCGCTTCGACCCATCGGGTCCTCTGCGTCTCGGCGGCCGCGATCGTTGCCTTGTTAGCCTCGATGTCGGCATTGACTTTGGCCAGCTGGCTGCGCGCCTCCTCTTCGGCCTGTCTGGCGTCGCCATCCACCTTGGTGTTGAGGCTCTTGAGGCCGCTGTCGATGCTCGCCAGCTTCACGCGAACGGCCTCTGAAAACGTCTCGCTACTTTGAGTCCGTGTCTGAGCCATGCTGATAACTCCTCCGCACACCTGGTTACTGGGCGGCCTGCCGATAGACGCGGCCACCCTTCAGAGCCACGATGTCATCGACCGGGCGTGTACTCTGCTCGTCGGCTTCGACGACGATTGCCGTCATGCCGGGCTTCATTTCGCTGGTTACTGAATCGACGAAATCCGAGTCGAACGAGCCCATCACCGCATCGCCGGTCAGTCCAGTCGTCGCGCCGATCGCCGCGCCGACTGCTGCGCCGGGTGCCCCTCCGATGAGTCCGATGAGCGCGCCACTCAGCGTGCCGACGGCAGTTCCCAGAAGATGGCGGTCCTTCTCTTCCAGCAGGCGCACGTTGCCAAGGTCGTCCTTCTGAATCATCACCCCGGTCTTCAGCTTGAAATCAGTAGCGCCAGTGTCCTTGAGCTTCTTGAGAGCACTCGCGGCGTCGTAAGCAGCGTTGCTGTCACTGAATGTCGCGACTATTACTCGTTCGGTCACAAATGCTCCTTGGGTGCGTCCGCACCGTTGTGTGCGCCAAACAGCCCGGTGACCTGTTTGGCGGTACCTGCAATCTGTGGGGAAGACATTGCACCCGCGGCCGCGGGAACGCTTGCACGCTGCGTGCGTCCTTTTGCGAATTCAGTCACGACATCCGAGGCGACGCGCAATCCGGTGAGCGATGACAAATTTCAGCCGAAACATCAAATTTCTTCATTTTGATATTTGAGATATTGTCAGTCGCCGAGGGTCGAGCGCTCACCAAACTTTAATCCAGGCATCGTGGCGGAGGTCTTGTGGGCACGGTGCATATGAACGTAAATCACACACGCATTCATTTCCTATATGCAGGGCTCAATCGCTTCTGCATCGGGATGGGCCTCGCCTTAACGGGCTCGTGGGCTTTCGCAGCCTTCTCGTATCACGCGTCGATTGGAACGGGAACAGACTGGTTTTCGCGATCGGGGGCGATCATGGGACTGCTCGGCGCCGCGGCAACCTTCAGATTGCTGGGGCACTTGCAGAAGCAGCTCGCGATCGCCCTCAAGGAAGGCCTTGCAACAGTAGACAAGGCGATTGAACTGTCACTGCACCCGCCGCGGCTGTATCGCTACGTTTCATATTTCGCCTATGTCACCGGTATTTTTGGAACGGCGATATGGGGCTATGGAGATCAGTTGCTTCGTTTTTAGCAGCTCTCGCATAGCGGGTAGCAGCTCCCCGCACAGCGGGCACTTTGCCTGATCCTTCCGCACAATCGTCGCTCATCACCGCTGGGCACCCGTCGGACACGGTCGGCGCTGCCGAGGCGAGGCAAAACACAGACGCAGCGTCAGCCGACTGTGCAGGCTTTCTATCAGTCAGGTGGAAGGCGCTGGATTTTGACCGCTGAAAGTGCGGTCAAAGTCGTGAAAAGAAGACTCGCATCACCGCCAGCAGCCGTACGTGCGCTCTGGGTCGAGCAGTCACTACGTGACTGCTCGACCCATATGAGGACCGCGAAAACCGCGCTCGGACACGGACTCAACCGCGAGTGCGACGTACAGCCAGATGACGATCCGGTGCCTCACGTCTGCTCGCCGAGTGGAGCGCTGCCCGCAGGCGCTACGACTCGCGAACTGTCCCCTATCGGCTCCCTTGAACGCCACAAGCCCAGGACCACGACCTGCCAGGCGATCGCAGCGGCGCCCGCAATGAATACGACGTCGCCGACCATCCGAATCCACCGCAGCTCTGCGAGGAAACCCTGCTGCAGGAACGCATCGCTGCGCGCATACCACATACCGGTGCTCAAACTCGCGTAAAACTG
>Ga0306920_100005313_pt1 | contig 16630 bp, 15 predicted proteins | sample flu12Cox44000170_FD_204666 | JGI IMG/M metagenome (GOLD analysis project Ga0306920, IMG submission 204666) | Lab enrichment of tropical soil microbial communities from Luquillo Experimental Forest, Puerto Rico - flux4day.12C.oxic.44.000.170 (v2)... | ecosystem: Environmental > Terrestrial >... | reverse complement strand
AAGGCGTGCAGCGTCGAGCGATGGCCAATGGACACGATCGTTGTCCCGGCGAGGCGTTGCGCGATGAGACGATAAAGCGCTGCCTCCGCGGGCTCGTCGAGGGAGGCGGTGGCCTCATCCAGAAAGAGGTAATCCGGCTGCTGCAAAATCGCGCGCGCAATCCCGAGGCGCTGCTGCTCTCCGAGGGAGAGCATTCGGTTCCAATGCGCCTCCTCCTCCAACTCCTCAACGAGCCCGGGCAAGCCAACGGCGGAGAGCACGTCCGCCAGCGCCTTGGCAGCAAAGACGCCCGGCTGCGACGGATAGGCGATGGCCGCTGCCAGCGAGCCGAAGGGAAAATAGGGGCGCTGCGGGAGCATCATGAGCTTGGCCCCGCGCGGGATGGAAACAATGCCTGATCCGAAGGGCCACGCTCCCGCAATCGCTCGGAACAGCGTCGATTTGCCGGCTCCCGATGGCCCGATCACGAGCACGCTTTCGCCCGCGCGCAAGAGGAGGTCACGCGCGGCAACAAGCGGTTTGCCTTGCGGCAGGCGCACCAGGAGATCGTCGATCTTCACCGATCTCTGGCTCTCCTGCGGCCTCAGCTGGATCGCGGGCTCGGTGCGCGCCGCGCTCCACCCCTTTTCCACGGCGACGTTGAACCCTTCGAGCCGCGCGATCACGGCTCGCCATTCCGCAAGCTGGCGATAGGCATTGATGAAATATGACAACGCGGTCTGCACGCTGTTGAAAGCCGAAGCCGTCTGCATCAGGCCGCCAAGCTGGACTGCACCGGCGAAATACGCCGGGCTGATCACGATGAACGGAAATACGATGGAGATCTGCGTGTAGCTGGCCGTGAGAAATGTCAGCCGCTTCGTGCGTTGCATGATCGACATCCAGTTCCCCACGATGCGCGCGAACCGATCGAGCAATCGGTGACTTTCGGCACTCTCGCCGCCGAGCAAAGCAATCTGCTCCGAGTTCTCCCGCACCCGGACGAGATTGAAGCGGAAGTCGGCCTCGAAGCGCTGCTGGAGGAAATTGAGCGAGACCAATGGCCAGCCGACAAGATGCGTCAGCATAGTTCCCGCCACCGCATAGATGAGCGCTGCCCAAACCAGATAGCCGGGAATTGCGAAATCCGCGCCCAGCAAGTGCAGCGGCGCGACAGCCGACAGGCTCCACAAGATGGCGATGAATGAGCACAGCGTGACGATCGCGTTGAGTAGTCCGACACTCAACGTGAGCGTGCGGTCGATGAACATATTGATGTCCTCGGCAATGCGCTGGTCCGGATTATCGGCAGCATCGCCAAGCAACTGCATGCGGTAGTGGTTGGCTCCGGCAAGCCAGTGATCGAGATATTGCCGGGTCATCCAGCGCCGCCAGCGGATCTGAAGCCACTGGTTGAGATAAAGCTGATAGACCGCAAGCGCGATATAAATGGCCGCCAGCGCGCAGAAGAACAGCAACTCGCTGACAAACGCATTCCAGTCGCGCTCCTGTAGAGCATTATAAAATCTGTTGTTCCATTGGTTGATCATGACGTTGATGGCAACAATCGAAAGCTCGATAACGATGATCGTGCCGAGCAGGATGCGACCGGACCAGCGCTCCTCGGAAAAGAAATAGGGGCGCGCCAGACGCCAAATGGTCGCGAGCGATGAAACGAGACGACGTGACACGGCAATCTCCTTATCTACCGGCGCGCGTTGGCCGTTCTCCGCGAGCACAGGCTTGCGGCACGCGGGGCTGATCTAGGCAACGCATGGTGGCACGATGCAATCGCATGCCTTTCAGCGGGAGGTGTGGGCGAGTTTGTGGCACTCCTGATCACAAGGAATCGATAAAAAAGGGGCGCCCATCGGCGCCCCTTCTTCTCGTTCACGGCAGAGGTTGGTTTGGCTCAGTAGTCCATGCCGCCCATGCCGCCGCCCCCCGGCATCGCCGGCGCGGAAGAGGGCTTCTTGGGCAACTCCGCCACCATGGCCTCGGTGGTCACCAGCAAGCCCGCGACCGAGGCTGCATCCTGCAGAGCGGCGCGCACGACCTTGGCGGGATCGACGATGCCGCTATCCACGAGGTCCACAAAGTTCTCGGTCTGGGCATCGAAGCCGAAGGTCTCCGACTTGTTCTCGAGAATCTTGCCGACCACGACCGAGCCCTCCTGGCCCGAGTTCTCGGCGATCTGCCGCGCCGGTGCCTCGAGCGCCTTGAGCACGATGTTGATGCCGGCCTGCACGTCGGCATTATCGTTGCTGATCTTGCCGACCGCCTTCTTGGCGCGCAGCAGCGCAACACCGCCACCGGGCACGATGCCTTCCTCGACCGCGGCGCGGGTCGCATTGAGCGCGTCTTCGACGCGATCCTTCTTCTCCTTCACCTCGATCTCGGTCGCGCCGCCGACGCGGATCACCGCCACGCCTCCCGCCAGCTTGGCAAGCCTTTCCTGCAGCTTTTCGCGATCGTAGTCGGAGGTCGTCTCCTCGATCTGCTGCTTGATCTGGCCAACGCGCGCCTCGATGTCCTTCCTCTTGCCGGCACCGTCGACGATCGTGGTCTTCTCCTTCTCGATGATGACCCGCTTTGCGCGTCCCAGCATCGAGGTAGTCACGTTTTCAAGCTTGATGCCGAGATCCTCGGAGATCAGCTGGCCGCCGGTGAGGACCGCGATGTCCTCGAGCATCGCCTTGCGCCGGTCGCCGAAGCCGGGCGCTTTGACGGCCGCGACTTTGAGCCCGCCGCGCAGCTTGTTGACGACCAGGGTCGCCAATGCCTCGCCTTCGACGTCCTCGGCGACGATGAGCAGCGGCTTGCCGGCCTGCACGATCGACTCCAGCACTGGCAGCATGGATTGCAGTCCGGAGAGCTTCTTCTCGTGCAGCAGCACGAAAGCATCCTCAAGCTCGGCCACCATCTTCTCGGCATTGGTGATGAAATAGGGAGAGAGATAGCCGCGGTCGAACTGCATACCCTCGACGATCTCCACCTCGGTCTCGAGCGCTTTTGCCTCCTCGACGGTGATCACGCCCTCATTGCCGACCTTCTGCATGGCCTCGGCGATCATCTTGCCGACCTTGCCGTCGCCATTGGCGGCGAGCGTGCCGACCTGAGCGACCTCGCCGGAGGAGCCAACCTTCTTCGACCGCCGCTCGATGTCCTTGACGACGGCGGAGACGGCGATGTCGATGCCACGCTTGAGGTCCATGGGATTCATGCCGGCGGCCACCGACCTGGCTCCCTCGCGGACAATAGCTTGCGCGAGCACCGTCGCCGTCGTGGTGCCGTCGCCCGCCTGATCGTTGGTCTTCTGCGCGACCTCGCGCACCATCTGGGCGCCCATATTCTCGAACTTGTCCTCGAGCTCGATCTCCTTGGCCACGGTCACGCCGTCCTTGGTGATGCGGGGAGCACCGAAGCTCTTGTCGAGCACGACGTTGCGGCCCTTGGGGCCCAGCGTCACCTTGACGGCATTGGCCAGAGTATCGACCCCGCGGAGCATCTTGTCGCGCGCGTCGCCGGAAAATTTTACGTCCTTAGCAGCCATTTCAATTTCTCCGTTGGATGTTCAGGCGAGAACGCCCATGATGTCGGACTCCTTCATGATGAGGAGGTCCTCGCCTTCGAGCTTGACCTCGGTGCCCGACCATTTGCCGAACAGCACCCTGTCGCCGGCTTTCACATCCGGCTTGATGATCTTGCCGCTCTCGTCGCGACCGCCGGGGCCGACGGCGATGACTTCGCCCTGCGACGGCTTTTCCTTCGCGGTATCGGGGATGATGATGCCGCCCTTTGACTTCTCATCGGCATCGACACGTTTCACGACCACGCGGTCGTGCAGGGGACGAAACTTGGTCTTGGCCATATTGGTCCTCGTGGGATGGAACACTTGGGAATTGCGAGCAGGACGCACCCCAAAGCGCCTGCTAGCACTCTAACAGAATGAGTGCCAAAGGGCGAGATAGGGGTTGCCCCCTGCCCTGTCAAGCGTCCGGGCGGCCAAGCGAAACGAGCGCAACCGGCATCTACCCCAACCTAGCCATCATGGGTTCCGGCCCAGCCTCTGCGCGCGAGAGCCTGGTGCCTAACATCTGCCTTGCCACGGGCCTACTCTGGTGCCGACTTGTGACGCTCCGGTACCGCGGGAGTGGGGGATAAGCGATGGGAGATTCGATCTTGCGATGGCCGGTAGCCATTGCCCTCGCTTTCTCGTCTGCCACCCTTGTCGGCTGCACAACGACGCCACAACAGCCAACGACGGCGGTGGCGCTACCGGCGCCGGAGATCCCCGCCCGCATTCGTGCTTCTGAGATCATCGGGCGGTGGGGCTATGCCGCCTATCACAAGCCGGAGGACAGGGCCCGCACCGAGGCCAACGCACGCGGCCAATGCAAGCAGCCGTTTGTGATCGGGCAGGGACCGAGCGGCGGTGTCATGATGTATCTGGCGGATTCCGCCCAGCTCCAGGAGCTGCGCCTCAAGGGCTCTGAGGGCGGGCGGGACTTCATCGGACCTGCGGGGCAAACCCCCGGTCCACAGGACCGCGAAATCGTCTCCTTCGACGGCCGCGTCTTGGTTCTCAAGTTCGTCGACCCGGAGGTGGATGGACGCTACGGGACCGGCATTTTTGTCCGCTGCGCTCCGCGCGCCTGACGAATAAGACAAAAAAATGCGCGGCGGCGGAACGCGTCTGCTAGCAACGCCGCTCGCCGCCTGGGAGCGCGATGGGCTCAAGGCCGCGCTGAGCAAGGCGGGACTGCCGGCCGATGATGCTGCGGATCCCCATTTGCTGTTCTGGCGATTCGAGACTGTCGCCGATATTCCTGCCGGTTTTGGCGGGATTGAGGTTCATGGGCGCTATGCGCTGCTTCGCTCTCTCGTGACCTTGCCACCGGTGCGCGGGATAGGGATAGGCAGAGCCATGGTCGCAGCACTCGAAGTCGAAGCCCGCACATTGAAATGTTGCGCGATTTATCTGGTCACCACCTCACATGCGGCTTTCTTCCAGCAGGTGGGTTACACCCCATGCGCGCGCGACGAGGTGCCCGAGGAGATATCCCGAAGCCGCCATTTCCGCGCCCTCTGCTGCGCGTCCGCCACGGTGATGGTCAAGCGGGGTTGAAATGAAACGATCGGTTAACGCTGCCTGCGGATTTACGCGAAAGAAACTATAACGCGATGAATCGTTCGTTTCCGGCGGTCGTCGCTCAGGCACGGCCTCGATTTTTACCATTCCCACGCGCTTTGCGGATTTAGTGCCTAGGAGTGCTCGCGTTGTTCAGAGTCAGCCATGCAGCGTATCTGCGTCTTCTCCCTCATCTCTTTGTTGCCCATTCTGACAAGTGGAGCCACTAGCGCTCTTGCCGATCCGTTTGGCGTCAGTACGCCCATAGGCCTGCGCTACCAGCAGGGTGGCACAGATGCGGTACAAAGGCCTGCGTCGTCGATGCCGGTGGCAGCGCAGGGAGACTACGGCGGCGGTTTCGTCGAATTTCTCCTGCGCGGCGCCCGGCAGAGCGCGCCCCAACCCAATGCCGCTACGTACCGCCCCTATCCCGCGGACATTGGTCCGGGCATGGTTGAATCTCCCGACCAGCCTGGCCGCGTTGTCATGGACCCGCGCTTCCTGCGCCAGGAGGTGAGCTACCACGGTCCTGAGGAGAAAGGCACCGTCATCATCGACACGCGTGAACGCATGCTTTATCTGGTGCAAGGCACGGGGCGGGCGCTACGCTACGGCATCGGCGTGGGCCGGCCCGGGTTCACGTGGTCAGGCGTCCATCACGTCACGCAGAAGCGGGAATGGCCGGATTGGACGCCGCCCGAGGAGATGCTCAGGCGCCGGCCCGACCTGCCGCGCCACATGGCGGGGGGCTCTGAGAATCCGCTGGGCGCGCGCGCCCTTTACCTCGGCTCGACGCTTTATCGCATCCACGGCTCCAACGAGCCGTGGACGATCGGGACGCAGGCCTCCGCGGGTTGCATCCGCATGCGCAACGAGGACGTCATCGACCTTTACGAGCGGGTCAAAGTGGGCGCTAAAGTCGTGGTGATGTGAGCGCTCATACGTCGGTGAGGCCGCCGTCATCCGTGCCGAATCCACCGTCATCGCCATCGTAGGCCTCGGGGTCATCATCGCCGTCATTGGCGTCGCTCGCGTCGACGAGCCCATAATCATCGTCGCGGGCGTCGTGACCAGCACCGCCGCGGCCGATGTCATCGAAGCCCGCCTCGCGCGAGAGCTCGCCTCCCCCACCGCCAGCCCACGGCGCGCCTGCGCTTGGATCCAAGGCTGCTTGGGTTCCGGGATCGAAGGCTGCATGCGCGGCCGGATGCCAGCCCATCATGGAGCGGATTCCATCAAGCAGAAGCGCGCCGCCGATCACGCCGGCTGCCGTCGAAGCGGCCGTGCCGAGAAAGGATCCCCCCATCGGTGCCGCGGAATAGCCAGGCACCGGAGCGGCTGGCGCCGGCGTGGCCGCAGCCGACGCCGGCGGCGCGCTTGTTCGCCAGGCCGGCGACATGCCTGGTGACGGCGCTGACTCCCTGCCAGGGCGTATAGAAGGGACCGATCCGCGCCCCCCGCGAGCACCGAGCAGGCTCTCGCGCATGCTGCCGAGAAAGCTTGTGTCCCGCGCAGGCTCTTCGCCCTGCCCTTCCAGCTCGCGAATGCGGGAATTCGCGCGCTTGAGCGCCTCGTCCTGAACAAGCACGGTCTGCACGAGCGTGTAGGGCGCGTTGGGCGCCTGGCGAAGGCCATCCTTGATCAGGCGCTCGGCCTCGGGGTCGCGCTCGACATCTTCGAGCGTGGCCAAGCGATCGAACAGCTCCTCGACGAGCTTGCGTTCCTCCGGGATCATTGGTGGCTCCTTCTCCCGCGACGGCTGGCTTGAATGTAAGCCAAGCCCCATCACGGCAGAAGGACTGCCCAGCAATATTTCCGGCTAACTAGCTGCGGCAAATACGCGTCGTGGTGAGCTGCGCTTCCCCAGCTGCGCTCAGATCACCATGGAAGCTCGATCAGATCGCTGGCCGCCGGTATGGCGTATGTGAGCGCGAGCCAAAGCGATACGAGCAGGCCAAGAGCGCTGAACAGACCGACGGCGACCAGATCTCGATCTTTTTTGAGCTCAAGCATCCGCGCCCAGATCGAGGCTGTGCCGCGTTCCGAGAACGTGGACGAGGCGACCCTTGTTTGCGCCGGCATTGTGAAATTCCCCTGCTCAAAGGACGAATAATCAGCGCCGCTATAGTGCCTTGCCCGTACGCTACAGCCGGTTTTGCGGTCTGAGTGTGAGCTTGTTCACACTCGAGCGCGGCGGGCGCAGTATTTTTCCAGAGTGCCCTGCGTGGGCCAGATCAAGGTCAGCTTTAGTTCTTCCGGCTCCGTCGCAGCGATCTAGCCCGCGCCGGCTCGGGTTGAGGGACCTTCCGTGTCCTCAAGTTGCGAGAACCGCACGGGCAGAATCTCCTTCGTCGTCACTCTGCCGTCAGTCTGCTTTTCCAGCAGCATGAGCCGCTGCGCGTCGGGCAGCCCGGCAGGAATGACCATCTTGCCCCCCTTCTTCAGCTGATGGATGAGCGGCGCAGGTATGAGGTCGGGAGCCGCTGCCACCGTTATCTTATCGAAGGGAGCGTGCTCGGACCAACCGTGATAGCCATTGGCGATTCTCAGCTCAACGTTGGTGCAGCCCTGTTGACGAAGCCGACGTTTTGCCTCTCGCCCGAGCTCTTCAATGATCTCGATGCTGTAAACCTTGCAAGCGAGCTGTGCCAGAATCGCGGCATGGTAGCCCAGTCCAGTGCCGATCTCGAGCACGACGTCGTCGGGGCTGATGTCGAGCAAATCCGTCATCAAGCCGACGATGAATGGCTGCGAGACCGTCTTCTCATATCCGATCGGCAGCGGAATGTTCGCGTAGGCATATTGCTGGAGCTCGATCGGCACAAATTCATGCCGGGGAACTTTGTGCAGGGCCGTCATCACTCGTTCATCAAGCGCGCTCTTGCCGATCGTCTCGCGCAATTGCAGCACGCCGGCAGAAATTTCCGCGAGCATGTGCCGGCACAGAATCTCGATCTCTTCTGCTCTCATGGCACACCAAGCGTGAGGGCGCGGGAGGCAAGCATTGCGGGGAAGGCATCGCCGGCCAGAAATTCGTGCTCCCGCTCGCGGACCCTGGTGACCGGATCAAGCCGCTGCAACTCGGCATCGACAAAACCGGGATGGCACATAACCACGCTGTCATCCGGCAGCCGCTCCAGAAAACGCGCAAAGAGCGCGCTGAAATCAGCGTCCTCGGCAAAGTCATAGGTGCCGGCAAAGGCTGGATTGGTGCGCAGGCCAAGAGCTACCGCCCGGCGGCGGAATCCACGACTGAGCAGATCGAGGAAAAACCCCTTAGGGTCGGCGAGCCGCCTCCGCAACGGCTCTATCCGCCCGCATTGGCGTAACCAAACATTTGGCGCCCGCTCCTTCGTCGCGCGCAACACAGCATCGCGGATTTGCGGCAGCAAATGCACATGCTGATGCCCGTCGATGAAGTCCGGCAGGCGACCGAACAAGCGGGAGAAGGCATCGAGTTGGTGATTTAGCTCCCGAGTCAAGCCTTCAGCGTCAAAGCGGTGCAACAGCGCGCATTGCACGCTCGCCGACAGCGGCAGGAATACGCCCTTGCGCAATGGTGCAAATCCCGCGCTCAGTGGACGGAAAGGGGCGGTGAGCGCAACGTGGAGCCCGATCGCAACCCGCTGCGTCACCCGATTGAGCGCATCGAGCAGCATCGCTTCCGAGCGGTAGCAGCTCGGCGCCACGACGAGCACCGAAGTGGCGTTGAGGCGCCCGCGCACGGCGAGGTCGCGGATGCCGGTGTTGACGCCGGGCGAGATGCCATAATCGTCGGCACACAGCCAGATGCGCGGCATGGCTCATTCCGCAGCCGAGCGTGCCGCCGGCTCCTCGACCGCGGCCGGCATTACGGCTGTCTTGAGCGTGCGCTCGGCAACGAAATACACCGGCCGCCCCTTTATCTCGGAGAGGATCTTGCCGATGTATTCGCCCATGATACCGATCATCATCAGCTGCACTCCTCCCAGCACCATCAACCCGACCACCAAGGAGGGATAACCCGGGACTGATTTTCCGAGAACAAACGTTTCGATGAGGATTTGCACGCCGAAGATGAAGGCGGCGGCGGCAAGCACCAGTCCCAGCAGACTCGCGAGCCGCAGCGGCGCAACCGAGAACGACGTTAGTCCCTCGATCGACAGGCCTAGCAGGGAATATAGATTCCAGGTCGTGGTGCCATGAATTCGCTCGCCCGGCTCGTAATCCACCCGCTTCTGACGAAAGCCGATCCAGCTGGCGAGACCCTTGAAGAAGCGGTTGCGTTCCGGCAGTTGCCTCAGTGCCGCTGCCGCCCGCGGAGAAAGCAGGCGGAAGTCGCCGGCATCCTCGGGGATTTTCTGGCGCGCCCCCCAGTTAATGAGCGAATAGAACGCCTTGACTCCGACCCGGCGCAGCCACGGCTCACTCTCGCGGTGTGCCTTGGCGGTATAGACCACGTCGTAGCCGCCATCGAGCCAATGGCCGACGAGCTCTTCCACCAGATCGGGCGGATGTTGGCCGTCGGCATCCATGAACAGCACGCCGCCTAGCCGCGCATGATCGAGGCCGGCCACGAGCGCGGCCTCCTTGCCGAAATTGCGCGAGAGCGCAATGACCTGGACATCGAGAGTGTCGGCATTTAGCGCCTGCGCTGCGGCAAGCGTGCCGTCGCGGCTGCCATCATCGATATAGACAACTTCGGTGGCGAGATTGCGCGCTGCCTTGAGCCGTCGGGCCGTCTCGGCAATGCGCGCGTGCAACGCCGAAAGGTTCCTCATCTCGTTGAGCATCGGCACCACGATCGAGAGCCCGCTTTGCGGCACGGCATCCGCGCGCGCAGCGACGATGCTCGTCGAATTTCGTCTATCGCCGGTCATCTGCCATCCATGGCCCGCTGCTGGAACTTACGTCCACCAACGCCGAGAGGCTTATACTCCAGGCTTGCGCCGATGTCGCAGGGGTGGTGGTGGGCCGGAATCGGTCGCAGCGCGGCATTGGCAGGGTGAGCAAAAGCGTTCACAGAACTAACACAATCACGTACTGGTCTGCGGCGCCGTGCTCATGCGGTGGAGTGAACACAGGAGGTCGCGTTGGCACGGCGCGCGTATGATGGATCGAGATTACGGCGAGGAATGGTGTCGCGCGCCTTTGCCCACCCTACAGCGAATACCGCATGTGGATGCCCGAGATAGTCGATCGGCTCCGGAGCCGCCTGGCCAAGTCGTGGCACGAGCGCGCGATTGGACTCAAGGCCACAAGCTTTGCCATCATCGGCGTAGCCAACACGCTCGTGGACTTCGGCGTCTTTCTCGTCGCCCGCGATCTTTTCAGGTCGTCATTGCCGTTGGCAATCATCACGGCGGTTGCAGAGGCCTGCCATTGCGGAGCAGCGGACAAGCTCGCGCTCATCCCCGCCAACATGCTCGCCTGGTCTGTGGCCGTCACCGGCTCCTATGTTCTCAACTCGCTTATTACGTTCTCGGTGGAATCGGGGCGCCGGCTGCGCCTGAAGTCCTACATTAGCTTCGTTGCCTCTGGCATCGCAGGGCTGATTGCGAATACCACAACCGTCTACGTACTGTCGTATTTCATTCCGGAGCTGGCGGCGAAGGTCTGTGCGATTGCGGCAAGCTTCATAGTGAATTTCTCGCTCTCGCATTTCGTCGTATTCCGAACGCGGCATCGAACACCGCTGTCGTCGGCCAATGGAAGAGCACTCGCGGGAGCGCACAAATGCGAGACGACGAAAACCTTGTGACCGAGCGCCCGAGCTTCGTTACTCATCTTGAATGCTCGGCAACCGGCGAGCGCTATCCGGCGAACCAGCCGCATAATCTCTCGCGCAGCGGCAGACCCCTGCTCGTGCGCTACGACCTCGACGGCATCGGCGGCGCGATGAGCAAGCAGGCACTCGCGCAGCGGCCGGGTGGGCTGTGGCGCTACCGCGAGCTTCTCCCGGTGAGGCGAAGCGAGCATATCGTGAGCCTCGGCGAGCCGGTCACGCCGCTGATTGCAGTGCCGAAGCTCGCCGCCAAGCTGCAGGCGGGGGAGATTCTGGTGAAGGACGAAGGTCGGCTGCCGACCGGCTCGTTCAAGGCGCGGGGACTGGTCATGGCCGTGTCCATGGCCAAGGCGCTCGGTATCACTCACATGGCCATGCCGACCAACGGCAATGCCGGCGCCGCGCTCGCAGCCTATGCAACCCGCGCGGGGATTAAGAGTACGATCTTTTGCCCGGACGACACGCCGGAGATCAACGTCAGTGAGATCGCCTTGCAGGGCGCAAACGTCTACCGCGTTAACGGCTTGATCGATGATTGCGGCAAGATCGTCGCCGAGGGGCGAGCCAAGGTTGGCTGGTTCGATACCTCGACCCTGAAAGAGCCGTATCGCATCGAGGGCAAGAAGACGATGGGCATAGAGCTCGCCGAGCAGCTCGGTTGGCGACTTCCAGACGTCATCCTCTATCCGACCGGCGGCGGCACCGGACTGATCGGCATGTGGAAGGCGTTCGCAGAACTCGAGGCTATTGGCTTCGTCGGCAAGCAACGCCCGCGCATGGTGGCGGTGCAGGCTGCCGGCTGTGCCCCGATGGTACGCGCCTACGAGAGTGGCGAGGAGCACGCGCCGCGCTGGGAGAACGCGCATACCATCGCCGCCGGCATTCGCGTGCCGCAGGCCATCGGCGATTTTCTGATCCTGCGCGCGGTGCGTGAAAGCGGCGGCTTTGCCATAGCGGTGGCGGACGACGCGATCGCAGCCGCGATGGACGAGGTCGCGCGCGTGGAAGGGCTTTTGCTGTGTCCCGAGGGGGCAGCCACCTATGCCGCACTCAAACAGGCGCTCGCCGATGGCCGCATTCGCCGCGACGATCAGGTGGTGCTGTTCAACTGTGCAACCGGACTGAAATATCCGCTACCGCCCGTTCACCGCACTCTAGATCGCTTCAAGCCGATCGACTTTGCGACATTGTGACATTGCGCCATCGTGACATTGAGCCTCGGAGCATCGCCAAATAACATCGCGGCACGAGAGCGCAGCGACGCCAATCGAACAGATGGAGCAGCACCCATGGCCACTTATAATGTCCTGATCCTGGGGGCCTCCTACGGCTCTCTGCTGGCAATCAAGCTGCTGTTCGGGGGGCATAAAATAAAGCTGGTATGCCTGCCGGCCGAAGCGGAGGCCATCAACAAAGAGGGCGCGCGCGTGCGCCTGCCGATCAAGGGCAGGCAACAGCCGATCGAGCTCGACTCGCGCAAGCTGCCGGGCACGCTCTCCGCCGCCGGACCGGGGGCCGTCAATCCCGCCGACTACGATCTGGTCGCATTGGCGATGCAGGAGCCGCAGTACCGGTCCTCGGGCGTGCGCGAGCTCATGAATGCGGTGGCGAAGGCAAAAGTCCCCTGCATGTCGATCATGAACATGCCGCCGCTTCCTTATCTCAAGCGCATATCCGGCCTCGCGACCGACTCTTTGCGCTCCTGCTACACGGATGCGACGGTATGGGAGGAATTCGACCCGCGACTGATGACGTTGTGCAGTCCCGACCCGCAGGCCTTTCGGCCGCCGGAAGAAAAGGTCAACGTCTTGCAAGTCACCTTGCCTACCAATTTCAAGGTGGCACGCTTCGATTCAGCCGAGTACACGGCCATGCTGCGGCAGATGGCGGCGGACATCGAAGCGATCCGCTACGAGGTGGAGGGCCAGAAGATCGAGCTGCCGGTCAAGCTCAAGGTGCACGATTCCATTTTTGTGCCGCTGGCCAAGTGGGCCATGTTGCTGACCGGGAATTATCGCTGCGTGCAGACGGACGCCGCCCGCTCCATCAAGGACGCCGTGCACTCGGACATCGAGACATCGCGCGCGGTCTACAACTGGGTGTGCGAGCTCTGCATCAAGTTGGGCGCTTCTGCGAACGACCTGGTGCCGTTCGAGAAATACGCCAGCGCCGCGCAGGGACTGGTGCGCCCATCATCGGCGGCGCGCGCGTTGTTCGCCGGCGCTCCCAATATCGAGCGCGTGGATCTCCTCGTGCGAACCATCGCGGCGCAGAAGGGGATGCGCAACCGCGTGGTCGACGAGACGGTCGCCCTGGTCGACGCGCGACTCGCGGTCAACAGAAAAGCCGCCGCCTGATTGGTTGGTGTCGGGCGAATAGCGTCAAATCCGCCGTACTATTAGCGCCGTCGCACACACTAGATCAGCTCGCGTAGAACGCTCTCCGCGTGGCGGGCTATGACTGTAAGGTGGCCGGCGTTTGGGACCATGTGCAATGCGTGGTTTGGCAATTTGGATGCCAAGTAGCGCCCAGCACTCGGAAAAACGATGTTGTCGGCCTCTCCCTGCCAGATGCGCACGTGCGTCGTGATATCCTGCAAACGGAAGCCCCACTCCTTCAACTCCAGGCCGACCGACTCGATCGGGCCCTTCCATCCGCCGCGAGAGCATTCCATCACGGTCTGCTGAAAGTGACGCTTGGCGCGCGCATCGTTCAGCAGCTCGAGATCGGAAGGCGGCGCTGCTTTCATCAGCTGCTTCATTGCTTTGGCCGGATCGGTTCGGACCTGCCGAAGAATGTAGCGAAATGCCAGGCTGGCAATGAAGGGAACGCTGTTCGCGAGTCGCGCGACCAGAACCTCGGGTGCCATGATGTAGTGGCGTGGGTTGAGATCCTCGCCCTCGACCATCAGCGGGGAGATGCCGCTGACAATGGCGCAGGCCGTCAGCCGCTCCGGGATGAACCTTGCGCAGGCAAGCGCATAGGGGGAGCCCGATGAGATGCCCGCGACGGCAAAGCGCGTGAGACCGAGCGCATTGGCGAGCTGCAGAACGTCCCTCGGCCAGTCTGCGATCCGGTAGCCCTTTCTGTAGGTGGAAATGCCGAAGCCCGGCCGATCGATACCAATAACACGCGCGCCCGCCTTTTTGCCCGCATCGTCGTAGTACCAGGCTTCAAGGCGGCTCCCCGGCACACCGTGGAATTCGAGCACCGGCTCGCCGCCTGGATCGCCGTACTCGGCAAAGCCGAGCGCGCGGCCGTCGTCGAGGATTACGCGCTGCTCAGTCGCGCTGGAGCGTCGCTCTGCCCGGGTTTGCGAGCCTGTAAAAGTGCTATGATCAGCGTTCAGCACGACTGACCACACTCATCAGCTCTTCGATCTTTCTACGTTGATCAGCCTTGTTTCCCGTGGCGATCGCATGCTCCACGCAGTGGGCGACATGATCGCGTAAGATCTCTTCTTCCAACCGCCGCAGCGCAGCGCGGACCGCGGAAATCTGAGTGACGATGTCGATGCAATAGCGATCTTCCTCGAGCATGCGACCGATACCGCGAACCTGGCCTTCGATCCGATTCAATCGTCTCGCGCATGCCTTCTTGCTGTCATTGCGCATGCACCGTATATACCCCCCAGCCGTATAGGTTTCAATGCCCGCACGGGGACGACTCCGGTGACAAACAACGAGGAAGAGGCAGCCGCCGTTGCCGTTCGGGAAACCGGCCCCTGCGCCCATGCTCCCGGCGAGCCGCATCATCATGCGCGCGGCATGCCGTCGGAAAGCTCGGCCACAGCTGACCAGGTCAGCATGCGCGATCCGGTCTGTAGAATGACGGTCGATCCGCATTCCACCAAGCATCGATGCCAGCATGCTCTGCGCACGTTTTATTTCTGCTCCGCGTCGTGCCGCGGCAAATTCGCGGCGAATCCGGAGAAGTATCTAGAGCCGGCAGCGCCGGCGGCTGCTCGCCCGGCCCCGGCCCCGGAGGGCACCATCTACACATGCCCTATGCATCCCCAGATTCGGCAGGTCGGCCCAGGATCATGCCCGATCTGCGGGATGGCTCTTGAGCCTGAGCTCGCAGCGGCGACGCCGGGCCGCGGCCCCGAACTCGTCGACATGAATCGGAGGCTGTGGATCAGTCTTGCATTGAGCATCCCCGTATTCGCGCTAGAGATGGGCGGGCACATCGCCAACCTCCACATGGTGCCGGGGCAGACGTGGTCGAATTGGCTTCAGTTCCTGCTGGCGACCCCTGTCGTGCTCCGCGGAGGTCGGCCATTCTTCGTTCGCGCGTGGCACTCTCTGCTGACCCGCAATCTCAACATGTTCACTTTGATTGCGATGGGAACCGGGGTGGCATGGCTCTACAGCGTCGTCGCAATTCTCTGGCCCAGCCTTTTCCCGCCGGGCTTTCGCAGTGCGGACGGCGCTGTCGCGGTCTATTTCGAAGCCGCTGCCGTGATCACGGTCCTTGTTCTGCTCGGCCAGGTGCTGGAGTTGCGCGCGCGCGAGCAGACTTCCGGCGCCATCCGCGCGCTCCTTGATCTTGCCCCCAAGGTCGCACGCCGAATACAGCCGGATGGAACCGAAGAAGAGGTTTCACTCAACGTGATCGCAGTGAACGACCGCCTGCGCGTGCGCCCGGGCGAGAAGGTGCCTGTTGACGGCGAGGTAATCGAGGGGCGCTCATCGCTCGACGAATCCATGCTCACCGGCGAATCGATGCCTGTCACGAAAGAGGTCGGCGCGAGGGTGATCGCCGGCACGCTCAACACGACCGGCAGCTTCGTCATGCGCGCGGAGAAAGTCGGGCGCGACACGATGCTCGCGCAGATCGTGCAGATGGTTGCGGCTGCCCAGCGCTCGCGCGCGCCCATTCAACGCTTGGCAGATCAGGTCTCCGGCTGGTTCGTGCCGGCCGTCATTGCCGTGGCGATAATCGCGTTTGCCGCCTGGGCGTGGTTCGGACCGGAACCGCGCTACGCCTTTGGGCTTGTTGCCGCCGTGACGGTGTTGATCATCGCGTGTCCATGTGCGCTCGGCCTCGCAACTCCGATGTCGATCATGGTCGGGGTCGGACGCGGCGCGCAGGCCGGCGTGCTGATCAAGAACGCCGAGGCGCTAGAGCGCATGGAAAGGATAGACACGCTCGTTGTCGACAAAACCGGCACGCTGACCGAGGGCAAGCCGAAGGTTGTTGCGCTCGTTCCTGGCGCTGGCTTTGAGGAGAATGAGGCATTGCGGCTGGCCGCGAGCGTGGAGAAAGCGAGCGAGCATCCGTTGGCGATGGCCATCGTCGCCGCCGCCCAGGAGCGCGCGCTGAACCTCGCAGAGGTATCCGATTTTGATTCGCCGACGGGCAAGGGAGTGGTCGGCGTCGTCCAGGGCAAGCGAGTGAGCCTTGGCAATGCAAAGTTCTTGAAAGAGCTCGGAATCGATCCGGGTGCATTGGCACACGAAGCCGAAAGATTCCGGCAGGACGGCGCAACGGCGATCTTCCTGGGCATCGATGGCAAGGTCGGCTGCGTGATCGCCATTGCCGATCCGGTCAAGGCGACCACTCCGGAAGCATTGCAATCGCTGGCACGCGACGCAGTGAGCGTCGTCATGCTCACGGGCGATAATCGCACGACGGCCCAGGCGGTCGCCCGGCGGCTCGGCATCAAGCAGGTGGAATCCGAGGTGCTGCCGGATCAAAAGAGCGCCGTCGTCGAGAAGCTGCGAAAGCAAGGTCATGGCGTGGCGATGGCAGGT
>Ga0306920_100005310_pt1 | contig 16635 bp, 16 predicted proteins | sample flu12Cox44000170_FD_204666 | JGI IMG/M metagenome (GOLD analysis project Ga0306920, IMG submission 204666) | Lab enrichment of tropical soil microbial communities from Luquillo Experimental Forest, Puerto Rico - flux4day.12C.oxic.44.000.170 (v2)... | ecosystem: Environmental > Terrestrial >... | reverse complement strand
AACCGCGGGAATGCCGAGGCCTTCGCCCACATGGCGATCAACGCCGGGGCCAGCCTGGTGATCGCGAGCGGCCCGCACGTGCTGCGGGGCATGCAGTTCTACAAGGGCCACCTGATCGCCTACAGCCTCGGCAACTTCGTCGGCTACAACAACTTCGGCATGACCGGGGATCTCGACATGGGCGTCATCCTGCACGTGGCGCTGTCATCGGACGGCCGTTTCGTGCGCGCCCGGATCTACCCCGTCCAGTTCATCGGCCAGGGCCAGCCGGTGCCCGGCGGCGGTTCCGTGGCCTTCATCGCCCAGCTCTCCGCCGAGGACTTCGGCCCGACCGCGGCTCGCATCCTCCCGTCGGGAGTGATCAAGGCTCCCTAGCGTGCGGGCCGGCCCCGGCCGGTACGTTGTGGGGATGGCAGCGGCGGAGCCGGGCACGGCACGGCAACGAGCGGGCCAGGTCATCACCGCGGGCCTCATCGGCGGCGTGGCGGGCGCGGCCCTGGCCGGCCACCGGGGAGCGCGGGCGGCCGGCCTGGGCGCGGCCGCCGGGGCGGTCGCGCTGGCCGCGTCCGAGGCGGTGGCCCGGGCCCGGCAGCGTCCCGGCGAGATACCGCCGCTGTGGTCGCGGATAGCGGCCAGCGCCGCGCTGGTGGCCCCGCTCGGGTGGGCGGCCGGGCGGGTGACCGGCGCGGGGCCGGTCGCGGTCGGAGCGGCGACCGGGACCCTGGCTGGCTTGCTCGGGATCCGACCGCAGAAGGTGCTGCTCGGGCCGCCGTTCGGGGCCGCGGTGGGCTGGGCGCTCGGGGCGCGGCGCCCGGTGCCGGCGGCGGTGGTCGCCAGCGTCACGATGGCGGTCTACCGGACGGCGTCGGCGCTGGTGTTCCGGGACGCGCAGGTGAGCCTGCTCGCCGAGCGGGTCCCGGCGGAAGAGCTGCCGTTCGTGGTGCCGCGGGAGGCGCGTTCCCGGTACGTCGGCACCGGCTACGTCCGCGACCTGGCCGAGGTGCTCGGCGGCCGCTACGTCGCGGACGCGCCCGACGTGGGCATCGTCGCGTCCGTGGACGACCTGGCCGGCCCCGAGTTCGACCCGGCGGGCCTCGACCCGCGGGTCCGCGAGTTCTACGAGCACACCACGCGGTTCACGCTGGACATCGTGCCACAGTGGCGGTTGTGGGTGCGTCCCGGCTACCTGCTGTACCGGACCGTGGTCGCGCGCCCGCTGGGCCAGGCGAACGTGCCGATGAACCAGCGGGAGACGCAACGGGGCATCCGCAGCCGCATCGACACCATCACCCTGCCTGGTTCGGATGACGTGGCGATCCGGGGCTGGATCCGGTCGTTCACCGATACCGACGAGCCGATCTACGTGGGCATCTACACGACCTACCGGCACGGCGGCCGCGGGTACGTGAGCGTCGGCTTCCCGCTGCCGCAGGCCAGCTTCACCGCCACGCTGCTGCCGCGCGCGCGTCCCGGCGGAGGGCTGGTCCTGACCAGCCGCGGCGACACCGACCAGCCCGGGCATTACCTGGCCTACATCGACCCGGCCAGCCGGGACCTCACGGTGCTGGCGGTGCGCGGCTTTGCCGAGCGGCTCGACGTCTTCGTGCAAGACAACGAGCTGCGCGCCGAGCACGCGTTCTCGGTGTTCGGGTTCCCCTTCCTCGTCCTGCACTACCGGATGCACCGCAAGCCCGGCCGCCCGGCTAAGTACAGCTAGCCGGAGCGGCCGGGCTGGTCTCCGGCTGAGAGCGGGAACTCCGCGGCGGGGCCGCTGATCTGACATGTATCAGCGGCCTGGCCGCCTGCTCTTACTGGTAAGTAACTAATCTCAAGCGGATGCCCCGCCGGGGGCTGCCGGGGCCGGAAGACGGCCCGCAGCAGCGGGGCACATGTGGGGGAATCATGGATACGGGCGTGGACAGGGACCGGTTCTGCGAGATGTTCAAGGGCCGGTCGGTGGTGGTATCGGAGTTGCCTGCCGGGCACAGCCGGGTCCTGGCGAGCATGGCCAACGAGATGGCCGGGCGCGACGACGCGTCGCTGCGCACGAGGGCCGAGTACCTCGCGCTGTTCGACCTGCTGGCGGCGCACGTCCCGCCGGTTCCGCCCACCCGGCTGACCCTGGTCGACGAGGCCGGGCGGCCCACCGCCGCCGCGCGGGCGATCGAGGATTACGCCAGGGCGTCGCTGGGGCAGCAGGAGTTCTTCGCCGCGGACATGTACATGGTCCAGGTCACCGGGTTTCGCCCCGGGCGCGGGGTGCTGACCGAGCCGGTGCGGCCTGGGCGCGGGGCCAGGGTGGACGTGTGGAAGACCGACCCGGCCGACGACCGGCACATCCCGGCCCCGGACCGGGGCGGCGCTCTGTTCAGCTCGCAGGCCTTCTGCATCAAGAACAGCGGTAACCACACGCTGCGCGCGCCGAAGCGATCCTGGCGGATCATCCTCGATGCCGCCGGGCCGGACAACCGCCTGGCCGGGATGCGGCGCCTCAACCTCAAGGCGATGTGGAACGATCCTGCCCAGATGCGCGAGGCGCTGGCCTGGCGCCTGTTCGGACTGGCGGACGTTCCGGCGCCGCGGCACACGTACGCCAAGTTCGCCTTCGGCTCCACCTACCGGGGCCTCTTCAACGTCATCGAGCAGGTGGACCGGAGGTTCCTGAAGGATCGCTTCGGCGAGAACCACCTGGGCAACCTCTACAAGACCGGCTGCCGGGACATCGGGTGCGCGACGCTCGCCTACCGGACCGGGCCCGACGGCGACGACAGCGGGCGCCAGTACTACGTCCCGGGTGCGGCGGAGCACACCTACCGGCTCAAGACCAACGCCGACAACCCCGAGGCCAACACCTACGACGACCTCGCCTGCCTCATCAGGACGATCAACGGCGTCGGCCTTCCGGGCGGCCGGGAACGGTTCGACACCGACGCCTTCCGGGAGTCGGTGGACGGCATCCTGGACGCCGAGGCCTTCCTGAGGTGGGCGGCCGTCAACATGCTGCTCGGGAGCTGGGACAACTACTACGCCACGCCGTCGAATTACTACCTCTACAACTCGGGGCACCAGGGAGCCGCCAGGGATTTCGTCGGCTCGCCCTATTTCCACTTCATCCCGTGGGACTACGACAACTGCCTGGGGATCGACTATTTCGGCATCCGGTGGCAGTACGGCGACATCCTCGACTGGGCGGGCAACACGCGGCGCTACTGGAAGAACCGGAAGACCACGCACATCCCGCTCGTGCAGAACCTGCTCCGCAACCACGACTACCGCCAGTACTACCTGGACTATCTGGAGCACATGCTCGACACCGAATTCAACCCGCGGGCGTTCGCCACGCAGATCGGGACGCACTCGCCAGATGGCCTGTGGCAGCGCATCCGGCAGGCGGCCTACCTGGAATCCGACACGCCCTGGGGACGGCCGTTCACCGGACGGCAGTTCAGCAACGACGAGATCTACTGGAGCGGCTACCGGCAGCACGAAATGCGGCGCGGGCGCAAGAAGACGGAGGGCATCGTCCACTACGTCCGCATGCGCCGGGACAGCGCCCGCGCGCAGCTGAAGCAGATCCGGCGGACCATGCCGCGCCGGATCGACGGCTTCGCCGAGGCGCCGCGGCCGCTGGACCGGGCCGCCTAGCCTCTCAGGCCGGCCTGCGGTCAGCGGATGCGAGGATAAAGCGACTGCCCCGAGCGGAGAAGGTTCAGCAACATGGATGGTGCCCGGCCGGGTCACGGCGAGGCCAGCACGGACGAAGTCCCCGCGGAGCAGGAGGGGCCCTGGCCGGTGCACGCCCTGTTCCAGCAGCGCGTCTCCGGAGACGACGCGCTGCTCAAGCTGGCCGGGCTCCGTTTCGCCCAGATGGGCGCGGCCGCCGAGGTGTACGCCGACACGCCGGACCAGCTCGACTACGTCCTGCGGTACGCGCCGTCGGCGGGGCGCCTGCCGGTGGTCCACCTGAACCGCGGCATCGATGTCCTGCACGAGCGGGGCCGCGCCGCGGTGGCGGAGTTCGCCCGCCGGTTCGCCGGCCGGGTGGCCGGCCTGGTCGTCCATGACCACCACGAGATGGCGGCGCAGACCGACGGCCTGCTGGCCGGGCTGCGCGAGCTGAACACGCGCCTGGGCGAGCGCCCGGATGGCCCCATGGTCTTCCTCGAGTACGCCGCCGGCCATGACCCGGGCTGGTTCGTGGACGTGGCGGAACGGCTCCGCGCGGCCGAGCGGGTGAGCTGCTGCGTCGACGTCGGCCATATCGGCATCAGGCAGGCGTCGTCCGTGTTCTGGCTCCGCCATCCCGGCGTGGGGCTTGGCCACCTCAGCCCGGCGGATGACCGGCTGCCGGACCTGATCGCGGACGTCCAGGACGCGGTCCGCACCTGCCTGCCGACCGTGCTCGACGTCACGCGGTCGCTGGGCCAGATCGGCAAGCCCATCCACTTTCACCTGCACGACGGGCATCCCCTCATCCCCGGCCTTTCCGATCACTTCAGCTTCCTGACCAGGCTGCCCGTTCCGTTCAGCTATGCAGGCCGGAGGTCGCTGAGCACCATGTACGGGCCGGCGGGCCTGGCCTCCATCGTGTCCACGGCGGTCGGCGCGTGCCCGCAGGGGGCGTCGTTCACGGTCGAGGTGCACCAGGCCGAGGGGCGGCTGCCCCTCGGCGACGCCGCGCGGCTCTTCTCGCATTGGCGGGACTTCACCAACGCCGAACGGATGAACTACTGGCTCTCGGTGCTGTCCGACAACGCGCTGCTCATCTCCCGGGCGGTCGCGGAGCACGAGGAGTGCCGGGCCGGCCGCTGACGCCCGCCGAGCGGGGCTGTCACATCCTGCCGTGCTGACGGGTCAGCCAGGTGTACCCGCGGAACGGCAAGGAGATCACCATGGACGCACGATTGAACTTTTACGGCAACGAGGTCGCGGCAAAGTTCGCGAAGTGCATCAACTCGGCGGGTGCGGTCGTGACCCATTCAAGCCTGCCCGCCGCGACGCAGGAGCTGGTGAAGATCCGGGCCAGCCAGATCAACGGCTGCGCCGGGTGCACCGACATGCACACCAAGGACGCCGCGCACGCCGGGGAGACCCCGGTGCGGCTGAACCTGGTCGCGGTGTGGCGGGAGGCGAACGTCTTTACCGAGGCCGAGCGGGCCGCCCTGGAGCTCACCGAGCAGGGCACCCGCATCGCCGATGCGGCCGGCGGGGTCACCGACGAGGCCTGGGCGAATGCGGCCAAGCATTATGACGACGACCAGCTCGCGGCGCTGGTGGCACTCATCGCGCTCATCAACACCTACAACCGCCTGAACGTCATCGCCCGGCAGCCCGGCGGCGACTACCAGCCCGGCCAGTGGGGCTAACCGCCTGACCGGGATGGCTGGGCCCGCCGGGCGGCGGCCCTGGCCTCCTCGGCGACGAGGTCGAGGTTGATCGCGGCCCCGGCGGCCAGCCCGGCCGCCGCGGCCGTGATGACCTGAGCCTGCAGGTCGGTGAGGTTGCCGGCGGCCCACACCCCGGGCACGGCGGTAGTGCCGGCCGGGCCGGTCTCGATACGGGTGCCCGCCAGGTGGCCGTCGACCCGGACCTCGCCCGGCCGCAGGCCGAGCGGGGCGAGCAGCTCGGCGCGGGCCGTCAGGCGGGGCGCCACGACGACCGCGTCGAGGGCCACGCGGCGGCCGTCGGCCAGCCGGACCCCGGTCAGGCCTCGGGCGCCGGCCTCGATCTGTTCGACCGCGGCGTCGACCACGGCGATACCACGGGCGTCCAGCTGGGCGCGCTGCTCGGCGGCCGGTGCGGGACCGGTGTGCCGCAGCAGCGTCACGTGCGGGCTGAGCTGCCGGAACAGCAGGGCCTGGTGGACGCCGGCCGGCCCGGTGGCCAGAATGCCGATGCGCTGGCCGGAGACCTCCCAGCCGTGGCAGTACGCGCAGTGCAGCACGTCAATGCCCCACCGGGCGGCCAGCCCCGGCACGTCGGGAAGCTCGTCCCGCAGGCCGGTAGCGGCCAGCAGCCGCCGGGCCGCCACGGTGCGGCCGCCGACCTGGACCCCGAACCGCTCGCCGTCCCGCCACAGCGCGGTGACCCGCCCTGTCTCGGTCCGGCCGCCGTAGCGGGTGACCTCGCCGCGCCCGGCCGCCCAGATCTCCGCCGGGGGTGTGCCGTCGCGGGTGAGGAAGTTGTGCACGTGTCCGGCCGGAGCGTTGCGCGGATCGCCCGCGTCGACCACCAGCACCGAGCGGCGGGACCGGGCCAGCGCGACCCCGCCCGCCAGCCCGGCCGCGCCGCCGCCGATCACGACCACGTCGTAGTTCTCGTCCACGTAGTTGTCGTCCATGCGCACACCATGGGCCGCCGAACGGCGAGTTGACAAACTCGTTTGCCGAAGTAGCAATGGATGGGTGGGGCACGATCCAGTCCTCGACGCGGTGGGGCCGCGCCTGCGCGCCCTGCGGCGGCAGCGCGGCGCCACGCTGGCCGAGTTGTCCGAGGCGACCGGCATCTCGGTGAGCACGCTGTCCCGGCTCGAGTCCGGCGGCCGCAAGCCGACCCTGGAGCTGCTGCTGGCCCTGGCCCGTGCGCACCAGGTGCCGCTGGACGAGCTGATCGGCGCCCCGGCGCCGGGCGACCCGCGCATCCGCGTGCGGCCGGTGCAGCGCAACGGCCGCACGCTCATCCCGCTGACCCGCCAGCCCGGCGGGATACGCGCCTACAAGATGATCGTCCCGGCGGGCGGGCCCGGCGGCGACCAGAAGAGCCACGAGGGCTACGAGTGGATGTACGTGCTATCGGGCAGGCTGCGGCTGCGGCTCGGCGAGCACGACTTCGTCATGATGCCGGGGGAAGCCGCCGAGTTCGATACCCGCACTCCGCACTGGTTCGGCAGTGCCGGGGCCGAGCCCGCCGAGGTGCTGGTCCTGTTCGGGCCACAGGGCGAGCGCGCCCACGTCCGGGCCCGCTCGCGCCGCGCGCGCTGAGAACAGCCACCCGCGGCCCACCCCGACCCGCCCGGTCAGCCGGGCAGGCTCTCCACCTCGCCCGCGGCGATGGCGCGGACCAGCTGGGCGTGGTCGCGCTCGTTCTGGTCGGCGTACCGCTGGGCGAAACGGCTGATCGCCTCGGTGAACCTGGGACCCTTGCCGATGTAGCCGTCGATGGCCGCTGGGTCCCCGGTGCGGGCGTGGGCCCGGGCCAGCGTCTCCCCGCAGGCGGTGGCGAACTCGGCCAGGCGGGGAGCGATCAGGTCGGTGCTGGGGATGATCTTCATGTCGCGGAACTGCCGTATGTAGTAGTCGTTCCCGTACAGGGACCCCCAGCCCACGAAGATATCGGTCGCGCTCTGCAGCAGCCGCTTGCCGTTGACCACCCGCGCGCCGTAGTGATCGTGACGGCTGGGCTGGACCTGAGCCTCATACACCGACGGCCCGGCCTGCTTGGCCTGCAGGAACAACGGGTCGGCCCCGGAACGGCCCTCCATGAGCAGCAGGTAGACCCGCATGCCCACGCTGCCGACCCCCACGACCTGGCGGACCGCGTCGACCTCGATGAACCGGTCGAACAGGGTCTGCCGGTCCTCCTGCAGCGTCAGCCGGTACCCGGCCAGCAGGTGCCGCACGAGATCGGCTTGCTCCTCGTCGCTGATCGTGACCCGGACCGGGGGGTCCTCGGTGATCCGCGGTCGCCCGTTCGCCATCGCGGTGAGCTTGGCGAACGCGCCCCGGCTGGTGCGGCGCTGGCGCTTGCGCTCGATATGGACCGAGACCCGCCCGCGGTCGGCCGGCTCGAAGTACTCGATCAGGTTGTCGACGTGGATCCCGTCGTACCAGATGTCGAGCTCGGGCTGTTTTGTGTACCACCGCATGCGCCGGCAGTAGGCCTGCACCCCGGCGGTGACCGCCGCGGCGGCCCGGGCCGGCTTGACCCGGTTCTCCCGGGCCGCCACCACGACGCTGGCGGCGAAGCGCTTGACGTCCCACTCGAACGGACCGGGCAGGGTCTCGTCGAAGTCGCGCAGGTCGAACAGCAGGTTCCGCTCCGGCGTGGCCCACAGGCCGAAGTTCAGGATGTGCGCGTCCCCGCACAACTGCACGATCAGCCCGCTGTCCGGCTGGGCGGCCAGGTCACCCGCCATCACCGCCGCCGCGCCCCGGTAGTAGTTCCACGGGGAGGCCGACATCCGCTGATGCCGCAGCGGAAGCAGGTCGGGGACCCGGATCTGGTTCTGCGCCTGGATCGCCTGCAGCGCGCCGTGCTTCCGGTCCTGTTCCGCCCAGTGCCCCAGCCCGCCCCGCCGGGCCCGTTTGCGGGCGGCCCGCCCGGACGCGCGCCGCTCGCTGGTGGTGGCGGGCAGATCGGGCAGCCCGGCCGCCGGGCTTGATGATTCCCGTGAACTGGATTCAGTCATGATCATTAGTCCTTGATCGGCCCACCCGACTCTACGCGGCGTCTGCCGGGTACCGCGGCGGCGGCCAGCGGGCGGTACCGCAGCCCGAGGCCGGCGTACGTGCGCCGGGCGGCGTGGTTCCACTCCTCGACCATCAGCGCCGCCGCCTCGTGCCGGCGCAGCGCCTCGGCGAGCAGGAACGCGCCGATGTCCCGGCCCAGGCCCCGCCCGCGCGCCCGGGGGTGCACGGCCACCCCGGCCAGCAGCGCGACGGCGGGCGCGCACCAGGCCAGCGTGCCGGTGGCGGCGAGCCGGCCGGCGTCGTCGCGCACCCCGGCCCAGCGCCCCACGCCGGCGACCCCCGGCTTGGCCTGCGAGGCCGGGAACCCGGCGGCCAGCAGCGCCGCGACCTCGTCCCGCGCGGCGTCGGGGAGCCATGCCGCGGTGGCAGGCCCCGGCCCGAGGGCGGCCGGGCGCCGGCCGTCCATCCAGCCGAAGGTGCCCGCAGGCACCAGGGCGGGGATTCCCGCCGCCAGCGCGTCGATGAGCCCCCGGTCACCCAGCGGCCGGTAGCTGGGCCCGGTCAGCCCCAGGACCTCACGGACCAGGGGCAGCGCGGCGTCCGGCGCCCCGCGCACCGCGAGCCGGTCGCGCGTGGACAGGCCCGGCCCGGCCACGGCCACCGCGCGCCCGTCGGCGCTGCGCCACGCGCGGCACCGCCCGTCCAGGCCCTGGGCCGCCCACAGGCACAGGGTGTCGGCTTCGCACCAGGCCGCGAGCTCCTCGTGCTCCCGGATCTCGATCAGCGCGGCCACCGGCTGGTCATTGGGCCAGGCAGCCGCCGTCGATGTCGGCGCACACCACGTCGGCGCCGGCTTCGGCCATCAGCGCGGCGAACTCCGCGCCCAGCCCGCCGCCCGCCCCGGTGACCAGCGCGACCTTGCCGGTGAGGTCAAACAGGTAGTCGTTCGGCATGACGGTCCTCCTCGAGGATGTTGTCACCGCACTGCGCGCGGACCGGGCCACCCCGCCGGTCCGCAGGCCCTCAGGCCGGGTGGTGCACCGTGTAGATGACATCGGGGCCGACGCGGCGGGGCTCGACCGTGACGGCGCAGCCGTGCCGCCACGACAGGTCGGCGGCCCGGGCCAGGTCGAACGCGGCCAGGGCGTCGCAGGCGGTGACCCGGGGCGGCCGGCCCTCGGCGACGCAGCGGGCGAAGGCCTCGAGCTCGGCGGCGTAGGCGTCCGGGTAGCGCTGCTCGAAGTCGCGGGGCAGCCCGCGGGCGGCCCAGCCCGGTGTCCGCCACTCGTAGTGCCGGTACTGCGGATGGTCGATCCGGACCGTGGCCTGGCGGCCCATCACCTCGGTCGAGCACTCGTAGCCGTAGCCCGCGGCGCGGCTGTTGTCGATCACGCCGAGCGCGCCGCCGGCGAACCGGAGCACCACGACCGCGGTGTCGATGTCGCCGGCCTCGGCGAACCGCGGGTCACAGAGCGCGGCGCCGTGCGCACTGACCTGCGTGACCTCGCCGACCATCCACCGCGCGGCGTCCAGGTCGTGGATCGTGACGTCCACGAAGAACCCGCCGGAGCCGGCCAGGAACGCCGCGCTGGGCGGGGTCATGTCCCGCAGCGAGGTGCGGAACAGGTAGACCTCGCCCAGGTCGCCCGCGCGGATCCGGTCCACCGCCGCGACCCAGTCCGGATCGAACCTGCGGTGAAAGCCGACCTGGAACGCGACGCCCGCCGCCCGCACCTGATCGATAGCGGACACCGTGGCCTGCCGTTCCAGCGAGACCGGCTTCTCGCAGAAGACGTGCTTGCCGGCCCGGGCCGCGCGGACGGCGAGGTCGGCGTGCGTGGCCGTCGGGGTGGCGATGGCCACGGCGTCGATGCGCTCGTCGGCCAGCATGTCCTGGTACGACGTGACCCACGGGACCTCGAACCGCTCGCCCGCCTGGCGCGCGGCGCCCGCGTCGGTGTCGTACACGCAGGCCAGCCGGGCCGAGGGGCAACGGCCGGACAGGTTGGCGGCATGGATCCGGCCCATCCGGCCCAGGCCCGCCAGGCCGATCCGGACCCGGCGCGTCACAGCGCCTTCGCGTAGAACTCGGGCCGTTCGGCCAGGGTGACCGGCGTTCGCTGGCCGGACCGTAGCGCCTCGAGGCAGCTGCCCGTGACGGCCGCGGCCGCGTAGCCGTCCCAGGAGCCAGGCCCGGTCGACGTCCCCGCGGCCACCGCGTTCAGCCAGTCCTGCAGCTCGGCGTCGAAGGCGGCGGCGAACCGGTCCCGCCAGTCGCCGGGTACGCGGCCGCGGCGCGCGCCGCCCGCCTTCACGGTCACCTCGCCCGCGGCCTCGGCGAGCGCCACCGTCCCGCTCTCGCCGACGATCTCGCCGCGGATGTCGTAGCCGTACCCGGCGTTGACGAACACCTCGACGTCGACCAGCACGCCGCTGGCCATCTCCAGCAGCACGATCAGCGGATCATGCAGGCCCTCGGCGGCCCGGCTGCTGCGCCGCGGCTTCAGGATGCTGGTGGCCGCGACCGGCTCGCCGAACAGCCACTGCACGAGGTCGATTTCATGCACCGCCGAGTCGGCGATCATCCCCTCGGTGGTGAAGCCGTACGGCGGCGCCGACCGGTTGCGGTGCGCGCAGTGCATCAGCAGCGGGGTGCCGATCGTAGCCTCGTCCAGGGCGGCCTTCAGCGCGCGGTAGCCGGCGTCGTACCGGCGCATGAAGCCGACCTGTACCAGCCGCCGGCCGCCGGCCATCTCGGCGTCCATGATCCGCAGGCACGCGTCCTCGGTCGTGGCCAGCGGTTTCTCGCAGAACACCGGCAGGCCGGCCTCGATCGCCGCGAGGACGTGGTCCTCGTGGGTCGGGCCCCACGAGGTGACCAGGACCGCGTCCACGTCGCCGGAGGCCACGAGTTCCCGGCCCGCCGGGTAGACGGCCGCGCCCGGCCAGCCGTCCGCGACGCTCTGCGCCCGGGCGGCGTCCACGTCGGTCACGGCCACGACGGCACCCCCGCTGAGGACCTGGGTGATCCGCCGGATGTGGTCCTGGCCGATCATTCCGACGCCGATGACGCCGACCCGGACGGTCATGCCCGCTCACCTCCGGTTCCGTCCCGGGGTCACCGGAGCGGCCGCCGGGGGTTCCTCGGCCTCAGCCGCGGTCTCTGCCTTCTTACGTCCCTGCTCCGGGAAGGTCAAGAATATGTCCCGACATACTTACTTAGCTACTTACGGACAATAGTCCGACCGAGTGCGATAATGGGAGCGTTCCCGACCGCCGTGAGAGGTCGCCAGGTGGACCGTGCCGCCCTGCGCATCCAGGTGGACCGCAGCAGCCCGGTCCCGCTCTACTTCCAGGTGGCGCAGCACCTGGAGCAGCTCATCGAGTCCGGCGACCTGGCCACGGGGACACGGCTGGAGAACGAGATCGACCTGGCCGACCGGCTGGGCCTGTCCCGGCCGACGATGCGGCGGGCGATCGAGTACCTCGTCGACCGCGGGCTGCTGGTCCGCAAGCGCGGCGTGGGCACCCAGGTCGTCCACGCGAAGGTGCGCCGTCAGGTCGAGCTGACCAGCCTCTACGATGACCTGGCCCGGACCCGGCGCGACCCGCGCACGCGGGTGCGCAGCTTCGCGACGGAGCCGGCCTCCGACGCCCTCGCCCTGGAGCTGGGCATCCCGGCGGGCACGGATGTCTACGCCTTCGAACGACTCCGGTACGCCGGAGCCGAGCCGCTCGCGTTGCTGCGCAACCACGTTCCGGCGGGCCTGCTGCGCCTCACCCCGGGGGATCTCGAGGCACAAGGGCTCTACAACCTGCTGCGCGCGAACGGCATCAACCTGCGGATCGCCAAGCAGTCGATCAGCGCACGGGCCGCCACCGCCGCCGAGGCCCGCGCGCTGGGCGAGGCCAGGGGAGCGCCGCTGCTGACCATGGTGCGTGCGGCCTACGACGACCAGGGACGCGCGGTGGAGCGCGGCGACCACATCTACCGGGCCTCCAGGTACAGCTTCGATCTCACCCTGACCGGCTGGTGAGCCGCGGGCGCCCGCGGCCCGCCCGCTGGATTGCCGGATCAGCAAGCTGGCTTGCCCCGCGGGCCGGGGCGCGGGCATCGTGGTCCATGCCTGCGCACCACCGGCGGAAGATCGGAGGCAGCCGTGACCCACCACCACGGGCCGGACGAGGCCGTCCAGTTCACCCAGGAGTTCTGGGACGACCGCTACCGCTCAGCCGGCCGGCTGTGGAGCGGGCAGCCCAACGCCCAGCTCGTGGCCCAGGCCGCCGGCCTGCCTCCCGGCGAGGCGCTGGACGCGGGCAGCGGCGAGGGAGCCGACGCCATCTGGCTGGCCTCGCGCGGCTGGGCCGTCACCGCGGTCGACGTGTCGGCCGTGGCCCTGGAACGCGCGGCCGCGCACGCCGCGGCCCAGGGCGACGAATTCGCCGGGCGCATCAGCTGGCGCCGCGAGGACCTGCTCTCCTGGGATCCCGGGCCGCAGCGGTTCGACCTGGTCTCGGCGCAGTTCATGCACCTGCCGAGCCCGGAGCTGGAATCGGTGCACCGCAGGCTGGCCGCGGCCGTGCGCCCCGGCGGCACGCTGCTCATCGTGGCCCACCATCCCGACGACCGGCACGCCAACGTCGGCCGGCCCGGGCACCTCGACCTGTTCCCCACCCCTGAGCAGCTCGCCGCCGGGCTCGATCCCGGCGACTGGGAGATCCTCGTCGCCGCCGGCATCGGGCGGCCCGCGACCGACCTGGACGGCCAGCCCGTGACCGTCACGGACACCGTGCTGCGGGCGACCCGCCGGCGCTGACACCCGGGTGGTCTACCGGTCGGCCGGGCCGGGGCGGCGCCGCTTGGGCCGGGGAGCTCGCGCGGTCGCCGGGCCGGGGCGTACGACGCCGGTGACTCCGGCCTTCAGGCGGCCGAGCACCAGCGCCCAGGCTGCCTCCAGGAACTCAGCCTGGGCAGGCGTGTCGGCCAGCTGGTGCACCTCGACGTGCGCGCCGCTGGCGCGGGGCCGGATCCAGAGATAGCCGGTCATCTCGCCGCCCGGGAGGGGGACGTTGTCGTCCTCGAAATCCCAGCGCATCACGATGAGCTCGGGCGGGCTGACCAGCTCGTACCGGCCCCGCACCTGTGTGCCCCACTCCATGGTGCAGGCGAACTTCCCGTCCTCGATCGTGACCGGCACGCCCAGCCAGCGCGAGTACACGGCGGGGTCGGTGAAGGCGGCAAACGTCGCGGCCTGGTCGGCGCCGACTTCGGTGGTAGCCACCACCACGAGCTTGATACCGGCGTCCGACAGCGCCCGCTCCGGCGCGTCGTCGGCGTTGCTCCACTTGCCCGGGCTGGCCAGGGCACCGCGCAGGCCGCGGAGCGCCTCCGGGCGGGCGCGGTAACGGCGCGAGGTGCCCACCGCCGTGGCCGTGACCAGGCCGGCCTTGCGCAGTACCGCCAGGTGCTGGGAGATCGTCGGCTTGGTCACGGAGAACGCGGCGGCGATTTCCCCCGCGGGCACCTCCCGGTCCCAGACCAGGGTCAGGATCTCACGCCGGATGGGCGACGCCAGCGCCTCGATCATCTTCTGGATGTCGGGCACCCGGCTCCTTCCCGTTGCGTATGGTTGTGACTTTTTAGTCTTCTAGCTAATTTAGCCATGACCGAACAATGCGGGCACGGTCGTCGCGTCCGCAGCCGGCGCGGGGGCCACCGCCGGGGTCTGACCGGGGAGGGACTGATGGAAAAGACCGAGATCTGGCCGGTGATCCACGCCGAACGCAAGGCCCTGGCCGCCGACCTGCAGGGGCTGACCGACGACCAGTGGTCGGCCGACTCGCTGTGCGGCCGGTGGACGGTGCGCGACATGACCGCCCACATGACGGCCACGGCCAAGACCACGCCTCCGGCGTTCTTCGCCAAGCTGGCCGCCTCCGGGTTCAAGCTCGAGCGGCTGCAGGACAAGGACATCGCGGTGGAGCGGGGCAGCAGCCCGGCCGACACCCTGGCCCGCTTCGAGGCCGTCGTGAACTCCGTGAAGCACCCGCCCGGGCCGGTGGAGTCGTGGCTCGGCGAGACGATCGTTCATTCCGAGGACATCCGCCGGCCCCTCGGGATCCGCCACCAGTACCCGCCGGACGCGGTGCTGCGAGTCGCGGACTTCTACGCGGGCTCGAACCTCATCATCGGCGCCAAGCGGCGCATCGACGGCCTGACGCTGCGAGCCACCGACGCCACCTGGTCGCATGGCAGCGGGCCGGAGGCGTCCGGGCCCGTGCTGTCGCTGGTCATGGCCATGACCGGCCGCAAAGCGGCCCTCGACGAGCTGACCGGCGACGGCGTGGCCACCTTGCGGACCCGGCCTTAGCGGCGATCCCAGCGCCCCGGCCGACGGACGGCGCGGCGGGCTGTCGGCGGTGGGCGCTAACGTGATCCTGTGAGCGTTGCCGGGCGCACGCGAGCCGATGAGATGGCGCTGGTCAAGCAGGCCAGCGCCGGCGACGAGGGCGCGTTCAGCGAGCTGGTCGAGGGCTTCCGCGGGGAGCTGCGGGCCCACTGCTACCGGATGCTCGGCTCCGTGCACGACGCCGAGGACGCCCTCCAGGATGCCCTGCTGCGCGCCTGGCGCGGGCTATCCGGTTTCGAGGGCCGCAGCTCGGTGCGCTCCTGGCTGTACTCCATCGCGACCAACGCCGCGCTGGACATCACCAGGCACCGGTCGCGGCGGGAGCTCCCGGTCGACTTCGGCCCGGCCGCCGCGCGCGGAGCCGAGGTGGACGCGCCGGTGATGGACCCGGTCTGGCTGGAGCCCTACCCGGACCGGTGGCTGACGGCCGGCGCGGACGCCTCGCCGGAGGCGCGGTACGAGCAGCGCGAGAGCGTGGAGCTGGCGTTCATGGCCGCGTTGCAGCAGTTGCCGCCGCTGCAGCGCGCGGTCCTGATCCTGCGGGAGGTCGTGGGCTTCTCCGCGGCGGAGACCTCGAGCCAGCTGGGCACGTCGGTACCGTCGGTGAACAGCGCGCTGCAGCGCGCCCGGGCCGCGGCCGCCGGCGGCCTGCCCGCCCGCAGCCAGCAGGCCACTCTGCGCGCGCTGGGCGACGAGCGCACCCGGGAGATCGTGCAGCGGTACGCCGACGCCATCGAACGCGGCGACGCTGACACGCTGGTCAGCATGCTGACCCAGGACGCGACGTGGTCCATGCCGCCGGTTCCTACCTGGTTCCAGGGCCTGGAGTCGGTCCGGGAATGGCTGGTCCGGGATCCGCTCTCGGTGCGCTGGAGGCACCTGCCGACCCGGGCCAACGGGCAGCTCGCGGTCGGCTGCTACCTGTTCGATTCCGGCACGGGCCGCTACGCCCCGCACGTGATCGACGTGCTGACCCTGGACGGCGACCAGATCGCCTCGGTCACCGGTTTCCTGACCGGCGACGACCTGGAACGCCCGGACACCGCTGACCAGGCCCGCGCCGCGGAGATCTTCGCCCGCTTCGGCCTGCCCGCCGGGCTGCCGTGACGGGCCAGGTCACGGCCGGGCCCCGATCGCGCCGTGCAGCAACCCCACGAACGGCCGGGCCCGGGGAACGGGCCCGCGCACCTCGGTCGCCACCGGCCTCCTGCCGCCAACCCACATCGCAACATCCCTGGATCATCCAGGCTGTGGCCACCACCGCGTGAACCCAAGGATGCTGGTGATCAAGGAAATGGCCGCTTGGGTCAGACGAACGGATGGTCGCGGTGCCCGCCCTGGTCGGGGACGGCGGCCCAGGGCGGCGGCGGGTCGCTGGGCCAGGGCGGCGGGTCGTCGGGCCAGCCGTCATCCGCGGCCGCCGGCCTGCGTCGGCTCATCGCCGGGCGGCCCCGCCGGTGGCGCCGGCCCGGCTCGGCGGAGGCGGCCGGCGGGCCGAAGCCGACGGTGACCGCCCCGCCGCCGGAGGCAGACGGCCCGACGGTCAGCGATCCGCCGGAGGTCTCGGCGATGCGCCGGGCGATGTCCAGGCCCAGGCCGGTGGAGCCCGCGCTGGACCGCCCGCGGCGCGCCGCGTCGGGATCACCGAACCCCGGCCCGGCATCGGAGACCACCACCCAGGCCCCGCCGCCGGCCCGGTGGCTGACCCGCACCGAGAACGCGGTCCCTTCCGGGGTGTGCGCGAACACGTTCTCCAGCAGGACGTCCGCGCACGCGGCGAGGTCCTCGCCGGACACCCCGACCTCGACCGGCCCGGG
>Ga0306920_100005309_pt1 | contig 16636 bp, 18 predicted proteins | sample flu12Cox44000170_FD_204666 | JGI IMG/M metagenome (GOLD analysis project Ga0306920, IMG submission 204666) | Lab enrichment of tropical soil microbial communities from Luquillo Experimental Forest, Puerto Rico - flux4day.12C.oxic.44.000.170 (v2)... | ecosystem: Environmental > Terrestrial >... | reverse complement strand
GTCGCCATCGACCGTCTCGGAGCTGAACAAGAAGATCTACGGGACAATTGAGGCCTGGCGCAATCGGCCGATCGAAGGCGGTCATCCTTACGTTTACCTCGACGGCATTGTGCTCAAGCGCAGCTGGGCCGGCGAGGTCCGCAACGTCTCGCTGCTTGTCGCGATCGGCGTGAACAGTGAGGGTTACCGGGAGATTCTCGGCATCTGCGAAGGAGCCAAGGAAGACAGGGGTGGCTGGAGCGCCTTCCTCAAACACCTCAAGGAGCGCGGGCTCAACGGCGTGCGGCTGATCATATCTGATGCCTGTCTGGGCCTGGCCGAGAGTGCGGCCGAATTCTTCCCCGATGCCGACTGGCAACGCTGTGTGGTGCATTGGTACCGCAACATCTTTAGCCACGTTCCTTCGACCAAGGTGCGGGAGATCGCGGCAATGCTTAAGGCGATCCATGCCAGCGAGGATATCGTGGCGGCGCGCGAGAAGGTTGTCCGAGTGATCGAGAAACTGCGCGGGCTGCGCCTGACCAAAGCTGCCGAGCTCGTGGAGACAGCGGTCGAAGAGACGCTGACCTACTATGCTTTCCCAGAGGAGCACTGGCGGAGAATCCGGACCAATAATCCGCTCGAGCGGATCCTGCGCAAGATCAGACGGCGCACGCGCGTCGTCGGTGCATTCCCCGACGGACAGTCGGCGCTTAACCTCGCCGCGGCCAGACTGTGGCACGTTGCCGGCACCGCTTGGTCGACCAAAAAATATTTGAACATCGAGTTTCTGAAGGATCAGCAGATGACAGGAGCCATCAACGCTTGAGCCAGTGCCGGGGCGCCGCTCAGCCCAATCCAATGTGCGAAAAACACTGGACACTAAATGAAATTCACCTTCCTGGTGGTAATTCCGACAACAAGAGCATCCAGCGCATCATGCTGGCCGCGCTTTGGTCGGAATCATATCTTCTTCGTAGATCGCGTTCAGGACTCCGGTGGTCGCCCGTTGGACGATCTTGTCCTCAAGGGCGGCGGCTACCGCGAGTGCGCGCTGCCGACCGTCCGGTTTGGGGATGTAAACCCGTCGGGATGGCAGCGCTCGATACGCTCCTCTATGAAGCCGTGCGTGCAGGTCCGCGATATTGCGATCGAGGTCCGCCTCGTAGGCTTGCCATGTCAGCCCATTCACTCCAGGTGCGGCATTCTCCTTGAGTTGAAAGAACGCCGCCCCAAGGTATTCCAGGCTGACGTGATGCAGGAGCGCGGTGAACTATTCTCCTTCGTTCTCTGGCTTGCCACTTGTCATATGCGATCCAGCGCGTGGGACACGCTTCCCCGGTTCTGAGTCCGGCGCGTGCTTTGCTGTACCGCATTCCCCTTGGTCTCCGCCCTTCGCTCCTCCGGCTCCGCAGCCAGTCGCCCGGCTTTGTTCGTCGGTCTCTTAGTTACTATGGCGGAGTCTGACTTCCCGCGTCCGTTTATCATCGGCTATGGCTCCTCGCCTTCCCGATGCAGACCAGGACTCGTGACGCCTAGTCAGACACAGGATCTCCCGGTTCCCGTGCAACGAGCTTCCACACATGCCAGGTTCTTCGACCACGCCGGGTCATCCAGGCACTCGCGCTTACGCGCCTGTCTGAATCGCCTTGCACCTTCGCAATGGTGTCGGCACCCGGGACATGTATCTTTGCGGGGCTCAATGGCTGGCCTATGCGCTCCCTTGCCGACGCTTCGCTGCCGCCCTCTCGAACGTCCACGCACGGCTCAGGGTCGATGTGGATCGCTACTCCTTCATCGTACCGGACTTGCACCGACTACTCGTTGCCGGTCTCCCGGCGCACTGCGAAAAACTCTGGACGCTTTCCGATTCTACATCGGCTTCTACATCGCTCAGCCTCCCTCTCCAGGGTCCAGCCTAGCCGGATTCTCCGTCAACCAGCACCGCTCACCATTGCCACCAACTATAAACGCATCAACAGTATTCAGGTTTTGGCCTGCTGGCGTGGCGTAGAATGGCTTACGCCCCATCCCTTTGCCCAGGGATTTCTTAGCCGTGGTTGCACGCGGGTCTGGCTCAACGTAAAGGCATACGGACCAATGAGCTGCTGACTTAGATACGCCAAGAGTATCGGCCCGTAGATGCCCACCGCAATACATAGGACAATTTGCGCGACCGGCAGGTTAAACCCGAGTATCCTTTGTAAGGCGATCCGCATCGCCGCAGCAGCTATGACATGGGCGACGTAGATCTCCAGAGACCGTGTACCCCAAAGCTTGACAAAAGGAAGCGTCGATGACCGGCCTATCAGGATCGCTAGGGCCACCGTCGCCGCGATGCCCGACATAACTAGCATAGGTGTGACGATTGGCTCCTGCTCCCAGTGTGCCGTTACCCCAATCACAATCGCCCCGTACCCTCCTATGAGGATTGCGAGAAGCCAGACCGACCGCCACTCAGGAGCCCTGGCCAAGATTGAGGTTTGGGCGGCAGCCACCCCAAATCCGAAGTAGATCAAGAAGTAAGCGACGTCGTGTGCAACGTTCCACTGGATCAGATTGAACCCTGACCGTTCGATTATGAAACACACGATCGTCACGCTGACAAACACAATGTCAGATCCGGACCTTCGATAGAACAGTCGGTAAATCATCATTATAACGAATAGCGTGTAAAGAAAATAAAATTGCCCTATTGGTACGTAAGCGATCTTGAGCAGATCCACAGCAGAAACGGGGCGATTAGCGTACTGTGATAAAGCTATCTGAAGTAGCCCCTGCGATATCGACCATACAAAATACGGGTAAAGAACAACGGCTGTCTTGTCCACAACGAAATCGGTGACTGATCTTCGTGCAGACCGTCGTATAAATAAGCCTGATAAAAAGAAAAACAGTGGCACATGAAAAATAGAAACCGAGGTCTCGATAAACTGATACATATATAAATCTGTGATTGCACGCTCATGCAACCCTCCCAGAACGTGGGTGGCGACTATCAAGAATATACCTAGTCCCTTGGAATAATCGACCCAGTCCAGCCGCTGTAGTTCGTTCATTGGATAGTCTGCCTCCTGCAGAGGGGTCAGAATCTCGAGATACTTTGCCATCCTTTTCATGCTCACAAGCGATCTTCGATCTCACTGGGCCTGATGCTCTGAAGCGCGATCGCGAATTAGCTCCGGCGCGCATTTTGGCGTCATTCATGACGCGGATTGAACGGTGAACGGTTGGCGACGGCGAATAAGGGCTGTCAATCGTCTGCGGATCGGAATGTCGTACGTTCTTTCAAGCCAGACAGAAAACGAGATCATTACCGCAATGAACGCGATGCCGACCAGTAGGCCGCTGGCGGCGCCCATACGACTGGCGAGCCAGTCGGCGATGTCCCCCAGGGGACTGTGGAGGACGTACATCGGATAGCTCGCGGAACCGAGATAGAGCAGTGTCTCTTCAAATCGGCCGCCAACCCCTTTCGAGGCGACGATCAGGCTGACCGGAAAGAGGAAAAAAACGCACGCGAGGTCGATGTAGGGATTAAGCCAGCCGAGAGACGGCGACGCAAGAATCGCGACTAGCGCCAGAACGGCAAGCCAGGGAACGTCGAAGCCGTCGAAAAGTCGGCCGAGCGAACTGCGCTTTCTGAATATCAGGACGCCGAGAAATATGCCAAAAAATGATCGGGAAAGGCCGGCGGCGACCTGCCCTGGCCCCCAGGCAAATCCCGCGTCGAGACCGTTGTAATGAGAGCCGATGACTGCGACGGCTGACCCGGCCAGAGCGACAAGAAAAACCAGCAGCGCATCGCTCAGATAGGGCCGCGCAACTGCGTACGAGACGTTGGCTACAAGTTCAAAAAAAAGCGACCAATAAGGCCCGTTCAGCGGAAACAGATCGGCATGAGGCGGCAGCCTGCACGGCAGGAAGAAGGCCGTCGCTAGTAGGACCACCGCGCAATCTTCGAGAGAATAGGTCTTTGAGGAGTAGGTGTGCCGTACGAACAAAAACGCGCAAAGCAGAAATGAGACAAAATACACGGGATATAGCCGGATGATCCTGATCCTGATGAAATCCAACGCGGAGATAGCGCCGGCGCGGAGCTTCTCCTCGTACGCGCCCGCTATCACGAAGCCGCTCAGAATAAAGAAGACATCGACAGCTAGATAGCTCCTAAAATGCGGAACGTGTGAAAAAAAAATGGTGTGGCGGGTTAGGACGAAGACCGCGGCGATGCCTCGAATACCATCCAGAAACGCATATCGACTTCCTTGCACGCTTCTCCCCGGAAATGAACGAACTGAAAATCAGATGAATTCGGCGCCGACCTACTGGCACCGGGCCGCTCGATCAGAGCCTTCGCTGGTAGTCAGCTTCAACTACGTACGACCAAAGTATCGAGGCCGCACTCTGGATTTTAATACAGAAACGACTTCAACAAAGGGAATCTTGGTAACCAGCGTGTAACAAACAGCAGTGCAGCCATTTCGATCACCCGGAGGCATCATCCATTGGTGCCCCGGCAATCGAACTCAGACGAGGACCGCGCTTACAACTAATACAAGTCGAGAATAAACGTTGATCTGAGTTCCAGAGGCTGCAATCACGCCAATTCCCCAATCCCAATGCTGCTCATAGTGCTGCAACCGTGAGCTAGATCGCCGGCCCTCGGATGCCCATCACCTGCGCTTTGCGCCTGAGCCGTAAGGTGAGCGATGAGTTTACGGTGACAATATGCCGGGGACACCATCAGGAGGTTCACCGCTCTGGTGATGAAGCTGCATGGTGGAACAAGGCCGGAATTCATCCGAATGTCGCTGCTCGGGTGCTGTGGCTGGAAACACACCGACTGCCAACCATTCGGATCAGCCGCGTATCGGAAGCTACTAAAATTCAAACGGTCGTTTAATAACTGCGGACTCGGAACAAGGGGGGTTTTGGTGAATTTCTCTCCACTGTATCACTTTGGTTACAAGCGGCCGCCACTGTAGTGGAGGTCGCCGTGGCCGAGTTTGCGTGCCAGAGGCTCCCAAGGCCGATTGCACGATTGCGAGTACGTCGGCGATTGCGGCCCGCAGGGCGTTGGCGCCGTTCCAACAATTAGCTATTTGCAAGCAATACACGCACTAGGCAGGAGTTATCTCAATCCTTGTAACCGGCGGCGCTGGCTATATCGGCAGTCACATGGTCCACGAACGGATCGATGCCGGCGAACGGGTAATCGTACTTGATAATTTGTCGACAGGCTTTGACTGGGCCGTCGCCAAGGACGTGCCGCTCACGATCGGTGATACCGGCGATCAGAACTTGGTGAATCAGATCATCCGCCAGCACAAGGTCGACTCTATCATCCATTTTGCTGCTTCGGCCATAGTGCCGGAATCGGTCAAGGATCCACTCAACTTACCTGATGAAGTCGTATCGGTTTGCCGTCGTCACGACATAGCCGAACACGATGCCGGCGCCGCCCTTCAAAAGCCGCGTTAAGAGTCCCCAGCCGCCGCCCACGAAGGGTCGTGGGCCAATATCGCTGCGTCGGCCGGCTGCAGCGCATCTATTAGATTGTTTTGGCCACGAGAATACTTCCGACAATCGCGAAACCCGATCAAGCAAGACCATAATAGGAAACGCCGCTGCGTTTCGCATTACCACTTCTTATTTATGGTCGCGAAATACCGGTTTGTTACTTGGCCGTTACCTCAGGTCGGGCCGATATCGGCTAACATTTAAGGTACGCGCACAACCCGGACGCTTGTCATGACAAAGTTCGAGCGGGTTCTGGCGGCGACGGGTTCAACGGAGTTACCCGATTGCCGCTGTAGCAGGGCAATGAATCTTCTGTCTATCGTGCCAGAGCCTGGTGACGGTTTCAGAGATTCGCACTTTTCGATGCCCTGACTGCAACCATGAGCTTAGACTGACGATCTGGCACACCGAGGTGTCAACGGCCTGAAATATTGCGCGCCGCGGCTCGAAATCCGCGAAGAGTCGTGCCCTTTGATATTGGACGTCGGCGTGCTGTTTACCATACCAGATTCGAAGTCCTGGGCAGGATCGCGCTGATTATGCCTCAATTTACCCCTGTTTAGATCGGCAATGGTGGCTAGGAGACCGTCCCGCAGCGCGCACCTGAATCAGCCTGCCGACCGTTGCGTCGAGCGGCGACGTAACCCGACCCGAGTTTTGGACTTCTCATGCTATCAAGGACCAGCACTGTACGAGGTCACGTGCGCACGAATGACCATCATGGCCAGGTGAAAGTGGCCTGGCCACGCCGGATAGATTGACGTAGACCGCTTCGACAGTCAGACCTTAACTTCTTCATCTTGCGACGCATGGTCGGTGCATAGATCGAAGATGGGCCAAAGTGTGCGGGGGAGATCTTCGTCGACGCGCTAATCTGATCATTTTGTCACACATGAATCCTGTAACAAAAAAAAAGGTCACGAAAAAGGAAGTAGGATCCACAAGTTGCTGCTCAGACACGCCCTCGATGATTATGGCGATGGAGCACAGCAACGAAGATAAGGCAACTTCCCTTGCAGGGGTGCTAAGGCAACGCACAGCCAGGATGATGTTCCTTGTGAAAATAAATATGAAGAAAATAGTGCCTAGTGATCCAACCTCAAGTAGCATTTCCAACAAGGCATTATGTGCCTGAGGAATGGCCCAGCCCAACGTCCAGGAGATTTGATCCGCTGCGGGGTTGCTTTGAGACCAGAACGCCATCGCCCCCCATCCCAACATGGGCCGTTGGGCAATGTAATACATCACGAGTGCCCATAAATCGGTGCGTCCCGAGAGGGTCGGGTCTTTTCCTAGAATGTTCAGAAACATATCGGGATAGAGTCCGATCATTATTGGAAGTGGTAGCATTACGGCAAAAAAGAGCAGCGCAAGGGCGCGGGCACCACCGCCTCGGCGAAACAGAACGGCAAGGAAGCTAATACTGCTGCAGATTAAGATTCCCAGCAGCGAAGTGGCAGACTTCGCGATGAAGGTTGCTGTACTGAACAGAAGTAACATGAGTATGTAAAACCTCAGTCGGCGGCGATTGACACGCATGGCATGGAGAGTGGCGAGCGCTCCAATCAGCATTATCGGGCCAAATACGTTCTTGTGCCCGGGCGTCCCGCCAAAATCACCTTCAGGGGTAGTCACGTATTGGGGCGCGACCACAAGCAGGAAGATTGAAGCGCCAGCCGTCACGAAACAGATCATCCTAAGCACACTCATGAACTCGTCGTCATCCACGCTGTTTGCAACGCCGATCATGCCAGCAATGAATAATAGGTATAGGACCCCTCGCCGGATGGTGGTATCGGGATCAATTGACCATAGGCCGGTGAGGATTAAAAAACAGGCGAGCGCGAGGGCAAGTATTTCCCCGGCACCAAATCCGTTCGATTTGCTAAAGCCTCGCAGAAATAATATGATACCTATAATTATTTGAATCATATTTAGGGACTGAGTCAGCTTATCGCCTGACTTTCCCACCCATTTTCCATAAAGAAGCAGGTCAACAAGTGAAAAACTGGTTGTCAGCTGACACACAAATAAAGCGACGGCGATGTATACGGCGATGTATACGAAGCGTGAACTTCGCACGCCCGCCCGGGGCACCAAGACCCGTCCGGATTGGCGTATCATTTTATCCCCCCGGGGATATTGTAGCTTGCGTGTCCTGGAAGTGCTCAAGACCAACTGATTCCGCCATATTCTTTTTAACTAGGCCATGTGGACGAGCTGCCGGCGTCGCTGCCGTGGCGGGAAGGCAACAGGCGTTCAAGGGCACCGAGCCTGTGTGATAGAAGGCAGCACCGTCCACCGACTTGCCACGACAGCCGGCTGCCCGTGAGCCCATGGCCGATCGCGCCGGGCTAGCACTCTGCAAGACCAAGTTGCGGCCTCAGGATTGACCTGGAGCGGGTGACATTGCATTTGTCGGGATTAGTACCGGTCCCACCAATCATCGTGTTGGCGTCCAAGCATTGCGTTTCCTTGTGGTCCCCAACCCCACGCGGCGTGCCGCCGAACGAGATGTTGTTCGACCAGACTGTCTGATCCGCCGCCACTGCCACCTCCACCGGCGAACGGGCATTTAGCATTAATGGACATGGCGCCGTGCCGCAAAAGCAAAAACAGGACTGTTACATCTACGATACAGCCCTGGAGTCTTCGGTACATTTGCTCCGGCAGGGAGGCAAGCGCTGCGAGCCAGCCCCGCCAAGGACGACGGGCGCGGGTAATCGCGCTAGGCTCGGCAGAGAATCGTCTTATGACGCGCACGACGGTCCTGCGAGTCAGCTCGCGCTGGCGGAGCTTTCGCGCAATCGCGCTCAACATGAAACTGGCCTCGTAGGCAGTGGGTTTCAGCGAAGTGCGGGCCTCGTAGGGCAGGTTTATTCACGCGATTCGGCCGTTGCTTAGGCAGCGGACTTGTGATCAGACTTCGATGCGTGTCTAAAGTCCACCTCATTCTCGTCACCTTGATCTGCGCCTCCCCCGTGATCCTGCTGTGGGACGGACCGAATATGCAGGGTCTCGTCATCGGGACCGTTGCAGTTGCCTTGGCGATCACCGCCCGAGCCCTGCGACCAGGCGAGACCGAGTTTCTCGTTTCCATTATTCGCCCGCTGGCAGCGGTAGGCGCAGTTCCGGCGGTGTGGGTGGTGATTCAGCTACTTCCGCTGAGATTGCTCGCACACCCGATTTGGAAGAGCGCCGAGACAGCGCTCGGACATCCGGTAGCGGGTACAATAAGCGTCGACCCAGGGGCGAGCATCCTTGCGCTCGGTCAGTATCTTTCCGTCATCGCAGTAGCGATCCTATCCGCTGCTGTCGCGGTCGATCGCCAGCGCGCCGAGTCGATCTTGCTTGCGCTAACAGCTGCGGCTAGTGCCGTTGCGCTAATGATCGTGACGCGCTCTGTCACATTCATGCGAGCGCAGGCGATCGACTGCGTAAGTATGGGAACAATTATCGCCTGCGCGGCCTGCATCCGTACCATCGAGCGTTACGAAACCCGCCGCTCAAGCCCGCAACGATCGATGCTGGTATTGCTGTGGACCTTCGTTGCCTGCAGCGCCGCGCTGGCGATTTGTGGCACGGTGGTGATGCTTGGTACGACGCGTGAAATATTTATTGCGACGGCATACGGCATCTTTGCACTCACATGCATATCAATTATCCGTCGCTTTGCACTTGGAGCAATCGGCACCACTGCGGTCGCAGCGCCAGCTTTAGGCGCTGCTATTCTCCTATTAGCTTACCACTCGCCAGAGCGCCACACGAGCATACCGTTTGCCTTCGCGGGGGCTTCCGATTCTTCGCCGGTCACGCTAAGCGAACGAGTACTTTATGATGCGCCACTGGTTGGCACCGGAGCTGGAACGTTCGCGGCTCTTGCGCCGATCTACCGTCAAATAGATGACCCGTCGCCTGGTTCCACGGCTGCGACCGCGGCCGCGACCTTCGCGATCGAATTGGGAAAGCCGATGTTGTGGTTTATCACGGTGGCGACTGTGGGCTTTATCTTTATCCTGTTAAGAGCCGCGCTGCAGCGCGGACGCGACTCGTTCTATCCCGCAATGGGAGGAAGCTACCTCATCACACTTCTGCTCCTGTCATTCAACAATGCTGGCTTGTTCGGAACGGCAAGCAGTTTAATCTCTGCCGCTGTGATTGGTTTAGGAATCGCGCAGAGTAAGAGTCGCACAGCGAAAGCTTAGGCCACGAAAAGATGGGCGACAACATATTAGATATCATCCCAACTAGTGCTGGGCCAGCCCGATGCATGGGAGTCGAATTGATAGAACGGCCTGCCCCCCAATTGGCTCGTCTGCTTTGATCGGCTGTCTATGGTTTGACTCCGGCTCGCGTGTATATATCGGCCACAAAAGTTAATCGGTGCAATATCGCCGTAGGACCCCCAAGAGGCCGTTGACGTTATAAGCATCGTCAATTCAAAATCAGTGAATAGGACATATTTTAAAATCACTGAATAACACATATTTTAGATGTCTCGTGCCGACTTGTTAGACAGGAGAACGTTTTGGCGTGAAAATTGTTGCAAAAGCGCTTAAAAGACCATGCGCCACCGCCGGTAGGCGCATTTATGCCGTCGGAGACATCCACGGGCGTGCCGATCTCTTGTCCAAACTCCTCATGCGCATCGACGAGGATCTCCAAGCACGCCCGACCGTCGGCTCAGTTCAAGTCTTCCTCGGTGACTACATCGACCGCGGACCGAACTCGCGGCAAGTCATTGACTTGTTGATAGCGCGCCAGCGACGGCGCGATGTGCTGTTTTTGAAAGGAAATCATGAAGACTGTGCGCTGCAGTTCTTGAGTGATCCAACAGTATTACCCACATGGCAGAGCATAGGCGGGGTTCATACGCTTCTCTCCTATGGAGTAATGCCCACGCGCACTAATGACCCTGAGTCCCAGCATAAGGTGTCAATTGCGCTTCGTGACGCTATGCCCGACAGTCATCGGCGCTTTATCGGAGGCCTCGTGCTCTCGTTTACCTGTGGAGATTTCTTTTTCGTCCATGCGGGTGTGCGCCCGGAGATCCCGTTACAAAGGCAGTCTCAACGGGATCTACTCTGGATTCGAGACGACTTTCTTCTGCATGAAGAGGATTTTGGGGCGGTCGTGGTGCACGGCCATACACCTACCTATAAGCCGGAGATTCGATCGAACCGCATCAACATCGATACCGGCGCGTACGCGACGGGTCAATTGACCTGTCTCGTACTGGAAGGGGACAGCATGAGCTTCCTCTGACGGAACGGGCGATCATATCCAGTAGTACTTACCAGTGGTGCGTTAGGCCATACTAAGCCAGTTTGATGATCCTGGTTCCTCATGAATGAGCCGTCCCATCTAACACTTCGCATTGCGACGTCGCTTTTCGCAATGCTGCTTGGCGTCCATTGTGTTTGGCTTCTGCTCGCCGAGTTTTCTAGGCCTGGCATCGATCAATTGCCGACTGACGTAGCGTCCGCTGCCGCAGCACGAAACGAGCGTATCAGCGCCGGTCGGGCGGCCATGATTGGCGCCATCCGCGGAGACCTGTGGGCTGAATCGGCTTTCACGTATGCAGATTTGATGTGGGGCGATGGGAGAGGAGGCACTGACCTCGAGCAGGCACGTACATCTCTAAATCAAGCACTCACTCATGCACCCCATCAATCGAGTGTATGGTTGCTGCTTGCCATATTAGCATCAAGTTTCCAGCTACCCAACATCGACGTCAAAGAGGCCGTAAGAATGTCCTATTACACTGGACCCAGCGAGTTGGAATTAATGCCACTCCGGCTCTCGGTCGCGGTAAATTCGGACGCACTTAGTGACGTCGAATTGCGTGATTCGATCAGTCGTGAACTGCGTCTCCTATTCACTCATCAGCAAAAAGCCGCAATAGTCGCGGCCTACAATGCGGCACCATCGGTGGGGAGACAGTTCATCGAACAGACAATTCGCGAGATCGATCCCTCGGCGGCTGAATCGCTCAGATCGGGCGCGCGACGGTCATATTTGCCAGGTTAACATTTGACTTCAATTGAACATCTGACAACATGCTAGCAACTAATTCGCCGATCAGTGCAAGATCACAGGTTCCAAGACGCTCGAATTGCAGCATGGGGCTTGGGGGCTGCGATCGTTGTGCTGTCACTGGTTCCTCCCAGCCTGAGGCCCGAAACCGGCACACCCCCACAGCGTCGAACACTTCACAATATATGGCGCAACTGGGATTGCATTCGGCCTGGGCTATAAGCACAGGCACGATTTGCTGGCCATCTTGCTCCTCGCGTTCTCGGGCTTCATCGAAATTGCGCAGCTATTCGTGCCCGGACGGCATGCACGTGTTAGCGACTTCATCATCGATGCCACCGCGGCATGCTTCGGACTAATTATGGCATCGCTCCTTAGCTTGAGCTCCTGGGTCGAGTCTGACGATTGCTGGCTATTTTCATGGGGTCGCATTTTTATCAGCTTTGTCGTATCGAGGACCAAATTTGTTACGTTGCTGTTACCACGCTGACGAAGCGTTTCTGGTAAAAATTTGCATATTCTCTGCATACGGGTATTTGGATAGCGGTCAGCCCGGGAACTGCTGGAGGGTTGGAGCGCTTTGAAGACTTTGCAGCAAGGCCGATGTGTGCCTCGCACTCGTGTTTGATTTCTGTGGAAGGACCCCACGTTGCGGATGGCAAGCAGTGCGAGTGAGGACGGCGAATGACTTTCTACCCTATGGTTGCCCAACGTGGCCAAAGGAAACTTGCTCGCTGGGTTGACGTCATCTTTCTAGCATTGCTGCTAGTTGTCGTGATTGGACTTGGCGTGCGCGGCGTGCCACTTGGTTGGGGATACGATCTCGACTCGCGTGCCATTTTCGAGGCTAGCGTACCCGCTATCCTTCAAGGATCGTATGTACCCGGCCGGAGCTATGGAAATCCACTCTATGAATACGTCGCTGCTGGCCTATACGCGGCCGGCGGGATTTCTCTCGCTAACATCTACTCTCTCATCCTTGCAATCGGATCCATATTTATTTTTGGTGACTTGTTGAATCAAGCAGATCCTTTGCGTCGCCTATTGGCGCTGATTGGATTCACGCTGAGTCCGATTTTTTTGTTAAATTCCTCTAAGGCTGCAGAATGGATGCAGACTTATTTTTTTATTCTCTGTCTCTTGTGGTCAGCGTATCGATGGGTGAATAATCCCCGCATTTGTTATCTGTACCTTTACGGCTTGTTCAGTTCGCTATTGGTTTTAACTCGACCAGACGCCGCTTTCGTATGTGTCTGCGTCTGCTTTGCGATGATGTGGCAGCGGCGCTTCGAAATGATCGAAATTCTTCAGCTTACGGGAGCCTCCGTCATCGCCGGAGCCGCGACGCTTGCGATCTTCGTTTTGATCAATGGCGGGATCGGATTCCTGCGCAACATCGCATGGGACCCGAATACTTGGTCAAGGAGTTTCATTATTGCCATTGTCGGTATATGCAACCTATTCGGTTTTGCTGGTGCAGCGGTCCTGGCGGGCTGCACGGCATGGTTACTTATCCGGCTCAGGCGCGGAGTGGAGTGGGAGTTGACTTTCTGGGGCTGCCTATACCTCGTGGGGCTGCTGGTGGGGTCCTTTCGGTTCATCGTCCTCCCTTCCAAGCTCGAATACATTTTTCCTCTTATAATCCTTGCCTTGCTGATGATCGCATATGAGCGCATCCGCTTGGTCTGGTCTGGGCTGTTCTCGATTTCGATAATTCTGCCTTCACTATTCACCATTTCTGTGTTCCAGCGTGAGGTTGGGAGCGATGGTCTTTTTGTTAGCTTACATCTTGATTCTAGCGCCATCATCCAAGACTGGACTATGGCAAAGGCTAACGCCCTGGTGATGAGACCAGATTTTCTCGAGAAAATGGCTGAACAGCTTTATGCCGATGAGCCAGGTCCGCCGCCCCGCCTATATACGGTCAATTGGGGCCCCGGGCTGCTCAGCGATCGGGGAGACCTGATCATTGGCGAGTCAGAGGTTTATCGCCTCGACAGTTCGCGCTTCGCGCGCCAGACCTCCTCCTATCAACGTCGGTTGTATCGGCGGATTTACATATGCGACAAGTCGGTGTTTCATGGCAGTGGTGGCTGGCGGAATATGGAGCAGCCTGCACAATCGCTCTCGGTAGACCCCGTGACTGGGAGAATCAACGTGCAATGCCATCGTGAAGGAGACCCAGGTAGTAAGTGAATCTGGCCGTGCGGGGAGTCCACAAGCGTTGTCGCTCGCCGAACACTTTGTGCACGATAAGCTCGCCACTGGCCGCACGCTGCGAGTGCTGACGATCGTCGATACCTTCTCACGCTTCTCAGCAGCGTAGGAGCCGCGTTTCTCTTTCCGCGGCGCCATTGCTTCCACGGGGGGTGTTCCTTATTTGGTCGGCGTCGAGGACGATATTGCCCGTTAGTCCCCGCGTGCAGCTAGAACCGTGGACTCGTTGGTCAAAGTGCGCACGCCAATCGCGGCATAGGTCTGGATTCGTTTGCGAATATTAGACCCAACAAAAACCAATTATACCTGATTTCTGCGGGCAGGCTGAAGAAAATAAAATTATGTCGACGGTAAGCAAATCGGCTCCACTAGGGCAAGCGGAGCTGCGCGGTGACGCTTCGTCTGACTGCAAGCTAAATGCGGATCCGTAATGTCGGCGACAGCTAACCTTTTGATGCCGTCGGAATGCAGCGTAGAGAGAGCGCCGGCGACAACGTGCGCTTCCCATTTTGGCGGCATATTCTCGCCGCGTCCTTGGGAGCTCACGGGTCCAACTGCGGGTGCAGTGCAGTTTCGGACGGTTCATTTACGGGCACGTTGTCAGCGCACTTGCACACGCACCGATATCAACCGAAGATGCGGGCAAGTACGGCTCTGTCAAACCGGCACCGATTGCCTTGCTGCCAGGTGTGAGAGCAAAGTTGCCGCCTGCCGGAGGCGTGCTTTCGGTCCCAACTGAACTAGACTAGTACCAACATTCACCCACCCCGGGGAGGTGTTTTCCAGATTCGGCGGCGACGAGTAAGTGTCGCCGTTGTCAACGTGAATTTCACCTTGGCAACTTACCCCATTGTATCGGTCAGGTTGTTGCTGAATGTGTCAGTCGCCTGCCCGGCTTTCAGGTCGCCGATGATCGGATTGTTCCATTGGGTGTACGGCACGACCCTATATTGGCACGAACTCACCGTAGCCGGGATGGCCACAGCGATGTTGTTGATGAAGCTTGATCTTGACCGCCGCTGCCATCGATGCAGGCACGTGCCGATCCGTTATCGGCCGGATCGAGGTAGTTATTAAAGCAGGAGTTGCTGGCAATCGTCACGTTCGATGACTTGAACACGTGCATACCACCACCGCCGTTATTGTTTACGAGTATCTCTAAACCCTCACGCAGCATTTGCCGAGACTCTACATCTCACCTAAGGCGACCGATCAATTCAGCCGCTTCGCCGCTTCGCAGGTGGTCCTCTAAGCGCTGTTCCGAGGGGCTCCGGTCAACTACGCTCGCAATCCGACATGGCACGCATCACAAGTGACCGCGCGCCCCACGGAGGTTACTGAAAATTGACGCGAAGTCATAATTTTTGCGGTCATTGTTACAGGTTTGATACACCGCCTTCCCTGCGCGGCGCTAGGCTTAAGCGTATAATGCGCGCATTCTCAAGGGAAACATGATGCGCATTTTAGTTGTCGGCTTAGCGGTTGTCGCTAAGCTAAAACCGCATGCGTACGTAGCTTTTCAAGGGCTGTTTGGAAATGCATCTCGAAACTCGCGTAATTGTGACTGGCGGCGCCGGATTTCTCGGTTCGCATCTTTGCGAGCGTTTGCTCAAGAACGGCGCCAATGTTATCTGTGTCGATAACTATTTCACCGGCACCCGCCGTAATATCGATCACATCATCGATCACCGTCGCTTCGATCTGATCCGTCACGATGTGACGTTTCCGCTCTATGTCGAGGCAGATCAAATCTACAATTTGGCGTGTCCTGCCTCACCGATCCATTATCAGCACGATCCGGTCCAGACCACCAAGACCAGTGTCCACGGTGCCATCAATATGTTGGGACTGGCCAAGCGACTGCGCGCCAAGATTCTCCAGGCCTCGACCTCCGAAATCTATGGCGATCCCAACGTCCATCCCCAAACCGAAGATTATTGGGGGCACGTCAACCCGATCGGCCTACGTTCATGCTACGATGAAGGCAAGCGTTGCGCCGAGACATTGTTCTTCGATTACTGGCGCCAGCACAGACTGCCCATCAAGGTCGCGCGGATCTTCAATACCTACGGCCCGCGCATGCACCCCAATGACGGCCGCGTGGTATCAAACTTTGTAGTGCAGGCATTGCTCGGTCGCGATATCACGGTGTTCGGCGACGGCCTGCAAACGCGCTCGTTTTGTTATGTCGATGATTTGATCGATGGCCTGGTACGGCTCATGAATAGCCCCGATGGCGTGACCGGACCGATCAATGTCGGAAATCCGAAAGAATTTACCATTCTTGAACTGGCATCACTGGTGATCGAACTCACCGGATCCCACTCGCGCATCGTGCATCGAGCGCGCCCGCAGGATGACCCGCGCCAACGTCGTCCGGATATTTCCAAGGCGCACGATCTGCTTAGATGGGCGCCGCAGATCCCGCTGCGAGAAGGGCTCATTAAGACCATCGCGTATTTCGAGGATCTGTTGAAGGATGAAATGGTTAGCCCTTTTATCACCCACGAATTAGGCGCAAAGACATGATAAAATTTTCGCCGCTTGATCCATCAGCATCTTGTCATAAAGCTGCAAGTAGTCACGCTCTTTACCCAGGGCATGGAGACCAAGCAACAAAAATAGCTCAGCATTTTCGCAACTGATCAACTGCCGTTACCCTACCGCTTGGCGCTACTCGATAACGTACAAAATCTTTCGCACAAATAGATAGGGCTGACGGCCCCGAATCTGGCTGAACTGGAGGTGGCCAAACACAACCAGGACAGCAAGAAGGAGCCGCCATGACTGAGACTACACCGAGTCCATTGGGCAATGTCATCACGATTGATGATGAGCGGATCAAGAGCCACCTCGACCGCGTGGTCCGGGGTAGCGTGGA
>Ga0306920_100005308_pt1 | contig 16636 bp, 13 predicted proteins | sample flu12Cox44000170_FD_204666 | JGI IMG/M metagenome (GOLD analysis project Ga0306920, IMG submission 204666) | Lab enrichment of tropical soil microbial communities from Luquillo Experimental Forest, Puerto Rico - flux4day.12C.oxic.44.000.170 (v2)... | ecosystem: Environmental > Terrestrial >... | reverse complement strand
GGAATTTCGGTCACCGGCTGCATCAGCTCGATCACATCAAATTTGAGCGCCGTCTTCATCGTCTGCGGAAAGATCATCGGACTGAGAAGCGCGAGGCCCAAGATCACCAATTGTCCCGCGGCGCTCAGGCCGACCTGGTTCCAGCGCGGCTTGGCGTCGGGCAAAATCTCGAAGCGAGCAGAAACGTTCTGCCTCACTTGCGGGCTCCTGGGCGGGGAGAGCCTGGGGGTTTTCAGTGGCTCCGGATTTTCGCTGACCGCTTTCAGCTCCGGGCGCGGGGAAGGCGGCGGAACGTGTTTTCTCTCGAAGATCAGCGTGTGGATATCGACTGGTCGCAGCGGGACCGAAGGTGTCGAGGCAATTCCGGGCGGAGGTGCCAAGCCTCTTTGTAGCGCGGGGTTCCCGTGGCTGAGACCTGGATCGGTGCCCAGGCGAAACGCTGCTGGTTTTCCTTCGACAAGTCCCGGTGCAGAGGCGACGCCCTTGCGGCTGGGTACCACGTTCCCGGCCGGCGCCAGGCCCTTGTAAAAGGGATTTGTCGGCGGGTTCGGACGCAGCGGCGATGGCCTGGATTCAGCAGCGTGCACTGATCCAAGGCTCTTGCGTTCCCGCTCGGCGACGGGCCTAGAGGTGGAGGGCCTCGATTCGGGAATGCTTGAGACCGGAGTGGGGATCGGACGGTTCAAGTTCGGTTCCGCAGCAGGGCGGGGCCGCAGCGATTCCGCTTCGACTAGAGAAGTATCGATCTCGCCGGGCTGCGCATAAGCGCTGCGCGGTCTATGCCTTGGAAAATCCCCCATGAGGGCAGGCTAGCCCTCCTGCGCCTAGGTGTCATCTGTACAGAGGGTCAGTTTCCGGACAGGACCCCGCCCTAAAAGGGAGTTATAAGAAGCACAGACGCCTCGGCGAAGCAGAAAATCAGCCGCAGGAGCCTCAGTGGGCTTTTCCAAATTCTCGTTAAACCAGTGGCGGGTCGAGTCGTGCAGTTCTTCTTCGTGCGCGTACAGTCTTCCCTCTTCGCGCAGTCGGAGAACCGCGTGGAAGATACCAAGTTCCTTCCCGGAGTTCCTGTGAATGTCAGCAACTACGAACCGAATATAGGTCGGCATTGTGGGTAGCGTCGCACAACGGGTCGATTCTCGGCAAACCGTCGCGGTAGGGGCGGTCATCGCTGACCGCCATGCACACAGAACCGTACAGGCGCTTCAACGCATACGGCTCCCACCTTGGAGAAGGAGCGAGGAACGTGGTGACTCGCCCACATTCTTGAATCCCTGAGACACGCGTACCCCGCACTGCGTCAAGTCGGTGTGGAATTAAACATTGTTGGTATCTTAGATTGGGCAAGCGCAGATAAATTTGGTGCGTCAATGACAAAACGAATGAAAATTGAGCATGCCGCCTCGTGGGTGTCCGATCTTGAGAGAGCGTGTTCGTTTTACGAGCGCTGGTTTAAGGCTACTAAAGGTCCACAATATTCAAGCACGAAGCGGCCCTTCAGGTCTTACTTCCTGTCGTTAGGCTCCGGTGCACGTCTGGAACTGATGGCGAGCCCAGGTGAGGTGCCGCGAGTGGCGCACATTGCGATTTCCGTAGGGTCGCGTGAAGCGGTTGATTGTCTGATAGAGGAGATGAGAGCAGCCGGAGTCCCTATAGTGAGTGGTCCGAGGCTAACTGGGGACGGATACTACGAGGCCGTGATTATTGATAGCGAAGGCATTCTCGTGGAGATTACGTCGTAGTGCACCGTGCTGCTCCAACCTCTGGAGAAAACTTACCCGCGTTGGTGAGCGATACCTTCGGGCCAGCCCTTGCTCCTATACTCGCTAAGCTCAAGCCCGAGTGAGATAAGAGGGGCCAGTACGAACTTTTCGAACGTGCGGCAGGGGCTTGTCTCAACACTTCATCCGAAATCGATCCCCTAGCATCACGCACTCAACGCTTGCTGTTCGTTTTCGTAAATTTCAAAGATTTTGTGCAATCGCGAGAGTTGCAGAACTTCGCGGACAATAGGGCTCAGTCCGAACAGCAACAGCCGCGACCCGATGTCGCGTGATGCTCTTAAACCTTCCACCAGAGAAGCCACGCCGGAACTGTCGATATATTTCACTTTCTCCAGATTGAGGATGACCCGTGGGGTGCGGCTTTCACGCAGTTCGTGGAGGAGAATCTTCCGGACTTCGGGCGAGCTTGAGAGATCGATGGCCCCCGTTAGTTCCAGGATGGCAGTCTTGTCGATTCGCCTAACGGAGATCTGCATGGCCGTGTCTCCCTTACGAGTCCTGAATCGTATTTTCTGGCCGCAGCCATCTGACTAATCGAAGCTGATTCGTTCCGCCAGACCTGCTGAATTCCACGACATCCATACTTTCGCGGATGTAGTGCAACCCCAGCCCGCCAGGTTTAATCTCATCCAGCGAACGCCCGCGCAGCCTGCCGGGATCGGGTGGCTCGCCTTCATCTTCCAGCACGATTTCCAGGCCTTGTGCCAGTTCGGACTCTACCGCCTTCGGCAGGCGGTAGCCGGTCAGAACGATAGGTTGATTCGGCTGGCCCCTGTAGGCGTGACGAATGATATTGGTCACCGCTTCGTCGACCGCCCGGGTGACCGACCGGCACTCCCGTTCGGAAAAGCCCATTCCTTCCGTCAACCGCTCCATCGCGCCCCGCACCACGCCGAGCAATTCAGGGTTACTAGGGAACTCAAGTTTCAGCAACAAATCAGTATTCAATGTGTCGACCTGTCTTCCCGCCGGGTGCGCAAAATAATGTGCATCCTTGTGCGAGACCAGCTTGCCGAATCTCGTAACCGCTAACCGTGCAACCACCGGTCTTTTTGCGACCGGCGGCCCCTCCTTCCTTAGACCATGGCGCGCGACTCAACCCTTACGCTAGGCCATCCCCTGGCCTGAAGCGGGCCTGGCTGTCGGCGAAATCCGCACTGAAAAACGCAGCGCATGCGCTGCCTTTCTTTGTAACCAGGACGCGATATTGTAGCCATAGGTGGCCTTTGGCAACATGTCGTAGAAGCCGTTCATCCGTGAGACGAGAAAAACCGCATTCGTCTGGAAGGAACGCGGCAAGCCAGCGCTAATCACCGATTCAGACGCCTAAACTGCATCGTCACATGACACTATGAGTTTCGGAAAGCAAAAAGCAAGAACTCGTTTTTCAGAAACCGGTGAGCGAAACGAAATTGGCTCCACGGTCAGGAACTTGAAGCTGCCAACCCCTCGGCCTTGAACCGATTGCGCTATCCAAACACCAACCAGTTGAGAGGAAGCTGGAGCTAAGAAGCGAGGCAGATTTTCCACTGGAATGGAAAGCTGAGCCACGAATAATGGGAATGGGCAGCGCCCAAGGGAAGGAATGCGGAGATAACAGCAGATACGCGACGGCAGAAGAGATGAGCAACGAGAAACAGAAAGTGGATTACGGAGTGGATGCGCCGGGTGTGATCCGAAATTTGTTTTTAGCTGGCCTGGCGATGCTCGTACTTTGGCGATTCGTGCCCCCAGTGACGGTCGGCGGGGCGACGTTCACATTTACGCCGATGTTCCGAAACACGGGGATCGGATGTATTGCGGGTGGCGTGCTGATGGTACTGTATTCGAAATTCATGAAGTTTCGACACCGCGACAAGATGCCGGAGATGGTGAACTGGCGCGGGGATGAGCACGTGCTGGATGTGGGGACGGGAGCGGGCCTGCTGTTGATTGGAGCGGCGAAGAAGTTGAAAACTGGCAAAGCGACGGGCGTGGGTGTGTGGAGCACGGTAGACCTTTCGGGAAACGCACGCGAGCGAACCTTGCGCCACGCAGAGATTGAGGGTGTCAAGGAAAAGGTGGAAGTGCTGGATGGGGACGCGACGGCAATGAAGTTCGCGGATGGGACGTTTGACGTGGTGGTATCGAACCTGGTGATTCACAACATTCCGACGCGCGAAGGACGGAACAAAGCGTGCCGGGAGATTGCGCGCGTGCTGAAGCCGGGTGGAGTGGCCATAATTTCGGATTTCGTGAGGACGCGCCAGTATCAAGCGGAGTTTGAGAAATGTGGGTTGAAGATCTCGCCGGAGAGCCGGGGGTCGTGGGGAACGTTTCCACCTCTGCGAGTGATCAAGGCGACGAAAATGGGAGTGTAAACTGAGCTGTGAAGCGATCGAGCGAGATGGGAGGGAAAAAAGAAAGTAGAAGGCAGCGAGATCAGCGTAGGGTTCACCGAAAGAGGCGAGAGCGGAATTGCAGCGAGAAGAACATCGTGGCTGCAAGATCCTGCGATCACGTTGGGCAGCCAACGATGATAATTCGGGCATTAGGATGCTAGGTCCCGTTCCACCGAATCGAGATAGTTCGGGATCAGATGGAACAGAACATCAGGTCGCGCCGCCCGGATTCTCGCAATTGCTTCCGATTGTGGGAAACCGAACGCTCGCAAAAGTGCGTAACACATAGTGGGACCGCGGTTAAGTCCAGCAGAGCAGTGCGGAAAGATTTTAGTATTCGCAAGAGATAATGCCGGAAAAGCGAATTGGATGCCTTTGCGGTAATGCCCCGGAGGACGCATCTCGCCGTTGTCTACCTGCGGAAGCCAAAGAATCGTAATGCGATTATCGTTCAGTATGTCGTCATCAAATTCAGCACGCATGTCAATGACATGAGTGATACCCGCAGCAACGATCTGATCCACGTCAGCTTTGGATGCAATACCTCCGCCAACGGCAATGCGTTCGGTTACGAAATTGAAAGAAACGGCCACGGTCGTATGCTACGTCGTCGGCCACTTCCTGTCGATCTCCTCGAAGATTTGGGTCACTTGTCGGGCGACGAGGTCTAGGCAGTCAAACCGATTACGACTACATCCGACAACAGAAAACACCACTTTGAACGGGCTTATATCCCCGCCCTAAAGGACTGGGGCCGCCTTACGCCCGAGCGGGTAACAATGCGCGCATGTTGAAGGAGCATCCGCCCCGGCCATTTTTGGAGAGTGTCGGCATTCAGAACTGTGCTTTACGCAGATGGCTGGGCCACCGAATCAGGTGAATCAGACCGAATTGCCCTGCTGATTGGTATGTGGAAGGCCAATCCAGCAGTACGGCGCGGCCTCTATGGGCCTAGTGTCGACTCACCCCTACCGTGTGCTGGCTAAGTCCTGGTAGAACGGCCAAACCGGTAACCCTGAGAGACTCTCCATTCCAAGTTACGGGGAACGTAGCAAATCAGGAGTTGAGGATCAATTCTTGGTAGGATTCCGTGCGGGCGTGATTGGCTAGAAACGCCGTTTGCGACATGAGATATTCCAAGGTCATTACATGCGAACCATAAGCCTTGAAGAGCACTACGCAAGTCCAGGCTTCCTCGACGGCCCGGGACGAGAGCTCAAGGCCCAAGCATTGAAATTCGGAGCCGCTGCCGCAAAGCTCTTTGAACAGCTCTGCGATGTTGGCGAGAAAAGAATCGCCGAGATGGATGCGGCAAAGATTGATATGCAGGTCCTTTCCCTCACTTCACCCGGTACGGAGCAGATCGCAGGCGCTGATGCGACAGCGTTTGCTCGTGAAGCCAATGATTTCCTGGCCGATGCGATCAAGAAGAATCCCACGCGTTTTGCCGGATTTGCTACGCTCCCAACCGCAATACCAGACGAGGCCGCGGAAGAATTGGAGCGGATGGTCCGTGAACACCGCCTCAAAGGAGCGATCATCAATGGTCACTGCCGGGAACGCTATCTGGATGACAAATTCTTCTGGCCAATCCTCGAACGAGCCGAAGCGCTGAATGTTCCGATCTACCTACACCCGACGCAACCTCCAAAGCCGGTGATTGAGGCATCGTACGGCGGTTTCTCGCCGATAGTAACTGAGTTGCTGGCTGGGGCGGGTTGGGGTTGGCACATCGAGACGGCAATCCATGTCATCCGTCTGATCCTGCGGGGAGTATTCGATAAATATCCCAAACTTCAGATTGTGATTGGTCACATGGGTGAGACATTGCCCTTCATGTTGCAGAGACCCGATGTTATGCCGATGGCCATGACAAAACTTAAGCGGCCGATAAGCGCCTATCTCACCGGGAACGTGCACTACACGTTCAGCGGATTCAACTTCACCCCTACTTTTTTCGACCTGCTGCTTCGCGCCGGCGTCGAGCATAATGTTTTCCGCGGACTACCCATACTCATCGATGGCCCAGGCACGGGCGTTCTTAGATCAATTGCCTGTAAGCCCCGCCGACCGGGCGAGGATCGCGCATGGCAACGCCGAGACTCTTCTTGGACTCAGTTGCGAATGACTCCACAGGCGGGGTTGAGCAAAACGATGCAAACCAAGAGCGAGCATCGGCGACCTGCTCCTAACGCCGTCAAACGCGCCGGGGTATTACCAATCCACGTACGAACATATTCGTGGCCGACAATCCACCAAGGATTCAGAGGATTTTGTTCCAACTAATCTTTGAGAGCCCTCACGACAACCAACGTCATATCGTCGGACTGCGGCGCACCGGCTGCGTGTGCCGCTGCCGCCTGCATGATTTGCGCGACAACCTCCACAGAGCCCAAGCCAGTGGACTCCTTTGTCGCGGCGATCAGCCGCTCCTCACCCCACTCGTGCAGTTCCGGATTCATTGCTTCACTGATTCCGTCGGTGTAGATCACCAGCATGTCTCCCGGATTCAGCGCCACGACCGCGTGCTCATAGGTGCACTCCGGAATCAAACCTACGACTGGGCCTCCGGCCTTATCCAACCGTTCTACGCACGTGCATCCTTCCCTGAGTAGGATCGGCGCGTTGTGTCCGGCATTGACGTATGTCAGTAGTCGGCGTGCCGGATCGTACTCCGCGTAAAACAATGTCGCGTACCGGTCCTCTGCGGATGCATCGTAAATCAATTGGTTTACGCGGCCAATCATTTGTCCCAGATCTCCGACAGCGCGCGCGGCCTCCGCCCGCAAAGATGCCTCCAGACTAGCCATCGTCAATGCGGCAGCGATCCCTTTACCCGAAACGTCGCCCAGCGCCACGCCCAATTTTCCGTCCGGAAGCGCCAGAAAATCATAATAATCTCCACCGACTCCCAGTGCCGTGCGGCACTTGCCATAGTAATCGAGTCCTGCAATACCTGGCAGCCTCTGAGGAAACAGGCGCTCCTGCACTTCCCTTGCTATTTCCAATTCATGGTTCATTTTTTCGCGACGGGCCACCTCTTCCGCGATGGCCGTCGTCAATTGGGCGTTTGCTAGCGCGAGTCCTGTTTGCATCGCCACGGACTTCAGCAATCGTAGATCGCTGCCGGAGTAAGGTTCCTCGGAACGCTTTTCTCCGAGGCTCACCACTCCCAGCAGCCTGTTCTTCACCGTCAATGGCAGCAGCAATTGCGGTCCCAGAGCCGCGAGTTTTTGTCGTTCGTCTTCCGCCAGCTCCACGTTCACCCATGAGTGTTCATCGTCGAAGTATACGCGCGCAGGTTCTGCCTCCTTGCGCAGACGCTCGATTGTCCCTCCGGTCGTGCGGAACTCTGCGTGCGGCACGATTTCGTAACCCAAGGCATACGCTGGTCGGTACAAAGCATCTTGTTGCAACAGCACGGCGATGCGCGGGACATGCAGAGATTCCGCGATTTTCGTGGCCACACGTTCCAATAGTGGCTGCGTTTCCACGATGGAACGCACTTCGTCGCTCAAGCTCGCCAGAACGTGCTCCGCATTGTAGGCATCGCGGAAGAAACGCCGGTCCGTCCAGCCCCGCAGCTTTTCGCACACATGCTTCGCGCTCAGCCATAAGGTGACGCCAAGGGCAACGACGACGTAAGGAGCCGGGGAGTTCCGGCCGATGTGGCCCCAGAGGTAAACGATGCCTAACCCCAAGGCGGTCCCAATCGCGAGACGAAGCGCCCGAATGCCGCCCTTCGCCAATGCGTACTGCAGTCCCTGGCGAATGACCACGCGCACATCCATAGCGCGGTGCACGACAATGACGTACGCTAAGGTAATTGGAAAGAGGAGCATCAGTGCGAACGAGCTCAATGCCACCGGCTCCGGGAACACCTGCTCCGGCTGGCCGCTTTTAATTTGGCTAACTACAATCAAGATGAATGCCGGCGCCATGGAGACAGTCGTTCCCCAGGCAAGTAGGCGCAACCTGCGTTTGGCATCGGCGGAAACCGCCATGCCCGATTTGGCCCAGATGCACGCGAAGAAACTTCCGACGGCTAACAATGAGAGAACAAACAGTGCTTGTTCGAAGGGTTGCCTTAAGGCGTCCAGCGAGGCTACCCTCGCGTAGTTGTCCATTCGTCCGATGGCAATGGCAATCTCCGCCAGCCCATCAGCCACAAGAAGAGGCACAAGAACCCTCTTTGCAAGCCATAGCCAGAGGCCCGCACGAGCGGGTGGAAACGCTTCTGGAAAATACAGTCCAAAGAGCAACATGCATACCGGCCAGAGCTTGCTCATCGCTGCGTAATAGAAGGTTGCCAGGTCTCGAACTCCGGGTCCCCAGCTTTCCGCGCCCGCTGTAAACAGACTCGAAAGTCCCAACAAGACACCCAGCAGGAGCCATGCAGCAATGTCTCGCGGGCGAACGAAGGCCGTCCAAAATCCAAGCAGAATGCTTACGACGGGCAGAATTACTTTCAGCATGACCACGGCGGCGAGAATCCAGCTCACGGTAGCAGTAGCGGGCACGAACGGAATCGCCACTGTGTGCTCGTTCGTGCCGCTGCGGCTTCTTACCGTGACTTGGAGTTTGTCTCCAGATTTTGCGTTGGCGATTTCCTCACCGAACACCGCTTTGCCGGTGAGCGGCCGTCCGTTCACCTGAGTAACAACGTCTCCCTCGCTGACGCCTGCCCGTTGCGCCACAGCGGTGACAAATGACGCCGTCGGCTGGCCCTTCGAATAATTCAGAATGAAGGGCCAGCTCCATTCTGGCGATCCGTTGCTTAGAAATCCGGGGAAAGCGGCTATCGTCGCACGAACCTGGTAGGCGCACGCGCCCACAAACAGGACTCCCAGTAGCACGTAATGCAAAACCGGCAGCTTTTGTCTTCTCATTGGCGCATTCGCCGTACCTGCAAACCGCAGACAGCTTCGGCGTATTCGCAGCATTCTACAGCCAATCGCGCATAATCGAGGACTTTGCGACGGCTTGTCAAAGTGGTCCAGTCCACGTTTTCTGCTCGGCAGCTGGTCGGTTTCAAGGGAAACGCGAATTGTAGCAATACGTTTTGCTTTTGCGATTCTATCCGTATTAATATATAGATCGTTGCGACGAACAATTCAGTTGGGCGGACTGAATTGGTCAAAGTTGAAGTCGCAAAACGTGGCTCCTCTCAAAAGGAGGAGCCATTCTTTTTGAGAAAGTAAACAAGAGTAGAAGCAGGTTGCCATGCTCTGCCTCATCAGCCGCAGAACTTAGAGCCTCATAATCATTCAATTCAGCTTCGCCACCAATTGAGCTTAGCGGCTTGTCGTCGTGGGTTGTGATGAGTACGTTCACGAACGTCCATGCGAATCTTATCTCAGATCGCGACCGAGGGGTATTGTGCTCGATTGACAGCGTAACCACCGAAGTGGGCATAAGCCACTTTTCCGATTTCCCGACACCAGGATTCAAACTACTCCGGACATGGACGGCCTTTTGTATGGTTGATTGCTTATGGACACCATGAATCCCTTGGAGATTCAGCATGCGGGTGTATAATCCACGCGGCCTCTTTCTCTTTGAGGTGCTTGGTGAGTTCAAAGTTCTGTCTTTCCTCCATTTTGGCTCTCTCCATCTTTTTGGTTCTTGGCGGATTCACCACGGCACAGCATCCGGCCTACGATTTCATGATTTCCGGTGGGCATATTGTGGACGGCACCGGCGCTCCCTGGGTTACCGGTGATATTGGAATCGCTGGTGACCGCATAGTCGCCATCGGCGACCTGAGCAAGGCTTCCTCCAGCAAACGAATCGATGCCACGGGCTTGGTGGTTTCTCCGGGGTTCATCGATGTCCAAGGGCAGTCGGAATTCAATTTGCTGGTAGACAACCGCGCAGCCAGCAAAATCACACAGGGGGTGACCACGGAAATTACGGGAGAGGGCTCTTCCATCGCTCCCCTGAACGACCGCCTGAAGAAGCAACCCGATTTTGATGCTAGTGAAGAATCAGCAAAAAAATATGGTGTCACGCTGGATTGGTCTTCGCTGCAGGAGTATTTCCAACATCTCGAACGCACGAAGTCCTCTATCAACCTCGGGACATTCGTCGGTGCAGGTGGCCTTCGCAACTATGTGATTGGATCCGTCAATCGGCCCGTGTCGGTTGCGGAACTCGAGCAGATGCGCCAGCTCGTCGAGCAAGCCATGAAGGACGGCGCGTTTGGCATCAGTACGGCGCTGGAATACGTTCCCGACACGTTTGCTTCGACCGACGAGATCGTTGAGCTCGCGAAAGTTGCGCGACAGTACGGCGGTGTGTACTTCACCCATCAGCGGTCCGAAACAGACGCCATTTTCACATCCCTTGATGAAGTGTTTTCCATCTCCCAGCACGCGCAAATTTCGACCACCATCTGGCACTTGAAAACGGCCTACAGGGAAAACTTCGGTAAAATGCCGGAAGTCCTCCGCCGGATCGAGGCAGCCCGCGCACGCGGCATCGATGTTGCCGCCAGTGTCTATCCCTACACGCGCGCCAGCAACTCTTTGATTTCCTCGTTTCCACCCTGGGTTTCGGAAGGCGGCACCGAACAGCTGATCGCCCGCTTGAAGGATCCCGCTCTGCGCGAGCGCATCAAGAAAGAGATGGACGAGCCAAGCATGACCTGGGAAAACGAGTGGCGCGGCTCGGGGGGCGGAGCCGGCATCATGGTCGTCGATATCAGGAATCCGGAACTTACGAAGTACGAGGGCATGACGCTCGAGGAAATCGGACGTCAAATGAACAAGGACCCAAAAGACGCGGCGATGGAAATTGCCATCGCGGATCGTGGCCAGACCGGCCAGGTGATTTCGATCATGAACGAAGCCGACGTAAGGTTGGCGGTTTCCAGTCCGATCGTCACCTTCGGCTCGGACTCGGAAGAGCACGCGGAGGACGGTCCCCTCAGCCAATCGAAGGTGCATCCGCGCGCTTTCGGGACCTTTGCGCGCATCCTGGGATTCTATGCTCGCGAGCAGAACGTGATGAGACTCGAAGAAGCCGTGCGGAAGATGACGTCGCTGGCGGCCAGCCGCGTGGGTTTGATGGATCGCGGCATCCTTCGGCCTGGTATGCTTGCGGACGTTACGGTGTTCGACCCGAATTCGATTAAGGACGTTGCCACGTTCCAAGATCCGATGCGCTATTCGGTCGGGGTAAAGTATGTGTTTGTGAATGGACGCCCGGTGATCTGGGATGGAGCCATTACCCAGGAGCGGCCTGGACGTCCGCTGCGTGGCCCGGGGTATCAAGCAAGCCGGCGTTAACCTAAGTTCCGGGATTGCCAAGCTTAAATGCAAGCCGCTCAGAAATCTCCAAGCATCCAGGCATTCGCTTCTTTATCGAAGCAAGCGGGCACCATGAGGCACTTATGACGCAATTGCCTGCTTTCCGGCAACAGCAAGGAGATGACCGCGGAGAATGGCGGACGCCTCGTTATTATTGACCGGTCGGGGCGCTGTGGTCGGACGCGACATATTCAGTCGCGCGCTGGCACCGGAGGCATCATGAACTGGCTTAAGCAGCTCTTCTCGCGAAAACGGCTGAATCAAGAGTCAGCGGCGGCGGTTCAGAGGGAGTCGCTCACTGTAACGTCGGTGAAGGAAAATGCACCCGAGGCGTGGATCTGGAGAAGGCTGGAGGATTTTGCAGCCGATTTGCGGTTTGGATTGCGGATGCAGCGAAAGAATCCTGTGCTGACGATCATAGCAGTGCTGACACTCGCGCTTGGAATTGGGGCGAACACCGCGATTTTCACACTGCTATATGGCTTGGTGCTGCGAAGTTTGCCGGCATGGCACGCAGGGCAACTGGTAAAGGTGGGAATGGCGAGTACGGCAGAGCCCGACGATCCCGGCGCATATATGCCGTACCGGATGATGCGGGCGATGCAAGAGCAGCAATCGTCGTTCCGGGAGCTTTCGGCATGGAGCGCCGATTGGGTGCTGATGAGAGACCACGAGGGATCGATCCAGGGATACATGGCGGGGCTCGTGAGCGGAAACGCGTTTGGACTGCTCGGAATGCAGCCGTACCGGGGCCGGTTGCTCACTCTATATAGACGTACGCGGGGGCCCGAGCGGAGGCTGGCCCGTAGTGCTCAGCTACGGCTTCTGGAACGATTTTTATGGATCCCCCGAAGATATTGTGGGCAAGCAAGTCACAGTCTCGGATGTGCCAATAACGGTAGTAGGAATCACGCCCCCGGACTTTCAGGGAGTATGGCCGGGAGAAAATCCAAAGATGTATCTGCCGCTGCAATTTGAGTCGGTCCTCCAGAAAAAGGACGTCTTAGAAACGCCGGATTCTTTCTTTGGTGTTGCGACCATTGGGCGGTTGAAGCCGGGCGTTGCGATAACACAGTCCAAAGCCGAACTGACGCAAATGCAGGAAGGCTTGTTTGCTCGGTTTATTCCGGAGCGTTTCCGGCATGACCCCTTTTTCGAGAAGGCGTATCTGACCGTGAGTTCGGCGCGTAGTGGGTTGCCAAACTATTTGACGCATACTTATGCGAGACCGCTGTATTTGATGCAGGGCCTGGTGGGAATTGTGTTGCTGGTGTGCTGCGTCAACATTGGTGGATTGATGATGGCCCGTGCGGCCGCGCGTCAGCCGGAGTTTGCCGTGAGGACGGCTTTGGGGGCGTCATCGCTGCGACTGGTGCGGCAATCGCTCACCGAGAGCTTCGTGATCGCGATTGCCGGAAGTGCGCTCGGTGGAGTTGGGGCTTGGTACGGAAGCGGGTTGTTGCTGCGTTTTTTTAGGGACCCGATGATGATGGAACCGATCTCAGTGCATCCGGACAAAACCGTATTTTGGCTGACGTCATCGTTTGCGGTGCTGACTACCCTTTTGTTTGGGACATTTCCGGCGTGGCGCACAACGCGAACGGATCCGGCAACGTTAATGAAATCGAGAACGACCGTGGGCGGGAGGAGACAGATCGCGGGAAAGATGTTGGTACCCATCCAAGTGGGGTTGTCGGTGATGCTGGTGGTTGCGGCTTCGTTGTTGTCGGAGAGCGTAATCAAGCTCCGGAACGAACAGACCGGATTCGATTTGGACCATGTCACAATCCAGACTTCGCCGATGTACGTGTTGGGACTGAAAGGAGAAGCCCAACTAAACATGTACCAGCAAATGGTAGACCGGCTCATGGAAATGCCGGCGGTTGATGCGGCCGCTGCCACCTCGCAGACCCCGATGACAGGAATCAAGATTACCGGAGACTTCCAGGCAGTGGCGGAAGGGCCGAACCCGCCTGAGGATACGCAGATGGCGTACAACGACGTTGGGCCCGGGTATTTCCGTGTGATGAAGACGCGGATTGTGACGGGACGTGAGTTCGAAAAAAATGAGCGCCAACTCAACGCGTGTATCCTAAACCAATCGGCCGCGGAGTTCTTTTTTCCACACCAACCAGCGCTTGGAAGGTACGTGCGCAACCGAGTGACGAACGAGTTTCCTCAAAAAATAGAGTGTCAAGTGATCGGGGTCGCCGAAGACGCGAAGTTCTACGATTTGCGGCAAGGACCGCCTCGGACAATTTATTTGCCGCTATCAAAGGAAAGGATCGATGATCTGGGGAATCTTGTGTTTTTGATCCACACACCGACGAAGGCACAGGCAATCGGCGCATTTCGCAAAACGCTTGCAGAGGTTGCTCCGTCGATTCCGTTGGTGATCTTCGTTACCCTGCGGGAACAAATGGATGCCGCGCTGGGTAGTCAGGAGCTGATCACTCTTTTGGCCACTTTTTTTGGGCTCCTGGTGTTGCTGCTGAGTGCACTGGGATGGTATGGGTTGCTATCCGCGAGCGTGACGCAAAGGCGCAGCGAGATAGGTGTCCGTGTGGCGATGGGAGCGACGCCGGGGACCGTGTTGCGAATGATTTTGAAGGATGCGTTGAGATTGATCGGCTGGGGGATCCTGCTGGGAGCTGTTGGGTTGTTCTTCGCCACGCGGTTGGTGGAAACGATGCTGTACAAGATTTCCGCATTCGATCTGCTGACACTTGCAGGTGTTGCAGGAGCGTTGATGATTGTCACGATTTTGGCAGCACTTGTTCCAGCCCTTCGGGCGGCAAGGCTTGATCCGATTGAGACATTGAGAGCTGAATAGTAAGGAATCGTCAGGAGATGCGCTCCGAATTCCAGCGAGGTCTCCCTCTGGCATCTCATTGGATCCGGGGTGATCGAAGCTGGCTGCAAAACCATTATCGGCAGACTCAAACAATCGGGCATGTTCTGGACGGTACGCGGAGCAAACGCCATCATCGCCCTCCGATGCTGTGACGCCAGACGGGCACGCGCTTCACTTTAAGGTCGTGCGCCAGCAAGCAGCCCTGGATGGCACTATACGGACTTTGGCTGTATACATAGATATGACCTTCCAGCGCCGCGTCGTAACGCTCTCTCGCAGCCGCAAGTTTGGCCGGTATCCAGAGGCCAGATGGGCGAATTGCGCCTTTGGGACGATTCAAGCTTCCATCGCTTTGCTAGTGCTATTGTTGCTGGTGCATCCATCGCGGGCCTTCGCGGCGAATCCTGACTTGGAGACTGTGCTGACTGGCTCGCGCCGGCGTATTGAGAAACTGGACTACCGCTTGACCGGGCGACTCACACGGGTGGGAGACGATGGCAAACGCACGAGCTACAAATTTGCCGCCAAGGCTCACTGGTTTCCCGATGGTCTGCGTCTGCTATGCGAGATCTCGGGGCCTGGCTCGGAGAAGACGAGCCTTCTTTTGCATATGAGCGTGGCTGGGCACGTGACCATCGAGGCGGTACTTCCTGGCGAGAAGGCCGCTAGCGTGTTGCCATTCGAACATTGGAACGATCCGCTAGTGGGAACAGACTTCTCCTATGAAGACATGGTAGAGAGCCAGTTCTTCTGGAAGAATCAGGAACTCCTGGCACCGGAGAAATACGGCGCACGGGATTGCTTTGTTCTTAAGAGCAAGTCCGCCTCTCAGGACCGGACTTACTATGATTCGGTGACATCGTGGATTGACCGCGGCATTTTGTTCCCTGTGCATGTGGTGAAGACGCTTCGCGGGACGGGACAGCAGAAGGAATTCCTTTACTATGGGTTGCGGCAGGTCGGCGGCGCTTGGTCTGCGACGCAAGTGGAGGCAAAGCTGCAGGGCAAGCCCGGCTCCTCGATTCTTGTAATCGAAGGGGGCTCGGCAAAGGCAAATCTTGTACGCAAGGACTTTGATATCAGCCAGTTCAGTGCTAAAGGAGAGAAAGTGAAATAAATCGAATGGCTTAATTAGGCTGTTGCAACGCCCTGTGCTGTCACTGGAGCATCCACGGTGTTCGCGGTCATGGCTCCTTTTCAGAAGTTGCTGGGGCCCCATATAGGCCAAAGGGCCACCAATTCCAGTCGCCGGCAAGTTGCAATAGTGCCGGCCCGACAACCATTCGCACCGCTGTAGCATCAATGAACACCGCCACGGCGAGCGAAAAGCCGAGCATTTGGACGACCAGAAAGCTTCCCACGGTGAACGCGGTGAAGACGGCAATCATAATGGCCGCGGCACTCGTAATGAGCCCGGCCGTCCGCGCCACGCCCTCGATCACCGCTGATCTTTCGGATAGACCGCGCCGGCGTTCTTCGAGGACTCGGGCGACAAGGAAGACCTCATAGTCCATGCTCAATCCGAAGACGATCGCAAACGAGAGAATCGGCACGATCGGGTATACGCTGCCGGTCGGTCCGTCGAGCCCAAAGAGTTTGCTACCGTGGCCTTCCTGAAAGACGACAACTAACGCACCGAATGAAGCGCCAACGGAGAGCAGGTTGAGCAGAATCGCTTTGACAGCCGCAAATAAGGAACGTAACCCGACGAGGAGCGCCAGCAAGCTGCCCAATACGACGCCAAGGACCACCCTCGGCAACTGCGCGTTTACTACCGAGTCATAATCTGCGTCGAGTGCGGGAACGCCGCCGACGCGCAGCACGGCACCGGGCACGCCGGTTATCGCCGCGACATCGGAGGAACGCACCTCTCGTACCCATCGTATCTGTTCGTTGGGCAAAACAGTGGCGGCGGGCAACAATTCGATCAGCGTAGCTTGGCCATCGCTGCGAAGAAAACTCTTGCGGATTGGCTCGGGAACATCGTCGACAGCATCCGCAGTGTCAGACATTCCCGTGAGGGTCGGAAGAGATATGACCTCTTCCGCCCTAGGATCGCTCTGGAAGCGTCTCGTGAGGCTACTAACGGCAAGCCAGCCAGCCGGCGAGAGCGGCGGGGACTGCGGCGGCAACTCCAGGACCACTCGGAGGGACTGCACAATACCCGACCGCCCCATGCCTTGAAGCGTGTGCAGTGCTCGCACCGACTCGGCTGCGGCCGGGAGCGAGTCATGGTCAGGAATCCCGGGAGAGATTCTCCGTGCCTGAAATGCAAGGATCAGTAGCGGAACCCCGGCGACAAGCAGA
>Ga0306920_100005307_pt1 | contig 16637 bp, 14 predicted proteins | sample flu12Cox44000170_FD_204666 | JGI IMG/M metagenome (GOLD analysis project Ga0306920, IMG submission 204666) | Lab enrichment of tropical soil microbial communities from Luquillo Experimental Forest, Puerto Rico - flux4day.12C.oxic.44.000.170 (v2)... | ecosystem: Environmental > Terrestrial >... | reverse complement strand
ATCTGCTGGTGCTCGACCTGATGTTGCCCGGCGAGGATGGGCTGTCGCTGTGCCGCGAGCTGCGCGGCCGCTCGCAGCTGCCGATCATCATGCTGACTGCGCGCGGCGAGGACGTCGACCGCATCGTCGGCCTCGAGCTCGGCGCCGATGACTACGTCGCCAAGCCCTTCAACCCGCGGGAGCTGCTCGGGCGCATCAGGGCGGTGCTGCGCCGCTCGGCGCACGCACCGCGCGATCCGAGTCCCGAGAACGTGCGCGGCTTCTCCTTCGATGGCTGGCGGCTCGATACCGTGACGCGCACCCTCACCAGCGCGTCCGGCAACGAGGTGAACCTGAGCGGCGCCGAGTACCGGCTGCTCGCGGTGCTGCTCGGTTCCGGCAACCGCGTGCTGACACGCGCGCAGCTCACCGAGCTCCTGCGCGGGCGTGAGGCCGATCCCTTCGATCGCAGCATCGACGTGCGTGTCAGCCGCCTGCGGCAGATCCTCGGCGATGATGCGCGTGCACCGCAGATCATCAAGACGGTTTACGGCGAGGGCTACGTGATCGGCGTCAACGTCGTGGCCGAATAGCGCGGCCCGCTCCGATGCGGCTGTCGCTGTGGCCACAATCGCTGTTCGGCCGGTTGTTGGCGGCTTCGGTGCTCGCCGTAGTGCTCGCGCAGGCGGTGGCGCTGCTGCTGATCGCGCAGGAACGCGAGCACTTCGTACGGCAGGGGAGCGTGCGCGACTGGACGCGGCGCATCGCCGAGACGACCCTGATGCTCGCGCCGCTCGGCCGCACACAGCGCGCCGACGCCCTCGCGCAGCTCGCCGCCTCGCCGCCGCACATGGCTCACGCTGATGCCTTCGCGCACGGGGGGCCGCCGCGTGCACTGGCGCGGCCTTTCGTGCGCCTGCCCCTGCTCAGCGACTTCGAGACCGCCCTGCGCGATCAGCTGCGCGCGGCGCTCGGGCCGGCCTACGGCGTCGAGGTTGGCCCGACTCCTGAGCCGCCGCCGCCCGCGGTCGCGCTGCCCGCGCCATTCTACGAAGCGCACGAGCTCGCCCTGCATCCCGAGGCCGCACAGCGCTACGACGTCACCGTGCGCTTCGCCGATGGCGATGCGGTCATCTACCGCGTCATGCGCATGCCCGGCGGCGCGCCACTGCCGCGCAGGCTGTCCACGAACCTGGCGCTGCTCGTGCTGCTGCTGGTGATCGTGCTGTACCTCACCGCACGCAGCATCACCCGGCCGCTCTCGGACCTGGCACGTGCCGCCGACAGTCTCGGCCGCGAGGCGCACCCGGCCCCGCAGCTCGCCGAGCGCGGCGCGCGCGAGCTGCGCGATGCGGCACGCGCCTTCAACACCATGCAGGACCGGCTGCACCGCTATCTCGACAGCCGCACACGCGTGCTCGCCGCCATGTCGCACGACCTGAAGACCCCGCTCACGCGGCTGCGACTGCAGGTCGAGGCCCTCGACAATCCGCCGATGCAGGAGCGCATCGGTCGCGAGCTCGATGAGATGGAGAGCATGGTGCGCGAGGCGCTGGCGCTGTTTCGCGGGCTCGACGACGGAGAGCCGGCCGCGGCAGTCGATATGAATGCGCTGCTCGAGAAGATCCGCGAGGAGTTCCGCGACCTGGGCGGGACCGTCACGATCACCGGGCAGGCGCTGCGGCCGCTGGTCGGCAAGCCGCAGGCGCTCAAGCGCTGCCTCACCAACCTGATCGCCAACGCCGTAAAGTTCGGCACGCGCGCCGAGGTCCTGATCGCCGATGGTGCGGATCTCGTGATCCGCGTGCGCGACCACGGACCGGGGATTCCGGAGGAGGAACTGGAGCGCGTTTTCGAGCCCTTTTACCGCCTCGAGTCCTCGCGCAACCGCGACAGCGGGGGCACCGGCCTCGGGCTGACGATCGCGCGCGACCTTGCCCAGGCCCACGGCGGATCGCTGCTGCTGGCCAACCTGGCCGGCGGCGGCCTCGAGGCGACGCTGCGCCTGCCGCGGCGGCGCTGACTGACACCGCCGGTCGCAGCGCGCGCTCGGCCCGCCGCAGGGGGCCCTAACAGTCCCTCACGATTGTTCACGGCCGCCCGGCACCGTTGCCGGTTACGGTTGGCAGGCAATGCGGGCCCCAGGATTCCCCGCCGCGAGGAGACACCGATGAAAGCAACCGTTTTGACGCTCGCCCTGCTGTGCGCGGGGGCAGCGTTCGCGCAAACTCCGCCGCCAAACGCGGCCGGGGCCGCGCGCCACATGGACGATCTGGCGACGCTGCTCGATCTGAGCGATGCGCAGAAGACGCAGGTCCAGGCGATCCTGCAGGAGCAGCACGCCAAGATGAAGGCGAGCTTCGAGCAGGCCAAGGCTTCGGGCACGCACCCCGACTGGCAGCAGATGAAGGCGCTGCACCAACAGGTGCAGCAGGAGACGCTGCAGAAGCTCTCGCCGGTGCTCTCGGCCACGCAGCTGAAGAAGTTCCAGATCATCCAGCAGGAGATGCATGCCCACATGGGCCGTCACATGGCCCACGACGAGGGCCAGGCTCCGGCCGCTCCCCCGCAGAACTGAGCCCCCCGTGCCGCGCGGCATCGCTGTCCGCGCGCAACTCGCTCGCCGGCAAGAGGACCCTCTTGCCGGCGAGCTCGTTTCTGGCGGGCCCGCGCCGCGGCGCCTCAGCGGCGCGGCAGCACGCGCAGCTCGTAACGACCGTGCTCGCAGCGCAGGTAACTTCCCTGCTCGTACCAGGCGCCGAGCACGATGCGCTGCGCCGGCGCGCCGTCGATCTCGAGCTGATGTACTCCGGGCCGATGGGTATGACCGTGCACCATGCGCCGTACGCCCGTGGCGCGGAAGGCGGTCACTACCGCCTGCGGGTTCACGTCCATGATGTCGGGCACGGTGCGCGAGGTGTGGCGGCGGCTGCCGGCGCGCGCCTCGTTGGCAAGCAGCTCGCGCGTGGTACGCGGCAGCACCAGAAAGCGCCGCTGCCAGCTGCTCTCGCGCACGATGCTGCGCAGCTCCTGATAGGCATGATCGTCGGTGCACAGCGCGTCGCCGTGGGTGAGCAGCACCCGCTCGCCATCGAGCTGCGTGATGACCGGGTCCGGCAGCAGCCGGCAGCCGCTGCGCTCGCTGAAACCGGCACCGAGCAGGAAGTCGCGGTTGCCGTGCAGCGCGAAGCAGGCGACGCCGCGGCCGGTGAGCGTACGCAGTGCATGGCAGACGCGCTCGTTGGCGGGCTCCTCGTCATCGTCCCCGACCCAGGCCTCGAACAGATCGCCGAGGATGTAGAGCGCCTCGGCCGCGGCGGCCTCGGCGCTCAGGAAATCGACGAACTGGTCGGTAGCTTGCGGCGCCGCGGCATCCAGGTGCACGTCCGAGACGAACAGGCGCGCCATCGGGTCACTTCGGCGAGAGAATCGTGTTCGACGCCGGTGGGTTCGGTGTCGGGGTCACCGGGGGTGGGGTCGCAACCTGACCCGCCGAGACGATCTCTATCTTCTGGATGATCACCGGCTTCAGGGGCGCGTCGCTCTTGAAGGGCCCCATCGCCCCGGTGGGGGTCTCGGCGATGTGCTCGAGCACGTCCATGCCCTGCACGACCCGCCCGAAGACCGTGTAGCCCCAGCGTGTCGGCACCGGATCGAGATCCGGATTGTCGACCAGATTGATGTAGAACTGCGCATTGCCCGAGTGCGGCGGATCGGCGCGTGCCAGCCCCACGGTGCCACGCTTGTTCTGCAGGCCGTTGCCCGACTCGTTGAAGATGGGATCGTGCGTGGGCTTCAATTGCAGCGTGGTGGCGTCGTGGCCACCGCCCTGGATGACGAAGTTGTTGATCACACGGTGAAAAATAGTGTTGGTGTAGAAGCCTTCCCGCACGTAACGGAGGAAGTTCGTTGTGGTGAGCGGAGCGCGGTCGTTGCGCACCTCGATCACGAAATCACCCATGCTGGTCGTCACCCGCACCTGGGGGTTGGGGTCCGTGGCCCCCGACGCCGCGCACAGCAGCAGCGAGGTGAGCAGCAGAGCCACAGTGGAGCCGATCCGTATCGGGGTCTTGATGAGCATCGATCCTCCGCTTTGCCAGAGTGAAGTCCGGGCTGCGCACAGGCGCCGGCGGCAAATTCTATAGCAGCTCGGTGCGGCGCCGCGCTTTGTTGAGATTCGTGAGTTTCCCGTAACATGGCGTCATGATCACGAGTGCCAGCGCGCCATCGCAGCCGGGCGCGCCAGTGGTTACCCGCTTCGCCCCCAGCCCGACCGGCGAGCTGCACCTGGGAAATGCGCGCACGGCGCTCTTCAACCAGCTGCTTACCGGCCATGCGGCGGGGCGCTTCCTGCTGCGTATCGAGGACACCGACGCCGAGCGGAGCGAGGATGCCCACACCGCGGGGCTGCTGAGAGACCTGCGCTGGCTCGGCATCGAGTGGGATGCCGGTCCCGATCGGGAGGATGCGCTCGGGCCCTATCGCCAGTCGCAGCGCCACGCCCTCTACGCTCAGGACCTCGCCGCGCTCGAGCGCGCGGGCGCAGCCTATGCGTGCTTCTGCACCCCGATCGAGCTCGAGCTCTCGCGCCGCACGCAGCTCGCGGCGGGCCGCCCGCCGCGCTATGCGGGCACCTGCCGCGATCTGCCCGCGGCCGAGCGCGCGCGGCGCCTCGCCGCCGGCGAGCCCGCGACGCTGCGCTTTCGCGTGCCGCCGGGAGAGCGGGTCAACTTCATCGACCTCGTGCACGGACCGCAGAGCTTCCTCAGCGATGACATCGGCGACTTCGTGGTGCGGCGTGCGGATGGCACGGCGGCGTTCTTTTTCTCGAATGCCGTGGACGATGCGCGCATGGGCGTGACGCTCGTGCTGCGCGGCGAGGACCACCTCGCCAACACCCCGCGGCAGCTGCTGATCCTCGCGGCGCTCGGACTCGCGGCACCGGCTTACGGTCACGTGGCGCTGCTCGTCGGCGCGGACGGCGCGCCGCTCTCCAAGCGACACGGGGCGCGCAGCGTGCGCGAGTACCGCGAGCGCGGTTATCTGCCCGCGGCGATCCGCAATCATCTGTTCCGGCTCGGGCACTCGACGCCGCTGCACGGCTTGCTCACCCCCGAGGAGATGGCGCGCGCCTTCGATCCGGCACATCTCGGTCGCGCGCCGGCGCGCTTCGAGGAGCAGCAGCTGAATGTCTGGCAGAAGGACGCCGTGCACCGGCTCGGCCCTGCGGAGGCACGCACCTGGCTCGCGCCGGTGCTGCCGGCCACGCTCGATGAGGCGGCCGGCGCAGCTTTCGTCGCGGCGCTCCTGCCGAACGTGCTGCTGCCCGAAGACGCCCGCCCGTGGGTCGACATCGTCTTCGGCGGCCCGCCGTCACTCGAGCCCGCAGCGGTGGAGCTCGTGCGCCAGGCCGGCCGCGGCTACTTCTCGGCCGCGGCCGCCGCGGCGGCGCGCGATGGCAGCGATCTGCCGGCGATTGCCGGCGCGGTGCGTGCCGCCACCGGGCGCAAGGGGGCCGACCTTTATATGCCGCTGCGCCTTGCGCTCACCGGGCGCGCGCACGGGCCGGAGCTCGCGCCGCTGCTGAAGGCCATGCCGGCGGGCAAGGCACGCGAGCGGCTGGCAAGATTCGCATGATCCGCATCCACAACTCTCTCACCGGGCAGAAGCAGCCGTTGCAGCCAATCGAGGCGGGGGCGCTGCGCATGTATGTCTGTGGGCTCACGGTGTACGACTACGTGCACGTGGGTCATGCGCGCATGCTGCTGGTGTTCGACATGGTGAGCCGCTACCTGCGTCACCGCGGCTTCCGCCTCACCTACGTGCGCAACATCACCGACATCGACGACAAGATCATCCGCCGGGCCGCCGAGAACGGCGAGCCGGTGGAGGTGCTCACGCAGCGCTTCATCGACGCCATGAACGAGGACGGCGAGCGGCTCGGGCTGCTGCGTCCCGACCACGAGCCGCGTGCCACGCACTACCTGCCGCAGATCATTGCCATGGTGGAGCAGCTGCTGGCGAAGGACTACGCCTACCTCGCTCGCAATGGCGATGTGATGTACGCCGTGGCGCGTTTTCCCGCCTACGGTCAGCTCTCGGGCAAGCGTCTCGCCGACCTGCGCGCCGGGGCGCGCGTCGAAGTGGATGAGGCCAAGCGCGACCCGCTCGATTTCGTGCTGTGGAAGCATGCCAAGACCGGCGAGCCGTCCTGGCCCTCACCCTGGGGTCCGGGCCGGCCGGGCTGGCACATCGAGTGCTCCGCCATGTCGACGACGCTTCTCGGCACGCATTTCGATCTGCACGGCGGCGGCCTCGATCTCAAGTTTCCGCATCATGAGAACGAGATCGCCCAGTCGTGCGCGGCGAGCGGCGAGCGCTTCGTCAACGTGTGGATGCATAACGGCTTCGTCAATGTCGACGATGAGAAGATGTCGAAGTCGCTCGGCAACTTTTTCACGCTGCGCGAGGTGCTGCCGCGACTGCGCCATCCGGAGGTGCTGCGCTACTTCGTGCTCGCGAGCCACTATCGCGGCCCGATCAACTACTCACTCGAGCAGCTCGATCAGGCGGATGCCGCGCTCGGACGCCTGTACACGGCGCTGCGGGAGTTGCCGGTCGCCGTGCCGGCGACGAACGAGTATGGCGAGCGGTTCCTCGAGAGCATGGACGATGATTTCAACACCCCGGAAGCGCTCGCGGTGCTGCAGACCCTCGCTCGCGAGGTGAATTCCGCCAAGGCCGCGGGCGATCGCCAGCGGGCGGCGGCTCTTGCCGCGGAGCTCACCGCGCTCGGCGCGGTGCTCGGCCTGTTCGTCCTTGCGCCCGCCCAGTGGTTCCGACTCGCCAAGCCCGCACTGTCCGAGGAGGGCGGGGTCTCGGCAAGCGGGATGGCGCCCCGGATCGATGACGAAGAGGTCGAGGCACGTATTGCGGCGCGCACCGCGGCGCGTCGCGCGAAGAATTGGGCCGAGTCCGACCGGATCCGCGATGAGCTGGCTGCGGCCGGCGTCGTGCTCGAGGACAAGCCGGGAGGAACGACGTCCTGGCGTAGGGCCTAGTGCCGCAAGCGCGCCGTGGCGCTCAGTCGCGAGATGCGCTCGAATTGGCGGCCGGCGGCGGCGAGGCAGCCGGCGCGCGATGAAGCTGTTACGATGCCCTTCTTCACGGCACCTCCGGTGGCCCGGTCGGGGCATGGCGCAGTCTGGTAGCGCATCTGCTTTGGGAGCAGAGGGTCGGGGGTTCAAATCCCTCTGCCCCGACCAATCAAAACAAAAACTTACTTAATACCTTCTGAAACGAATACCCGCAGGGGTACACCTGGGGGTACACATTCAGTTCTGACGAGGCCATCTTCGGCCTGTTGGAGCCCTCGGGCCGGCTGCCATGGTCGGCTCGTTCCGATCCAGGGGGCCGAGGGATACCTCTCTCGTTGGGAGTCAGGTTCAGCGCGCGGTGAGCACATGAGCGTCGTATACGGTCGCTCCGCCAACCATCGCGAGCCATTCAGCCTCGGTACAGCATGCCGCTCCATACACTGTTCTGGCCTGCATATGACCGGTGCTCGAAGTCGGAGACAAGATCGTGACTCTTCGAGAATGGTGGCTACGACGGCGCGACCGGCGTGCCGTGCACCGCTGGTTGCGGAGTGCGGTTCCAAGCTATGCAGAGTAAGTTCATTCCGAGCGAAAACGAACTGATTGAGCGCGCGCGAGAGCGCATAAATGCTGGCCGATTACCCGAAACGATGCCGTCACTAATCAGTGCGGGCTATGGAGCAGGAGCTGCAGTTTGTGCGCTCTGTGACGTTGAGATTCTTTCGGATCATGCAATGTACGAGGTCGACGATCCGCGCGGCCTCGGCAAAGCGCTCACCTTCCACTTCCCCTGTTATGTGATTTGGCAGTGCGAATGCGGGCAAGGTTAGGGCGACAGAACCCGAGCGCAACAAGCCAGTCGCTGGGTGAATTCTGTCCCTCGTGATCGTTACGCATCAGGTCGCGCGGCCGCCGAAACGCGCGAAGTAACCAGCCCGCCCCGAAATGGTAATTCGAGTCCCGCCAGGTCAACTTCCAGGCGTCCGCGCACATCGTCCACACGCGCCTTATTGATAGTTTTTGTCATGAGCTGCCCTTTGGACACATACGGTAGTCAGCGCAGCACGACTTGATTTGTACCAACAGCTGAATTCGGCGTAACGTTCCGAGAGACCAACCAAGAATCAACATAACTGACTATCGCCGGCGAGCGAGCCTTTGCCGGGCGGCGTGCCCCAACAGATCGAAGACGTAAAGCAGGGCGAGGACAATGAAGCCCGTAACAAGCAAGCCGAGCCACACGACCGCGATATACCCCAGCATCAACGGCCCTTCCAGACATTGCCGAGCGCCGACCATGAACGAACATGCTGCCGCTCAGCCATCGGTGCCAGGGAACTTGCCGTGTAAGGATTGTCCTGCATTCGTCACAAACCAAAACGCCGCCCCATCGGCAGGCGGCGCTCTCATGGTCCGCGATTCGCCGGGACCTTTACGGCCTCGCGCTCCGCCTCCGCAGGCACTGCTGCGGTGCGGCGGCGATGATTGTTAACTGACACACTCCGCGTGTCGCGGGCGGCGTATCTTTGGGCGACCAACAAAAAAATCGGCGCTGGACGTAAGCCGATTAGGGCAACCGCATACCATGAGCCTGTGGCTAACTGCAGAAGAATTCATCAAGCTCACCGACCCTAAAACCTCGCGCCGGCAGATTTCAGTCACCGTTTGGGGCAAAGCGTACGAGGTAAAGGTCTATCAAAGGTCCAAGGCTGTCTGGGAAGCAGTCGGCAGCTATGAGGGTGAATGGATCACCGCCCCCCGGGATGCTCAGAATCGTCGGCCATCAGACATTGGGAAGAAACGGCGCGCTATTCGCAATAAAGACGGAGCGCCCCCGCAGCCGGGAAGTCACGAGCGATAGTTCAGGGCGTGTACATCCCGTGCCGGCGGCACCCGGTACTGACAGTATTTCGTGGCTGGCATTGCCCGGGCAATTAACGCCTTGACAATTACAGCCTAGGCAATTATATTACCGGCCAGTCCCCGAGGAGGGGATCGAAGCCTTCCGGAGTGGGGATTTGCGGGGTCATAGACATGAGCGACATTTACGACAGCACAAGCTTTCAGCCGGGACGCCATATCGGCGCGCTGGTGAGCCGGATCAAGATCGAGATGCTGGCGGCCCTCGACCGCGAGCTGGCGCAGGACAAGCGTCTGGCGCCGCTCGAGATGAGCGCCGCGCAGTACATCATCGTGGCGAATCTCGCCACAGGGCCGGACGAGCCCAAGTCGGCTGCAGACCTGTGCAAGGTCATCTCATACGATGCCGGCGCGATGACGCGCATGCTCGATCGCCTGGAGGCCAAGGGCTTGATTCGCCGCACACGCAGCTCGCAGGACCGCCGGTTGCTGAATCTCGAGCTGACGGAAGAGGGCCGTGCGGCCTTCCCGCGCATGCGCGAGATCTCGATGAGCAATGCCAACCGATTTCTGCGTGGCTTCAGCAAGGCCGAGGCGCGCCAGTTGGAGGGCTTTCTCAATCGCATGCTGGAGAACGGACAGAGCATGGAGGCACGTCAGAGCGCCTGAGGCGGCGAGTTTTTTTGAACTAATATTTGCCTAGGCATTATCCGCCGGGGCAGCAACAGGAATAAGGCGCGAAGGAAAAGTCATGAGCACACAGAACCCGAAAGTGGCTTCGAACAGGCAGCGGCGCTGGCGCTGGCTCGGCGCCCTCGGCGCGGTGGTCCTGACAGCGGGCGCGGTGTACGGAACGTATTGGGCACAGGTGCTGCGCTACCGCCAGTCGACCAATGACGCCTACGTCGGCGGGAACGTGGTTCAGATCACGCCACAGATCTCCGCCACGGTCGTCGGTATCGGCGCGGACGACACTCAGTTCGTCAAGGCCGGCCAGCCCCTCGTGCGGCTCGATCCGGCCGATGCGCGTGTGGCGCTCGATCAGGCCGAGGCCCAGCTCGCGCGCACCGTGCGCGATGTGCGCAACCTCTATGCCACGAGCTCGCAGCTCGCCGCTGCGGCGCAGATGCGCCGGACCGAGCTCGCCGCCGCGCAGAGCGACTTCGTGCGCCGGCGGCAGCTCGCCGTCACGGGCGCCGTTTCCGGTGAAGAGCTGCAACACGCCGACGACGCCGTGAAAACCGGACAGGCGCAGCTGACCGCCGCCGAGCAGCAGCTCGCGGCCAATCGGGCCCGCGTCGATGGCACCACGCTCGAGGATCACCCGCTGGTGCGCGATGCCGCGGCTGCGGTACGCAACGCTTACCTCACACTCGAGCGTACGGAGCTCGCCGCACCGGTGGCCGGTTTCATCGCGCGCCGTAATGTCCAGCTTGGCGAGCGCGTGAGCCCCGGCACTCCGCTCATGGCGGTGGTGCCGCTCGATCAGGTGTGGGTGGATGCCAACTTCAAGGAGCCGCAGCTTGCGCACATGCGCACCGGCCAGCCGGTGAAGCTCACTGCCGACCTGTACGGAGGTCACGTGGTCTATCACGGGACCGTGGCCGGATTCGGTGCCGGTACGGGCGCAGCCTTCTCGCTGCTGCCGGCGCAGAATGCGACTGGCAACTGGATCAAGATCGTGCAGCGCGTGCCGGTGCGTGTTGCGCTCGATCCGCGCGAGATCGCCACTCATCCACTGCAGATCGGCCTGTCGATGAAGGTGGAGGTCGATGTGAAGGGCAAGGCCGACGCTGCTCGGCTGCCGCAGGTTGCCAGCACCCAGGGCTCATGGATGACTGCCGTGAGCGGAGAGAGCGAGAGCCAAGCCGAGGCGCGCGTACAGGCCATCATCGCCGCCAACCAGTCAGCGCCGCCCGCGGCGCCGACCGCACACGCCGTGCCGGCACGCGCGATGCTTCCCACTGACCACCTGGTGGCCAACATGCCGCTGCCGGCTACGGCGCGACAACCGCACTGACACGCGGCGGTCACAGGCGCCACACCATGCCTGACACCAATGCTGACAGACCGGTGAGCGGCGGCGCACCCAAGGGTGCGCCGACCGTGCCACCGCCGCTTAGCGGAGGGATACTCGCGCTCGGCACGGTGGCGCTGTCGCTCGCGACCTTCATGAACGTGCTCGACACGTCGATCGCCAACGTCTCGCTGCCCGCGATTGCGGGCGATCTCGGTGTCTCGCCCGATCAGGGCACCTGGGTCATTACCTCCTTCGCCGTCGCAAACGGCATCTCGGTGCCGCTCACCGGCTGGCTGACGCGCCGCTTCGGCCAGGTGAAGCTGTTCACGGCGGCGATCGTGCTGTTCGTCATTGCCTCGATGCTGTGTGCGCTGGCGCCGACACTGTCAGCGCTGATCGTCGCCCGTATATTCCAAGGAGCGGTCGCAGGTCCGATGATCCCCCTCTCGCAGGCACTTCTGCTGTCGAGCTACCCGAAGAACCGCTCCGGCACGGCGCTCGCCATGTGGTCGATCACGACGCTGGTGGCACCGGTCGTCGGGCCCGTGCTCGGCGGCTGGATCACCGACAACATCTCCTGGCCGTGGATCTTCTACATCAACGTCCCGGTCGGCATCGGCGCGGCGCTCGCCACCTGGGCGATCTATCGCAAGCGGGAGACGCCGACCGCCAAGGTGCCGGTGGATGCGATGGGGCTCGGATTGCTCGTGATCTGGGTCGGTGCCATGCAGGTCATGCTCGATAAGGGCAAGGACCTCGACTGGTTCAACTCCGCCACGATCGTGACGCTCGCGTGCGTGGCCATCGTGGGATTCGTGGTATTCCTGATCTGGGAGCTCACCGAAGAGCATCCCATCGTCGATCTGTCGCTGTTCCGGATGCGCAACTTCACGGTCAGCACCATCGCAATGTTGTTTGCCTATGGCCTGTTCTTCGGCAACGTGGTGCTGCTGCCACTGTGGTTGCAGCAGTACATGGGCTATACGGCAACTCTCGCCGGCTGGGTGCTGGCTCCGGTCGGATTCCTCGCCATCCTGCTGAGCCCGGTGGTGGGACGCATGAGTAACCGCGTGGACCCGCGCATTCTCGTGACGATCTCGTTCGCGATCTTCGCCCTGGTCCTCTTCATGCGGGCGCACTTCAACACCGACGCCACCATCGGCACGCTGATGCTGCCGACGGTCATCCAGGGTGCAGCCATGGCGGCGTTCTTCATCCCACTGGTATCGCTCTCGCTCTCAGGGGTGTCGCCCGAGCGCATCCCGGCGGCCTCGGGACTGTTCAATTTCGCGCGCATCACCGCGGGCGCCTTCGGCACCTCGGTCACTACGACGCTGTGGGACCGGCGCGCCACGCTGCACCACGCGCAGCTCATCGAGCGACTGAACGCCGGTGATCCCACCACCGCGCAAGCGCTCGGCGCGCTGCACGCCGGCGGCCTCAGCACGGATCAGAGCTACGCGATGATCAATCGCCTGGTCGATGCCCAGGCGTTCATGCTGTCGGCGGACGATATTTTCTACGTCTCGGGGCTGCTGTTCCTCGGCCTCATCTTCCTGGTCTGGCTCGCACATCGGCCCCAGCCGGCGGGCGCAGCGGCCGCGGCTTCCGGCGCACACTGACGGCGACTGTCGCGCGGCGACGCGCGAGCTCAGCGGACGGCGCGCAGGAGCTTCGGCGGCACCAGCCAGCTCAGCTCGCCGTGCCCGGCACGCACGGCATCCTCGAAGACGATGAGCGCGACTGCCATCTTGCGCAGATCGAAGACGGCGCCGCCGGCACTTCCCGGCAGGCACGTTGCGATCAGCCGCCCGAGATCCGGCTGATGTCCGATGAGCGCGAGGCGCTGCCCGCGGGTGCGCGCGAGGAGTGCGAGCAGCTCGTGTGGCGAGCTTCCGGGGAGCAACAGTGGACACGCCAGCGCCTTCGGCCAGCTCGCGTACTGCGCGAGGATGGCGGCAGTCTGCCGTGTGCGCTCGAGTGGACTCGCGAACACGCGCACCGGGCGCACGGCGAGTTTCTTCAGTCCCGCGGCGGCGCGCCGCGCGCGCATGACACCGCGCGGCGACAGCGGGCGCGCACCGTCATCCGGCCAGCGTTTCGCGTTGCGCTCGAAGGCGATCGCGTGGCGGACGATGAGCAGCTCCATTTTGGAGACCGCCGGGGGTCAATGCTTCAGCGGGCGGGCATCAGGCTCGGGCGGTTGCCCGGCGAAGGTAGTGGCCTCGGCGGGAGCGATGGCTGTCGGCGCAAGCCCGCCGGTACCGGCGTGCGGGCCACTGGCCGCCTCGGCGCTGTCGTACAGCTCTCCAAGTCGAGCGCGCAACGCCTTCCAGCGCTTGCCGCGCACCTTGCGCCACGTGCGTGCGAGCGTGCGCCGGGTCTGGGTGGTCACGTGTGCGTAATGCTCGGCGAGCCGCCCCATGAGAAAGAGCGTCGAAGGTGGCAGGCCGCTCGCCGGATCGGTGGCGATGGCCGCCAGCCTTTCCTGCGCCATGCAGGCGTCCTGATGCGCGCCGAGCCGGTCCTGCAGGCGGCGCAGTGCCCTCAGCAGGTCATCGGCCGGTTTTCCGAAGGCGATCGCGCCACACTCGGTCGCATAGCGAAGCTGCTTCGCGCGGCGTCGGACCAGGTGGTATTCCTCCATCGACGACTTGGGGCGCAGCCTGCGAACCGATTTGCGCAGCTTGCGAAAGCGACGGCGCACCCGCTCGGGCATGACGATCAGCGCGGGATCGGCGCCGTTGGCTTCGCCGGGGTCGGCGCCCGTCGCATGGGCGAGCGTCTCCAGCCAGCGCCGCGTCGCCTCCGAGTCGAGGCCGCGAACCATGCGGGCGCGCGCCCGGGTGCGCTCACTCGCGAGCAGCGCGCGCAACGGTTCACCGGCCGCACGCTCCTCCTGCGGCAGATGCGCACAGTAGTCCGCGAGCTCGCTCAGCTGCACATCGAGATCGCGCGCCGCGCCGAGGCTGCGCAGGACTGCCTTGGTCGGCTTGCGCGCACGCACGAGCGCGATCGGCAGCTGGCGCTTGAAAAGACCGAGCACGGCGTCGATCCGCCGCGCCGTCACGCGCAGCTGATGCAACTCCTCGGGATCTTCTCCGAGCCGCGCGCCCGGCTCATGCCTGCGCCATGCGCCCAGCAGGCGGCGCAGCTCGGCCATCGCTACGGTGCGGGCCGAGGTCTTGAGATCGAAGGGTTCTGCGCCCTCGATCAGCAGCGCCACCGCAGGCGTCAGGTCGGCGTTGCCTGCATCGGGCTCAGGCTGCTGGGCGTGTACCGGTAATTTCATGCAGGATTGTCAGGGAGCGATGCTCTCGTCACTGCAGTGTAACAAATGCAGCCAGCCGCCCGGGACGGGTTGCAGGTACGCGGAGCGGCTCGGCCGGTACGGCCGCCCGCGGATTCGCCGCTGCCACGGCTGCTGCGGAGGGAGCTTGCCGAAAAATTGACGCTCCGTGAGCGGCTTACGTATGATTCGCGCCCCCGTGCGGCGGGGCGGCTAGGGGCGCCTTTGGGGTCGTGCCCGTAGCTCAGGCGGATAGAGCATCGGCCTTCTAAGCCGAGGGTCGCAGGTTCGAGTCCTGCCGGGCACGCCAGCCGCCGATGAGGGACCGGACGGTGGACGTAGCTCAGTTGGTAGAGCCCCGGGTTGTGATCCCGGTTGTCGTGGGTTCGAGTCCCATCGTCCACCCCAGTTCTGAAATTGGAGAACGGGCCGTTAGCTCAGCTGGTAGAGCAGGAGACTCTTAATCTCTTGGTCGTAGGTTCGATTCCTACACGGCCCACCAACTCAATCAAACACTTGCGGTTTTCTTCAGTTCCTGTGGTGTCGCTTCTTCTAACGGACTTCTAACGTCCCGCGGATTTCGCCCCTCAATCACTCGGAGGTGCGGCTTCACGCCGAGTGCGCGGGCGGTGACGTTCTCCGTAACGCTCGCCCTGCCTGATTGCATCGTATGCGCATACACCGTATCGACGAGCGTGCTCCTGGCATGGCCCATCATCCGTGCGACGTTGAACGCAGACTCACCCGTTAGAGTGTGAGGTGTTGTGCCGGGACGCAGAATGAAGACAAGGCGAGCGCTGGGTCTGGTGTTTCTTTTCAGCGCAGTGTGGTTGCCCGTACATGCCGACGAGAATGAGAAGTGCGGGCTAAAGCAAGTCGCTTCGCTCGATCTCGCGCAATTCGCTGGCCATGTCCTGGTGCCTGTCACCATCCAGGGGAAGTCCGTTTGGGTGTCTCTACATACCGGTTCGCCGGGCAGCGGCATACTTGACGACGAGGCGCGGGCGCTGCAACTGCATCGACAATCTGTGTTTGTACCTACGTTGACGTCGGAAGGCACGAAGCGGAGCGTCGTGGTTCCAGGCGGCGGCTGTCTAACGGCACGGCGTGCAGTACGAGCGGCTGATGAGTAAGCCGAAGGCGACCCAAGCTGCCACGGTTAAGACCTTGGAGGTGAGTATCCCTGCAGATGGGGACGCCAATCGCCAAACGGCGGAGCTAGCGACGTGCGACCACCTCCGCGACCTTCTTCCCGCGGGTCGAGCAGCGCATCCGGGTTGCGAGTTTCGCCAGAAAAAGCGGCCAGTGGCATGCACAACCGGGCGCTAGAGGTCAGTGAGCACTTGGAAAGCCTCGGATGATTGGCGCAAGTTACAAGCTTCTCGCTAGGTCGCGTCGAATGGTCCGGGAAACGCGGCATCGAGGGTCTTAAGGTCTTGCGGCGTGAGAGCTATGGAAAGCGCCACAGCGTTTTCCGTGACGTGCGCTGGAGAGCCGGATTCAGGAATTGCGATAACGTTCCCGCTGCGGATTACCCAGGCCAGCGCAACCGCGGCGGCCGAGCAACCATGGATAGTGCCGATCTGCGCCAGTGTGCGGTCACCTACTACGAGGTTCTTGTCGCCGCCGAGCGGAGAGTAGGCCATGACAGGCAGGTTGTGCTGCTGGCACCACGGCAAAACGTCACGCTCAACGCGACGGTTTTTGAGACTGTAAGGGACCTGGTTGGTGGCGCAGCGATGGCCGTCTGGAACGCGGAATAGATCTTCCAACTGGCCCACGTCGAAATTGGATACCCCCCATGCGCGGATTTTCCCTGCAACACGTAGTTTTTCGAATGCCGCCACCATGCCGGCGAATTGCCCACTCGGAGCCGGCCAATGAAGCAGATAGAGATCCAGGTACCCAGTGCTGAGACGAGCGAGGCTCGCCGCGCAAGCACGCGCGATGCCATCGCCGGACACTTCATTGGCCTCCACCTTGGACACCAGGAATACGCGGTCGCGCTGACCGGCAATCACCTGACTAATCGATTGCTCCGAGCGGCCGTCACCGTAGTCTCCCGATGTATCGATCAACGTCATGCCGAGCGAAATGCCTGTGCGCAGCGCCTCTTGCTCAACAGCTGGCGAGTGCCTTCCCTGACCCAGATGCGCGGAGCCTTGACCGAGCGCTGGGACGCTAGTGCCGTCTGGAAGCTTTACAGTACGGGCTGCAGGCTTCGGTACTGCCGCAGCACCACGAACTTCCGCTGTGGCTTGCGTGCTCAAGGAGGGGAACGATAAGCCGAAAGCCGCACAACCCGCACTGAATTGACGTCGGTTAAGCAAATGCTTGTTCATAGCGTCATCTCCTTGCGGCCACAATCGTAATAGCGTGGCACTGATCGGTT
>Ga0306920_100005305_pt1 | contig 16639 bp, 12 predicted proteins | sample flu12Cox44000170_FD_204666 | JGI IMG/M metagenome (GOLD analysis project Ga0306920, IMG submission 204666) | Lab enrichment of tropical soil microbial communities from Luquillo Experimental Forest, Puerto Rico - flux4day.12C.oxic.44.000.170 (v2)... | ecosystem: Environmental > Terrestrial >... | reverse complement strand
GGAGCCGCCAAAGAAGCCGGCGTCGCCCGCCGTGAACACATGCCCCAGGGTGTCCACCACCCAGTACCCCGCGCCATCGGGTGTTGGCTCGATGTGTGTGGCGGAGGCGGAGGCACCAGTAATCGGGGCGCTCGGCCCCTGCAACGCGTTCCCGAACGGGTAGACAGACCCGTCCGTGCCGAGCATCCAGTACCCCGTCGTGGCCGTCACCGCAGATACGGGGCCCGTCAGCATCTCTGTCCACACGCCGTTGATCTGGACCTCGCTAGGTGCGGTGTCGAACGTTTCATCGAACAGGGAAGGACCCGTCCTGTAGGCCATGTCCGCTTCCCACCAGAACTGCGGTGGGCTGCCGATGCACGACGCGGGGAACGACACCTGATACGTCGTCCCATCGAACGTCGGCGAGGCCGAGCACAACGTGATATCACCGGCCCCGGCCGAGTTCGAAACACTCGCGACCAGTCCGCCGGCGTAGATCATTGTGACGGAGTAGTCGACAGCACCCAGGCCGACTGTTTCTCCGGTGACGCCAATGTCCCAGCCAGCTCCGGACGCCCCGTTTGCCCAGTTGGGGTCCCTGCTCGGGTCCGTCGGCTTCAGGACGGCAAGGCTCAGTGTGATGATGCCGTCGGTGTAGTCGGCCGACGCGGAGATGACATCACCCTGCGGGAGCGGCCCGACATCGCACAGGCCGGGGTGGCAGTCGTCGCCGACCGGATCGGTGATGCTCTGGGTCGAGGCGGCAGCGGGACTCGCGGCGAGTACCACAACACCGATGGACGCGGCGACGAGCGCCGTCGCTGCGACAACGACGCAAGTACCCCGGAGTGCCCGATTACCAGTCATGGCCCCCCCGTCCGCTCGCTCCTCACACGCCGAGGACGCTATCCGCCGGTGGGCCGTTCTTAGTTCGTAGGCTCACTGTTTGGCTCACTCCGATCGCCGCGAGCGCCGTTGTGACCGTCCTCCAGCCAGGAAGTCCTGCTCAGAGCTGGTGGAGACGAGCGGACTCGAACCGCCGACCCCCTGCTTGCAAAGCAGGTGCTCTGCCAACTGAGCTACGTCCCCGTCCCCGGAGGATGCACAAATCGTGGCACAGAACGACGACTTGGCAACCCAAAGTAAACAGAGTCTACCTATTGCACGAGCCGGCCCGGGACGAGTTGGCGGCGTGACGAAGCCGAGCCAAGTCGTTCTCGGGCGCGGCCGTTTCGACCCGTTGGCGGAGTCGCGGGCCTCAGGCGGCTGCTGGGGGAGTCTCGGGGCTGATCTCGCAATGCCCGCCCCGGCCCCAGCTCGATCAGCTCGACAGTGCGCCTCGGAGCGCGCTGGACGCATCGTCCATCATCGACTTTGCCGATGGAATCAGCGCCACCATGCTGAAAGACCCATGGATGAGGCCGGGGTAGCACCGGTTGACGACGGGCACCCCGGCCGCGGACAGCTTCGAGGCGTAGTCGTTGCCCTCGTCCCGGAGCGGGTCGTACTCGCACGTCAGGACCATCGCCGGTGCCACCCCACGGTGGTCGGCAGCCAGCATTGGAGACGCATGCCAGTCCGCCGGGTCGGGCGCGTAGTGGGCCTCGAACCACTTCATGCTGTCGGCCGTCAACATGTAGCCCTCGCCGTTCTCCCTGATGGAGGGCCGCTCCTCGCTGAAGTCGGTGGCGGGATACACCAGGAGCTGGAAGCGGAGCGCGAGCCCGGCGTCCCGCGCCATCAGCGCCATTACAGCCGCCAAGTTGCCGCCCGCGCTGTCGCCCGCGACCGCCATGCGGTCCGGGTCAGCCCCCAGTGACGCCGCGTTGGCGTGCGCCCACTGGAGCGCCGCCCAGCAGTCGTCGATCGCGGCCGGGAACGGGTGCTCCGGCGCCAGGCGATAGTCGACCGACAAGACGACCGCGCCGGTGCCCGCCGCCAGGTCTCGGCAGATCGCGTCATGGGTGTCGAGGCCACAGATGACAAAGCCGCCGCCGTGGTAGAAGACCACCAGGCCACGTGGCGCGGTCCCCGACGGGGGTACGTAGACCCGCACCGGGATGCCCCCGACAGGCCCCGGGACCGTGCGGTCCGATGCGGCCACGCTCGGGTCACCGGTACCGAGCAGGACGCTCTGCCCGCTGGAGGTTCGGCTTCGCATCTCCTCCACGGTCGGCTGCCCATCGAGGGCAGGCATCTGGTCCAGAATCGCTCTGACGGCGGGGTCGAGGGTCATGACCGCACGCTACCGAGCGATCCTTACGGCTGCGAGGTCCTCGGCGACGCCAAGCTTCCCGGGCGTAGTGCACGAACGAGGTTGGAGCTCGCAGCTTGCGGCACGGTTTGGGTTGGCGCGGTTTGCTCGAAGCCTGTCGCCAAATGTCAAAGCTGTGTCGCCAGGGGGCAATACCGGCGGCCATCTCCTCCCGCACAATGGGCACAGCAACGCGGAGATTGCGCACCCACATCAGAACAGGCGGGGGAACATCCTCGCCAGATCAAGAGGAGAACATCGCAGTGAAGAATCTGTCCAAGGTGCGGGGCATGAGCCGGCTCTCCAAGGTTGCGGCCCTTGGGGGTGTCGGGCTGGCCGGGGTCATCGCCTCGCTCGCGTTCGCGGGCTCGGCCTACGCGGCCCCAGGCCCCAACGCCAACCCGAACTCCACTTTCGAGGTCAAGACCCAAACAGCGGCGGACGCCCTGATGGCCCAGGGCTCGATCAACAAGAACATCGACGTGCCCGTGGGCTCGGACGTACAGCTCCGTTGGTTCACCGTCAACGGCAACGTCAGCGTCGAGGGCCACCTGAGCATGGCGAGCGACGTGGTCAACGGCAACGTGACCGTCACCGGCACCGGCACCGGGGCTATCGACGGCAGCGGCCTGACCCTGTTCAACGGTCCCAGCCACATCACCGGCAACCTGATCGTGACCGGGTCGGGCGGCTACGCCGGCGGCAACGCGTACGGCTGGACCCTGTTCGACAACGCGTACGGTACCTCGCAGGTCGATGGCGGCCTCACGTTCCAGAACAACACCGGTGCGCTCTACGCCGGCGGCGCGCTGCACGTGGCGGGCAAGTTCACTGCCAGCGACAACGTCATGTCCCACTGGACCCCGGACGGGCTGACCGTGTCCGGCCAGCAATTCGTCTCCTAGCGGGACCTCACCGTCACCCCGTACACCCCACTCGGGGCCTGACAGCCCGGCTTCTCGAGCCGCAGGCAAGCCCCCGGCCTTCGGGTCGGGGGTTTGCCGTGCACGAGTGACAGCCCATGCGCTGCCGGTCCGCGACGCTCACCACCCGAGCGATGGTGATTGGAGGCGTTTGTGAGTCGTGACCCCAGGCGACAATCTGTTGTCATCTGACGACTTGGTTCAGAGGTGCCGGATGATCGCCATGGTGCGCGCCCAGGCCATACGCGGATACCGGGAACTGGTTGGCGACCTCGGCGGCAATCCAACGAGGCTGCTGGCGACCGCCCGGATCAAGGCGTCTGCGTTCCATGAGCCCACTGCCTTCATCAGCTTCGCGGCCATGATCCGGCTGTTGGAATACTCAGCCCATGACCTGGCCTGCCCCGACTTCGGTCTCCGCTTGGCCGATCGCCAGGACATCGGCATCCTCGGTCCCTTGTCGGTGGCTATGCGGCACTCGCCCACCGTCGGAGAGGCCATGCGTTGCGCGTCGAAGTACGTCTACGTGTACAACCCGGCCATCGGTTTCACAGTCCGACCGGATGGGGGAAACGGGCAGGCGCAGTTCGTCTTCGAGGTCCTCTCCGAACACGGCCCTCACTGCGTTCAGATGATCGAGCACGGTGTTGGCGTGACCTGCCGCATCCTGGACATGCTGTCTGCCGGGCGGGGTCACCTGGAAAAGGTTTGGCTGCCACACCCTCCCGCTGCCTCGCTGGCTACCTACCGCCGTCACCTTGGCGTGAGCCCGGAATTCAAGGCTCCGGCGGCGGCCCTGGCGATCGATCGGGCCGATCTCGACCTGCCGCTGGGCGAGCGCAACGAGGAGCTGCACGCGTTCGCCGTCAACTACCTGGACGTCCGGTTCCCCGCCCGGCAGACCCCACTTTCGCTCCAGGTCCGCATGGTGATCGATCGGCTGCTGGGAACCGGCACGTGCGGCTACGACGACGTGGCCGGCGCCCTGTCCATCCACCGCCGCACCCTGCAACGGCATCTGCGGGAAGAAGGCACCACATTCGAGGACATCAAGGACGAGGCCCGCCGCGACCTCGCCCTGCGCTACCTGGGCCAGGCAGAGATGCCCCTCAAACAGGTCTCGATCCTGCTCGACTACAGCGAGCAGTCGGCGCTCAACAGGAGCTGTCAGCGGTGGTTCCGGACCACTCCCAATGACCTCCGGGCCAGGCTCGTGTCCAGCACTGCGGCCGTCGATCGTCAGCGTCGGAGGCCGCCGACCTTGGTCGGGCCGGGGCCTTCGGCTGCGGGCCACGGCTAGGTTTGAGGCCATGGGCGAGCCGTTCGATGACGTGATTACCACGGAAGCCGAGCTGCGTGCCCTCTACCGGATGCCGGGTGAGCTCGTTGTTCAGAAGGTGCTCGCCTCGCTCGACGGCCACGCCCGCACGTTCATCGGGGCGGCGCCGTTCGTCCTCGTGGGTACGGCGTCGCCCGATGGCACCTCGGACGTCTCGCCCAAGGGCGGCCCTCCGGGGTTCGTCGTCGTGATGGACGAGCAGCATCTGGCGATCCCGGATCTGTCGGGCAACAACCTGCTGGACACGATCACCAACATCGTCCACGGCTCAGGGGTGGGGCTGCTGTTCCTCATCCCGGGGATGGACGAAACCCTGCGGATCAACGGGTTCGCCTGCGTCACGACCGATCCGTCAGTGTTGGACGCATGTGCGGTCATGGACCGGCGGCCCCGAGCGGCGATCGGCGTGACGGTGACCCAGCAGTACATGCACTGCGCCAAGGCATTCCGCCGCAGCGAGCTCTGGAACGTCGGGTCGTGGCCCGACCGCTCCGTCCTTCCCTCCCTCGCCTGCATCCTGCGCGACCAGATGCCGGCCCTCGGTGGGGTCCCGACCGAGACGCTCGATCAGATGCTCGAAGCCGACTACGCCAACACCCTGTGGCTCCCGGGGGGCCAGGACCAGAGCTGAGCCGCTCGAATCGGGCGACCGCCGGCTCTAGGCCCGGGCGCCCTCGAGCACGCGCTCGGTGGCGTACGCCGGCGGTCCGATCGTCTTGCGGATGGCGTGCCCCAGCTGGCGTGCTTCCTCGGCATCGAACCGGGGCGCGAGTTGCTCGAACAGCTCGCGGCCCTGCCGGTGGTCGAGCTGATCGAGCTGGGGCAGCACGAACGCGAAGAACGCCTCGAACAGCACCCGCGACGGGCTGGTGTCCCAGTCGTCCAGCCGGCGGGTCGCGAACCGGGCTGCGTCCACGAAGACGGCCGGCCCGAGGTCGACGAATCGCCGCACGGGAAGCAACTCGGCCACGAGCTCGCCCGGGCCGGCGATGAGCTTGTAGACGACGTCATCAGGTACGGGGGTGACCTCGATGAACGCGAACCTGCGCATGAGGGCGTACGACAGACGATGCAGCGTGGACCGGTCGAAGTCGTTCATGGTCGCCACGATCCGCCAGTTCCGGGGCACGGTGATCGGGTCGGTGTGCGCCGGAATCTCGGCTCCCGCGGGGACGATGGAGAGCGGGGTCGAGTGCCCCGGAAGCTTGTAGGGCAGGGTCACCGGCTGGTTGGCGAGCACCGTGAAGAGCGGTCCGAAGGCCCGGTCGAAGTCGGCGCGGTTCAACTCGTCGATGATGAGCCACCGGCCGCTCTGGATCGCCTCGAGGAACACGCCGGGCTGGAACACCACGCCTTCGGGGGTGTCGGCGTAGTGCCCGACCGTGTGGCGCTCGCCCCAGTCGGCGCAGGCGGTCACCGCCATGTAGCCGCTGCAGTTGAGGGCGTCACGCGCCAGTTCGGAGACGGCGTAGGCCAGGGAGGTCTTGCCCGTCCCGGGCGCCCCGGTGAGCATGACGTGGCGGCCCGAGTCCAGCGCGGCCACGATCTCCGCCAGGAGGTGCCGGGGGTAGAGGAGGCCCCGCTCGACGGCGCGCGCCTGGAGGTTGTCAACGGTGAACTGCGCCACGAGTCCTCATCGGCAGGCCGGTCCGGTGCTGTAGAAGTAGGCCTCGCGACCCAGGACGGGGCCAGCCCGACGGGCATGGCGTACGCTCCCAGCGCGTGGAGCGCCTGTCCGACCTCGACGCCGCATTTCTCGCCGGCGAGACCCCGACGCAGCACCTCCACGTGCTCGCGACGCTCCTGCTCGACGCCCCGGGCCTGTCGGCAGAAGGTCAGTACCGGCTCTTCCAGCAGCGGTTGGCCGAGCGCTTCCATCTCATTGCCCCGTTGCGGCGACGGCTTCGGGAGCTGCCGATCGGCAACCCGGTGTGGGTGGACGATCCCGAGTTGCAGCTCGACCGCCACCTCCACCACGTGATACTGCCCGACGGCGGTGGTCTCGAAGCGCTCGCCCGCAAGTCGTCGGAGATCGCCAGTCATCCGTTGCCCAGGGACCGGCCGCTGTGGGAGGCATGGTTCGTCGAGGGCGTGAGCGACGAGCAGTTCGCGGTGATCGCCAAGATCCACCACTCCGCCGTCGACGGCGTGTCGGGCATCTTCTCCCTGTCGGCGTTCTTCGACCTCGAACCCACGCCGGAACCCACGCCCGGCAGTGCCAAGTGGGACCCTGACCCGCAACCCGATGCCGCCGAGCTCGGGCGTGCTGTCCTCGACGACCTCCGGCGGCGCCCGGCCTCGATCAGGCGGAGCCTGGCCGCCGTCACCTCCTCCGGCTTGACCTTCGCGCGGATGCGCGAGACGAGCGCGCCGCTGCCGTTCTCGGGGCCACGCCAATCGTTCAACGGTGCCCTGACCGCCCGGCGCTCGGTGGCGTACACCCGCCTGAGGCTCGACGACCTCAAGGAGGTACGGCGCACCCTCGGCGCGACCGTCAACGACGTGCTGATGGCCGTCTGCGCCGGCGCGCTCCGGCGTTACATGGAGGAGCACGGCGAATTCCCGGAACGGCCGCTGGTGGCCGGCGTACCCGTCTCGGAGCGTCGTGCCGAGGACGGCCTCACCGGCAACCGGCTGGCGTTCATGTTCTACAGCCTGCCCGTGCACCTGGCCGACCCCATCGCCCGCCTCCAGGCGATCCAGGACTCGGCGGTGGCCGCCAAGGACCTCTACACACGCGCCGGTACGGGATTGATGGAGAACCTGGCCGGGCTGGCCCCGCACCGGGCACTCGGCCCCCTGGCCCGCGCCCTGTCGAGCCTGCGACTGGCGGACGCGGTCCCTCCCGTCGTCAACGTGATCGTGTCGAACATCCGGGGTCCCGACATCCCGCTCTACGCCGGCGGTGCTCAGCTCGCCACCATGTACCCCATGGGCCCACTGGCCGAAGGCGTGGGCCTCGGGATCACCGCCGTCAGCTACCGCGACGACGTGTCGGTCGGGTTCATGGCATGCCCGGACCTGGTCCCCGACGTCAACGAGCTACCGGAGGCGCTTCACGCCGAGGTGGGAGCCATGTGTGATCGTGCATCGGTCTTCGGCTCGACGACACGTGATCCGACTATCGATGAGCCAGACGAGCGTTGAGGACCGCGCTGATCCGGGGCACGGCGCGCTCGCCGGCCTGGTGGCCCCGCTCGATGATCTCGAGCGCCCGGTAGAACTCGATCCACGTGAAGTCGGCCATGTCCACGTTGATGAGCACGTCGGCCGAGACCGCTTTGAAGTTGCCCAGCTCGTACTGCATAACCTGAAGAGAGTTCATCAGGACGTCGACGACATCGGGCAGGTCGCGTGAGCCGCCGAGGTAGGAGAGCGGGTTGAAGCGGTTGACCCGCTTGAAGGCGCGGGAGATGACCGTGGACACGCCGGGCTCGAGCTTCGGCACCACGTTGACGGCGGTGACGATGTCCGCACCCATGTCGCGCGCCACGTCGACGGGGACCGGGTCGAGCATGCCGCCGTCGATCAGCGTCTGACGCCCGCGCCGGACCGGGGTGAACACGATCGGGATCGAGCAACTCGCCCGGAAGGCGGCGTCGAGTCGCCCGGTGCCGATGTCGACGCGCTGGCCGCTCTCGAGGTCCATGGCCACGGTGCGGCACGGCAGGAGCAGCTCTTCGAAGGTCTTGACCGGAAGGAGTGGGCTGAAGATGGACACCAGCCGGCGCCCCGTGAGCAGGCCGGTGCCGGTGATCGAGGGGTCGAGCACCGAGAGGGTCGTGGGGACGTTCCCGATCCGGCCGGCGATCGCCAGCATCTCCTTCGGCGTGAGACCGGCGGCATATCCCAACGCGACGATCGACCCCATGCTGGTGCCGGCGACCAGGTCGACCGGTATACCGGCCTCCTCGAGCGCCATGAGCACGCCGACGTGGGCGATCCCGAAGGCGGCGCCGCCCCCCAGCGCGACCCCGACGGTGGCTCCGAGGAGCTTGCGGGTCAGTCGCTGCAGCACCCGCCCCGCGGGCGACTGAGGATCGGTGATCGGGAAGGCCGACTCGTCGCGCCTCCACGCTCCGAGCGCGGGGTCGTCGGGCAGGACGAACGGTTCGCAGGCGTTGGCCGGGGGTGGGCGGTGACCGTCGCCGTAGCGGTTCAGGACCCGCAGCAGCCTCGGGCTCGATCCGCCCGGTTGCGGCGGATGCGCGCCGGTCGCGGCACCGGAGCGCGCCCCCACCGAGGACATGACCTGCACCACGTCGTCGCAGACCGCTCCGGCGGCGCTCACCCCGGCCGGTCCGGCGGGCAGGTCGATCACCATGGCGCGGTAGGAGTCGCCCACGCCGGCCAGGATGGTCCCGACGATGTCGGCGAGGCGCTCGCCGCTCAACGTGTGGTCCAGGCGGATGTCGAGGACGGACGACCGGCCCGGCCGGGTGAGCACGGCGTCGGTGAGGTTCCCGCCGGGCCGGACCCCGGTGGAACCGATGCGCACGAGCAGCGCATCGCAGCCGGGCACCGCCGCGACCAGGTCGGCCACGGCCGTGGCGACGAGACCGGCCCCGGGGACGCCCGGGTCGGCGACGACGCCGGCGACGCTGGTGGCCCGCGTGGTGGCCTTGCCCCGGGCGGCCGACATCGCCCGGCGGGACAGCAGCTCGGTGAGCCGCATCAGCGTCCCGGCGTCGGTGCGCACCGCATCACGGAAGTCGGTCCGGTCCAGGGCCAGCACGCGGGTCGGACGGCCGCACACCACGGTGGCCGACCGGCGCTCGTCGAGCACGACCCCCATCTCGCCGACACACTCACCCGGACCGACGTGGCCCAGCAGCAGGGGCGCCTCGTCGGGCCCGGTGCCCCACACCTCCAGCTCGCCGCTCAGCAGGACCAGCAGCTCGGTCGCGTCATCGCCGGCGTGCCAGATGACGTCACCCTTGCGGAAGGCCCGTTCGACACAACGCTGCGCAAGGCCGGACACGGCCCGCTCGGGGAAGTCCGAGAACAGGGAGATCTGGCGCAGGCGGGCCGCGACGTCGGAGACCTGCTCCGCCGTCGCTGGCTTCGTCTTCATTCGGCCGCGTCTGCGAAGTCCTGCAGCGGGAAGTCGAAGCTCCCGTCGGTGCTCTTCCGCTCGCGGAAGTCGCGGACGGTATAGCCGACGAGATCGGTCGCAAAGACGGCCCGGGCGGTCGCCGACCGCGGGATGCTGAACAGCGGTCCCATCTCGCCGAAGTACTGGCCCGGGCCGACGAGCGCCCGGCGTTCCTCGGTGCCGTCGGCGCACTCGGCGACGATCTCCACCTCGCCCGTCTGGACGACGTAGATCAGGTCACCCCAGGATCCCTGCCGGAAGAGCACCTCGCCCGCAGCGAGGCGCACCCGCTCCGGCGGCCGCGTCGAGATCCCGTGGTCGGGCACCAGCTCCACGACCTGGTCGGCAAGGGGCAGGAGGCGTTGGTCGTGCGTCGCCACGACCACGACCCGCTCACCGCCCGCCAGTTCCCTCAGCACCCGGAGGACCTCCTCGACCTGCACGTAGTCGAGATGGGCGGTGGGCTCGTCGGCCAGCACGAGCGGCGGGTCGAGGGCCAGCGCCCGGCACACCGCCACCCGCTGCTGCTGCCCACCCGACATGTCCCCCGGCCGGTAGTGGAGTCGGGCGGCGAGGCCCATCTGCTCGAGGAGCGCGGTGGCGCGCTGACGGGCCGGCCCCGATTTGACGCCGGCACATCGCATAGCCAGCGCCACGTTCTCCAGAGCGGTCATGCTGGCCACGAGGTTGAAGGCCTGGAACACGATGCCGACGGTCCGTCGCCGGTACTCCGTCAGGTCGTGTCCGGTCAGGGCCGTGACCTCGATGTCGCCGAAGGTGATCGAACCGGAGGTGGGCTTGAGGATGCCGCCGAGGCACGAGAGCAGCGACGTCTTGCCGCACCCGCTCGGACCCAGGAGGATGACGAGCGAACCGGCCTTGGCGGTCAGGTCGAGACCGTCGATGGGCCGCGCCGCGTAGCCGCCGCTCGAGTACTCGATGGTCAGCTCGGAGATGGCGAGATCGGCCATCAGGACGCCCTGAACGCGAGCGCGGGGTCGACCCCGATCACCCGGCGGAGCCCCGACACACTGGCGATCAGTCCGACGAGCACGGCCAGCACGGGGAGGAGGATCTTGGCGGTGCGATCGATGGCGACGGGTAGTGGGAAGCTCGGCGCCAGCAGCGCGGCGAGCGCGCCGCCGATGATGGCGGCCACGAGGGAGATGGCCACCGCTTGCACCGCCAGCCCCCCGAGGATCGAGGAGGTCGAAACCCCCGTCGCCTTGAAGATGGCGAAGTCGCGCTGGCGCTCGAGGGCGGAGAGATACACCATCGACCCCACGATCAGCGCCGCGACCGCCCAGAGCAGGATGGACAGGAGCGACACCGCCGAGCGAGCTTGTTCGACGGGGCGGAGGAGGTCGGTGCGGGCGGTGGCTCTCCCGATGGCGACGAGGCCGGGGGGCGGCGGACCCGTCGGAGTTCCGGTGAACGCGATCGCCGCGGCCACCGGTTGACCGGCGTAGGCCACCTGTTGGGCGCCCTCGAGGGTGAGAAAGACGTTGGGTACGCCCGCAACCGCGGTGGAGTTGGAGACCTTGCCCACGACGACGAACGGTCGGCCCGCCAGTACGACATGGTCCCCGAGCTTGAAGCCCTTCAGCTTGGTGCTGATCTCGATCTCGTCGGACGCCCGAGCCACCCGTCCGACGTTCGGGGTGGGGAGTCCCGGTCCCCCGACTGACGCGCCGAACACGTTGACGTCCGTGCGCCGGGCGCCGCTCTCCACCACCTTCCTCGTGTAGACCACGGCGGCCGCCTGGCGCACGCCCGGGATCGCTGCGACCTTGGCGACCTCGCTGGCGGCCATCGGCGCCGCGCCCAAGAAGGGACCGGTGGCCCCCTGCCCGACGAACCAGCCGTCGGCCCCGAGCTGCGACACCGTGCGTCCGGCTTCGACGTTGAAGCCGTTGCTCAGCCCGGTGAGGATGAGCGTGATCGCGAACACGACCGCGGTTCCGAGCGTCGCGATGGCGAAGCGCCGGCGACGCCACTGCAGGTCACGGAGAGCTGCCCTCAGCACCGCTCGCTGCTTCCCAGGCCGCCGGCGCCGCCCGCGGCGCGCTCCCCATCAAGCGTGGCGTCGCCGTCTACCCCCAAGCTCCTCAACTGATCCCCCCACCCGGATGCCAAATTGTCACGCAAAACTGGTTCCTCGATCAATCCACGGTGACCGAAGTCACCGGCCCGTCCCGCTCCGCCCAACTCGACCGTCGGCCTCCCCGGCCTCACGCCTACAGGGCGATCCCGCACACCTTGGTGTCGAGGTACTCGTCCAGCCCCTGGCGCGCACCCTCCCGGCCGAGGCCGCTGTCCTTGATCCCGCCGAAGGGCACGGCGGCCGACGTCGGGTTGATGTCGTTGATGCCCACCATGCCGAACTGAAGCGCCTCCGCCGTGCGCACGGCCCTGCTCAGGTCACGCGTGTACACGTACGACGCCAGGCCGTAATTGGTGTCGTTGGCCATGGCGATCGCCTGGTCGTCGTCGTCGAAGGTGACCACCGGCGCGATGGGGCCGAACGTCTCCTCCCGGTAGATGCGCATCTCCGGGGTGACGTCGGTGAGCAGCGTCGGCTCCCAGAAGCACCCCGTGCCGGGGATCCGCTTGCCGCCGCAGACGAGAGACGCGCCCCTGTCCACCGCGTCCTCGACGTGGGCGGCCATCTTGTCCAGGGCCGCGTTGTCGATGAGCGGCCCGACAGTGACCCCGTCCGTCAGGCCGTTGCCGGGCCGCAGCTTCTCGATGCGCTCACGCAGCACCGCAGTGAACTCGTCGGCGATCGACCGATGGACGAAGATCCGGTTCGGGCAGATGCACGCCTGCCCGGTGTTGAGGAACTTCACCAGCACGGCGCCCTTGGCCGCGTGCTCCGGATCGGCGTCGCTGAGCACGAGGAACGGCGCGTGGCCTCCCAGCTCCAGGGACACGCGCTTCATCGCCTGTGCCGCCCTCGCCGCGATCTGGCGGCCCACGTCGGTCGAGCCGGTGAACGTGATCTTGCGGACCACGGGGTTCGTGAGCATCTCGTCGCCGATCGGCACCGGGTCCGACGCCGTCACCAGGTTGACGACGCCCGGCGGAACGCCGGCGTCTTCGAACAACCGGAACGTCTCGACCGCGCACAGCGGGGTCTGCTCCGCCGGCTTGAGCACGATCGTGCACCCGGCCGCTACGGCCGGTGCCACCTTCCTGGTGATCATCGAGATCGGGTAGTTCCACGGCGTGATGGCGGCGGCCACGCCGACCGGCTGGCGGAGGACGACGAAGCGCTGGTCGCTGCGGGCCGACGGGATGGTCTCCCCGTAGACCCGCTTGGCCTCCTCCGAGAACCACAGCAGGAAGTCCGCCGCGTAGCCGACCTCGGTCCGGGCCATCCGAAGCGGCTTCCCCTGCTCGCTGGTCATCAGCCGGGCGAGCTCCTCCTGGCGCTCGAGCATCAGCCGGTGGGCATCGGCGAGCACCGCCGACCGCTCGTAGGCGGTGGCGGCGGCCCAGGGTGCGAATGCGCGGCCGGCCGCCTCGATGGCCGCCCGGGCGTCGGACCCGTCGCCGTCGGCCACACTGCCGAGGACCTCGCCAGTCGCCGGGTTGTGCACGTCGAAGGTGCGGCCGGAAACGGCCTCGCACCACTTGCCGTCGACGTAGAGCATCGTCCTTACGCTCCCAGGTAGGCGGCTTGGAGCACTTCGGGGTCGACCTCGGCCCCTGCCTCCGCCGCCAGGCGCAGGTCGCCGCCGTCGAGCACGTAGAGGTCGCCTCCGAGCGACAGCGCCAGCCTGACCGACTGCTCGACCAGCAGCACGGCGATGCCCCGCGACGAGAGGTCCTTGATGATCTCCAGCAGCCGGGACACGATCACGGGGGCCAGCCCGAACGACGGCTCGTCGAGCATGATGAGCGACGGTTGGGCCATGAGCGCCTGGCCGATGGCGAGCATCTGGGCCTCGCCCCCCGACAGCTGTGTCGCCGGCTGCTCGGACCGCTCCAACAGGGCGGGGAAGACCTCGTAGACCTGCTCGCGCCGTGCGTACACCTCACGGCCGGCCACGAATCCACCCACCCGGAGGTTCTCGGCCACCGTCAGGTCGGGGAAGATCTGGCGTCCCTCGGGGACCAGCGACATCCCGAATTTGACCCGCTTGGCCGGCGAGAAACGGGTGACATCACGCCCGTTCCAGAAGACCTTGCCGGTGTACGCCGGCACCAGGCCGGCGATGGCGCGCACCAGGCTCGATTTTCCCGCGCCGTTGCGCCCCACGATCGCCATGCGGTGACCAGGGGCAACGGTGAACTCGGCCGAGTGCAGGGCGAGGCCCCCCCGATAGCGGACCTGGAGCCCACGGACCTCGAGGCCGGTGGTGGCGCTCGGCGCGGAGCCGTTGTCACTCACGGTCGGCCTCGACGGCGACGGCGCGCTCGGCGGCGTCCCGGTCGGGCGGCGCCACGAGGTCGACGTCGCCGAAGTAGGAGCGCAGCACGTCCGGATGCGAACGCACCTCGTCGGGCGTGCCCTGGGCGATGACCCGGCCGCGCTCGAGGGCGATGACCCGGTCGGCGATGCGGCCGACGAAGGCCACGTCATGCTCGACCAGGAGGACGGCGACCCCGGCGTCGGCGGTGGCGCGGACGAGAGCTTCGAGCATGGCGATCTCGTCGAGGCCCAGTCCGGCCGCCGGCTCGTCCAGCAGGAGCACGGTCGGGTCGATGGCGAGCGCACGCGCCAGGTCGAGGATCTTCGAGTCGGCCACGCTGCTCTTCGATGCCGAACGGTCGATGAGGTGCTCGGCCCCGAGGGCATGGAGCAGGGCTTCGGCCCGGGCGGCGGCCAGTCGCTCGTGGCGGCGGGCGGAGGGCAGCCTGAGGGCGGCGGCAATCGAGGAGGGCCGCTCGTGCATCTCCCCCGCCATCACGTTCTCGGCGCCGGACAGGTCGGCGAACACGATCGGCTGCTGGAACGTGCGGCCCAGCCCGGACGCCGCCCGCCGGTGGGGCGGCCAGTTGGTGACGTCGACGCCCGCCAGCTCGATGGTGCCCTCGTTGGGTGTCTGGAACCCCGAGCACACGTTCAGGAGCGTGGTCTTGCCCGAGCCGTTCGGTCCGATGAGGGCGGTCACCTGCCCGGCGGGTACCTCCATACCGGCCCCGTCGAGGGCCACCACACCGCCGAAGCGCACGACCACGTCCCGAGCCACGAGCGCCGGCTTCGAGCGGTCCTGGAGGCCGGCGCGGGCGAGCAGCGCCGGCAGCTCCGACCGCGTGCGCAGGGCCACCTCTCGCCTTCCACCCGGCGTGCGTCCGTCCGTCGGCTCCTCCGCGTCGATCGGGGGCGCCTCGGGCGGCTCGACGGCAACGACCGACTGACCAACGGACGGCCCGTCCGCGGCCAGCGCCGCCTTGGCGTTCTTCGGCGACCCCCGCACCAGCCGCCACGCCGCCCGTGACAGCCGGTCGACCGCAGAGGACAGGCCATCAGGCAGGAGCACCACGACGGCGATGATGAGGACGGCGAAGATCAGCTGTTCCTTGAGGCCGATGTAGCTCTTGGGCAGGACGTACTCCGGGGCGATGTAGTACAGGGCCACGCCCAGGATGGGGGCCCACGCCAGCCCGAACCCGCCGACCACGAGCGCCACGAAGAAGGCGGTGGAGAGGTCGAACCCGAACTGGGCCGGGTTGATGGCGATCTCGAACGGGGCGAAGAGGGCACCGGCCACCCCGCCGAGCACGGCCGACCACGCGAACGAGATCACCTTGGCCCGGTAGACCGAGACGCCCAACGCCGAGGTCCCGGCCTCGTTGACCTTCAGGCACCGGAACCATCGCCCCCACGCAGAGCGCGAGATGTTGGCGGCGACCGCGGCGGAAAGCAGCGTCACGAGGATGATGATTCGGAAGGTGGTGGCATCACTGACGACGTGATGGCCGACCGACAGCTGCCGCGCCGACAGTCCGTCGTCACCGCCAGTGACGCCGTGGAAGATCGAAATCGTCGCCGGGACCGCCAGGGCCGCGGTCGCCGTGACCATGGCCAGGTAGAACCCGCCGACCCGCAGGGCCGGCATGCCGATGGCGAGCCCGACGGCCAGGGCCAGGAGGACGGCCGGGATGATGGCCAGGAACGGGTTCCAGTGGTACTTGACCGACAGCACGCCGCCGACGTAGGCGCCGACCGCGAACGTCGCCGCCGGGCCGAGCGTGATCTGCCCGGCGAAGCCGAGCACCACGTTCACGCCGATGACGACGATGGCGTACAAGCAGGCGGTACCCACGAGATGGATCGTGCTGACGTTCCAGCCGAGGCTCGGCCCGGCGAGCAGGATGGCGGCCGCGCCGACCGCGAGCGCTGCGTGGAAGAGGTACCGCCGCCTCGCCACGGCCTGCTGCCGCGGAAGCCTGTCGGTGCCTGGGGCGACAGCCATCGCGGTCAGACGGTCCGGATGGTCTGGCGGCCGAGGATGCCGCGGGGGCGCAGGGTGAAGATGACGATCAGCAGCAACAGGCTGGCGTAGATCCGGTACTCGTCGTTGCCGTACGTGGTCAGCATCGCCTCGCTCAGGCCGAGCACGGCGCCACCGACGAGGGCCCCCGTGGTCGAGCCGAAGCCGCCGATGGCCATGGCCACGAACCCCTTGAGGGCGTAGCTGAAACCGAGGCCGGTGTCGGCGAAGGTCGCCGGCCCGATGATCACCCCGGCCAGCCCGGAGATCACCCCGGCGAGCAGGAACGCAACGATGCGGGCGCCGGCGACGGGTACGCCCCGCAGGGCCGCACCTTCGCGGTTCTGCGCCATCGCCGACAGACCGAGGCCCCACCGCGTGTACTTGGCGAAGGCGTGGTACACGAACACGATCACCACCGCTCCGACGATCGTGAACAGCTGCTGACGGCTGAGGTGGACGCCGCCGATGTCGAAGGCGCGGACCGGGAAGTACTGGTGGAACGGGAGGGTCGCCGTGCCGAACTTCAGCTCGAAGATGTCGAGGATGACCAGCGACGCCCCGAGCGTTGTCACGAACGCCGGCAGGGCGATGTGGCTGTCC
>Ga0306920_100005304_pt1 | contig 16640 bp, 12 predicted proteins | sample flu12Cox44000170_FD_204666 | JGI IMG/M metagenome (GOLD analysis project Ga0306920, IMG submission 204666) | Lab enrichment of tropical soil microbial communities from Luquillo Experimental Forest, Puerto Rico - flux4day.12C.oxic.44.000.170 (v2)... | ecosystem: Environmental > Terrestrial >... | reverse complement strand
GCCCCGCCGATGCCGCAACTCGATGAACGGCCCAAACTGCTGCGCCCAATTGCGCGGCACGCCACCGCCAATCGTGAAGATACCCAGCCGCGTCTGCAGGAGCAATACTTCGGTGTAGTGTTCCAGATCTTCAAACGGGTCCCAGTGCAGCGTGGGCAGGCTGTTCTTGCGGCGCCAGCGATTGTGCAGCGCGAAATCGAGGCCGATCTCTGAATCGCTGAAGGCAGGCACAAACACCGGCACGTTCTTGTCGAAGGCTGACTTGAGGATGCCGCGCTCTTTCACGTTCTCGCTCAGATAGCGCCCGATCTCCCGATTCAGCTTGTACGAGCAAATGACTTCGTTGGCATCCCAGCTCTTCAGGATTCGCGCAACTATGGTCTCGACAAAATCAAGATTCGTCTCCGGCTCCAGCGTGTCGTATACGCGGTTGTAGCCGGCTTCGTACAACTCCATGTCGTCCATCTTCGGGTCGTAGCGGAAGTGCGAGCGCCCGGCGGCCTCGACCAGCCCGTGCGCCATGAGAGCGCCAGTCGAGATGATGGCGTTCACGATACCGCGGTCGATCAACTCGGTAATAACCATTCCCTGCTTGGCGACGGTCATTGCACCCGCAAGCGTCATCACGATGAAGCACTCTTTGTCGCGCGCCATCACCTCGAGCACGTCGGCTCCTTCGCCCACTTGGCGGCCCGTAAATGCAGTGTTGCCCATCGCGCGGACCAGGTCGTCAACAGAATGGATCTTCGCGAGATCGAGCGGCGCAAGCGGCACCAGCTTGTCTGAAATCGGATCGTGTAGTACGCGGTCGGTGCCCTCACCTTCGGATTTGTGCTTGTCGTGCATCATGTTCACCTTGAATTTGCGCACGTCGACTTGGGGCCTATCGGAATCATCAATGCAATATGACCAGGTAATTGAAGCTACAGGTTTCGAAGCACGGGCGTCAACGCGATTGCGGCACGTCGTCACCCATGGATTCATCTGCTGTTAACAACAGTTCATGGTGCCTGCTCGGCTTGGGTATCGGATGCTATTCTGGTTTCTTCACCCGTGGAGAACGCCTTGCCGGAGAAGAACTTCAACGTCGGCATCGTGCAGATGTCGTGCACGCCCGAGCCCGAGGAAAACCTGGAGCACGCCATCGTGCATGTGCGCGAAGCGGCCAGACAGGGGGCGCAGCTCATCTGCCTGCCGGAGCTTTTCTTGACGCAGTATTTCTGCCAGCGAGAAGACGCGGCATTGTTTGACCTCGCTGAGTCGATCCCCGGACCTACAACCAAGCGGCTTGGAGATGTGGCCCGCGAGCTGAACGTGACACTGATCGCATCGTTGTTTGAGCGGCGTGCGCCCGGCATCTATCACAACACGGCGGCGATTATCGACACCGGCGGCAAGGTCGATGGTGTGTATCGCAAGATGCACATCCCTGACGATCCGCTCTATTACGAGAAGTTCTACTTCACTCCGGGGGACCTGGGATTTAAGGCGTTCGAGACCGACTTCGCGAAATTTGGCACGCTCGTCTGCTGGGACCAGTGGTATCCCGAGGGCGCGCGACTGACAGCAGCACAGGGGGCGAATGTACTGTTCTATCCCACGGCGATCGGCTGGCATCCAGACGAAAAGGCCGAGTACGGCGAGGCGCAGTACGACGCCTGGCGCACGATTCAGCGCTCCCATGCTATAGCCAACGGCGTATATGTCGCTGTACCGAATCGCGTCGGCTTCGAGACCGGAAATATTCGTGGTAAGCAAGCGCCGGGGAAAGGGCTGGAGTTCTGGGGCGGCTCCTTCATCGCCGATCCGTTCGGCCAGATTGTTGCCGCGGCTCCGCACGACAAAGAAGCCGTCCTTGTAGCCGAAGTCGATATCAGGCGCATGGAAGACGTGCGCCGCAACTGGCCGTTCTGGCGTGATCGGCGGGTCGATGCGTATTCAGGCATCACGCAACGCTTCCTGGTCTGAACTTGACACGCGATCTCATCACATCCCAAACCCCCGCTGCTCTCGGCTATCGTATGCCGGCCGAATGGGAGCCGCATGAGGCTACATGGATCGCGTGGCCTCACAACCGTTCCGACTGGCCGGGCAAGTTTGAGGCGATCCCTTGGGTGTATGCCGATATCGTGCGCCATCTCTCGAAGGGCGAGCGCGTCAACCTTCTGGTGAATGACAAAGTTGCGGAAGCCAAAGCACGCGAGGTGCTGGTGCGCAGCACTGTGCTCTCTGAGACGGCGGTTGAACCGGGCAAGTCTTCCGGTAACGTTAGCTTCGTACACATCCCTACAAACCGGGTGTGGACGCGCGACTCCGGGCCGATCTTCATCAAGCGCACAATACGCCGAAATGACAAGCTGCCGACGGTTGCGGCTACCGCGTGGCGCTTCAATGCCTGGGCTAAGTACAAAGACTGGAAGCTGGACGCGCCGGTCTCAGCAGAGATCGCGGAACTCCTTGGAATGCTTCACTGGAAGCCAATGGTGCATGTCAATGGCGGGCCGCGCCGCGTGGTGCTCGAAGGCGGCAGCATCGAGGTCAACGGACGCGGCGCCCTGATTACCACCGAAGAATGCCTGCTGAGCGAGGTGCAGCAACGCAATCCCGGCCTCTCACGCGAACAGATTGAGCGGATCTTCGCTGATTATCTCGGCGTGAAGAAAGTCATCTGGCTGGAGCGCGGCATTGTGGGCGACGACACCCATGGTCACGTCGATGACATCACGCGATTCGTCGCGCCTGGTACGGTTTTGACCGCGTATGAAGATGATCGCGCAGACCCCAACCATGAAGCCTTGCGCGAAAATTTCAGCAAGCTAACCAAGAGCACCGACCACGCAGGCAATCCGTTAAGGGTGATCAAGCTTCCCATGCCAGCACCCGTTGTATTTCACGGACAACGACTTCCGGCGAGCTATGCAAATTTCTACATCGCGAATCGCTGCGTGCTGGTGCCGGTATTCAATGATCCCAAGGACCGTGTTGCGCTGAACACATTGGCGGAGCTGTTTCCCAAGCGAGCTATCGTTGGCATCTACTGCGGCGACTTCATCTGGGGACTCGGAGCGCTGCACTGCATGACCCAGCAGCAGCCGGCGAAGTAGCAAACTTCCGCACTGAATCCTTGCTGCGGCTGGCCGCTACCGAGCTACTACGCAATAACGTCTGGCGAAAAGCGAATAGCAAAAAGCGAAGAGCGAAGCAGAGCGAATGGTGAAGAACGTTCGGGTGCCTACTTCAGCTTTGCCCCCACCGGCACATCTTCCAGGAATCCTGCCAGCACTGGCACGCCGTCTTCGCCCAGCGAGGCCGCTACGATCATGCCCTGCGACTCCAACCCGCGCAGTTTGCGTGGCTGAAGGTTCGCCACGATGACCACCTTGCGGCCAATCAACTTTTCCGGCTCGTATGCCTTCGCGATGCCCGCGACAATCTGCCGGACCTCGGACCCTATGTCCACCTCCATGCGAAGCAACTTGTCAGCGCCTTTTACCTTCTCGGCGACCTTCACCTCGCCCACTCGCAGCTCGACCTTCAGGAAATCATCAATTGTGATCTTATTGTCGCTAGTGGCGGGCAAGGCAGGACCTGAAACAGCCCCACCACCGGTCGGCGCTGCTGATACAACCGGTCCTGAGGCGGGAAGCGCCGCCGCTTGAGTCGCCCGCCCGCCGGCTTGCGCTCCGGTGGCTGACTGCGACGCCTCAGCGACAGCGGATTTTGTCTCGCTTGCCACGGAGCGTTCCTGCTCGATTTGTTGCATCCTTTCGGCAGTGCTCTTGTCGGCGCGCGGGAACACAGGCTCCACTCTGCCCAGCTTGGTGCCAAACTTCAGTTGACCCCACTTTAATTCGCGCAGATTAAGTTTCGTGATTTCCCCCAACCCAAGCTGTTGCCATATGCGCGCCGTCGATTCCGGTATGACCGGGTGTGCCAATGCAGTGACGATTCGCAGCGCCTCAGCCGAGGTGTAGAGCACGGTTCCCAAGCGTGCCCGCGCATCCTGTCCGGGCTTTTCTGCCAGCGTCCACGGCTCGTTATCCACGATGTACTTGTTCACGGCCGCGACGAGACCCCAGGCAGTCTCCAGCGCACGCGAAAACTGGAACTGCTCGAACTGCGCATGGAAATCTCTGATCGTTCGCGAGGCCAGATCCGCAATCGCCCGATCATCCGCCGTGTGCTCTGCAGCAATGGAGGGATAAGGCACCTCGCCTTCGAAGTAGCGCGTGATCATGCTCAACGTGCGGCTCGACAGGTTGCCAAGTCCGTTGGCCAGGTCGGCATTGAAGCGCTGTACTAGCGCATCGAAGCTGAATGATCCGTCACCGCCGAAGACAGTTTCGCGCAACAGGAAGTAGCGCAAAGTGTCCGCGCCGAGCGTGTCGAGAATGGTTTCGCTGCGCACAATGTTGCCGCGCGACTTCGACATCTTGCTCTCTTCAAAGAGCAGCCATCCGTGCGCCACAATCGATTTCGGCAGCGGCAGGTCCGCCGCAAGTAGGAACGCCGGCCAGTAGATACAATGAAAGCGCACAATTTCTTTGCCGATCATGTGCACATCAGCCGGCCAGTAGTGCTCGAATTTCTTTTGCTCCTTCGGTTTGTCGGAACCGAAGCCGATCGCCGTGATGTAGTTTGCCAGCGCATCAAGCCAGACATAGATGACGTGCTTGGGATCACCCGGCACCGGGATCCCCCATTGGAATGTCGTGCGGCTCACCGACAGGTCGCGCAATCCGCTGCGCACAAACGCGATCACCTCATTACGGCGTGTCTCCGGACGAATGAAGTCGGGCTGCTCGGCGTACAGCTTCAGCAGTCGATGTTCCAGTGCCGATAGCTTGAAGAAATAGTTTTCCTCTTGGACGGTTTCCGTCGGACGTCCACACTCGGGGCAGGGAGCTCCGGGACCAACGGAGTCGACGTACAGCTCATCGAACACGCAATACTGGCCGCTGTAAGAGCCTTTATAGATGTAACCCCGCTCCTGCAGCCGCGTGAACAACGCCTGCATTCCGCGCACGTGTCTTGGTTCGGTGGTCCGGATGAAGTCGTCGTAGGTCAGCTTCATGCGGTCCCAAAGTTCGCGATACTCGGCGGCAATTTTATCGACGAATTCCTGGGGCGAACAACCGGCCGCCGTCGCGGAGCGCTCGATCTTCTGTCCGTGCTCATCGGTTCCGGTGAGGAAATACGTGTCCATACCCATCATGCGCTGACGCCGTGCAATGGTGTCGCAGACCACTGTCGTGTACGTGTGCCCGATGTGGGGATGGGCGTTCACGTAATAGATGGGCGTGGTGATATAAAACTTAGCGGGGTTGTCCATTCTTCTGGTCCAGATACTGCCGGATGGCTTCCTGCATCACCGTCTTGAGCGGAAGATGCTGCTCAGCGGCAATGCGCCGGCAGTCTTCATATTCGGGCGCGTACTGCGAGACAGTTCCGTTGGACACGGCAACTTTCATGCGAATCTCGCCCCATTTGGTGCTGACCGACTCATGATGTCGCGGCAGCGCATAGCGTCTTTCACGTCGAACGCGAATTCCCAGAGTGCTGCTCTCACGGAAGATAAGCGTCCGCAGCTTGTGTTCATCCTCGGGCTGCACGAGCACTGTCAGCAGCGTTCCGGGGCGGTTTTTCTTCATCTGCACCGGAGCGGTGAAGGCGTCCAGAGCACCGTTCGATAATGCTAATTCTGTGATATAGCCCACAAGCTGAGGATTCATGTCATCGAGATTCGCTTCGAGAATCGCGATCTCTTCGACGGCAGCAGAGGACACCTCGCCCGCCCCCGTTCCTGCCTCTAGGGTTTCACCTACGCTTATGCGCAATACGTTCGGATGTCCAGCGAAGTCGCGCGACCCTGCCCCGTAGCCGATGCGCTCCGTCCTCATCACCGGACGCGACGCGAAGCGCTTCACCAGCACCTTGGCGATCGCCGCGCCGGTGGGGGTGACCAATTCCTTCTGGATGTCTCCAGAGTAGATTGGGACGCCACTCAGCAACTCCAGCGTTGCAGGCGCAGGCACCGGCATCACGCCATGCGCGCAGGCCACCGTTCCTCCACCGACGTTCACCGGTGACGAGATGATCTCCTGCACCTTCATTGCTTCAGCACCGACCGCGGCACACACAACATCGACGATTGCGTCTTCGGCGCCGGCCTCATGAAAATGAACATCTTCAATGCTGACTTTGTGGACCTTGGCCTCTGCTCTTCCAAGTACCTCGAAGATCTTGCTCGATGTATGCTTCGCCGTTTCGCTGATCGGGGCGGTGGCAATAATGCCCAGAATCTCCTTCAGTCCTCGACCCTGATTGTGCTCATGTTCGTGTGCATTGCCGTGTTTATCTGCATCGTCATGCGATGGTCCGCGCCGGTGTTCTGCTTCACAGGCGTGCTTCTTCGCCCAGAACTCCTCTCGCGGCAGATCTTTCTCGCCGCGAATGAGAACGTCCGCCTTTGCGGCTGAGATGCCGCCACGATCTACCCGCAAGAGCTCCAGCTTGGCGTCGAGGTTCAGGTCTACGACCGTCCTTTGCAGCAGCTCGAACGGCACTCCGGCATCAACCAGAGCGCCGAGAAACATGTCGCCGCTGATTCCGGAGAAGCAGTCGAGGTAAGCAATACGCATGGGAGTCAGCTCGCTGGAGGTCAGGACTCGCAGGAATCTTCATCATAGGTAACGCTTCCGCCAGCGTCAAACCTGTGCGGAAGCGATGGTTTGCTACACTGAAAAACTGAGCGAAGATGTTTGAATTGTCTGGACGAGAGGTCTCACAACTCCGTGTGTAGTTCAGTCCGAGGACGAAACAACATTAGCCCAGGACGAAAGTCCTGGGTCAGCGGAAATAAAACAATTAAGAGTCCCTTTAGGGACGGCACAAAAGCAGGTCCCTCGCGGACTAGAGTCCGCTCGGGATAACAATTTTATCAAGGGCATATAACGGCACAGCTAAAGCTGTGCCCTTTCAAAGCGGCCGGATTGTCTTTTCGGCCCGGCTGGTCTGCCCTGAGCGAAGCCGAAGGGCCGTTCCCTTTCAAAATTGCTGTGTACCTCGAGAAGCAAAAGCTCCTGGCCGCCCGCGTTCGCGAGTTCCTTCGCGAGAAGTATCAGCTCGAACTCGGGAACATTGTTATCGAGCAGCCTCCCAAGGTGGAAATGGGAGAGTTCGCGCTGCCCTTAGCGTTCGAACTCGCGAAGAAGCTGCGCAAGCCGCCGCGCAAGATTGCCGAAGAAATCGTTGCCGAACTCAGGCCGCCGGAAGCATTCGAGAAACTCGAGGTCGCCGGAACCGGATACATCAATGCTCGCCTCAACCGCGCGGCCGCGGCTGAAGAGTTGCTCGGCTCTGGTGAACTCAAGGTCCTCGATCATGATGGCGAAGGCGCGGCTGATGTGTCGGGCAAGATTCTGGTCGAGCACACCAGCATCAATCCCAATAAAGCAGCGCACATTGGGCACCTGCGTAATGCCATCCTGGGCGATACGTTCGTCCGGCTGCTGCGCGCCGCCGGGCACACTGTCGATGTCCAAAACTACATCGACAACACCGGCGTGCAGGTCGCCGACGTAGTCGCAGGTTTCGTTTACCTGGAACACCAGTCGAAGCGGGAGATAGCTGAGCTTATCGCCCGCACTCCGCGATTTGATTACTACTGCTGGGACCTGTACGCCCGCGTCTCGCAATGGTACGAGCAGGACAAGACGAACCTGAAGGTTCGCGGCGAAGTGCTGCACGCCATCGAACGGGGCGGAAACGATCTCGCCGATGTTGCCGAAATTATCTCGACTGCCGTGCTCCGCCGCCATATCGAAACCATGGAGCGACTGGGCATCGAATACGATTTTCTGCCGCGCGAGAGCGAAATCCTCCACTTGCACTTCTGGGAGGCGGCCTTTCAGCAGCTCAAAGACAGGGGTGTGCTCTATTTCGAAACCGAAGGGAAAAATAAGGGCTGCTGGGTGATGACCAGGCCTTCGGCCGGATCAAAGTCTTCGGCTCCCACCCCGGGAAAAGACGCCGGGATGCGGCACCCGCCGGAGATCGCCACGGAAGAGAGAACCAGCCCTGACGAAGATGCCAAGGTCATCGTGCGCTCGAACGGCACAGTCGGTTACGTAGGCAAGGACATTGCCTATCATCTCTGGAAATTCGGTCTGCTGGGACGCGACTTCGGATACCACCGGTTTTATCGCTATCCCAATGATCACGAGGTCTGGATCTCGGCCGAGCACGGGCTCGAGGAGCATCCACACTTCGGAGGCGTGGCTGCCATCTACAACGTCATCGACTCGCGGCAGAGCGACCCCCAGAACACGGTGATTGAGGCGCTGCGGCTGCTGGGCTACACTGAGCAGGCCGCCCACTACACTCACTTCTCCTACGAAATGGTCGCCCTTACGCCGCGCTGCGCCATGGAGCTCGGCTATGACGTCCCCGAGGAAGACCGCACCAGGTCCTACATCGAGGTTTCAGGCCGCAAAGGCTTCGGCGTAAAAGCCGACGACCTGCTCGATGCGCTGATTGCCGCAGCCAAAAAAGAAGTCGATGCGCGCCATCCGGAGTTGGACGAAGCCGAGCGTCGGCGCATCAGCAAGCAGATAGCCATTGGCGCCCTGCGTTATTTCATGCTGAAGTTCACCAAGCAGTCGGTCATCGCCTTCGACTTCAAAGAAGCGCTGGCATTCGAAGGCGACACCGGCCCGTACGCGCAGTATGCCGTGGTGCGCGCGCGCAATATCTTCCGCAAGGCGGGAGTGGAGCCGGACCAGACACTAAGTTCTGGCATTGACTTCGCCCGCTTTTTCCATGACGAGAGCGGCACCGAAATATGGGAGCTCTGGCTGCTGGCCGGAAAAACGTCTTACATCGTCGAGCAGTGCATCGCCACAACCGAGCCGGCCTACGCCACCAGGCATGCGTTCCAGTTGGCACAGCAGTTCAACAACTTCTATCACCGCCATCACATCCTGACGGAGCCGGACGAAGCGCGTAAGAAGTTTCTGCTTGCGACGGCAGCAGTGGTTCGGCGCGAGTTGATCAAGGTCCTCGGCGTAATGGGCATTACTGTCCCGCCGGTGATGTGAGCAGCGAGCATTACCAACCTTTGCTTATTCGGGTTTCCGGTGCTTAGAGTTGGCAGGACATTGCGAGGCGCTCCAAACGCTTTATCATTCGTGAACTCGCGCGGTACGACCCCTCATCCGGCCTTGCGCTCTTCAGCGAGCAACGCGTCACGAAGGAGCATCTTAAGGTAGGTTTGGTAGCGCAGCCCTTTGCGTTGTGCCTGTTCTCGCGCACGGGAAACATCCTCGGGGGCAAGGCGAATCGTTGTAGTCGGTGTCGTTCCCTTGCGGACTACGGTGCCACGCCCCAGAGCGCCTTTATCGGCAGCTCTTTGCAAAGCTTGAGCGATTTCGGTTTGGTGCTCGGCCCACCAGCGCGCTTCCTCCTCTTCGCTGGCGAACTTAGGAGTTTTTAGTTCCTCCGCCTTGACTCTCCCCTTCGTATTGCGCATACAAATTCCTCAATCTCTTGTTTGCCGGGAATGCAGTTACCGGTCTAAGTCTTTCGCCTCGCCACGCGGTGATGACGACCAGGATGCGACCGGCAGCGGTTTCACCAACCCGGATCGTGCGCTCCTCATTTTTCCGGATCTGTAGTTCAAGAAACAGCGGGTCATTGAGCACGACCTGTTCAACTTCTTTCGGGGTTACTCCATGCCGGGCAATATGGCCGCGGTTTGCTTTGTCCCATTCGAATTCCAACCCAAAGTGTCCCTTTCGTAGGCGCTGCCACAATTGCCTCTTTGAGTGTAGCTACATTATAGCTACAGGCGCTGTGCGCTGCCCAGCTCCCTGAACCTGGCGGTACTATCTTCTAGTGCAAAGCCAGGCAATGATTGTTTTAGAACCCATCGGCTACGTCCACAGTCCCTACACAACCACAGATCAGGTCCCCAAAGGCCTCGGCGCGAAGCATGAGGCCGAGGGTGAGCTCGAGATTTTGCCGCAGTTCGAAGCTGGATTAAAGGACATCGATGGCTTCTCGCACCTGATCGTCCTCTGGGTCTTCGACCGTTCCGACGGTTTTGAACTTTGTGGAAAGCCTCCCTGCGATGATCGAGAGCACGGAGTCTTCGCCACCCGCTCACCGAGGCGTCCCAATCCTATTGCGCTCACCACAGTCGAGTTGCTGGACCGGGATGGACCACGCCTGCGAGTGCGCGGCGTAGATATGCTCGACGGCACGCCGATACTCGACATCAAGCCGTATCTCTCGAATATTCCTGAGGAAAAGTTGCGCCGTGGCTGGCTCGCCGAGGCGGAAGTTCGGAAGGGGAAGTGAGCTTTGTATCCGGGCACGACTTCACTGGCTGTGCAAAGCCGCAGTTGGCAAGATTTGTGTCCGGGCATGACTTCAGTCGTGCCGGCAGGCGCCTTTTAGTTTTGTCATCCCGAGCAGACGACCGGGGTCCCCATCGAGCCGAATTTGCGGTTGATGGGTTTGAGTCCGCGAGGGATCTGCTCTTCGCGTTCCTGCGACCTATGCGCCTTCCCAGGCTGAAAGCTTTTCGCTGCTAACTGATAGCTGAGACCTGACAGCTTCCTACCACGTGCTGTAGGCCGTGCCCTGCGTTGATGTCAGATCGCTGCCGCTGTGCACGTCGATAATGCCGGGCTCCGTCTGGTCAGGCGACATCAGAGACTCATCTGTTAAGGGAACCCAGCCGTCCCGCGAGTTGGTGAAAGGGTCTAGCGGAAGCTGCTTCAGATAGCCGGCCTCCACCAGTTCCTGCAGGGATTGCGGAGCCTTCTGCTTGTCGAGCGTGTACTGGTCGATTACCGAGCGAAGAGTGTAGAGGTCGTCGCGAAGCACGGTCTCTCGCGCCCGCAGGATCGACGCCTGGTAGCGCGGGATGGCTACCGACATCAGAATCACAATGATGCTGATGACGACCATCAGCTCGATCAGAGTGAAACCGCGTTGGTGCTTTCGTGTCATTGGGCTGTGCAGGAGCATTACCTGTTTTGAAGTTGCGCAGCTCTAGCTGCGCCGCAAAGCTCACCCTTAAAGTCCAAGCGGGCTTCAGCCCGCCATGGCTTCACCACGTCTTATATTTCGTGCCATCCAGGCCGGTGCCTTCCGATTTTGTGTAGACGTCGAAGACGTTCTGTCCGCCCCACGAGTCCGAATCCGGGTCGTCCTGCATCGAGCGCAGCCCCCACTCGGTCTTGCCCGTCATCGGATCGACAGGAATCCGCCGCAAGAAACGCAGCTTCTTTCCGTTCGAGTCCACGCCCTTGACCAGTGTCTCCAAATCCGGCGGATATCCCTGGCTGTCGAGCTTCACCTGGAACGCGCCACGGTCGGCGGCATCCTTGTAGCGATCGACGGCATCGCGCATCTCCCACAAATCCCGGCGCAGCTCGCGCTCCTTGTTGCGCTGGATCGTTACCCGCACAACCGGCACGGCCGCCGCTGTGAGAATCATCAGGATCGTCATCGCGACGATCAGCTCCACAACCGTGAAGCCGCTGGGCCAACGCCGCCGTGGCGATGATTGTTTCTCCCCGAACTTCGGAGCTGCGGGGGTACGACCAATCTGTAAAACGCTGGATTGCACTACAACTATTCTAAGCCCTGATCGAGTCTAAGCCCTGATCGAGCAGTCTGCATTCGTCCATGCTTTGTATCAGGGCACAACTTCAGTTGTGCCGAAGAGCTCCTCATTAACGCGGGCTTTAGCCCTGTGTAATCATGACCTGCAGGGGCTAAAGCCCTTATAACTTCGTCGATCTGGACGGCACGGCTAGAAAGCCGTGTCTTGATACAAATCGGGCGCTCCCGGCGGGCCCTAACCTGTTAGACGTCCGAGCTAGTGCACGGTAACGATCGCCTGCGAGCCTCCCGCAGGCACAGTTTGCATGGCGGCGTTCTTCAACTGAGCACGGCTGATACTTAGAGTAGCCTGCCCGGCAGCCTTGGCCTGGAACGTCAACGTGAATACCGAGCCATCGCCGGAGACGCCGGCTGCTCCCGGAGGACGAGAGGCGGTCAACTGAAGAATTCCCATCATGCTGTCGTCGCGGTGTACCAGGGCCACCGGCTGGCCATCCTGCTCCAGTAGCGTGCCGTTGGATACATTCAGCAACTGCAACACGAGCGGATTGTAGGTAATCTGCAGCGGGACAGAATACACGTTCTGTCCTCCCGCGAGGTTCACATTTACTGTGAATGTGGAGCCGACCGCCTGGTTCAGGGTTGGCGGGTCGAAACTTACGATGGCGCTGCCCGCAGGTGCTTGAGCGGCCGACTGATCCTGTGGCGCGGTCTGCGGCTGCGGAGTACCAAATGGAGCAGCAGGCTGCGCCGTCTGCCCTTGCGGAAACGCCTGCTGGGGCGGCGCGCCTTGCGGTGCATTCTGTGCGGCGCCGGGCCGCGTACTCACGCCAGGGGAGTTGATGACCTGCGTCTGCTCCGGCAGGATACTTGGGCGGTGCAACTGAATCACATTCGCAGTACCCACATCGATCGGCTTGGTGTTACCGGGCTTCAGTTCCTGGGCGCGGACGATGTGCGGCACTAGCATGAACACCAGCTCATTGTCCTGGCGCTGCCGTTTGTCTTCTGAGAACAGATAGCGGAAGAACGGTATCTGCGCCAATCCAGGAATACCTTGGAGGTTCTTCGACTCGGTCTCTTCCAGGATGCCGCCCATGATGTTGGCTTCGCCTTCTTTCAGGCGAATTTCCTGCTCGATCTTGCGTTGTCCGATGACCGGCTGTTGAATGCCGCCGATGTTCTGAAATGAATCTACGGCGGAGATATCCATTGCTATCTTCAGCGTGACCTCGTTCACACCATGAATGCGCGGCGTGATGTCGACGTTCACGCCGACATCGATGTAGTTGAACTGCGTATTCACCAGTGGGTTGATGCCGACGCCGCCGATGCCCGGTTGGAACGACCCTGTCGCCACGGGTACGCGTTGTCCAAGCTTGAGGGAAGCCTTCTGTCCATCAAGGGCTCGAATCTGCGGCTGCTGCAGGATCTTGGATGTGTTATCGCTGTATAGGAAAAATGCAGTTGCGGTGCCAATTGTCACCTGGAAGTTGGTGGCATTCAGATGCGCCAGGCTATTCAGGTTGATCGTGCCGGTTGCGTTCCCGGTGGTGGTGGTCACAGAGCCATTACCCGTTCCCACATTTGAACCCGTAGTTGACGTGGTCGTGCTGCTGTTGTCGATGACGGTCACCGACGCCTGCGTGGGCGGCAAAATACCCAGGTCGCGCAGCTTGTTCCTTTGCACCTGCATGATCACGACTTCGACCACAACTTCAGGCCGCGACTTATCGAGGTCCTCGATCAGCTTTTCGGCCATGGCGATCTGGTCGGGCGTTCCACGCACCACGATGGCCTGTTGCGACGGGAACTGCTGCAGACGCTGGGTATCTAAAAGAGTGCGAAGAATATTGACCAGGTCCTGCAGTTCGTTCGGTTGCGACAGGTTCGTGAGATAGAACGTGCGAATAACGCTCTGTTCCAGTTCCTTGCGTTTGGCTGGCGTATCGGCCGCGACGAAAATCGTGTTTGGGGTCACAGGACGCCAGAAGGTTTTCGATTGCAATGCAGTAATTTCCAGCGCCTGCTGCAAGCTCACATTGTTAAGATCCACGCGAATTCGGCGAGAAGTATAGTCGGGGTCGAACAGCACATTAATTCCGGCCAGCCTTCCGATCGACTCGTAAATCGTTTTGCTGTCTTCGCTCAACCTCAGCGTAATCGGTGTGTCCGAGATTGGCGCTAACTCGACTGGCCCGGCGGCTTCTTCCATGCGCTTGTGCAGCGACGAAGTGGGCGACGGCGGCGGAGCGTTGCCCTGCTCCTGCTGCTGATTCTTCAACAATATGTCCCGCACTTTGTTCGCCTCTTGTTGGGCGATGAAGCTGGAAGGATCGATCGCCAGCGCGCGCTCGAAGGTGGTCAGCGCCTCCTGCAGCTTGCCGCTGTTGACCAGCAGCTCTCCCTGATGGACAAGCGAGGCTGCGGCAAGAAAACGAACGCGATCGAACGAGGCGCGGTAGGTAAGATCTTCGGGGTAGGCTTCGTAAGCCTGGTGATAAAAGTTGTACGCGGCGACGTAATCCAGGCGGGTTTCGGCAGCCAGACCTTGTTTGTAGAAGGACTTGGCTCTGGATTTGTCGGAATTGGCCGCTGCGACGGTGACACAGATAAGCAGCAGAGCCAGGATACGGGTGGGCCGTTTCATTCCATTCCTTAGGATTCCGGAGTATTTCCCCATCCCGCATGGTGCAGGGTGTGGCGGGATTCGGGCCTGCCGATCAGACTTGGGTGCATGTAATAAGTGAGCATACTTGGCTTTCACGCGCGTGTGCTGGTCGCCACGCAAGCCGCAGGATGAAATCGGCGCGATTATAGCATTCCAACTCACGCGCATGTGTCTACATTCATCGCGTGTTACATTCAAAATACAATCGCAATCGGCCGTCGCCTATGCGCGACGAATGGCAATCCGGAGCCCGGAGGGCGTTCGATGATAGCCCAGAATGGAGCGTAGCGGAGTCCTGGGTAAACTGCTGAAACACTGGGCCCTTGGGGACAGCACGAGCCCGCGAACCACTTAAGATCATGGCCCGCCACACGCACTCCACCACCAGCGATAAACCGAAGCAAACCCGTCGCGATCCCATTTCCAGCGGCGAGCGTGATGCCACGCAGAACCGCGCCGCGTCGCACAACTACTTTCTGCTGGAGAAATTCGAAGCCGGCATCGCCCTGCGAGGTACGGAGGTGAAATCCATCCGCGCCGGGCGTGCCAACCTCAAAGACGCTTACGGCCTGGTGAAAGACGGCGAACTCTGGCTGATCAATGCTCATATCGGCGAATATGAACACGGCAACATCTTCAACCACGAGCCGCTGCGCACTCGTAAGTTGCTGGTCCATAAAAATGAGTTGTACAAGCTCATGGGAAAAACCCAACAGAAGGGCCTTACACTAATACCTACACGCCTCTACTTCAAGAACGGAAAGGTCAAGGTCGAGATGGCGCTTGCTAAAGGCAAGCAGACCTGGGACAAGCGCGAAACCGAGCGTCGCCGCACTGCCGACAAGGAAGCAAGGGAGGCCATGGCAAGAAGCCGCAAGGCATAAGAGAAAGGTTCAGGCGCGGGTAGCGGGCCTTCTAGGAACTTAACGGACGGAAATACCCAGATGCCGGCTGCGGAAGTTTTTGAGGATGAGTTCTTCGCATCGCTCTATGACTGCTTCAATCCGTGGTCGGCCAGCGATGACTTCTACCTTGATCGAGCTGTTGAGGCCGGCGGCCCTGTACTTGATCTCGGCTGCGGAACCGGCATGCTGGCCTGTGCCATCGCCTCAAAAGGTCTAAGCGTAACTGCGGTTGACGCGGCGGAAGCCATGCTGCGGTTTGCCAGGTCGCGGGCTGGCGGGGCTAACGTCAATTGGATCGCATCAGAGGGGCAGAACCTGCGGCTCGCGCGGCGTTTCAGTCTCATTTACATGACCGGCCACGCCTTCCAGCAGCTCTTGACAGACGCTGATGCTCTCGCGCTCCTCAGAGCGGCCGCCGCCCACCTGGATCCTGATGGGCGGTTTATTTTCGAAACTCGGAATCCTGCCGCCAGGGCGTGGCTATCGTGGACTCCCGAGCGCTCCAGACGCACAGTCCAGTCGCCCCAGCATGGCAGGGTCTCACTGTTCTATGACGCTGAGCCTGAATCCGCCAACGGCATCGTTTCCATCCGCGAACACTATGACCTGCGGGACAGAGGAGTGCAGCGTGTAGGACATAACCGTATCCGCTTTCTTGACCAGCAACGCTTAGCACATCTGCTAAAGAGTACTGGTCTTGCTACCGTGGCATGGTATGGGGACTGGGCCGGCAGGGACCTTTCGGCAGAGAGTGACGAGATCATTGTTGCGACTCGACTCGCGAAGTAAAGAAACGACGGCTACAGCGTATTCGTGTCCCACGGGCGAATCGCAGAAGCGGCGAGCGAAGCCGCCAAGGCGAAGAGGCATTGCGAATCGCGAATGGCGAAGAGCGAACAGCGAAAGGCGCCTGTAAGTCCGGCGCGTTCAGACGGTGCGGATCATGATTCTCAACGGCCCAATGGTGTCAAGATTTGCCGGCGGCTAGGGGGAGGGTATCCGAAGTCTCCTGGGGCCTAATGCGCGATACACTGGCATAGAACGCCATGAAGACCACGATCTCTTCCGCCCCTCCTTCGCAAATTGAAACCGAATGTCTCGTTGTTCCCGTGCTCGACGCCTCGCCTATCTCAAAAAACGGCGAGAAGCTAAAGCCATTACCACAGTTCCTGACCGACGATAAGGCCGTCCTCGACGCCGTTGCCGAGCTCATCGCAACTGGCGAGGTGACAGGAAAGCTCCTGGAAGATACGCTGTTGCACAAACCGCAGGGGCTCAAGGCGAAACGGCTGCTGCTGATTGGTGGAGGAAAGGCCAGGAACTTTTCCTCTCAGGAGCTGCGCAAGCTGGCAGGCGCCGCCGTCCGCAACCTGAAGTCGAAAAACCTGAGGAGCTTCGTCTTTGTAGCTCCGAACTCGAAGACGGGCGAA
>Ga0306920_100005303_pt1 | contig 16640 bp, 15 predicted proteins | sample flu12Cox44000170_FD_204666 | JGI IMG/M metagenome (GOLD analysis project Ga0306920, IMG submission 204666) | Lab enrichment of tropical soil microbial communities from Luquillo Experimental Forest, Puerto Rico - flux4day.12C.oxic.44.000.170 (v2)... | ecosystem: Environmental > Terrestrial >... | reverse complement strand
GCTCCCTCCGCAGCCGGTGCTCGACGGGTTTCTGGCCGCCGGGCTGCCCGGCTGGCTGGCCGAGGCGCTAGTGGCCCTGCACCAGATGTACGACACAGGCGAGCTCAACCCGCACAGCGACGCCGTAGCCCGGCTCACGGGCAGGCCGGCTCGCACCTTCGAGGACTTCGTTCACGAACACGCCCACCTTTTCAAGTGATCGTGCATACGGTTTCCGGTGGACTCCATGAGTGACCAGGTTCTCGGTGGCCGGACGATCCTCATGTCGGGCGGCTCGCGGGGCATCGGCCTGGCCATCGCGCTCGCGGCCGCCCGCCAGGGCGCCAACGTCGCGCTTGTGGCGAAGACCGGCGTGGCGGACCCGCGACTGCCAGGCACCGTCCACACCGCGGCGGCGCAGATCGAGGCAGCAGGCGGCCAGGCGCTGCCCATCGTCGGCGACGTGCGTGACGAGGCGTCGGTCGCGGACGCGGTGAAGCGGACCGTCGGCCGCTTCGGCGGCATCGACATCTGCGTGAACAACGCGAGCGCCATCTCGCTGGCCTCCACCGAGGACCTGCCGGTGAAGCAGTTCGATCTGATGATCTCGATCCAGCTGCGGGGGACCTACCTGCTTACTCGCGAGTGCCTGCCCTACCTGCGCCTAAGCAAGAACCCCCACATCTTGAGCCTGTCGCCGCCGCTGAACATGAATCCCAAGTGGCTGGGCTCGGCGCCGGCGTACATGCTCACCAAGTACGGCATGTCGCTGCTGACCCTGGGCTGGGCAGCCGAGTACGCCGACGTCGGGATCGCGGCAAACTGCCTGTGGCCCGAAACGCTCATCGCGACTGCGGCGGTGCAGAACGTGCTGGGCGGTGATGAGGCCATCGCCAGGTCCCGTATACCGGACATCGTCGCCGACGCCGCAGTCCGCATCCTGAACCAGCCATCCCGGGCATGCACCGGGAACACCTTCATCGACGCCGACGTGCTGCGCGGCGCTGGAGTACAGGACCTGTCCAGGTACGGCGTGGGCCGGACGCTCGAATACGACCTTTTCATCGACCCGGCTAGCGATTGATCGCCTGCCAACTCGGAGTCGGCACTCAGGGAGTTGCCATGGAGGTACCGCGTGACTAGCTCAGATATGGTCTCGATCAGCGCTGACACCGACACAGCGGAGTCGGTACAAGGTGGTGAGCCCGTCGGCGTTCCCACGGTTGGCGATGCCGTTGCCAGCTTGGCCAGTGCCTTCCGGAACGGCGCATCGTTGTCACGCGAGAGCATTGGCCTGGGCACCGAGCTGATCCGAATCACAGCAGGCCGCTCCCAGCTGGTTCCGTCCAAGGCAGACCGCCGGTTCAGCGACTCCGCGTGGGCCACTAACCCGGCCTACCACCGGATCGAACAGGCATACCTGGCATGGGCGGCCGCCGTTCGCCGCCTCGTAGACGACTACGCAACCACGACGCCGGATTTCCGCCGTGCCGAACGGGCCATCTTCGCGGCCAACATCTTGACCGGCGCGTGTGCCCCGACCAACTTCTTCATGACGAACCCGGCAGCGATCAAGTACGCGTTCGACACCGGCGGCCTGAGCGTGCTGCGCGGGGCGCGTCACTTCCTGTCCGATCTCCGGCGCAACGGAGGGATGCCGTCCCAGGTCGACCGGTCCAGGTTCGAGGTAGGCCGGAACCTCGCCGCCAGCCTCGGAGCTGTGGTCGACAGGGATCCGTTCGCCGAGGTGCTCCATTACCAGCCGGCCACGGCCACCGTCTCCCGGCGTCCGGTACTGGCCGTCCCCCCGCCGATCGGCCGTTACTACTTCCTTGACCTGGCCCCCGGCCGTAGCTTCGTGGAATTCGCGGTGAACCGCGGGCTGGAACTCTTCGTGCTGTCCTGGCGGAACCCGGGCGCCGAGCACTCCGACTGGGACCTGGACTCCTACGCCCGGCGGGTGCTGTCCGCGATCGATACCGTACGGGAGATCACGGGAAGCGATGACGTGGACCTGATGGGGTTCTGCGCCGGGGGAATCATCGCGACGACCGTCCTGAACCACCTCGCCGCAATCGGCGATGACCGGGTCAACAGCATGTCATACGCGGTCACGCTGCTCAGCTTCGGCGAACGGGCCCCGATCGCTGCCTTCCAGGGTCGCGCCTTGCTCGATTTCGCGAAGCGCCGGTCCCGCCGCAAAGGCATCATCACCAGCCGCGACATGGGTGCGGCGTTCACCTGGATGCGGCCTGACGACCTGGTCTTCAACTACTGGGTGAACGATTACCTGATGGGCAAGGACCCGCCCGCCTTTGACATCCTCGCGTGGAACGCAGACGGTACCAACCTGCCGGGCACTCTCCACGGGCAGTTCCTGGACATCTTCCGGCGGAACCTTCTTGCTCAGCCTGGCGGAATCTCCGTGCTCGGTACTCCGGTCCGCCTGAACCGGATCAACGTGCCGTCGTTCGTAGTCGGCGCGATCACCGATCACCTGACCCCATGGAAGGGCTGTTACCTGACGACGAGGCTGCTTGGCGGTGACACCACGTTCGTGCTCACCTGGTCAGGGCACGTCGCCAGCCTGGTTAACCCACCTGACAATCCGAAGGCGCACTACTGGACGGCCGGAGCCCCAGGACCGGATCCGGACGCATGGTTCGCGGCCGCGACGAAGCACCAAGGAAGCTGGTGGGAGGTGTGGGCGGATTGGGTAACCCGCAATGCCGACGGACGGCGTCCGGCCCCGGAACGCCTTGGTAGCAAGGAACATCCGGTCCTCGACCCGGCGCCAGGACGGTACATACGCGATGTTGCCCCTGACTGACCCGGATCCGAAGCGCGAGGGCCATCCCGCCCGCCGGTCACAGTGTTTGCATCGGATACGCGCGCCATCCGGAGAAGCCCTGGGGGCGCCATGAGCGCCGGAGACATGGCCGCTGCCAGCCTCGCCGGGCTGCGCCTCGGGAGACCATCTGCGTCCCGGCGTGGGCGACCCCGCGCTTCTCGACGGCCTGGCCGAGGCGGAAGCGGCCGTCAGGTCCAGCGGTAACCCTCACCCGTCGCGCTACCGCCAGCTGGGGTGATCCGGCTCGGCCCCGGCGGCCCTCCCCAGCCTGCCGCCGCCGGGCTTCGGCGGCGGCCCACGGGCGTTCAGAGGCACGGCGCTCAGAGGCGGAGAACACGCTCGGCATTGCCGTGGGCGAGACGCTTGAGATCAGCGGGAGCATACGGGGCGGCAAGCAGGAAGCTGACCGCCTCAGCGGTCGACTCGTAGGGGTAGTCGATCGCAAACAGCACCCGGTCGGTCCCGACGGCATGGGTAGCGCCCAACAGCGCCGCGTGCGAGAAGACGCCGCTCGTGGTCACGTAGACGTTGTTCCGCAGGTAGTGGGACGGCGGTCGCGGTGGCCTGTGATCAGGGTCCGCTTGCTCGTAGCGGCTGTCGAGCCTGGCCAGCTGGAACGGCAGCAGTTCCCCCATGTGACCTAGCGTTACTGACACGCCGGGAAACTGGTCGAACACTCCTCCGTAGATCAGCCGGAGCGCGTGGGCGCCGGTCGCTGCGGTCCAGGCCCAGGATGGCCCGCTGAGGACGGGGTGCCCGTCCAGGACCTGCCAGTGATCGGCGGGGACGAGCGCAGGATGGAGGTACAGCGTAACCCCGAGGCGCTCCAGCTCGGCCCATACCGGCCGGAACTGCGGCTCGTCGAGGTAGTGCCCGCGGACATGGTCGTTATGCAGCGCCCCCTTGAACCCGAGATCCTCCACTGCCCGGCGCAGCTCGGCCACCGCCAGATCCGGATCCTGCAGGGGCAAGGCGGCGAACCCGGCGAACCGGGCGGGATGAGCGGCCACGACCTGCGCCAGGTAGTCGTTGGCCTTCCGGGCGGCTGGCGCGGCCTCGGCGGGGTCGGGGATGATCTCCACCCCGGAGGTAAGGGAGAGCACCTGTATGTCAACGCCGTGCGCGTCCATGTCCGCCAGGCGGAGTTCTGCTGTGTCTGCCAGGCGCCGGGACCACTCCTGGAGCCAGTGGCCTGAGACCCCCGCCGCGCCTGGGCGGAACGGCGGGGTGACGCCCGGGAACGAGAACGCTTCTTCGATAGCGATAACACGCATTGACTAGCCTCCGGATCCGGGTATCACGTGGCTGCGCTCCTGCTGGCATTGCTAGCCTCGGGCGGCAAACACAGCGGCCGCTTGCTCGAAGGACGCGGGTTCGCGGCCGAGCAGCATCCGCAGGACGTTGCTGTTGCCGCGCAGACCGTGCCGGTCATATTCCTGCCACATCGCACGCATGTCCGCGGACGCGGAGGGGCGGTCCGCGAAGGGCGGCGGGACCGGCGCGTCCGCCCTGTCGACCGTCCGCGCCTCCAGCTCCACCCCGCGCGCACGCCCCGCGGTGCGCACGGCCTCGGCCAGCGTGATCGCGGGCCCGGCCAGCTCGTAGGTCGCCGCGTCGTGCCCCTGCTCTGTGAGGACCTTGACGCCGACTTCCGCGAGATCCCGCAAGTCGATCAGCGAGAACAGCTTGCCGACGTCGTACGGCACGGGAACGTGGCCGGGCGGACCGCTTCCGAACGCCGCCCAGACTATCTGGGCGAACATCGAAGGCTGGAGGATCGTCCAGTCCAGGCCCGAGGCGCGCAGCGCGGCCTCGGCATTCGCCTTGCGCATATGGTTGGGCAGCGCGGGAGTGTGCGGGTGGAGGACGGACAGGTACACGAACCGGCGAGCGCCCGCGCGCTCGGCCTCCTCAAGTGCTGTGATTGCGAAGGCGTCCTCCTCCGGGTGGAACGCCGGAGGGATCATAAACACGAGCTCGGTGTTCTTAAGCGCCGTACGGACAGCGCCGGGGTCCGCGAGATCGGCCTCGGCGATCTCGCCGGCACCCGAAGCGGCCGCACGTTCACGGCCAGCGGGCCCGTGTACCACGGCACGGACTCGGAGTGGAGCCGACCGCAGCGCCTCCAGCAGGTACGTACCGCTCATTCCGGCCGCGCCGACTACCGCGAGCAGTGGCAGATCCTCGCTATCTATGGCTCCTGATTCGGACAAGTTTCTGGTCTCCTCACGCTGGATCTGAGATGGCTCCGGAGAGCACAATGATGGACTCGCGCGCCATGTCAGGGGTTGATCACGGTCATCCACATGGGTTCGTCGCGGCGCTGGATGGCGTCGACGGCCTTCACCGCGTCGGCGAGCGGGAATCGATGGGTGATGAGCTCATCGACGGCGAGGGCGCCGGTCTCGAGCAGGCGCAGGACTTCGCGCGCGTCGTTGCGAGTGCAGGCGCGGGTACCGACAAACCGCCACAGGTTCATCATGAGGGCGATCGGCGGCAGCGGTAGCAGGGTGGTGTTGCCTCCCATGTGCACCAGCGAGCCGCCGGTGGCAAGCGCGGGCAGCGCCTGGCCGGTGACCGGCCCGTCGGGGACGTAGTCGATGACGGCATGGGCTCCATCAGGTGCCAGTTCGCGCAGCCGGCCGGTGAGCGCGCCGCTGACCGTCCAGTCACCGGGGAGTTCGTCAAGCACGACGATACTGGCCGGGATGCCGCCGGTCAGCCGCGCGACGGCCTTGAGCCGGTCGCCGTGGCGGCCGACGAGGATGAGGCGGGCGATGCCGAAGTGCTTCGCGAGCTTGGTGGTCGCGGTGCCCATGGCACCGGTCGCGGCGGTGACCACGACGGTGGATGCCACCGGCAGGTCGGCGCTTTTAAGCGCGCGTACCGCGTTGGCCAGAGTGTGCACCTTTGCCGCGACGTCGAAGTCGACCGATTCCGGCAGCGGGTCGACCAGCCAGTACGGAACGCGGGCGTATTCCGCGAGGACGCCGTTGTGATACTCGTCGTAGAGCGGCATCGCGGCGTGGCCGAAGGCGGCGTAGCCGAGCGCTGCCAGCTGGGCGCACATCATGTCGCGGTCGGTACGGCAGTAGATGCAGTCACGGCAGTTCAGGAACGGGTGCACCCGGACCCGGTCGCCGACGTCGATGCCGGTGACGTCGCTGCCGACCGCGGTGATGGTGCCAGCGGCTTCGTGGCCGACGGTGGTGGGCAGGTGCTTGAACGCACCCATTTCGAGCAGGCGCATGATGCCCGGGGCCACGCCGGCCGCGGCGACCCGCACGATGACGTCGAGCGGCCCGGGGGCGGGGACGGGGATGTCATCCAGGACAAGGGCTCTGGCGTCGCCATGAGCGCGCAGGGCGAGCATCGTGGTCACGAGCGGACCTCCACGCTGAGGGTCGCGAGCCGTTCGGGCGAAACGCGGTCGGCGACACGGGACGTGTCGGCGACCTGGGGCAGCTCGCGGTGCGAGAGCAGGCTGACGTAATCACCGGGCTTGGTCGCGACGCTGGCATGCGAGATGCCGAGCGGGATGCGCACGAAGTCGCCGGGCTCAAGGTCGATGACGCCGTGTTGGGTGATCAGGGTACGGCGGCCGTTGGCCTGGTACTGGATCTCGTCGGCATCGAGGGTGCGGCGGTAGCGGCGCTCACCGCCGGGCACGGTGGCAACGAGGCCGAGGCGGATGCGGTCGGCGCCGTACAGCCAGGTGACGGCCTGATCGGGGTCGGGGCGCAGCACCGGTATCCGGCGGTCGTCGCCGTCAACATGGTCGAGCAGGTGCTGCTCGTCGACCGCGAGGAGGATCATGTCGCCGCCGGGCGTGCCCAGGTGCCAGGTAACCGCCTCGTTGATCGCACCGGGCTGCCAGCCGGGGAACGGCGGGGACGCCGGCTGAGACTCGCGCTCCGCCGACATCAGCTCAGTGACCGGCGCGGGGATGTAGAACAGCAGGTGGCTGTCGGCGCGGCAGTAGTTATCGTGGGCCACGCCCCGGGGGATGCGGGAGAACTCGCCGGGCCGGTGCTCGATCACGCCGAGCTCGGTCATCAGGGTGCGCTCGCCGGCGATCTGGTAGGAGATCTCGTCCACGTCGCAGTTGCGGTGGTAGAACGGCTGCCGGCCCTCGAGGGTCTGCCACTCGACGCGGATCTCGTCGTTCTCGTAAACGCCGCGCGGCGGGGCATACGGCACCGCGCTGTATTCCTGCGGGAAATGCACCACGGCCAGCGGCGGCTGGTCCGGCAGCTTGAAAGGGACGTTCAGCGGATGCGGCGGCGACAGCAGCAGGTGCTCGTCGCGGACGACGCTTTGCAGCGGCTGGTCCGATCCCATGACCATGAGGTCTTCGATGACGTTCACGGCAATCTCCTTGTCCCGGGGTGACGTCGCGTAATGCGGATCAGGTAGTCAGGTGATCCCGCGGCCCGGGGCGCGGCGAGATCGGGTCTGGTGCTGTCAGCGATCATTTCTTTCGTCCCCAGAACATCTCAATGCCGCGCCACTCCAGCAGCTGCGGGCTGGCGACTTTGTCCCCGAATGCGTCGCGGATTTCCTCCCCGGACCAGTAGGGAATGTCTTCCACGCGGATGTGCTCAAACATCTTGTCGAACCATTGCCGGAGATGGACATCGGCGTTGATGCGCGCAGTGAACGACGGCCCTTTCAAGACCGACTCGGCCAGCACGATGCGGCGGCCTGATTTCATCACGCGCAGCAGGTCCGTGGCCGTCTCGCCCCAGTCATCGCAATGCTGGGTCGCCTGTAGCACGGCGACGCAGTCGTATGATTCGTCGGCCAGCGAGTCCGCGTATGACCAGCGCCAGCAGCCGGTCTGGCCGTTCCGTCCCGGAACCCGGCCCATGACGGCCTTCCGCCCGTCGTGGATGATCTCCACCGGGTCCACGGCACCGCCTGGTCCCACGAGGTCTCGCATGTCTTCGAGCCACCCTGAAGGCTCAATGCCTTCGCCGATGAGCAGCACCCGGTCTCCGGCCCGGAGCTCGAGGAGGCCGTAGACGATTTCGGAGATCGGCCGGGCCAGCTCTCTCCAGATGTACGGCAGTCCGCCGGCAATTGACAGGGCGAGCTCCCATTTGGCTCGCTGGCCGCTATCGTAAACGTCCTTCCCGAAAAGCTCCTCGTCCCACGGCTGGATGTAGTCCCACGGGTTCCCGCCGCCGAAACTGCTCCTGATTTCGCCACTCATGTGATCGCCTCCTTCGGCAGGGCCGCCTCTGCGCGTCAGGCGCAGGTGTTCACCAGGGTGCCGATGCCCTCGATCTGGATCCGGATCTCGTCGCCGGACCGCAGGAACAGGCCTTGCTTGTGGCCGACCCCGGACGGAGTCCCGGTGGCGATCACGTCCCCGGGCTCGAGGGTCGTCTGCCGCGACAGGTAGGAAACCAGCGCGGGAACCGGGTGGATCAGCTGGGAGGTCCGGGCGTCCTGGCGGAGCTCGCCGTTGACCCAGGTGCGCAGGTGCAGATCGTCAGGATCGGCGAACTCGTCGAGCGTGGCCAGGGCGGGGCCCATGGGCGTGAACGTGTCGAAGCTCTTGGCGGCGGAGACGTCGGCGGCCCGGCCGGGGATCCGCCCCTTCTGGACGTCGCGCGCGCTGACGTCGTTGCAGATCGTGAAGCCGGCGACGAACGAGTAGGCGTCCGCCTCCGGCACCTCGGTGGCCCGCCTGCCGATGACGACGGCGAGCTCGCCTTCGTAGTCGACCTCCTCCGGGGCCACCTTCGGGAAGCGGATCTGCCACCCCGTGCCGATCACCGAGGACGGGGCCTTGAAGAAGATGACCGGCTCCTCCGCCGCGCCGGTGTAGCCCACCTCGGTGCGGTGATCGGAATAGGCGAAACCCACCGCCCAGATCTTCGAGGGCCGGGGGACGGGAGCGGCCAGCTGCGCCTGCGCCGCGGGCACGCGTTCGCGGACCGTGGCCGTGGCGATGGCTGCGATGTCGAGGCCGGCCTGCAGGGCGGCACCGAGGTCCGCCGCGTCGAGGTCCAGGAAGGCGACGGTCTCACCGTTGTCTTCGAGCTTGCCGATTCCCTTGGCCGTGCTGACGAGCCGGGTCACAAGGCCACCGCCTCGTTGTCGAGGCGCAGCAGCTCGGCGGGGGGGTCACCGGCACGGTAATGGGCGACAAACCGGTCGGGGTCCAGTTCCAGGCCGGAAGGGTTCGCCGCGAACACCGGTCCGGACATGAAGGCCTCCTCCTCCGCTGTGGTGGCGAAGTTCGGGCAGGAGAACTCGACGATGTTCCCGTCCGGGTCGCGGTAGTAGAAGCTGGTGGCCTGGCCGTGGTTGGCCGCACGGTGCGGGCGCGCGCCGATCGAGGCCATGTGCTCGTGCTGGGCGACGAGGTCGCCCAGCGAGGCGACACCGAACTGGAAGTGGTGCAGGCCCGGCCCGGACGCCTCAGCCCCGGCCAGGCCGTCGATGCCGAACAAGGCGAGGACCTGGCTGTGCGGGGCGTCGTGGATGCGGAAGAAGCCCAGCCGGACGTCGACCGCTCGTTCGGGCATCCCAGCGGGGCGCGGCGGGGCCCCGCGATCGGGGGTCCGTTCGAAGAACGGGCCGTGTCCCAGGACGTGCGTGTAGAAGGCGGACATCTCGTCGTACCGCCCGGTCTTGAGAACCAGCTCGGAGAGCTGCAGCGCAGCGGCTTCGGCCCCGGTGGCGGCGGGGGCGTCCGCGCTGTGGGTGGTCGTCATCGTGAGGGCCTCCTTGCCCGTCAGGCGGCGGGGTGCAGCGGTCTGGAGGTGCGGCGCGTGATCCGCCACTCCCCGCCGGAGTAACGGAACTGGTGGACGGTGTCGAGGACGCGGTCCAGGAGGTAGCTGCCGTCAGGCTGTCGGACGTGCAGCAGGACCATCGCCCGCAACTCGACCCGGTCGCCGTCGCCTTCGTCGTCCTGGCCGGTGACGACCTCGTTGGCGATCACGTGGACAGTCTGCCGTCCGGTGTCGGCTTGGCGGGCGCTGAGGAAGCCGAGGATCTCCGCCCGCCCGCGGAAGACCCGGCCGTGTGCCTCGAACTCGGCGTTGTCAGCGAACGCGCCGATCCCGGCGGTGGCCCGGCCGGTATCGATGTCGCGGTGATAGCCGGCCAGCAGCGCCCAGCACCGGCTCACGGCATCGCCTCGCTCGGCCAGAGTCGCCATGGACGCTTCCCATCTCTTGAACTAGAGTCAAGGGTAGCTCTCCGTCAAACGATGTCAATAGCCAACCGATAAGCGGTATCTAACTGCAGATTTTCCCAAAGCGATGCGTGCATGCGATTCTGACTTATGTTCAAGAGAACGGGGGTCACGCTGTGACTCCGACGTCGCACATAGGAAGGCAGGTCCCATGTCCGACCAGAATGAGGGAGCCGGATCCGGGCGCGTCCTGATCGTCGGGGCCGGGCCCGTGGGGCTCTCCCTCGCGATCGAGCTGGGCTGGCGCGGGGTCCCGGTGACCGTGATCGATCAGGGCGACGGCAGCGTGCCGTTCCCGGCGGGGGAGGCAATCTTCTCCCGGACCATGGAGCACCTCCGGCGCTGGGGCTGCGCGGAGCAGGCGCGCACGGAATCGGCACCGCCCGCGGATTACCCGCACCGCATCGTGTTCGCCACGGCTGTGACGGGGCGCGTGCTGGCCGAGTTCGATTACGGGGTCACGAACCGGTCTCCTGGCGAGTATGGCCTGCTGACGCCGGAGGGTCCCGCGTTCTTGTCCAAGTTCTCGTTCCTGCCGTTGCTCGAACGGACGGCGCGAGCCCAGGCCGCAGTCCAGATCAGGTTCGGTACCCGCCTGGAGTCGTTCGAGCAGGACCCGGACGGCGTTCGTGCCGTGGTACGGGACGTGGACAGCGGCGCTTCCGAGACGCTGGCCGGCGCGTACCTGGCGGCCTGCGACGGGGGCCGCAGCGGCGTCCGGCGGGCGCTGGGCATCGAGTTCGAGGGCGTGTTCGCGCAAGGCCAGAACTTCGCGGTGCATTTCCGCGCGCCGCAACTGCTGGACCTGCTCCGGGAGCGGTTGGGTGGCCCGGTGGTGCAGATCCAGACCCTCTCGTCGGAGCGCAGGCCGTACATCACGGTGGTCAACGGCGTGGATGAGTGGCGGCTGTCGGTCTACCTGGAGAAGGAGCCAGGGCCCGGCGATGCGGTGGCCTGGGTCCGCCAAGCCGTCGGGGCGCCGATCGACGTCGAGGTCCTCGCCGCGCAGCCCTGGAGCGGACACCGCGTCGTGGCCCGCAGCTACCGCGCGGGACGGGTGTTCCTCGCGGGCGACGCGGCGCACCTGCTGTGGCCCAAGGGTGGCTTCGGCGCGAACACCGGGATCGGCGACGCGGTGGACCTCGGCTGGAAACTCGCCGCGACCCTCCAGGGATGGGGAGGCCCAGCGCTGCTCGACAGCTACGAGCGGGAGCGGCGGCCGATCGCGGTCCGCAACGTCTCCGAAGCATCGGGCAACTGGACGTCGGATTCCCGGCTCGTGCCCGATGCCGCGCTGGACCGCACGGACGCGCAGGGCGAACGGGCCCGCAGGGAGACGGGCAGGCTGATCCGCCAGTTGCGAGGCAGGGAATACCGCAGCATCGGCGTCCAGCTCGGGTACCGCTACAGCGGTTCCCCGGTCTGCGTTCCGGACGGCACCCCGGAGCCGCCCGATGAGCCGGACGACTATGTCCCGTCGACCTGGCCAGGCTGCCGCGCACCGCACGTCTGGCTGCCCGACGGCAGCTCGGTGCTGGACCACTTCGGCCGCGGGTTCGTGCTCGTGGCCTCAGGGTCGGCAGACCCGTCTGGGCTGGTAGATTCCGCGCAGCGTCGTGGCGTCCCGCTGACAGTGTTGCGCCTCACCGAGCCAGCCGCGGCCAGGCTCTACCAGCGGCCGCTGGTACTGGTCCGCCCCGACGGGCACGTCGGGTGGCGGGGTGAGCGGGCTCCCGCCGAGGCCGTCGCGGTGCTCGACCGGCTCCGCGGGGCAGCGGCCGGGGGTCCGGCCGCAGGTGCGGTCATGGTTCCGCAGGTGGCGTCAGCGAGGTCCGATCAGCGGTGATGCCCCTTGACCGGCCGGCGCCCCGCAGCGATGGATTCCATCAGGAACCGGAGCATTTCATGGGCCGGCCTGTTACGGCCGTTGGGCACGTTCGCGCCCTCGAACACGGCCACCGCGACGTCGCGGACCAGCGCAGCATCGGCACCCGGGTCGCCGTCCAGGCTGCCCTCGGCCATCACCTCGTCGACGAGCCCGACGATCCAGGCCAGGAACGTGGCGTGCGCGTCGCGGACCGCGTCAGAATGCGGGAGCCGGTCGTGCATGGCCTGGTGAAGCGGCTTGTACACGCGCATGTCGGACAAACCTCGCACCAGCTGGTTCAGCGGGTCGGAGCCCGCCAGCTCCGCGCCGAGGGTCCGGATCTCGCGGCTGAGCATCCGGTCCATCACCGCGGCGAAGATGTCGTCCTTCGACTTGAAGTACCAGTAGACGTTGCCCCGGGCCACGCCCGCGGCCGCGCTGATGTCGGCCATCGTGGTCCCCGCGTACCCGTGGGCGAGAAAAAGCGCAGTAGCCGCGTCGAGCAGGTCACCCGCCCGTTCCTCGCGGGGGATCTGCTGGCGGTTTCGCGGCATCCCGGCTCCTCTCCCGCGTCCATCCCGTCGCGACTGAGTGTAGACATGTCACAGGGCCACGCTGACCGCGTGCGCCGCCTCGATCACGTGCGTGGCGAGCTCGCGGAGCCTGCTGCGGGGGCAGCGCGACGTCGGCGCGGCCACGGCGATGGCGGCGACCGCGCGGCCGCCGCGGTCGCGGAGCACAGCGCCGGCCGCGCTCACCCCGCGCTCGCTTTCCTCACTGTTGCTGCCGTACCCGCGCCGCCGGGTGACCGCCAGCTCGCGGCACAGCTGCGCGTAGTCGGTGAGCGCGGCGATGTCGCCGCGGGGCAGCCCGTGCGGGTAGAGGGCGGCAAGCTCGTCCGGCGGAAGCTCGGCGAGCAGCGCCTTGCCGCCGGAGGTGGCGTGCGCAGGCAGCAGCATGCCGGTCCGGGGTCCGACCCGCAGCGTCTGCGGGCCTTCGACCCCGTCGAGGAACCGGACGCCGTTTCCCTCCAGCACCATGAGGTGCGTGGTCTCGCGCAGCGTGGCGGCGAGCCGCCGCAGCACCGGGTGCGCGGCGGTGATCAGGTCAGGCGGCGGGCCGGAAGAGCCGCCGATTCCGCGCAGCGCCGGCCCGGGCCGGTAGATCCTGCGGCCGTCCTGCTCGGCGAGCCCGTGGAATACAAGCATCGCGAGCATCCGGTGCGCGGTGGACCTGGCGACGCCGAGCCTGGCCGCGGCATCCGACAGCCGCAGTTCGCCGGTCTCGTGCAGCAGCAGCAACGCGCGGAGCACGGTGTCGGCGGCGCCGACTGGGTACGCCGGATTGTTCTGCATATCAGAATTATAGCCATCGATAGTTCTGGATAGCGATCATCGGCAATATCCTGACCGCAAGAAGAACCTGACTACGCACACCTTGGCCGCCTGAGCCAGAACGGAGCCTCCTATGACGGTCACCCAGCGCGAGCGTGACGAGCTGTACGCTGACCTAGCCGCGGCAAACCTCGCTCCGCTGTGGACCCAGCGCGATGACCTGATGCCGATGGCGCCGCAGTCCGACGCGGTCCCGATGCTGTGGCGGTGGTCGGCGCTGTACCCGCTGGCCGCGCGCAGCGGCGAGCTGGTCCCAGTCGGCCGGGGCGGGGAACGGCGGGCAATCGCGCTGGCCAACCCGGGGCTGCCCGGCACCCCGTATGCCACCCCGACGCTGTGGGCCGCGATCCAGTACCTCGGGCCGCGGGAGATGGCCCCGTCGCACCACCACACGCAGACCGCGTTCCGGTTCGTCATCGAGGGCGAGGGCGTGTGGACCAACGTCGACGGCGACCCGGTGGCGATGCGCCGCGGTGACCTGCTGCTCACCCCCGGCTGGCAGTTCCACGAGCACCACAACACCACCGGTCACCCGATGGCGTGGATCGACGGGCTGGACATCCCGCTGGTCCGCACGCTGGACGCGGGCTTTTTCGAGTTCGGCCCGGACCAGCTGGCCACCACCGCGACCCCGGCGCGGTCGCGCAACGAGCGGCTATGGGGGCACCCCGGGCTGCGCCCGATCGGAGCGCCGCCCGCGCCGCAGTCCCCGCTGATGGCCTACCGGTGGGAGCACACCGACGCCGCGCTGACAGCACAGCTCGAGCTGGAGGCCGAGGGCCATCCCGGGGTCGTCTCACCCGGTCACGCGGTGGTGCGGTTCACCAACCCGGCCACCGGCGGGGACGCGCTGTCCACCATGCGCACCGAGATGCACCGCCTGGCCCCGGGCGCCCGGTCGCTGACCAGACGCGTGGTCGGCTCGTCGGTGTGGCAGGTGTTCACCGGGTCCGGGACCGTCACCATCGGGGAGGATCGCTACGAGGTCACCACGGGCGACCTGTTCGCGGTCCCGTCCTGGTCGCCGCTCACCATCGAGACCGGCGGCGGCCTGGACGCGTTCCGGTTCTCCGATGACCCGGTCTACGCCGCGCTCGGCCTGTCCCGCGAGGAACTCGGATGAGACTGGCCACCATCCGGGCCGCCGGTGGCGGCACCAGCGCGGTCCGGATCGACGACGACGCCGCGGTCGGCCTCGGCCACACTGACGTGGGGGCGCTGCTGCACCGCCCGGGCTGGCGCGCCGAGGCCGCCGCGGCCGGCGGAGCCCGGCTGCCGGTGGACGGGCTCGACTACGCCCCGGTCGTGCCGCAGCCGGAGAAGGTCATCTGCGTCGGGCTCAACTACCGCACCCACATCCAGGAGATGGGCCGCGAGCTGCCCGGGTACCCGACGCTGTTCGCCAAGTACGCCCGCGCGCTGACCGGCGCCTACGACCAGATCACGCTGCCGGCCGGCTCGGCGCAGGTGGACTGGGAGGCCGAGCTTGGGGTCGTGGTCGGCGCTGAGGTGCGCCACGCGAGCCGGGAGCAGGCCCAAGCCGCCATCGCCGGGTACACCGTGGTGAACGACGTGACCGCCCGGGACTTCCAGTACCGCACACCGCAGTGGCTGCAGGGCAAGACGTTCGAGGCCAGCACGCCGACCGGGCCCTGGCTGGACACCGACCCGGCGCTCGGCGAGATCACCTGCACGGTGGACGGCGAGCTGATGCAGAAGGCGGACACCGCTGACCTGGTGTTCGACGCCGCGGCGCTGATCGCCTATGTCTCTGCGATCATCACGCTGGCCCCGGGGGACCTCATCGCCACCGGCACCCCGGGCGGGGTCGGGCACGCCCGCAAGCCACCGCGGTACCTTAGGGCCGGCTCTGAGGTCATCACCCGGGTTGAAGGTCTGGGCGAGTGCCGCAACACCTGCGTGGAGGGCTGACGCGATGCGGATCGCAATCGCGGGAGGCGGGCCCGGCGGGCTGTTCCTCGCCGCCCTGCTCAAGAAGGCCGGCCTCGGTCATGAGGTGACGGTATTCGAGCGCAACCGGGCCGAGGACACGTTCGGGTTCGGGGTGGTGTTCTCCGACCGTACCCTGGCGGGCATCCATGCGGCCGACCCGGTGCTGAGGGAAGCGCTGGCCGCGCACGGCCGACACTGGGACGCCATCGAGGTGCGGCTCAAGGGCGAGCGGATTCGCTGCGGCGGGAACGGCATGGCCGCCATCGTGCGCCGCACGCTGCTGACGCTGCTCCAGGACAGCGCCCGCGACGCCGGCGCGGACCTGCGGTTCGCCACCGAGGTCCGGCTGGCCGACCTGGACAGGTTCGACCTGGTGGTGGCCGCGGACGGCACCGGCTCGCAGATCCGCCAGGCGCTGGAGCCCGCGTTCGGCTCGGCGGTGGAGGCCGCGGCCGCGAAGTTCATCTGGTTCGGCACCGACTACCTGTTCGGCGGGCTGACCTTCGTGCACGAGCGCGGCCCGCACGGCGTGTTCGCTGTGCACGGCTACCCGATTTCCGCCGGTGTCAGCACATTCATCGTGGAGACCAACGAGCCGTCCTGGCGCGCGGCCGGGCTGGATGAGTTCGACGTCACCGCGCCGCCCGGGCCGAGCGACGAGAAGACCCGCGGCTACCTGGAGGACCTGTTCGCCGACCAGATCGACGGGCACAAGCTGCTGGTCAACAACTCCCGCTGGGCCAGCTTCCGCACCCGGCGCACCGCGCGCTGGTTCACCCTCGACCCGCGGCCGGTGGTGTTGCTCGGCGACGCCGCTCACACCGCGCACTTCTCGGTCGGCTCGGGCACGAAAATGGCCATGGAGGACGCCATCGCGCTCGCCGGGGCGCTGATGGCGCATCCTGTCGACCTCGGCGCGGCGCTGGCGGCGTACGAGGCTGCGGCCCGCCCGTCGGTAGACGCGATCCAGGCCGCGGCGCGGCCCAGCCTGTCGTGGTGGGAGCACTTCGGCCGCTACTACGACGCGTTCGAGCCCTGGCAGTTCGCCTACCATTTCCTGTCCCGCAGTATCACCGACGGCCGGCTGGCCCGGCGCGACCCCGCGTTCGCCGCCGCCACCCACCAGGCCTGGGTAGCGCGGCACGCCGCCGAACCGCTGGAAACGCCGCTGACGGCCGGCGGATCGGTCTTCGCCGGGCGGCTGCTGGGCGAGATTCCCCCTGAGGCCGCCCGCGTCGAGGCGCCAGCGGACGAGGCCGTGCTGCCTGCCGCGCTGGCGCGGCTGCGCGAGGTAGTAGCAGCCGGTGCGCCGCTGGTCGCGGTGCACGGCGGGGCCGGGTTCACCCGCACCCTGCTGTGCGAGGAGGCACGGCTGAAACTGGG